>ERZ795053.892-NODE-892-length-38106-cov-8.530998_pt1 | contig 38106 bp, 34 predicted proteins | sample MGYA00375137_ERZ795053 | MGnify/ENA primary metagenome ERZ795053 (study PRJEB30182, sample SAMN05720284) | activated sludge metagenome | isolation source: Anaerobic digester | place: Hong Kong | collected 2014-12-17 ... | reverse complement strand
CACAGCAGACTCGACGGGTTCCGCGAGCAATCTCGGGCCGAATGAGGGTCGGATCACGATTGGTTAGGACCAATCCACATTCAGGAGTCCCTTTGAAGGGTTGAGCTGAATCAGTACGTTCCCTGCACCCCCAGCCTTACCAGCAAGTTCCCGGTGTGCGACGCATGCCAGCGCTCGCCACGGCGGGTCTGCGTGCCGCGGATGTTGAGATCTGCCGCAATTGCGCGCATGCTGGTGGTACCGCCTGTCGCGATGTCGGCGATCACCGTGGCGAGGTCTCGTGCATGGGCGTCGGCGTTGGCCGAAGACGCCGCCCATCGCCGCCGCCCTTGCCCACCAGCCTGAGGGCCGCCGCGCCGTTTGGATTGCGGAGGTTCACCCCGCGCCCCCTCGCCATTGCCAGCGCCTCCCTGGTGCGCTGGGAGATCGCCTCGCGCTTGGCCCGGGCCACCAGCGCCATCACGCCCGCAGTGAGGTCGTTCGCCTCAGGCATGTCGGCGGAAGCGAACCTTACCCCGCTGTCGCGAAGGCCTCGATCGCCCGCCGCAGCGCCTCCAGTCCGAGGCCACTCGCACTCTGCCGCGTCGTGCTGACCCGCTCCTAGCCGACGATGCGCATCGCCTCCTCCGTACAGGCCTGCCAAACCTTCGTTGCGCAGTTCTGTAGGCGCGCTTGGTTTCCCTCGAACGTCAGCGTCGCAATCGCCCGCGCAACATGGGAGCGCGTTGCCGAAGATCGCAACTCCGATTGGCAAAGCAACATCAGCGGTTTACCGTGCCCTCTGTCTGAACGTGCCTGTCGCAACCCGATTACCCACACTCCCGTCGAGGTTGCTGGGGCCTTTCATGTTCTATCACATCTGGTCCGCGCTGGGCGCGCGCCGGGCGGCCATGCTCAAGGCCGAGGCGCTCGTCAACCGGTTCACCGGCAGCGTAACGCTGGTGGTTGACGGCGATATGTTCTGGATCAGCTCGCGGGATACCCGAATCCGCGTGTGTGCCTCGACGCCCCGGAAGTCGACACGCCCGGCGGCTCGCAGGCGACAGCGGCGCAGACCACGCTGAACTCGGACCAGCAGCTCACCTGCCGCCAGCGTGACATCAACCCTACGGCCGCGTCGTCGACCAGTGCTTCCTGCCGGACGGGCGGGACATCACCGCGGTCATGATCGACAGCGTCACGGCCCAGGAGTTCCGCCGCTGCTCCGGCAACCACTACCGGACCTGCCGAGCAGTGGCAGAGCGGATCGGGCTCGCATGGTGCATGCCGCTTCCCGTGACCGCGGCCTTCAGTGCAGCTGCGCCGTCGACAGCGAGATCGACCGGCCATGGCGCCTCGGCTTCGACTCAGTCGTCGAGCCCACCGAGGGTGCGGTCGGAAGAGAGCACGGCGCCGACGCCGGCGGCGAGCGCGCTGAAGGCGGCGTCTCAACCAATCCTTGCCTGCACCACCACCTCGAGCTCGGTGCGATGCTGGTAGTGGTATCGGAGCGGCGAGAGCGCGACAGCCGGCCCGCCGGGGTCGCTGTCGCGCATGATCAGCAGACAGCTGGTGGGCACACGATCGGGCAGGATCCAGCCGCACAGGACCGGCCCGGGCTGGGTCTGCAGGAGGGCGTGCACAGCCGATAGGATAGTTTCGCGGGTCGAGGGCATGCAGTCTTGGCAGGTCTGGGCCAGGCGACGTTCCAGAGTCGGCCCGAAGACGGCATTCGGCGCCCTCGAAGACGGCGACTGGAACAGGCAAGGGGATCACGGCCGTACGACTCACCAATGGGCCTGCCGAAGGGAGCCATCTGTATATGACCGGGGGCTGCCACTTGCTCGGCGATGGCTCCGGGAGCATGGTGGTCCATGGCAACACGGGAGGGGCGTGTGGCACAGGTTTCCGTCCGACGAGCAGACTTCATGATGCTTCTGGCCTATGCGACCGACCTCGCCACCGGCCAGTCACGCGACTTCGCCCTCCGGTCCTGCGTGCTGGCGATGCGGCTGGCCGACGAGATGGGCCTGGGCGTCGAGGAGCGGCGCGAGGTGTTCCACCAGGCGATCCTGCGCTACATCGGCTGCAACGCCGACACCCACCTGCTCGCCTCGGCCTTCGGCGACGAGATCGCGATGCGGCAGGACATGGCGCTCGCCGATCTCGGGAGCCAGAGCGAGATCGGCAACATCTTCGTCCGGGCGTTCACCCGGGTCTTCGCCGACATGCCGCCCGAGGAGCTGAACCGCGCCATTCAGGAGGGGCTCGCCGGCGCCCTCGAGATCGGCGTGCCGATCCTCGCGGGCCACTGCGAGGTGGCGCAGCGGATCGGCCAGCGGATCGGGCTTGAGGAGGGGATGCTGGAGAACCTCGCGCAGCTCTACGAGCGGTGGGACGGGCATGGCATGCCGCGGGGCCTGAAGGGCAGCGAGGTCCGGCTGCCGGTCCGCATGGTCACGCTGGCGCAGGAGGTGATCGCGCTCGCCGAGGCGTACGGCTTCGACGCGATGATCGAGGCGATCGGCAAGCGGCGTGGCGGCGCCTACGAGGCGGAGCTGGCCGACCTGTTCCTGGGCGACGCCGAACGCCTCCTCGACGGGATCGACGGCGCGGTTGACCGCGAGACGATCCTGGCGCTGGAGCCGGAGCCGTACGGGCTCCTCGACGAGGCGGCCTGCGAGGAGGCCTACGTAGCGATCGCCGACATGATCGACATGCGCATGCCGTTCACCTTCGGCCATTCCCGCGCCGTCGCCGCGCTCGGCGAGGCGGCCGGCCGGTGCATGGGGCTGCCCGAGGCCGACATCCGGGCGATCCGCTGGGCCGCGTACACCCACGACATCGGCGAGCTGTCGGTGCCGGTCTCGACGTGGATGAAGGCGACGCCGTTCTCGGTGCGCGAGACCGACACGGCGCACCTGCATCCCTACCACGGCGAGCGGGCGCTGGCGGCGCTCGGCGCCGGGGGCGAGCCGGTCGCGGCGCTGGTCCTGCGGCACCACGAGCGGCTCGACGGAAGCGGCTACCACCGCTACGCCAAGGCCGCCGACCTGTCGCCGGCGGCGCGGATCCTCGCGGCGGCCGAGGCCTACCAGACCGCGCGGGAGGACCGGCCCCACCGGCCGGCGATGACCGACCAGGCCGCGGCGGCGAAGCTGCGGGGGCTGGTCAGGGAGGGCAAGCTCTGTCCCGACGGCGTCGAGGCGGTGCTGACCGCCGCCGGCCAGGCGTCGCGCCGGGCCTCGGTCGCCAGTCCCGGCGGTCTGACCCCGCGTGAGTTGGAGGTGCTGCGGCTGATCGCGGCGGGCCACACGGCGAAGGAGACGGCGCAGATGCTGGAGATCGCGCCCAAGACCGCCGACAACCATATCCAGAACCTCTACTCCAAGATCGGCGTCTCGACCCGGGCCGGCGCGGCGCTCTACGCGCTCGAGCGCGGCCTGGTTCGACAAGAAATCGCCGCCTAGGGAATCCTCCTCATGTGCAGTCGAGACCGGAGGTGCAGGCTCTCCACATGAGCCGGACCAGACCTCCGGCTCTCCCACCGGGCCGGCAAGGAGCCGCCCCTACTGGAGGAGCAAGCCATGAACGTCCTTTCCGACACCGCCGTGCGTGCAGAGGAATCCGCCGAGATCGTCCGCCGCGGCTATCACGCCTTCAATACCGCCGACCTCGACCTGTTCTCGCAGCTCTCGTCCGAGGATATGACCTGGGAGACGCCGGGCAAGTCGCCGATCGCCGGCCTGCGCAAGGGCCGCGAGGCGGTCTACGAGCAGTACGGCATCTACCTCAACGGCACCGGCGGCACCTTCAAGGCGACCCTGCACTACGTGACCGCCGACTCGCATGGCCGGGTGGTCGGCGTCCACCACAACAGCGGCACCCGCAACGGCATGACGCTCGACACCATGTGCTGCATCACCTTCGAGGTGCGGGACGGGAAGATCATCTCCGGCAAGGAGCACTTCTTCGACCTCTACAACTGGGACCGTTTCTGGGCCTAGACTGGACTGGTGTCGGCCGGGCCCTCCACTCGGAGGGCCGGTCTTCCGTCGGAGTGGCGCCGATGCCGAACCTGCCACCGCACTGCCGCGCCGGGGGTGAAGCGCGAGCGCCGGTTGGATTGGGGCCGAGCGCCTAAGACTCTGGCACTCTCCCAAAAGCTGTTGGCGCTCGCATGAATGATGTTCAAACCCTTGGAATTGGGGGCCGACGGCAGCCGGGCGCCATGTTCATGAGCCGCTTGGCCTCCCTCACGCCAATCTTCTGGAACTCATGGCGGCGCGCCCTGACCCGGTGAGACCCGCATCGGATGAATTTGCGTGAGGTGCCGGCCGAGGACGAAGTCAATGATGGTGCTCGCCTCGCCTATTGCCAGGCGGGCGTGTCTCGGCAGCAATCCCATGGAGCCCCTCCCTCGGTCGTGCACCTTGCGTTACACAAGGTTTCGAGGGTGCGTGTGACGGCGTCGCGGAGCCAACGTTTGAGCTTTGCGAATGCCAGTTCGATCGGATTCAGGTCAGGGCTTGGGGGCACAAGATGAGAAGGTGCGCCGCCCCGGCCGCCCGGATGGCTTTGCGGATCGCAGCGACCTTGTGGCTGCCGTGATTGTCCAGGATGATCACGTCGCCGGGCGAGAGCGTCGGGACCAGCACCTGCTCGACATGGGTGCGGGAGATAGAGGATACAACGCGGTTGCGGATGTGCCGCGACTGCAAAGCTCCACCGGAGGGACTTCGACGATCACCCTAGCTGTAGCGCCAAGGACGGCACGCTACAGCACGCGGCCTTGCCAGCCGCCCGTCCTTTAGGAAACCGACGGACGCAAAACTATCGGACCCAGCCGTCAGCGGTCGTCCTTTACCGCTCGCAACGGTAAGCGCCCTGTGCCGATGGCGGTGCAGGGCGTTTTGCTGAGCGCCGCCTAGCGCGACAGCGTCAGCTCCTGGGAAAGTATTTTTCGAGGAGTTCCATTAGTGCGTGGGTGCGTTGAACGCCTCGGTTGGGCGTAGTTATTCCGTTCAGCGGATGGGTCACGCTCGCAAGGGGATGGGTGATACTTCTCAGTGGATGGGTAATGCTGTTCAGCGGATGCGTCAGAGAGTTTATCGGATCCGTCGGCGACGAATTCTTCTTCGCGTCGTCGACCACCATCCAAAACAAATCAATAACTGTGCTCACTGCCATCCCTCCCAAGTTGCTTGGTCTGTGAATTCTAAACCGCTGACGTGGTGAGCGCTACCCGGCCACCCGCGCGTGCTTACGAATTGCTTATGGGCGGCACAGCGGCACCGGCCAGCTTATCGCTGACCTAGCGCTAAGTGCTTGCTGTAGCAGGGATTTTTGGCTCCGGCGGCAGGATTCGAACCTGCGACCAATTGATTAACAGTCAACTGCTCTACCACTGAGCTACGCCGGAACGCGCAACGGCCTATAGCAAGCCGATCTCGCCGCGTAAATGCCGAACCTCGCCGCCGGAACGCTCTGTTGCGCGCCGATCGGGTTGCGGACGGGATCATTGTGGCAACGAAGGCGAGAGCGGCCGCCTTTGGGGGCAGGCGCCGTCCCGAAGCTGTCTCCAGGCGACTGAACGGCCTGCCTGATCACCCGGCCTACCGCCGGCGCCTTGCGCAAGGCACAACCCCGCGCTACCTATGCGGTCACGCGGGCGTTGTGTAATGGTAAGACCCTAGCCTTCCAAGCTAGAGACGCGGGTTCGATTCCCGCCGCCCGCTCCATCCGCCCCCGTCGCGCGGCAGGAGCCGGTCTAGCAGCGCCGGCAGCGCGTCGTAATGTTCCAGCACCGCCTCGGGCTCCAGCCGCGCCACCGCCGCCCCCTCTGGCCCGAAGCCCACCAGCACGCAGGGCATGCCCGCGGCGCGCGCCGCCTCGCGGTCGGTGGCGGTGTCCCCGACCAGCACCGCGCGGCCCGCGCGACCGCCGGCCCGCGCCACCGTCTCGAGGAGGTGCCGCGGGTCGGGCTTGCGCACATCGAGAGTGTCGGCCCCCAGCAGGGCGGCGAAGCGTCCCCCGAGGCCGAGCGCCTCCAGAAGGCGCGCGGCCAGGGCATGGGGCTTGTTGGTGCAGACCGCGAGGATCCAGCCCGCCGCGCCGAGCGAGCGGAGCGCCGCCTCGGCACCCTCGTAGAGCTCGGTCTCGACCCGCAGCCCCTGCCCGTAGAGCGCGAGCAGCCGGGGGTAGAGCCGGTCGACCTGCGCGGGCTCCACCATGCCGTCGAGCCGTGCGAAGCCTTCCCGCAGCATGGCGCGCCCGCCGGCGAAGGCCAGGGAGCGGTCGGCCAGCAGGTCGAGCGGCCCCGGCCGCCCGGCCTCCGCGAAGGTTGCATTGGCCGCGGCGATCAGATCCGCCGAAGTATCGGCGAGCGTGCCGTCGAGATCGAAGACCGCGACGCGGCGGTCGGTGGTTTCCGGCTTCGCCATCCCGCTCCCTGATCCGGCAACAATTGAAACACTTTCTGATGGGCCGCGGCCTTTTCCCACGAAACGACCCCTGATAGAAGCGCTCTTGTCGCGTCGCGGAGTGAGTGTCCATGTCCATCGCCGTCATCCTTCTGGCCGCCGGCCAGGGAACCCGGATGAACTCGGACCACCCCAAAGTCCTCCACCCGCTAGGCGGCGTGCCGCTCTTGGCCCATGCCATGGCCACGGCGCGCGCCATCGAGCCCGAACGCATCGTCGTGGTCACCGGCCACGAGGCCGCGCGGGTGGACGCCGCCGCCCGCGCGATCGACGACACGGTCCTGCTCGCCCGCCAGCCGGAGCAGCGCGGCACCGGCCATGCAGTGCTACAGACTCGCGAGGCGCTCGCCGATTTCGACGGCGACGTGGTCGTGCTCTACGGCGACACGCCCTTCATCCGGCCCGAGACGCTGCGGGAGATGCTCGCGGCGCGGCGCGACGGCGCCAGCGTGGTGGTGCTCGGGTTCGAGACGGCCGATCCCGGCCGCTACGGCCGCCTCGCCTTCGGCCCCGACGGAACGCTCGAGGCGATCATCGAGGCGGAGGAACCCGCCCCCCGCGGCATCGGCGGGGCGGTGTGCAATTCCGGCGTGGTCGTCGCCGATTGCCGCACGCTCTTCGAGCTTCTCGCCGAGGTCGAGCCCGAGAGGACAAAGGGCGAATACTACCTGACCGCCATCGTCAGCCTCGCCCGGGCCCGTGACCTCGCGACCGCCGCGATCCTCTGCCCCGAGGAGGAGACGCAAGGGGTCAATTCCCGCAAGGATCTCGCCGAGGCCGAGGCCACCTTCCAGCGCGCGGCCCGCCTCGCCGCGATGGCGAACGGCGCGACGCTGGTCGACCCCGACACCGTCTGGTTCGCGCTCGACACCGCCGTGGGTCGCGACGTGACCATCGGCCCCAACGTCTGGTTCGGCCCCGAGGTCACGGTCGAATCCGGCGCGACGATCCACGGCTTCTGCTTCTTCGAGGGCTGCCACATCAGCCAGGGCGCTCAGGTCGGCCCCTTCGCGCGCATGCGCCCCGGCGCCGAGATCGCCGAAAACGCCAAGGTGGGCAACTTCGTCGAGATCAAGAACTCGATCGTCGAGGCCGGCGCGAAGATCAACCATTTCAGCTATATCGGTGACGCGGATGTCGGCACGAAGGCCAATGTCGGCGCCGGAACCATCGTGTGCAACTACGACGGCGTCTTCAAGCATCGCAGCCGGATCGGCGCGCGCGCCTTCATCGGCTCGAATTCGGCGCTGGTCGCCCCGGTGGAGATCGGCGACGACGCGCTCGTCGCCGCCGGATCGGTCATCACCGAGGACGTGCCCGGCGCGGCGCTGGCGCTGGGGCGCGGCCGGCAGGTCATCAAGCCGGGGCTCGGGCTGAGGCTGATGGAGCGGCTGCGGGCGCTCAAAGCGGCAAAGGCAGGTGAATAATGTGCGGCATTGTCGGCATCCTCGGCAGCCATGAGGTCGCCCCGCTCATCCTAGAGGCGCTCAAGCGGCTCGAGTACCGCGGCTACGACAGCGCCGGCATCGCCACGCTGAGCGACGGCCATCTCGACCGGCGCCGCTCGGTCGGCAAGCTCGTGGCGCTCTCCGACCTCCTGGTGCGGAACCCGATCCGCGGCCATTCCGGCATCGGCCACACCCGCTGGGCCACCCACGGGGCACCGAGCGAACGCAACGCCCATCCCCATCGGGCGGGGACCGTCGCGGTGGTGCACAACGGCATCATCGAGAATTTCCGCGAGTTGCGCGACGAACTGGCCGCCGAGGGTAGCGTCTTCGAGACCGACACCGACACCGAGGCCGTGGTCCAGCTCTGCGATCGCGAGTTGCGCGCCGGAAAGACACCGCTCGAGGCCGCCCGGGCGACGCTGGCGCGGCTCGAGGGCGCCTTCGCGCTCGCCTTCCTCTTCGAGGGCGAGGAGGACCTGCTGATCGCCGCCCGCCGCGGCTCGCCGCTCGCCGTCGGCCATGGCGATGGCGAGGCCTTCATCGGCTCCGACGCGCTGGCGCTGGCGCCCCTGACCAACCGCGTCACCTATCTCGAGGAGGGCGACCACGCCGTCCTGACCCGCGACTCGATTACGATCTACGACGCCACCGGAAAGCCGGTCCGGCGCGAGATCGTCGAGGTTCCGATCGAGAATTTCTTCGCCGAAAAAGGCCCTTACAAGCATTTCATGGCAAAGGAGATGCACGAGCAGCCCACGGTGATCTCCGACGCGCTCGCCCGCTATGTCAGCGACGGCCGCGACCGTATCGAAATCCCGCCAGGTGTCGACTTCTCCCGCTGCGAGCGCCTGGTGATGGTGGCCTGCGGCACGGCCTATTACGCCTGCCACGTGGCGAAATACTGGTTCGAGCGGCTGGCGCGCATCCCGGTGGAGATCGAGGTCGCCTCGGAATTCCGCTATCGCGAGCCGCCGCTGGGCCACAATACCGTCGGCATTTTCGTCAGCCAGTCCGGCGAGACCGCCGATACCCTGGCCGCCCTGCGCTACGTGCGCGGCGAAGGCGGGCAGATCGTGGCGGTGGTGAATGTGGAGACCTCCACCATCGCCCGCGAGAGCGACGTGGCCCTGCCTATCCTCGCCGGCCCGGAGATCGGCGTGGCCTCCACCAAGGCCTTCACCTGCCAGCTCACCGTGCTCGCCAGCCTCGCCATCGCCGCAGGCCGCCAGCGCGGCACGCTGGGGGCCGCCGAAGAGGCGCGCCTCGTCGCCACCCTCTGCGGCGTGCCCGGCCTGCTGGCGCGCGCCCTGGCGCTGGAGCCGCAGATCGCCGAGATCGCCAAGGATATCGCCAAGGCGCGCGACATCCTGTTCCTGGGACGCGGCACCATGTATCCGCTCGCCCTGGAGGGCGCGCTGAAGCTGAAGGAAATCAGCTACATTCACGCCGAAGGTTATGCGAGTGGCGAGCTCAAGCACGGTCCCATCGCGCTGATCGACGAGGACGTGCCGGTGGTGGTGCTCAGCCCTTCGGACGGCCTCTTCGACAAGGCGGTCTCGAACATGCAGGAGGTCATGGCCCGCGACGGCAAGGTGGTGCTGATCAGCGATTCCGCCGGGCTCGCCGCCGCGAACCACGGCGTCTGGCACAGCCTGCAGATGCCCGCCTGCGACCCCTTCGTCGCGCCGATCCTCTATGCCGCGCCGGCGCAATTGCTCGCCTACCACACCGCTGTCCAGAAGGGCACGGATGTGGACCAGCCACGCAATCTGGCGAAATCCGTCACCGTGGAATGACCACCGGGGCCGAGGCGCTCGCCGCCCTTCGCGCCGCCGCCGATACCGCGCGGGCCGGCGAGATGCTGGCCTATCACAAGGCGCCGCGCATCTATCTCGGCCTCGCCGTCCCCGTCATCGAGACCCATGTGGCGGAATGGCGCCGCGAGGGGACGATCGCCGACCGGGTCGCCCTGGCGGGCGCGCTCTGGGACAGCGACATCCACGAGGCGCGCATCGCCGCAGCGAAGCTGCTGATCCAGGCTCGGATTCCCGAGGGCGAACCAGAGGTCTGGCGCGAGTTCCTGCGCTGGCTGCCGGGCTTCGACGCCTGGGCCATCGCCGATCACGCCTGCAAGGTGGCGGAGCGCCGGCTGGTCGCCCGGCCCGAACGCCTCGACACCGTCGAGAGCTGGACCCGGGACGAAAACCGCTGGGTGCGCCGCGCGGCGCTGGTCGCGACCCTGCCCTGGAGCCGATACACCCATCCCGGCCCGGACGATTGCGCCGCGCGTGAGTGCATCCTCGGCTGGGCCGCGACTTACGTCGCCGATCGTGACTGGTTCATCCAGAAATCGGTCGCCTGGTGGCTGCGCAGCCTCTCCGCCCACGACCCCGGCCGGGTCCGGGCCTTCCTCGAAGGCCCCGGCCGCGGCCTGCGCGCCTTCGCCCGCCGGGACGCCGCGCGCCGGCTCGCCTGATCGGTCAGATCGCCGGATCGCCCCGTCTTCCGCCGGCACCGACACGCGCGAGGCGCTCGATGTCGTTGCGGATCGAGCGGATCAGGCGGTCGCGGTCGCAGTTCCCCTCCTCCGCATCGCCGCCCGCGACAAGCGCATTCCAGATCGCGAACTTGATCAGGACCTCGCCCAGGTCGCGCGCCGGCACGGCGATCGCCTTCTCGGTCACCGCGCCCTCGAGCCGCTGCAGGGTCTCGATCTCGGCCGCGGCGGCCAGCGCCAGCGCCCAGGTTTCCTCGTGATCGTTCGCCTTCTCGCCGAGCAGGCCCCCGATCAGCATCAGATATTCGTGCAACCGCCCCAGATCGTCCGGCAAAGCCTCCGCCCCCTGGCGCAGCGCGCGCATCAGCCGGTTGTCGACCCTCGAATTCTGCATCACATCCATCCCAACCCCCATTCGGCAAATCCCGCCTCTCCGGGGCGCCAGTTATGCGTCACACGCACTGCGATCAATTCGCCAACTCGGTTAACGCGATCGCGGGATCGGGCTCAGATCTCGGAATGGATCAGCCCCACGCCGATGCCACGCAGCGCCGCGCTGATGCGGTCGAAGACCCCGAGCTTGAGATAGATGCGCCGCAGATGCGCGTCGACGGTATGGGCCGAGATGCCGAGGATCTCCCCGATCGCGGAATTGCTCTTGCCCCGCGCCACCCAGGCCAGGACCTCGGTCTCCCGCTCCGAAAGGTTCGGCGGTGGCCCGAGCGTCGGCAGGAGCAGCGAGCAATAGCGCAGATGCGCAAGCTGGCACACCCATTGGAAGTTGGTGACCCGTCCGGGCTCGAGCCGCGTCACCGTCGGAACGAATCCCAGCCCGAAATAGCCGTTGCGCCCGTGCGGGCCGAAGACCTGCACCCCGAGACCGCGGAGGAAATCGACCCGCCGGACGATGTCGAGGAACTCCTTCGCCCCCGGCGTCAGATCCTCCGGCAGATTGACCTCATCGAAATAGAACGGCTGGATGCTGCGCAGCCCGTGCTGCAGGATCGGGTTCTGCTTGTAGAGCTTCTCCCCGACATAGCGATCGACCAGTTCGTCGGGCACGCCCATCGCGGCAACGTCCATCCGGTCGGCGTCGCGCGCGCCCATCGGCGGCAGGTGGTGATAGACCACCCTCTCCACTTCGCTGCCGCGGAAATACTCGGTGAGGACCTTCCAGAGCGCCGCTTGCTCGCGGACGGAGGCCAGCCTCGATTCATAGGCTGCCAGATCCATCCGCATCGATCCCCCCAAGGCGAATTATGCAATCAATACCATCGCGAGGCGATCACAACCAGCCGCTTGTCGGACAAATGGCTCACCCCGCCGCTGCATCAGCCGCGCAGGCGCAGTTCGCGCCGCTGGATCTTGCCCGTCGCGGTCATCGGCAGCGCATCGACGAAGACGACCGAGCGCGGCGCGAGATGCGGCGAGATCCGCGCCGCCACCCGAGCGGTGAGCGCGCCCGCGAGCCCCTCCTGCACGGCACCGGGGCGCAGCACCACATAGGCCTTGACCGCCTCGGTCCGGATCGGATCGGGAACACCGACCACCGCAGCCATCGCCACGTCCGCATGCCCGGCCAGGCATTCCTCGATCTCCCCTGGCCCGATCCGGTAGCCCGACGATGTGATCACGTCGTCATTGCGCGCCCGGAAATGCACGTAGCCCTCCTCGTCCATAACCGCCTCGTCGCCGGTGCGCATCCAGGCGCCGGCGAACTTCTCGGCGGTGCGCTCCGGATCGTTCCAGTAGTTGAGGAACATCACCGGATCGGGCCGCCGCACCGCGATCTCGCCCGGTTGGCCCGGCTTGAGGACATCGCCCTCCGGCCCGAGGATCGCCACCCGGTGCCCCGGCACCGCGCGGCCCGCCGATCCCGGCCGCACCGCCATGAGCCGCGCGCAATTGGCCAGCACCGCGTTGCATTCGGTCTGGCCGTAGAACTCGTTGATGTTCAGCCCGAAGACCCCCCGGCCCCAGTCGAGCAGCGCGCTGCCCAGCGCCTCCCCCGCCGAGGCGAGGCTGCGCAGCCCGCGCACCCGCTCGACCCCAGCCTGGCGCATCAGCTTCAGCGCCGTGGGCGGGAGGAAGGCGTTGCGCACCCCCTGCTCGCCGATCAGCGCCGCTGCGCGCTCCGGATCGAACTTCGCCATACGATGCGCCAGCACCGGCACGCCGAACCAGAGCCCCGGCAGCAGCACGTTGGTCAGTCCGCCCATCCAGGCCCAATCCGCCGGCGTCCAGAGGAAATCGCCCTTCTGTCCGAGATATTCATGGGCGAGCTCGATCCCCGGCAGATGCCCGATCAGCACCCGGTGCCCGTGCAACGCCCCCTTGGGCTGTCCGGTCGTGCCGGAGGTATAGCTGATGAAGGCCGGATCCTCCGGCCCGGAGGGCACTGTCGGGCAGCGGTCGGCCGCCCTGCCCAGCTCCTGCCAGAATCCCTCCACACCGGGCTCGCGCGCGTCGATGCAGAAGATGCGGGCGAGATCGGGCAGCCGGCCGCGGATCGCGAGGATCTTGGGCAGGCCCGCCGCATCGGTGACCAAGGCCTTCGCGCCCGAATCCGCCAGCCGGAAGGTCAGCCCGTCCTCGCCGAAGAGCGCGAAGAGCGGCACCACCACCGCGCCCAGCCGATAGGCCGCGAGATGGGTGAGCAGCGCCTCCGGGGTCTGGGGCAGCAGGAGCGCGACCCGGTCGCCGCGCCCGATCCCGTGCCCCGCGAAGGCATTGGCCAGCCGCTTCGAGGCCCGCGAGAGCTCGGCGAAGCTCCAGTCCCGCGTGCCGCCGTCCGCGCGCAGGTAGCGCAGCGCCAGCCGGTCGGGCTCGGCCCGCGCCCAGACGTCGCAACAGGCCTCGGCGATGTTGAAACGCCGCGGCCGCGGCCAACGGAAGCCCGCCACCAGCCCATCCCACGAGCGCCCCGGCGTGATCGTCGCGCGGCCCGGTTCTCGCATGCCAAGTCTCCGTCTCGGAACCGTCCGATTTCCCTTACCGCCGCAGCGCCCGCGCCGCCCGATGACGGCCTCCCCGCTGCGCGAGAAGCGGTATAGCGGCACGCCCGCCGCGGCCCAAGCCGCATTCGCGCAAAGGTTCCCGACTTGAATCGTCGGGCATCGCCACTTATTCCTTCCTGCATGGAAACGCTCGCCACGACGCCCCCGATGCGGCTCGTCGACCCCTTCGCGCGGGCGATCACCTACCTGCGCGTCTCGGTCACCGACCGCTGCGACTTCCGCTGCGTCTATTGCATGTCCGAGCACATGGAGTTCCTGCCCAAGAAGGAACTTCTGACGCTCGAGGAGCTCGACCGGCTCTGCTCGGCCTTCATCGGCCTCGGCGTGAAGAAGCTGCGGATCACCGGTGGCGAGCCGCTGGTGCGCAAGGGCATCATGACCTTCTTCCGCGCCATGGCGCGCCATCTCGACAGCGGCGCGCTCGAGGAGCTGACGCTGACCACCAACGGCAGCCAGCTCGGCCGCTTCGCCCGCGAACTCGCCGATTGCGGCGTCCGCCGGGTCAATGTCTCGCTCGACACGCTCCAGGCGGAGAAATTCGCCCGCATCACCCGCTGGGGAAGGCTCCCCCAGGTGATGGACGGCATCGAGGCAGCGGCAACAGCCGGCCTCGCGGTCAAGATCAACACCGTCGCGCTCCGGGGCGTCAACGACGACGAGATCCACGAGATCACCGCCTGGTGCGGCCGGCGCGGCTTCGACCTCACCTTCATCGAGGTCATGCCCATGGGCGATCTCGGCAACGAGGACCGGCTGGAACAGTATTATTCGCTGAAGGATCTGCGCCGCGACCTCGAGACCCGCTGGACGCTCGCCGACACGGCCGAGCGCACCGGCGGCCCGGCGCGTTACGTCCGGGTCGCCGAGACCGGCGGCCGCATCGGCTTCATCACCCCGCTCACACACAACTTCTGCGAATCCTGCAACCGGGTGCGCCTGACCTGCACCGGCCAGCTCTTCATGTGCCTCGGCCAGGAGGACGAAGCCGACCTGCGCGCGCCGCTGCGCGCCCATCCCGGCGACGACGCGCCGCTCACCGCCGCGATCACCGCCGCCATCGCCCGCAAGCCGAAGGGCCACGACTTCGACTATTCCCGCCAGACCGTCACGGGCCAGGTCTCCCGCCACATGAGCCACACCGGCGGCTGACCGGCGGAGGGGAACACCCCGATCGGTGGCAGATCGCCCCGCGGCGAAGCAGCCAGGGACCCAGCCGATCGGGCGGAGAGGCGCCCGATGTGATACCATCCCTGGAAGATCGTTCGCTTCCGGCCGCAGTACAGCCGCCGCCGCGACAGGCGACCCGATCACCCGAAGACCGCATGATGGAGGAGCAAGCCATGATGATCGACCTGACGCGCCGTGCCGCGATGGCGGGCGCCGCAGCCGCGATTCTAATTCCGCCCGCGATGGGAATGGGAACGCGACCGGTCCGGGCGCAGGGCGCCGCCCGGGCGATGGGCCTCGCCTATCCGCGCCAGATCGGCGGGATCGAGCTGACCGCGATCAGCGACGGTTTCTTCGAGATCCCGGCCGATCAGATGCTGATCAACATCGCGCCGGAAGAGCTGGAAGCCGCCCTGAGCGCCGCCTTCATCGACCCGGCCGGCCCGCTGCGCGGCGGCGTCACCGCCTTCCTGCTGCGGGAGGGCGAGCGGACTGTGCTGGTCGACACCGGCGCGGCCGACCTCTTCGGGCCGACCGTCGGCCAGATGCCGGCCACCCTCGCGGCCCTGGGCGTCGCCCCGGAATCGGTGGACACCGTGCTTCTTACCCACATGCACCCCGACCATATCGGCGGGCTCTTGGCGGAAGGCGCCCCGGCCTATCCGAATGCCACGGTGCATGTGAACGAGGTGGATCTCGACTTCTGGACCGACGAAGCCATCGCCAGCCAGGCGCCGGCCGAGGCAAAGGGCATGTTCGACCGCGCCCGGGCCACCGCCGCAGCCTATGGCGAGCGCCTGCTGCCCTTCGCCGGCGAGACCGAGGTCATCCCCGGCGCCACCAGCCTGCCCCTTCCCGGCCATACCCCCGGCCACACCGGCTACCGGATCGTCTCGGAGGGCGCCGAGATCCTGCTCTTCGGCGACGTGGCCAATGTCGCGCCGGTCCAGTTCCCCCATCCGGAGGCCGGCGTGATCTTCGACATCGATCCCGCGCTCGCGGTCGAGACCCGGGGCTGGTTCTTCGACATGCTCGCCACTGACCGGACGCTGGTCGCTGGCGCCCATATGGCCTTCCCCGCCATCGGCCATGTCGCCCGCGCCGGGAACGCCTATGCCTGGGTGCCCGAACCCTGGCACTACGGCTGACCGCCGCCGCCCCGGCCGAATCGTGGCCTCTCCCGCGCCATGGCACCCGGCGATGGCGATGCCGCAGAGGTCTACCGGCATTTCCCGGCGGAACGTCCCATGCATACGCTGCATGCATGGCTTGTGCATGCCGCGGCAGCCGGGCTAACGCGCTGATGACGCCAGCACATCCGCCGGCCAGCGAGGACGCACACCATGCCCGGAGACCGCCTGACCCTGACCCGCGGCGAGTGGGCGATCCTCGTCTTCACGCTCGCTTATGTCGCGGGCTTCACGGTGTCTTTCCTGCTTCGCGGCAACTACGAGTTCATCATCTACGTCGCCACAATGGCGCTCCTGATCGGCCTCGTCGGCTGGAACCTGCGCCGCGCCGCCTTCCCCGAGCCCATGCTCGCCGCCCTCTCGCTCTGGGGCCTCGCCCATATGGCCGGCGGCGGCATTCCCGTCGGAGACTCAGTGCTTTACTCGCTCCCGCTCATCCCCATTGTCGGCACCGGCGAGATGACGATCCTGAAATACGACCAGCTCGTGCACGCCTACGGCTTCGGCGTCACCGCCTGGGTGCTGTGGCATCTCATGGCGCACAACCACCCTGCCCTGCGCGGCTCAAGGACCATCTACGTCTACCCTGCGCTCGCGGCCATGGGGCTCGGAGCCGTCAACGAAATCATCGAGTTCGGCGCCGTTCTGATGGTGCCCGAAACCAATGTCGGCGGATACTACAACACCCTGCTCGACCTCTGCTTCAATGCCCTCGGCGCCGTGCTCGCCATGGTTGTCGTCGCCCGCCTCGAGGCCGGCCGCACTGCCGCCCGGCCCTGAAGCACCTGCGCCGCGACGATCCCGCCGAGGCGCGCCTGCTCGGCCAGCGCGCCATCGCTGCAGACGCGCATCACGGGTTGTCCAGCGCCACGAAGCGCGAGCCTTCCTTGGCGGAGGCCCGCGCCGCGAACATGAAGCGCACGCCGCGGGCGCCATCCTCGACCGTGGGAAACGGCGCTGCGGGCGGCGGAGCGCCGGTCTTCGCCGCCAGGACGGCGTCGGCGATCTCGGCATAGAGGTTCGCGAAAGCCTCGAGGTAGCCCTCCGGATGGCCGGCGGGGACGCGCGAGACGGCCTCGGCGGCCGGGCCGGCACCGAAGCCGCCACGCGTCAGGATGCGGGTGGGCGCGCGCAGGGGGGAATGGAACAGGTGGTTGGGATGCTCCTGCCGCCAGGCGAGCCCGCCCTTCTCGCCATATACGCGGAAGGCGAGGCCGTTCTCGTTGCCGCAGGCGATGGTGGTGTTCCACAAGTAGCCGCGCGCGCCGTTGTCGAAGCGCAGGTGCATGGTGGCATGGTCCTCAAGGCGGTGCCCGGGCACGAGGGTCGCGAGGTCGGCGGAGAGCTCGACGACCCGGGCGCCCGTGACGAATTCGATCAGGTGATGGGCATGGGTCCCCGTGCCGGCAACGATGCCGAGCGGCCCGGAGACCGCCGGATCGTTCTGCCAGTCGTCGGGCTCGGCGGGCTCGGCCTGGTACTGGGAGGCGTATTCCACCGCGCAGCTCCGGACCGTGCCGAGCTCGCCCGCGGCGATCATCTCGCGGGCCATCCGCACCATCGGATAGCCGGAATAGGTATGGGTGACAGCGAAGACCCGGCCGCGCACACGGGCGGCGGCGAGGAGTTCGTCGGCGAGCGCCGGGCTGACGGTGAGCGGCTTGTCGCAGATCACATGGATGCCGGCGGCAAGGAAGGCCATGGCGATCGGGTGATGGCTGCTATTGGGGGTGCAGATGGTGACGGCATCGATACCGTCGGGCCGGGCCGCCTCCGCCTCCGCCATCGCCGCATGATCGGTATAGGCGCGGTCCGGCGCGATCTGCCAGGCGGCGGCCGAGGCACGGGCGCGGTCGGCATCGCGGGAGAGGGCCCCGGCGACGAGGTCCCAGCGTCCGTCCATCAGCGCGGCCGTCCGATGGCTCGTGCCGATGTTGCCGCCGAGACCACCGCCCACCATTCCCAGCCGCAGCCGCGGTCGCGGCCAGACCGCCAGTGTCATTGCCTGCTCCTTCACGATTTCCGCCCGACGAAGAGCCGGTGATACAGCCAGTTGCTGAAGGCGCTGCCAAGCACGATCACGATGCCGAGGACGATCGCCTGGTCGTAGAAGCTGAGGCCGAGCTGGTTCAGGCCCTTGTCGAGCAGAACGATCACCGCTGCGCCGGTGACGGTCTTGAAGGCGCTGCCCTCGCCGCCGGCGATCGATGTGCCGCCGAGCACGACCGCGGCGATCGCCATCAGGAGCACGTTGTCGCCGAGCACCGGCCCGCCCGAGCCGAGGCGCAGCACGACGGCCACCCCGGCGAGCCCCGAGAAGGTGCCGCAGAGGAAATAGGCGGCGAACTTGACCCGCGTCACCCGGAGCGCGTTGAAGACCGCCGCACGCTCGTTCGAGCCGAGCAGATAGATCTCGCGGCCGAGCCGGGTCCGGTTCAGCAGGAGATTGGCAAAGAGAAGCGCGGCGAGGCCGATCAGCAGCAGGTTCGGCACGCCGAGCAGGCTGCCGCGGCCGATGCGGAGCGTCTCGACGGGCAGGCGGCCGACCGAGCTGCCGCCGGTGATCAGCATGGCAACGGCCCTGAGCGTCAAGAGCATCCCGAATGTATGCACGAAGGCAGGGAAGCGCAGCAGCGCCACGGCGACGCCGTTGATCACGCCCACGAGCATCCCCGTGCCGATACCGGCCGCAGCGCCGAGCGCGATCGAGCCGCTCTCGCGCATGACGAGGGCGGCGAGCACGGTCGCGAGGCCGAGCGTCGAGCCGATCGAAAGGTCGATCCCGCCGATCAGGAAGACGAAGGTGATGCCGAGCGCCGAGATCAGCAGCGGGCCGAACAGCCACGCCATGTTCTTGAGGTTCGCGGGACCGAGAAAGCCTGGCATGGCGAGGCCCATCACCAGGGCCGCGACGATGAGGATCGGCAGCATCGGCGCGGCGAGAAGCGCCTGCATCACGGCCGCGCCCCGGCGCGCCCCGGTCGGATTTGTCGCGTCTGCCATTCCCGGACCCGGTTTCGACGTGAATATTGCCGGGCGGCCCGCGCCGGGGCCGCCCGTCGGGTGTCAGTTGCAGCCCCAGAGCTCGGCCGCCTTGGCGTCGACGTCGTCCGGCCCGTAGGGGATGCCCGGCAGGAACTCGACCTTGGTGGCGATCTCCTCGCCCCGGGCGGCGGCGACGGCGGCATTGACGGCGCGCTCGGCCATCTCCGGCACCGGCGTCGCAATATCGAGGTCGACAAGCCGATCGCGAACCGCCTTGCAGCCAAGCGGCAATCCGTCGATCGAGACGAGGACGACATGGCCTTCCTCGCCCACGGGCACCAGCCGCCCGCGCGCCTCGAGCGCGGAGAAGATGCCGGTCAGCCCGTCATTCCACGGCTGGTAGATGCCGTTGAGGTCGGGATGCTCCTGCAGGGCGTTCTGCGCGCCGATCATCGCCCGCTCGGTGCTCCAGTCGGTCGGAACCTGCGCGATGACGGTGATGTTCGGCGCCGCGGCGAGCGCGTCGTTCAGGCATCTGGAGCGGCGGATGCCGTTGTCGTTGGCGAGGCCGCCCTGGATCTCGAGCAGCTTGAACGGCTGACCGTCGGCCGCCTTCACGAAGAACTCGCCGGCCGTCGTGCCGTCGGCGCAGGGGTCGCCGCCGACGTGGTAGGCCACCGACTCGAGATCGGCCGGTGCCTGGTCCATGGTGACGAAGGGCACGCCCGACGCCTCGGAGACCTGCGCCATCGTCACCGCGGCCTCGATGTCCCACGGGATCGCGACGATCGCATTGACGCCGTCAGAGATCAGCGTGTCGACCTGCGAGGCCTGGCGCTGGGCGTCCTTGTCGGCATTGAGGAATTGCTGCGCGGCGCCGGCCTTCTCGATCGCGGCGTCGATCGCCTTGATCTGGGCCTCCCGGAACGGCTCGATCTTGTCGAACGAGACGCCGATGGTGACATCCTGCGCCAGAGCGGGTCCGCTCAGGGCGAGGGAGAGCGCCGTGGCCGTACTCAGTGGGGCAAGGGGTTTCATGATTCCTCCTCTGGTGGCTTCCTTGTGGCGGTGCATTCAATCAGACAGGGCTCGCCCGCTGGCGACGCGAGAGCCGGGTGGTTAGGGTGTCGATGCTGACGGCGACCATCAGGACCAGTCCGCGGACGACGTCGTAGAGATAGGGGTCGGCGCCGATCAGGTTCAGCCCGTTCTGGATCGTGGTGAGCAGGAGCGCGCCGAGCATGCTGCCGAGGATGCTGCCGCGGCCGCCGAAGAGGCTCGTCCCGCCGAGGACGACCGCGGTGATCACGGTGAACTCGAAGCCGAACCCGAGCTCGGAGGTCAGCACGCCGACCCGCCCGACGATGATGAGACCGGCGAGCGCCCCGGCGATCCCGGTCAGCGCATAGACGAGAAGGATCAGCCGACGGCTGCGGATGCCGGTCTCGACCGCCGAGCGCGGATCGCCGCCGAGCGCCAGCATCTGCCGGCCGACGACGCTGCGGCTGAGCGCGAAGCCGCCGCCGGTCGCCAGCGCGAGCGCGAGCCAGACCGGCAGGCCGAGGCCGAGGAACTGGCCGCGGCCGAGCGCGAGGAGACCGCCCTCGACCGAATAGAGCGACGCCTCGGTCAGATGGAGCCCGATCCCGCGGTAGAGCGTCAAAGTCCCGAGCGTGGCGATGAGCGGATTGACCCCGAGTCCGACGATGATCCAGCCGTTGAGGAGCCCGAAGGCGAGCCCGGCGGCGAGCGCCACCGGATAGACCGCGAAGCCGGTTTCGGTGACGACAGAGACCCCGACCTTCGTGCCGGTCAGCACCACGGCCGTCGCCATCGCGACATTGGCAATCGAGCCGATCGAGAGGTCGATCCCGCGCGTGACGATCACGAAGGTCATCGCCACGGCGCCGATGATCGTCGGGGTCGCGTCGAGCAGGATGTTGCGCAGGTTGCCGAGGTCCGCGAAGCCGGCGGTGTTGAGGCCGAAGACCACCGACACCGCGAGCAGCACGGCGGCGAGTCCGAGTTGCTGCAGGGCCTGGAGACTCATCCGCCCGCTCATTGGAGGCGCCCCGTCGAGGCGATGCTCAGCACGCGGTCGGGATCGAACGCCGCGCGCTCGACCACGCCGGCGAGCCGGCCCTGGTGCAGCACCAGCAGCCGGTGGGAGAGGGCGAGGAGCTCGGGAATGTCCGAGCTGATCAGCAGGAAGGCGACCCCGGTGGCGGCGAGTTCGGCGACAAGCTTGTGCACTGCGGCGCGGGCGCCGATGTCGACGCCCTTGGTCGGCTCGTCGAGGATCGCCACCTTCGGGGCGCGGCCCAGCCAACGCCCGATGATCGCCTTCTGCTGGTTGCCGCCCGAGAAGTTGATCATCGCCGTCTCGGTGCGCGGCGGCTGCACGCCAAAGCGGCGGGCGATGTCGCCGGCCGCCGCGGCCTCTCGCCGCGGGCGCAGCCAGCCGACGGCGCCGGGCGCGAGTGCGGCAAGCGCCGGCGCGGTGACGTTCTCCCGCAGGCTGCGGTTCAGGAACGCCTGGTCGCGCCGGCGGTCCTCGCTGACGAGCACGAGCCCGCGTTCCATGGCCGCGCGGGGGCTGCGTGCCGCGAAGGGCGTGCCGTTCAGAGCGATCTCGCCGGTCCCGGGCCGCAGGCCGACGAGCACTTCCGCGAGCTCGCTGCGGCCGGCGCCCATCAGGCCGCCGATCCCGAGGATCTCGCCCGCCCGCAGGCAGAAGCTCACGTCGCGGACGAGGGTTTCGTCGCAGGCGCCGTGGACGTCGAGTACCACGGGCGCCTCGGCCGGAACCGGCTGCGGCTCGACATGCATCTCCTCGAGCTCGCGGCCGACCATCGCCCGGGTGATCCGCTCGCGCGGCATCTCGGCGGGGGTCCCGCGATCGGAGACGACGCCGTCGCGCATGACGAGCACCCGGTCGGCGAGCTCGTAGACCTCCTCGAGGAAATGGGTGATGTGGATGATCGCATAGCCGCGGTCGCGGAGCCGGTGGACGACCGCGAAGAGCCTCTCCCGCTCGGGCAGGCTGAGGCAGGTGGTCGGCTCGTCGAGGATCAGCATCGACGAGGCGCGCCGCATCGCCTTGGCGATCTCGACCATCTGCCGCTCGCCGAGGGAGAGGTCCCCCACCGCGCGGCGCGGATCGATGTCGGTGTGCAGCTCGTCCCGCAGCAGGCGGCGCGCCTCGGTCTCCAGCCGCGACCACTCGACGAGGCCGCGTCGGTGGAGCAGATGCGGCATGTGGATGTTCTCGGCGACGCTGAGATTACCGAAAAGGCTGAGCTCCTGGTGGATGGTGCCGATGCCATGCCGGTCGACATCGCCCGCAGTCAGTCCCGAGAGCCTCTCGCCGTCGAGCACGATCTCGCCGCCGTCGGGGAGGATCAGGCCGCTCAGGATGTTCTTGAGGGTGGATTTACCCGCGCCGTTCTCGCCGAGGAGCGCCACCACCTCGCCGCGCCGCACCTCTATGCCGATGTCCCGCAGGACGGGCACCCCGCCGAAGGATTTCGAGACCCCCCGGAGCGACAGCAGGGGCGCGTCGCCCTCCTTCGGGCCGTTGCGACCCGAAGCCGGCTCGGAAATCTGCGCGGTCACCGGCTTTCCCCTCCCGAACAGGCGCTCGAGTGCCCCTTGGCGACAGGCTGGGGGGAGAATCACCCGCGGATCAACCGCGGATGATGGCTAATTCCTCCTTATGCTGATGAATCCATCATCAATGACGATACTTCAGATGCTCTCGGGGATGACGAGATTGAACGGCAGGAACGCCTGTCCCACCATGGGTGCAGGTCCATCGAGGATGGCGCGCAACATCTGACCAACCGTCTCACGGCAGAAGCCGGACATGGGGGTCTCGACCACCGCGGTCAGTGTCTCGTCGCCGAGCGCCTCGGCCGATTCGGGGGTGAGCTCGTTGGCGATGGCGATCACCTGCCCGGCCACCCCGGAATCGCGCAGGGCCTCGATGATTCCCTCCGGACCGAGGCCGCCGACATAGAGCCCCGCGAGGTCCGGATGGCGCGCCAGGAGTTCCAGCGTCGCCCGGCGCGCCAGGCTCTCGGCGCCCGGGTTCACCAATGTGTCGACGACCTCGAATCCTGGCGCCTTCTCGCGGAAATAGCTGCGGAAGCCGATCTCGCGCATCTCATGGCCGTGGAACCGCGAGCTGCCGACAATGATCGCCACTTTCCCAACCTGCGGCGCCGCGCGCGCGATCATCCAGGCGGCGGCGCGCCCCGCCTTGCGGTTGTTGAGCCCCACATAGGCCTCGCGGATTCCCGGGGCAAAATCGCTGAGCAGCGAAAAGACCGGAACGCCGTCCCCCTTCAGATCGGCGACCGCCGCCGAGATCGCTGGATGGTCGATCGTCACCGCCGCCAGCGCATCCACCTGCCGCCCGAACTCCCGCAACCGCCGGGCGATGGCGATCGGGTCGCGCCAGCCGATGAAATCCACCCGCGACCGGCCGCGAACCCCTGCGAGACCCGCGACCTCGCGCTCCAAGCCGGTCCCGAGACCACGGAAGAACGGCTGATGCGCCTCGTCGAGCAACAGGAAGCCAAACCGGCAGACCGGCTGGTCGGCGCGAAGCCTTTCCTCGGCCAGCGGCGCCCCGTGATAGCCCACCGCCTGCGCGGCCGCCGCGATCCGGCGGAGCGCTTCGGGTCGCACCGTCTCGCGCCCGTTGAGGGCACGATCGACGGTGGCGACGCTCACACCCGCCGCCGCTGCCACATCCTTGAGTGTCGGCCGCTTGCCCATGATGTTTCCTCTGATGTTCTTCACATCAATTCAGACGACATCAATTCCTGTCAATCGTCAGAAGAGAGCGACAGGGCTGCGACCCCATGCGACTGGTGCCGGAAACGGGTCTCCCTGAATCGATCCGGCGATTCAGAATCGCAGCCACCCATGACCGCTTCAGCACCGGCAACAGGTAGGGATTTGCGCCAGGAGAAGAGGCATGGCGTGCGGTCGCCAGGAATTCCGGCGAGGGCCGCCTCACCTCACCCGATACGATAGTTCGGACTCTCCCGCGTGATCTGCACGTCATGCGCATGGCTTTCGCGGTGGCCGGCGCCGGTGATGCGCACGAAACGGCATCCGGTCCGCATCGCCTCGATCGTGGCGTTTCCGGTATAGCCCATCGCGGCGCGAAGCCCGCCGACGAGCTGGTGCAGCACGCCCGCCACCGCCCCCTTGTAGGGTACCTGCCCCTCGATTCCCTCAGGCACCAGCTTATCAGCGCTGGCCTCCTTCTGGAAGTACCGGTCGGCCGAGCCGCGCGCCATGGCGCCCACCGATCCCATGCCGCGATAGGACTTGAAGCTGCGCCCCTGGTATAGGATCAGCTCGCCCGGCGCTTCGTCGGTCCCGGCCAGCATCGAGCCGACCATGGCGCAATGGGCGCCCGCCCCGATCGCCTTGGCGAAATCCCCGGAGAACTTGATGCCGCCGTCGGCGATGACGACATGGCCCGTCTTCGCCGCCTCCGCCGCACAATCGACGATCGCCGTCATCTGCGGCACGCCCACGCCCGCGACGATGCGCGTGGTGCAGATCGAGCCGGGCCCGATCCCGACCTTCACCGCATCCGCACCCGCCTCGATCAGCGCACGGGTGCCCGCAGCGGTCGCGACATTGCCGGCGACCACCTGGGCCGACGGCGCATGCGCCTTCAGCCGCGCGACCGCCTCGCCGACGCTGCGGGAATGGCCGTGCGCGGTGTCGATCACCACCACGTCGACCCCGGCCTCGATCAGCGCCACCGAGCGCTCGAAGCCCGCATCGCCCACCGTCGAGGCGGCGGCGACCCGCAGCCGGCCCATCTCGTCCTTGGCCGCCAGCGGGTTCAGCACCGCCTGCTCGATGTCCTTGATCGTCAGGAGCCCGGTCAGCCGTCCCCCCGCATCCACCACCAGGAGCTTCTCGATCCGCCGGGCAGCCATCAGGCTCTTGGCCTCACCGAGATCGGCCGGCTCGCGGAGCATGGCGAGATTGTCCGAGGACATCATCACCCGCACCGGCGTTGCGTCGTCGGAGGCGAAGCGCATGTCGCGGTTGGTGACGATCCCGAGCACCACGCCGGCCTCGTCCACCACCGGAAAGCCGGTGATGCGGTAGCGCGCCTGCAACGCCTTGGCATCCGCCAGCGTCTGATCCGGCGAAAGCGTCACCGGGGCATAGACCACGCCCGAGACGAACCGCTTGACCGCCATCACCTCCGCCGCCTGGGCCGCGACATCGAGGTTGCGGTGGATCACGCCCAACCCGCCCGCCTGGGCCATGGCGATGGCCATCCGCGCCTCGGTCACCGTATCCATCGCCGCGCTGATCAGGGGGATGTTGAGCGCGATCTCCGGGGTCACGCGGGTCTGGGTATCCGCCCCGCCCGGCAGAACCTCCGACGCGCCCGGCACCAGCAGCACGTCGTCGAACGTCAGCGCCTCGCGCAGCTCCATGGCCCGTCTCCCGCAACTTCCAGCCGAGTTGCGCCGTCCTATTTCATGGACCGCCGGGAATGGGAAGCCCACGCCGCGCGGGGAACGAAGCCGCCGGCCCGATGCCCGGAAGGAGGGGCATCCACAGCGGCAATCTTCCGTCTCTCAACGGATGGCCTGGGCCTCGGATGCGGTTCGGAACCCCGTGGCGACCAGATACTTCTCCGAGCTGTCCTTCCGGCTCGCCGGCGGCTTGACATGCACCACCTTGGCGAAGGCCCGGTTCAGCTGCGCCACCAGGGACGCTTCCGCGCCGCCTGCCAGCACCTTGGCGAGGAAGGTGCCGCCGGGCTCGAGCACCGCCATGGCGAATTCCGCCGCCGCCTCGCAGAGCGCCATGATCCGCAGGTGATCGGTCGCGGGATGCCCCGAAGCCGCGGCCGCCATGTCCGACATGACCACGTCGGCGCGGCCGGCCAGGAGGTCCCTGACGGCCACATCCGCATCCTCGTCGAGAAAGTCGAGCTGCATCAGTTCCGCCCCCGCGACCGGCTCGACCGGCTGGAGGTCGATGCCGATCACCCGGCCGCGCGGCTTGCCCGGCGCGGCGCCGAGCGCATTGGTCCGCGCCACGGCGACCTGGGTCCAGCCGCCGGGGGCGCAACCGAGGTCGACCACCCGCGCCCCCGGCACGAGGAAGCGGAAGCGATCGTCGATCTCAGCGATCTTGTAGGCGGCGCGGCTGCGGTAGCCCTCCGCGCGGGCGCGCGCCACATAGGGATCGTTGAGCTGCCGCTCGAGCCAGCGCGTGGAGGAGAGCTTGCGCCCCTTGGCGGTCTTGACCCGCACCCGCAGGTCGCGCCGGCCGCGCCCCGACCCCGGCGGCGTGGACCTTGTCATGGGCGCTCCGTCCGAACGGCGCGCAGCGGCGGCACATTGCCTGCCCGCCCGTTCCTCGTCCGGAGGCGCATGACCGGAAACTGCCTCACTCGGGCCGCACCCCGCCCGCGAAGGCGCCCTTCGCGCTCATCATCGCGAAGAGCATGCCCTCGCGAAGCCCGCGATCGGCTACGCGCATCGATTCCGTCGGCCAGATGCGCAGGAGCGTCTGCAATATCGCCACCCCCGACATGATCAGCTCCGAGCGGTCGCGCCCCAGCCCGATGTCGCTGCGCCGCCCCATGGGCCCCAGCTTCAGGAACTGCGCGATGACCTGGTCGATGGCCCGCGAACTGAGATGCATCCCGTCGACCTTGCGCCGGTCGTAGCGCTTCAGCCCCAGATGTGCCGCACCGACCGTGGTGACCGTCCCGGATGTCCCGATCATCTGGAACCCGCCGCGCGCGCCGCCCGCGAGATCTTCCAGATAGGGCTTGAAGCCGGTGATCTGCTCTTCGAAATACCACGACATCAGCGCGAACCGCGCACTGTCGTCGGCCACGTCGGCAAAGCGATCATGCAGCGTCGCCACCCCCAGCGGCACCGAGATGAAATCCACGATCCGCGCACGGTCCGCCGAAGCGCCGCCACCGGACATGCGCAGGTTCACGATCGCCTGCGGACGCGCCTCGGGCGCGACATGGGCGAGGTCGAGCCAGACCAGTTCCGTCGAGCCGCCACCGATGTCGAAGACCAGAACCTGTTCCGAACTCGGCGCCACCAGCGGTGCGCAGGAGATCACCGCGAGCCGCGCCTCCTCCTCCGGCCGGATCACCTCGAGCTCCAGCCCGGTCTCCCGCGCCACGGTGGCGAGGAAATGGTTGCCGTTGCGCGCCCGCCGGCAAGCCTCCGTCGCGACCAGCCGCAGGTTCTTTACCTGATGGCGGCGCAGCTTCTCGGCGCAGATCTCGAGAGCGGCGAGCGTCCGGCCGATCGCTCCCCGGGACAGGTGCCCCGTCCGCTCCAGCCCGTTCCCGAGCCGCACGCATTTCGCGAATGCGTCCACGACGCGAAAATGCCCGCCTTCGGGAACGGCGATCAGCATCCGGCAGCTGTTCGTGCCCAGGTCCAGGGCGGCGAACAACTCCGGGTCCGACTGCGCAGGCAAACTGCTGCGACGCCTCGACGCCAGCGCGATACTGTCCTGCGCAGCCTCCGAGAGGTCCTGCGCCATGCAACACGATCCGATGATTGCGGAGGGATCCGCAAGCTTGCGTGAAAGTTACATGACGCCCGTCCTCGAAGCAAGGATCGCAGCGTGCAGCGTTACCGCGCTCGATCTCCCGCGACATGCTCCGGCTTGCCCTTCCGCGGCGTGGCGGCGAGTTCCTCCAGTTCGGCCTCGGTCATGCTGTCGTACATCTCGCGCGACGCCCCCTTGAGATCGCTCCTGTCGGCCTCGCCGCGCTTCGCGGCTAGCGCCGCACCCGCAGCCTTCTGCTGCGCCTTCGACCTCGCAGGCATGTGACATCTCCGTTCCCGACGCCGGGCACGCCCCGGCCGCCGGGATCAACGCGCCGGCCCCGAATCGGTTCGCCGAACTGCGCGGCCAGCGCGACGCGCCAGTCCCTGTGCGGTCCCGCTCCCGGAAATGGAATCAGGTAGTTTCGAGGAGTCCTACGGCTGGTAGAACATGTCGCATCGTCCCTTGCGCCACCCGGAGGCGCCAGCTCGCGTCGCGCGACAGTCGGTGACCTGGTCGTCCGCACTCTCCTTGCAGGCGAAACCTGGCCCACGCGGTGTTCACGAAATTCTTTGGGTTCCATCGACATCAAACAGAAATTCTCTCCTTGCAACGAGGACAAAACGGAGTTAACGGATCAACTAGAGGGGAAACGACTCACTAGGACCGACTGCCAAAGCCGCTTCGTTGCTAGTATTAGCAAGAAGCTCCAAATGCATTGCGAACAAAGATTTTTCGCGCCGCCAAGGCGGTTCTCGAATCCTGGTAGAATGACCGCTCGACTGATGATCGGCAGAGAACCCATGTAACGCATGGCGTGTATTGCTCTGTCGTGCCATGAACCGCGAAGGAGACAATTATGGCGACGATACCCGGCACTTCCGCCAACGAGACCCTGATCGGGACGCCTGACAACGACACCTTCCAGCTCGTGAACGGCGACAATGGCCTCGACCAGATCTTCGGCGACGCCGGCTACGATGTGATCCTCGGCACCTGGACCTACAACACCCTGCACGTCCTCAACAATCTCGCCAATCTGCACGATATCGAGGAGATCGACGGCGGCGACGGCCAGCCCGGCTACAACACCATCCTCGCCACCACAGGCAACGACACGCTCGATTTCTCCGGCATCGTGGTCAAATCCTTCGTGATCGACGGCGCCAAGGGCAACGACACCATCACCGGCACCGCAGCGAACGACCACATCCGCGGCGGCGAGGGCAACGACACGCTGAACGGCGGTGACGGCGACGACACCTTCTACCTGATCACCGGCGGCAACACCAACGGGCTCGACCAGTACGACGGCGGCAGCGGCCACAACCGGATCGTCGGCGGCTGGTCCTATGACACGCTGAACGTCACCAATCATCTCGCGAATCTCGTCGGCATCCAGGAGCTCGACGGCGGCGACGCCACGCTCGGCCGCAACGTGATCCGGGCCAAGTCGGGAGTCCACGACACGCTCGACTTCACCGGCTACACCATCACAAACTTCGACATCGACGGCGACAACGGCAACGACACCATCACCGGTTCCGCCGACGACAACCGCATCATCGGCAACGTGGGCAACGACACGCTCGATGGCGCGGAGGGCAGCGACACCTATCTCGTCGGGAGCGGGCACGGCGCCGACACCTTCGCCGACAGCGGGTCGGCGAGCGACACCGACCGGGTCGTGGCAACGGCCACCGGCGTCGCCATCGGCGTCGCGGCCATTTCCGGCATCGAGCAGATCTCGGCCGGCGGGAAGGCTGGCGTAACCGTCGTCGGCACCGCCAACCACCAGACCCTCGACTTCTCGAAGGTGGCCTTCGACGGCATCGGCGTGGTCGACGCTCTCGGCGGCAACGACGTGATCACCACCTCCGACCTCACCAACGGCCAAGCCTATCGCGGCGGCGCCGGTAACGACACCTTCCATCTCGGCAGCGCCGACACGGTCCTCCGGGTCTCGGCCGCCGACAACGGCGGCTACGACAATTTCTCCGGCAATACCGCCGGCGCGACGCACCGCATCCTCGCGGAGAACGCCGGCACACAGATTGGCATCGGCAAGGACTACGCCAACGACGTCGACATCATCGACGGCAACGGCAAGGCGAATGTGACCATCAACGGCTCGAGCGGCCACCACAACACCTGGGATCTCTCCGCCACCAAGCTCCTCGGCATCAAGGAAGTCGCGACCGCGGGCGGGAACGACACAATCTGGACCTCGAACGACAGCGACGCCGCCGGCGGACAGGCCTATCGCGGCGGCACCGGCCACGATACCTTCCACCTCGGCTCGCAGAACACTCGCCTCCTCGTCTCCTCGGCGGACAATGGCGGCTTCGACAAGTTTTCCGGCAACACCGCCAATGTGACCCACACGATCGTCGTCGAGGACGCCAACACCCAGGTCGGCATCGGCACCAATTACGGCGGCGCCGACAGCGTCGACGTCATCGACGCCACCGGCAAGGCGAACGCCTCGATCGTCGGCTCCAGCGGCTCGCACGATGTCTGGGATCTCTCGGGCACCGAGCTCAGGAACATCTCCATGGTCGCGATGGGCGGCGGCAACGACAAGGTGCAGACCGCGCTGGCCTCGGGCAACCACATCACCTACGACGGCGGCGCCTATTCCGGCGACAAGCTGACCATCTCGCTCACCGCCGCGCAGGCGGGCAACGTGACCCTCATGACGCAGATCGCCGCCCTGACCCCCGGATCGGGCCTAAACGGCAACCTGAACGCGGGCGGCGTCGACATGACCGTCCAGAACTGGGAGAACTTTGCGGTCGCGGTCGACTTGGGCGGAACCTTCGAGCCGCTCAACATCCTCTTCGGCACCTCGAACCACCAGAACGGCGTGCACACGCCGGTCCTCTCGGTCCCGGCTGCAAAGATCAACGAATCCTGGGCGATCTTCGGGCTTGGCGGCGACGACATCATCACCGGCGGCAACAACGCCGACTTCATCGACGGCGGCGGCGGCACCGACACCATGAACGGCGGCGGCGGCGACGACATCTTCTTCGCAACGGCGCCGACTTCGCAATACGGCGACAAGTACGACGGCGGAAGCGGCTTCGACACCATCGTCTCGGGCGACGGCAGCGACATCGTGGTGAACTCCCTCACCGTCGTCGAGGAGATCAGCGCCAACGGCTTCGGCGGCGTCGATCTCGTGGGCAGCAACTCGGTGCATGTCACGCTCGACCTCGCCGACGTGAAACTTACCGGCATCGCCGAAGTCTATGGCGGCACCGCCAACAACACGATCTGGACCTCGAACCTGACCGCCGACCAAGCCTACTGCGGCGGCAAGGGCAACGACACCTTCCACTTCGGCGACGAGGACACCATCCTCCTCTATTCGTCCGCCGACAACGGCGGCTACGACAGCTTCGCCGGCAACACCCCCGGTGCAACGCACAGCGCCTTCGCCGAGGACGACGGCACCCAGTTCGGCATCGCCACCAACTACGGCGGCTCGAACAGCGTCGACAGCATCGACGGCGACGGCAATGCGAACGTCTCGATCCTCGGCGCCGACAGTGCCCACAACAACTGGGACTTCTCGGAAACCGCATTTGCCGACGTATCCCTGGTCGCGACCGGCGGCGGCAACGACATCGTGCAGACGGCGCTGATGACGGCGGCCGACGGCCCCATCACCTACGACGGCGGCGCCTACACCGGCGACCACCTGACCATCTCGCTCACCGCTGCGCAGGCGGGCAACGCCGCGGTTCTGGACGACCTCAACGCCCTCACCGCCGGCTCCGGCGCGAACGGCACCGTGGACGAGGGCGGGCTGAGCCTCACCGCCACCGGCTGGGAGATCATCGACTGGGTGATCGTCTGACTGACACCGGCGGGGCGGAGTGCGTCACAGGAACGCGCCCCGCCGCGCGATCAAGGCAGCGGTGACCTGACCCGCCGGGATATCCAGGCGGGTTTCCCGCTCAGGCCGCGCCACCCTCCGCCATGGCGAGCGGCGCGGCGGCATAGCCGAGGGCCCGGCAGACGTCATAGGTCAGGTCCGGGTTGTTGAGCGTGTAGAAATGCAGATGCTCCACACCCTCGGCCCGCAGCGCGTCGCATTGATCGGATGCGATCGCCACGGCGAGCAGATGTGCCGTCTCGGGCGAATCGGCGCGGGCGAAGGCCTTGTGCATCCATTCGGGCACCTTCGCATGGCAGCGGGCGGCGAAATTCGTCATGCGCCCGAAATTCTCCACCGGCAGGATGCCGGGAATGATCGGCGCGGTGATCCCCGCCTGCGCGCAGGCGTCGCGGAAGCGCAGGAAATCCTCGTTCTCGAAGAAGAACTGCGTGATCGCGTTGCTCGCGCCCGCGTCGATCTTGCGCTTGAGATTGTCGATATCCGTGGCGAGGTCCACCGCGTCGGGATGCTTCTCCGGATAGGCCGCCACGGAAATCTCGAAACCGCCCAGCTGCCGCAGACCGGCGACGAGATCGGCGCCGGAGGCGAAACCCTCGGGATGGGGCTCGAATCGCGCGGCCCCCTTGGGCGGGTCGCCCCGCAGCGCCACGATCCGCCGGACCCCCATCCGCGCATAGCCGCGCGCCACGGCCAGGGTCTCGGCGCGGCTGGCGCCCACGCAGGTGAGATGCCCCGCCACCGAAAGCCGCGCGCGCTCCACGATGGTCTGGATCGCCGCGTTGGTGCGGTCCCGCGTGGTCCCGCCCGCGCCGAAGGTCACCGAGACGAATCGCGGCCCCAGCGGCGCGAGCCGCTCGACGGACCGCCAGAGCCGCAGGCTGGCCTCGGGGGAATGTGGCGGAAAGAATTCGAAAGAAAGGCTCGGAAGAGCCCCATCCGTTCTGGTCATGTGCACCGGTCCATACCGACAATGAGATTTGCAGGCGCGAGGATACCGCTGGAATTGCGATCCGGCAACGACTAACTCCGGCGCCTGTTGCAGCGTACGCTGGCACCGCGACGAACAACCTTTGAGGAGCCCGCCATGCCCCAGGTCATCATCGTCTACTGGCGCGACATTCCCGCCCAGGTCATCGTCGGGACCGGGCGCCGCGCCGCCAAGCTGCAGCTGCCGGAGCGCTTCGAGCAGGCCATCGACCGCTGCGCCATGAAGGTCGGCGCCCGGGACGCCGACGCCTATCTCGCGGAATGGCGCAAGGGCGAGCCCTACCTTGTCGAAGGCGATGCGGCGGATGTCGCTTCCAGCGAAGCGGCACGGCTCGAGGCGGCGTTTAGTCCCGCCGAAATCAAGGCCCTGATCGCGAATGAAGGCTGGGCCGCCCCGAAGACCTGACGCCGGAGCAGACCCTTGGTGAACATACTGAACTTCGCCCGCCGGCCCTCCGGCCCCGCGGCCTCCGACACTGCCGCGCTCACCGCGCTGATGCAGGATTTCTCCATCGAGGTCATGCCGCGCACCGCCGCGAAGATCGACGACTTCCGCAGCATCCTGCCCGCCGGGACCAGGGTATATCTCGCCCATATCGACGGCACGGAATTCTCCGAGATGCTCGCCACCGCCCGGCGCCTGGCGGACGAGGGCTTCGCGGTCATGCCGCATTTCCCCGCCCGCGGCATCGCCTCCCGCGCCGAGCTCGAGGCCCGAATCGGCGCCTATTCGGATGCTGGCGTGCGGCAGGCGCTGGTCATCGCCGGCGGCATCGCCACGCCCCGCGGCCCCTTCGCCGATTCGATGCAGCTCCTGGAGACCGGCCTCTTCGACCGCGCGGGCTTCACCGACCTGCATGTCGCCGGCCATCCCGAGGGGAACCGCGACATCGACCCCGAAGGCGGCGAGGAAACCGTCATGGCCGCCCTGCGCCGGAAGAGCGATTTCCAAGCCCGCACCGACGCGCGCATGGCCATCGCCACGCAATTCGCCTTCGAGGCCGGCCCGATCATCGACTGGGCAGGCCGCACCCGCGCCGCGGGGATCACGCTTCCGGTGCATATCGGCATCGCCGGCCCGGCCAAGCTCCAGACCATGATCAAGTTCGCCATGGCCTGCGGCGTCGGCCCGAGCCTGCGGGTGCTCCAGCGCCGCGCCGCCGACCTGAGCAAGCTCATCCTGCCCTTCGAGCCGACCGAACTCCTGACCGGGCTCGCACGGCACAAGGCCGCGGCCCCGGATTTCGCTGTGGAGCGCGTGCACCTCTTCCCGCTCGGCGGCATCACGGCCACCACCGATTTCACCGCGGCCCTCGCCGCCCGGCCGCTGCGCGCCCGGGCCTGAGCCAACAGAGACTGGCCGCGGCGGCATCCTTGGTGTAGGACCGCGGCGTTATTCCCACTTCACTGCCCGGAAGGCTCGCGCCGCATGACCCGCACGATCGTTGAATCCAAATCCCGCACCGCGATCATCGGCTTCGACCAGCCGTTCTGCGTGATCGGCGAGCGCATCAACCCCACCGGCCGCAAGGTCCTCGCGGCCCAGCTCGAGGCCGGCGATTTCTCCACGGTCGAGAAGGATGCGCTCGAGCAGGTCGCCAGCGGCGCCACCATGCTCGATGTGAACGCGGGCGTGGTCTACAATTCCAACCCCAATCCCAACGAGACCGAACCGCCGCTGATGCGGCAGATGATCGAGCTCGTGCAGGGGCTCGTCGACGTGCCGCTCTGCATCGATTCGAGCGTGCCCGGGGCGCTGGAAGCCGGGCTGGAGGTCTGCCAGGGCCGGCCGCTCCTGAACTCCGTGACCGGCGAGGAGGAGCGGCTGGAGCGCGTCCTGCCGCTGGTCAAGAAGTACAACGTGCCCGTCGTCGCCATTTCCAACGACGACACCGGCATCTCCATGGATCCCGAGGTCCGCTTCGCCGTGGCGAAGAAGATCGTCGAGCGCGCCGCGGATTTCGGCATCCCCGCGCATGACATCGTCGTCGATCCGCTGATGATGCCGATCGGCGCGCTCTCGACCGCCGGCCTCCAGGTCTTCACCCTGGTCCGCCGCCTGCGCGAGGAGCTGGGGGTCAATACGACCTGCGGCGCCTCCAACGTCTCCTTCGGCCTGCCCAACCGCCACGGGATCAACGCGGCCTTCCTGCCCATGGCGATCGCCTCGGGCATGACCTCGGCCATCATGAATCCGGTGCGCCCGCAGGAGATGGACGCGATCCGCGCCGCCAACCTCCTGATGGACAACGATCCCAACGGCGCGGCCTGGATCAAGGCCAACAAGCCGCCGCTCGCCGAAGGCGAGGCCGAGGCCGGCGCCCGCGGCCGCCGCGAGGGCCGCCGCCGCCGCGGGTAAGGACCCGCGCGCGGCTCCTCGCGCCGGCCCCTGCCCCGAGACTGCGTCAGGCGTGGATGGCGCCGTCGCCGCAGGCGAGCGCGGCCTCACGCACCGCCTCCGAGAAGGTCGGATGGGCGTGGCAGGTGCGGGCCACGTCCTCGGCGGCAGCGCCGAATTCCATGGCGACGCAGATCTCGTGGATGAGCTCGCCCGCGGCGGGGCCGATGATATGGGCGCCGAGCAGGCGGTCGGTCTCCTTGTCGGCCAGCAGCTTGACGAAGCCGTCGCCGGCGAAATGTGACTTGGCCCGCGCATTGCCCATGAAGGGGAACTTGCCGACCTTGTAGGCGCGGCCCTCAGCCTTCAGCGCCTCCTCCGTGGCGCCGACGGCGGCGACCTCGGGGCTGGTGTAGATCACGCCGGGGATCACGCCGTAGTTCACGTGGCCCTTCTGGCCGGCCAGGACCTCGGCCACCGCCATGCCCTCGTCCTCGGCCTTGTGCGCGAGCATCGGGCCCTTGATGGCGTCTCCGATGGCGTAGATCCCCTTGACGCTGGTCTCCCAATGGGCGCCGGTCTCGATCTGGCCGCCCTTGCTGGTGGCGATGCCGAGCGCTTCCAGACCGAGCCCGTGGGTATAGGGGCGGCGGCCGGTGGCGACCAGCACCACGTCGGCCTCAAGCTCGTTGAGGCTGTCGTCCTTGCGGAGCTTGTAGCTCAGCGTCGCCTTGGTCTTGCTCGCCTCCGCCCCCTGGACGGCGGCGCCGAGAACGAATTTCAGGCCCTGCTTGGTGAGGAGCTTCTGCAGCGTCCGGCAGATCTCGAGATCCATGCCGGGCGTGATCTGGTCGAGATATTCCAGCACCGTCACGTCCGCGCCGAGCCGGGCATAGACCGAGCCGAGTTCGAGGCCGATCACGCCGGCGCCGATCACCGCGAGGCGCTTGGGCAGCTTCGCGAGTTCGAGCGCGCCGGTGGAGGTGACCACGACCTTCTCGTCGACCTCGACCCCCTTGAGGCTGGAGGGCTCCGAGCCGGAGGCGATGACGATGTTCCGCGCCTTGTGGGTCTCGTCGCCGACCTTCACCTCGCCCGCGGCCGGGATGCTGGCCCAGCCCTTGAGCCAGTCGACCTTGTTCTTCTTGAACAGGAACTCGATGCCCTTGGTATTGGTCTCGACGGTGGATTGCTTGTAGGCGAGCATCTTCGGGAGGTCGATCTTCGGAGCGGCCCCGATCAGCCCCATCTTCTCGAAATTGGTGCCGGCCTCGTGATACATCTCGGAGGCGTAGAGCATGGCTTTCGAGGGGATGCAGCCGACGTTGAGGCAGGTGCCGCCGAGGGTCTCGCGACCCTCCACGCAGGCGGTCTTCAGCCCCAGCTGGGCGCAGCGGATGGCGCAGACATAGCCCCCCGGCCCCGCCCCGATCACGATCACGTCGTATTCCGCCATTTCCTGTCCCTCTCAGACGCTTGCGGCGCAGATCATAACGGGTGCCGCGGGGAAGCCAACTGCCGAGGCTTAAGGTTTGCGGGGCCGCCGGACGCGCCGACGGCGGCCGCGGAGCCGTCCCCATGGGGACGGGAACCAAAGCGATGATTTTATTTGATATTTTTCTTAACGCCGCATGAACGGGATCCTGCGGTGCGGTTTGCGGCGTTAACCTTTGACGGGTGGCCGGAGCCTGGGAAGCGGCGAGGGCCGCGCGAGGCGCGAGGCCTTCGTCCGAGCTCATACCGGCGGCCCTCGCTGTCGAGTCCTTTTCCTCCCACGGCGCCGGGGATCCCCAGCCCGATCGACGCGTGGCGATCGGGCCGCGCGGGGCGCGCGGCCTTTTGCCATTCCCGGGATTCGGCCGCGGGCCGCAGCCTCGGTCAGTCGGAAGGGCCGTTGGGCCGGTGGCCACCACCAAATGGCGTGAGCGAGGTACTGCCTTGCGCCGGTTCCTCGGCCGGAACGCGCGAGCGCGGCCCCGGCCCTGCGCCGCTCACATCTAGGGCTGAGTCCGCCACGTGCCCTCCATCCCGTTTTTTGCATTGTGCAGGCAATGCACGGCGCAGGCACACCCCCATGCCAAGGGAATACCGAGACCGGCGCAACCGCCCCGCAAATGACAAGGCGGCGGATCTGTGGTATCGTCGGAGTGCAGGGACGGTCCTGCGGTTTTCTTGTCGGCGATGCTGCGACGTCGGTCCAGAGATGGGACGGCGCGCTTTGTGACGGCGGGCATCCATTGAAATCCGGTGTCCGACCGCGAAGATCCCGGCGTCATAGGTTCATCGCCCGAGACCATTGTACTTCCGGACATCGGAGACACATGGAGGATGGTCATGCATCGCATACGCGCATTCCCCCTCTCTACCACGGTCCCCATGCTGGCGCTGCTCGGTCTTGGCTTCGGGCCGGGGGCCACGCTGACAAGTGCCGCGCTTGCTCAGGGTCAGGGCGAGTTCGTCGTCGAGAAGATCGCGGAAAAGCCGCTCGCGGCCCTGCCCGACGGCGAGATCTTCTGGACGATCGAGACCTTCGACGCGCTCGATGCGGCGGAAGCCGCCGTCGGCGCCACCTCGATCGCTGCCGAAATCGACGGGAAGGCGTGGCTCTTCACGCTCGGACCGGAAGACGCCGTCGGTCACGGCGGCCAGCTGGTCGCGTCGGTCGGTCCGATCCAGCGTTTCGACGCCGGGAGCTACAAGCTGCAGATAAACGCGCCGAAGGCGCCGCCGGGAGCGATGACGACACAGCACTCGCATCCAGGCTCCGAGGTTCTCTTCGTTCTCGATGGCGAAGCGACGGTCCAATGGCCCGATTCCACCGACGTGCTCACCGCAGGGCAGTTCGGACCCGGCCAGCCCCCGCATACGCCGATGCAGGTCACCAGCACCGGGGACACGGACCTCTCGGGAATCGTGATGTTCGTGGTCGATGCCGACCAGGAGTTCGCACGGCCCGAAACGCTCCACTGATACCGACGACCCTTGCGCCTGACCGACAAGGCAGGGCGAGACGGGCACGCAGCACCGTCGCTCGGGCGCAAGAGACGCCGGCACGCTGCAGGACAAGCCACGCCTGCAGGCCGATGACAAGACAAGGGCGATGGGCGCGGTACGGGGCGACTGCGTCCATCCAACCTGGCGCCCGCCGGGAATGGATCGCTTCGGACGGTGTTTCAGATAGCGCCGCCGGGCAGCCTCCGCCGGTCCCTTCCGGCGGATTCGCGCTGCATCCGGTCGAAACGCCCCTAGAGATCCATGAGCAGGCGCCGCGGGTCCTCCAGCGCCTCCTTGACGCGGACGAGGAAGGTGACCGCGCCCTTGCCGTCGACGATGCGGTGGTCGTAGCTGAGCGCCAGATACATCATCGGCCGGGCGACGATCTGGCCCTTCACCACCATCGGCCGCTCCTGGATCTTGTGCATGCCGAGGATGCCGGACTGCGGCGGGTTCAGGATCGGCGAGGACATCAGCGAGCCGTAGACGCCGCCGTTCGAGATGGTGAAGGTGCCGCCCTGCATCTCGT
>ERZ795053.891-NODE-891-length-38143-cov-19.931264_pt1 | contig 38143 bp, 27 predicted proteins | sample MGYA00375137_ERZ795053 | MGnify/ENA primary metagenome ERZ795053 (study PRJEB30182, sample SAMN05720284) | activated sludge metagenome | isolation source: Anaerobic digester | place: Hong Kong | collected 2014-12-17 ... | reverse complement strand
GTTTTTCATCAGGCGCTGCTTGGTGCCTTTGGTGAAACCGGCCTGGGAATACACCCAAGAATAGGATGTTCTTCCTCTCTTTCTTAGCTTCAATCACCAGGTCGATTTCCCCTTGCATTAGGCCAAGTTCCACCGTTTATCGCACTTTGGGACCGCCGCAGTCCACTGCGGCTGTGTAACGTTGTCTCACGAAACAAAAAGAGCCGCACTGGGGTGCGGCGGTCCCACGGTGCGAGGGGTTGGTTTTAGGGGGGGGATTTTTGGTCGTTGCCCGGGACTTCAAGGTGCAGGTTGCGTACCGAGCGGTGGCGGGCGGCTTGTAGGATGGAACGTACGCGTTGCACGTGCACGGAATCGAAATGGGACAGGTCTTTTCCCTCGTCCATGGCGATCAGTATGTCGTCGAGCTGCTCGTAGGAGAGCTTGAGCGCGAATTCGTCGGTGATGCCGGGGATGAGGTCGGGCGAAGGGGATTTCTGGATGATCGATTCGGGGATCTGCAACGCTCGCGCCAGCGCAAAAACTTGGGTCTTGTAGAGGTGAAGGATGGGTTCGATGTCCGAGGAGTCGTCGCCCCATTTCACGTAGAAGCCCGTGCGCAGCTCGGTGCGGTTGGTGGTGCCCAGCACGGCGTATCCCCGTTGTTCCGCGTGCAGGTAGAGCATGCACAGCCGCACGCGGTGCTTGGCGCGGTAGAAGGCAAGGCCTTTCAAGAATTCTTCGTTGCCTTGGCTTTTCAGGTCGTCGACGAAAGGGTCTTCGCGCGCCACGTTGTCCCACTTTCCCCGTACCCATTTCTCTTGCACGGAACGGGGGAACAATCCCGCGGGAGGTTGTAGGCTGTAGGCTCCCATGCGGCGCAGGATGCCCGACAAGCGGTGGGTTTGGTGCGCGATGCCCAGGTGGTTACATACCAGTAGGCTGTCCGCGAGGGTGGAAGGCGCCGAATCGCGTTCGGGGAGCAACAGGCCGATTACCTTTTGCTTGCCCAGGGCCTGTACTGCCAGTGCCGCAACCACGGCGGAATCGATGCCCCCGCTGATACCCACTACGGCCCCTTGGTAACCCCACTCTTCGATCGTTTGGCGCAGGAAAGATACGATACGTTGTTGCACGCGCACCACTCTCCTCGACCCCCGGAGACCTCCCCGAGGAAACTTCCTCCAGTATAACACGGAACCCACAAGAAACTGTGCTATGATTTGGTGCACAGTGGAAGGGGAGGGATGTAAGCGTGGCGCTAAAGGCAAAAACGATCTTGATCGTGGACGACGAGAACAAGCTCTGCGAGTTGCTTTCGGATTTCTTGCAGGGGGAGGGCTACCAGACACTGCTGGCAAACGACGGGCTGGAGGCCATCGACGTGTTGTTCGGGAAGGAAGAAGGGAACCAACCCCCGGGGGTGGACCTGGTGATCCTGGACGTGATGATGCCGGGGATGGATGGGCTGGAAGTGTGTCAAATGGTTCGCCAGCATTCGCGCGTGCCCATCTTGTTCTTGACAGCGCGCGACCAACCCTACGACGAGGTGGAAGGCTTGGGATTGGGGGCCGACGATTACGTGGCAAAACCCTTCCACCTGGAGGTGTTGCTTGCACGGGTAAAGGCCTTGCTGCGGCGGAACGAAGGCGGTGGCGAGGGAAAGGTGGAAACAAGGGAACCTTTAGTTTGCGGGGAACTGGTGCTGGATTTCTCGAGCCACCAGGTGTTGGTGTCGGGAAAGGAGATACCCCTTTCTCCCCGGGAATTCGAGTTGCTGGAGCTTTTGGTGGAAAACCGGGGGTATGCGTTGTCCCGCGAGCAGATCTTGGAACGCGTGTGGGGGTTGGATTTCGAGGGGGACGAACGCGTGGTGGATACGCATATCAAGAACATCCGGCTGAAGCTGGGAGAGTACAAGTCGCGCATCGTAACGGTGCGCAGCCTGGGCTACCGCTTCGAGGGGGAATGAACATGTCTATCCGCTGGAAGCTCTTCGGGTTTACCGCGCTTCTGATCGCGTTGTTCCTTTTTGTGGCCATCATCGGGAACCTTTTTTGGATCCAGGGATACTACATGGCACGCAAGAAGGGGGAATTGTTGGATGCCTCCAAGCACTTCGTTGGGCTTTTGCAGCCTTCAAATTCCGCGTCCGATGTGACCACGCTCCAGGTGGACCTGGAAATCGAGCGTTTGATGCGCACCACGGGCATGCATGTGGTGGTGTACGATACCGAGAAGAAGGAATACCTTTTCCCCAGCGCGTGGGGGTTTTCCCCGGAAGCTTCCGGAACCCCCACGCAAAGGGTGGGAGTACCGCCGGAAACGGAAGGAAACGTTCAACCTCCCCCGGGGTTGGCTCCGCCGAGAGGGCAGCCCATGGTTCCCCGGGAGGTGGTGGAAGGGAATCTCACGGAAGCGCGATTCGTGGACCAGGTGTTTGACCCACGTATCAACATGGACGTGCTCAGCCTGGTGCAACCCCTGGAAGGATCCCGCGTACTGGTTATCAGCGTTCCCTTGCCCGCTATCCACGAGGAAGCCCGGCTTGCGGGCAACTACTTCCTTTTCCTGGGGCTGGCCATGCTCGCCATCGGGATTCCCCTTGCTTTTTTCTTTTCGCGACGATTTACCCGCCCCATCTTGGAACTCAACACCCTGGCGGGGCACATCGCACGGTTGGACTTTTCGCACACGTACCAGGGGAAGCGAAGCGACGAGATCGGGGTGCTGGGGGAGTCCATCAACACGCTCTCAAACGAGTTGCGCCAGGCGATGGATCGGTTGATCCTGGCCAACCAGGTTCTGGAGCGTGACGTGGAAAACCGCAAGAAGATCGACAACATGCGCAAGAATTTCATCTCCCACGTGTCGCACGAGCTCAAGGCTCCACTTACCCTGATCATGGGGCATGCGCAGGGGTTGATCCAAAACGTGGCAAAGGATGCCCAGAAGCGAAACCGTTACGCCACTATCATCCTGGAGGAATCCCGGAAAATGGACCAGCTGGTGCGCTCGGTGCTCGACCTGTCCCAGATGGAATCGGGGTTGTTCCAGGTAAAACCCCGGGTTTTCTCGTTGGAGGAACTGCTGCTTTCCACGTTGGAAAAGTTCGCCCCGTTTTTCAAGGAAAAAGGGGTTTCCCCGCACGTGGAAGGGTTGGGGGAACAAGGAAAAGCCTGGATGGTTTGGGGCGACCCCTTTCGCATCGAGCAGGTTCTTTCCAACCTGTTCACCAACGCCATCCAGAACATGGGAGAGAAGAAGCGGCTGGAAGTGTCCGTGGTGCCGTCGCCGGGGGAAGGGCAAGAGAATCGGGTGCGCGTGGAGGTTTTCAACTCTGGCAGGCCAAAGGGAAGGGAGGATGCCAGCGTGCGGGGGGCTGAGTTTCCCGAGGGAATCGGGTTGTCCATCGTGAAAGGCATCATTCGGGCGCATGGAACGGACGGGGGAGTGCGGGTGCTCCACGACCCGGAGGATCCCGGGAACGATGGGGTGTGCTTCTGGTTCGAGCTGGAGAAGGCAGGAGAGTGAACTGGGTACGCCGCAGCCCACTGCGGCTTGGGTTTTGGAAGGTAGAGAAAAAAGGGCCCGCACTGGGGTGCGGCGTACCCAAGGAGCAAAAGAGCCGCAGTGGGCTGCGGCGGTCCCAGGAGAATCTTCCGAATAAAAAAAGCACCCCCCCGGGTGCTTTTTTGGCTTCCTCGTTAGCCTTGCGGTTTTTCGCGCATGTCGGTTTGTCCCAGTCCGCTTCCATCTCCACTGGAAGGTAGGACCCCAGACAGTTGGTCGCGTACGTTTTGCCAGCGTTGCTGCACGAAGGGGATGAGGCCGTAGCGGCTTCCGAGTGCCAAACCTCCGCCGCCATTGCCGGGAGCGCCCCGTTGGGGAAATCCCTCGGGGGGTTGAAACCCTTCAGGAGGTTGAAACCCTTGAGGGGGCGCGAAACCTTCCGGAGGTTGGAATCCTTCCGGGGGTTGAAATGTCCCAGGGGCAGGCCGGTCCGGGTGCTCGAATTCTTGCGTTCCCGTTGCGTTCTCCGAGAGAGCGGCTTCGAATTCCTCGATCGTGAAGAAAGCGGTGGGATCCTCCGCCACGTACGGTCGGATGCCATCGGCGATCTGCCAGATGCGCGCGATGGTGTTTTCCTCGGAGAACGCCCCATCGATCAGCTGTTGGAAAATGGCGTGGTACTTCTCCAAGTTTTCCTCGCTTTCCAGCAGCCGCGCCACCAGGATGCGATCTTGCATTGCCACTGCGGTGGGTTCATCGATCATTAGGGTGAGGGCGGAATCGGAACTCCCTCCGGCGCCAAAACCCGCGAACGACATGTTCAAGTCCCAGGGGATGACGTGGAACACCCCGTCCACCTCGTACAGGTAGTAGTTGTGCCCCGTGGTTCCCTGGTAGCTGTCCAGGTTGCTCATCAGGGTGCTCACCGCCAGGTAGGCCAGTGCCCCCTCCACGTCCAGCACCTCGTCGAGATCTCCACCGTTGTTCAAAACGTCCAGGAAATGGACCAGCGCAGAGTGGTCCGAGGTCGATTCGTTGGTTTTGAGCGTGCCAAACAAGCCCGGCATCTGGTTGGCCAACGCTTCGGTGTCCAGCGGAGTGGCGGATGCATCCACGACCAGGTTACACCCTCTGCCGGAGGGCTTGTACAGGTCTCCATCCGTCCCGGGGAAGTTTCGTTCCAGGAAGAAGTCGTCCACCTGTTCTATGGCCAGGTACAATCCCCAGGGTTGGCCGTTGATGGTGAGGAAGACGTATTCGCGTTCCGGTGTGGGAACCCCAGCGGCATCGAAGATCTCGTAGGAGAGGATTTCGCGCATGGACGATGCGTCGGAGAAGCCGTTGTTGAAGTTGATCTTCTTCCATCCTCCCAGTGTTTGATCCGACAGGTAGTAGTTGAAATCCACCTTGAAGCTGTAGCGGTCGGACTCGCTGGAGGCCACGGAGAAAAGCGAGGAATTCCCCTTGGTGCGGAGTCCCACGTTGGCCACCGTGATGCCGTTGTAGGTCACCGTGGCGGGGTAGTATTCCTCCGCCATGGGGTCGGCAAGGATGGCTTCCCAGTCTTCTGGTGCCAACGAGAATTCCACCGGAACCACCGTGGGGGTGGATTGGGCATCCGATGCGAAAACCTTGCCTTCAACTTCCTCCGCGCTGGGACCTGGGACCTCTTGTTCTTCCACCGCCTGTGTAGCCAACTGGTTGGGTTGCCCGGGTGTGGGTGTTCCCGGCTGGTAGCTCACGTTGCCTTGCTCGTCCACGATTCGGCAAAGGCTCATGCCATCGGGAATTTCCCCTTCTTCCCAGTCCACGGTTTGCACGATGTTTCCCTTGAACAGGAGGGTGAGCGCATCGTCGCTGCCAATCTTGAACGAAACCCCGCTGCCATCTTCCTGCCCCGCAGTGAGCACCAGCAGGTCCCCGGGTGCCAGCGTCTCCTCTCCCAAGGCTTCGGGAATTCGTCCGATCTTGTCATCGACCAGGAAAAAGCCTTCGAGTTCCAAGACTTCTCCCCCTTCTTCGCCCAAAACGAACAGTTCAACCCAGTCTGGGCCTCCATCCGGGTCCTTTGTCACGATCTCGTTGATTACCAGCCGCGTCCCCCCGGTTTGCCCGGTGAAACCGCTGAACGCGAAAACCAGCAGTGCCATCATGCACACGATCAATACCAGGTTTGCCTTTTTCATTTTCTTGCCTCCTTTATTCTGCTTATGAAATGTAATCACCGTTGTACCGTATCAGGATGGCGTTGTCCACCCCTTGGAGAGCGGACATTTCCGATGCCAGTGGTCCCGCAGGGCCTTTCAGCCGCAGCTCAAAGATCATCTCCGAGCTTCCGTCGGAAACCATGCTGGACTTGAGGTGGAATCGCTGGGTGCGTTGGCGCAGCAACGAAGCCACCTGGTGTTCCAGTTGCCTTTCGTCACCCGTTCGCCGGTCGAAGGAGCATTGCAGCGTGAGCAGGTACGGGTTGCTGGAAGAGGCTCGCCGGGTGAGCACCAGCAGGATGAGTGCGATGACCCCGGAGCCCACGATGGACAAAAAGAACAATCCCGCGCCGGTGACGATGCCCACGCTGATGGACCAGAAAAGGAACACCACGTCCAATGGGTCCTTGATGGCCGTTCGGAAGCGCACGATGCTGAGCGCGCCCACCATGCCCAGCGAAAGCACCACGTTGGAAGCCACCGCCATGATCAGGATGCTGGTGATCACGGCCATCAGCACCAGAGACAGGTTGAAATTCCGGGTGTAGAGCACACCGCGGAACGAGAATCGGTATACCCCCCAGATCACCATGCCTTGCGCCGTGGATAACAACAGCGCCAACACGATATCCCAAAGGTTCAGGTAAAAAGTGGCATCTCGAAAGAAAGAATCGAACATCACGCGTCCTCCCAGTCATTCTGCTTGATGTACTTGCGACAGAGCACGTACTTGGAAACGGAAATGGCATTGCCGGGTGCCGGAGCCAGCAGTGGCCGGAGGAAATCGGGGAAGTAGGCGTCGAACTTCACTTCCAGGATGGATACCCCCGTGTCCAGTACAGGCACTTCCACGCGAGCGGGGTCGAACATGTCCACCACGTTCCAGGCGGCTCGTAGCTGCGAATCGAACGTCACGCGCACGTTGCCAGCGGGGAACACAAAGGCTTTTCGGAAGTAGCTCACGATGACAACGGGGCGCAGCAGCACGTGGCGGGTGCGGTGCACGAAATCCATGGATAGGAAATCCGGCTCTTGGGTCAAGAAGTCGATGTCCCTCCGCAAGACAGAAGAGTATTCCTCGAAGGACAACCTTCTGGACATCTTGCGCGTGAGGTGTGCACTGCGGCACTTGCGTTCCAGGCGGATGAAATCCTTGGAATCGTCGTACGCCCGGATGCGAAACTTGCCCCGCACCCCCACCCCGGCACTTTTCTCGAACAACCCATTGCTGTTGCAATCATCGAAATATAGCGATCGAATCCAGTATCCCTTCGAATGGGGGTCGTGGCGAAGCATGGCCTGCAACCGTGACTCGAGCAGCATCTTCTGGAAGTCATTTAGCAGGTACTTGTGCTCGTGGCGGTACTGGATGGTTTCCATGGCCAATCTCCTTTCCTCGGGATGAAGCCATGGTACCGGAAGAATTTGTACGTTTTGTGAAGGGGGACGAAAAGATGCCGCACTGGGGTGTGGCGTACCCAAAAGGCGAAAAGAGCCGCACTGGGGTGCGGCGGTCCCAGGAGAGAAAAGCATTTGGCAACCGTTTGCCTGGCGTGGAAGCAGGGAAGGGAAGGATCTCCGAAGGGTCATATCGGCGGACTTGCACTTTGGGAGCACCGCAGCCCACTGCGGCTTGGGTTTTGGAAGGTAGAGCAAAAAGATGCCGCACTGGGGTGCGGCGTACCCAAAGGACGAAAAGAGCCGCACTGGGGTGCGGGGGTCCCAGGTGGGGAGGGATTTGTGCTATAATTATTTCATACAAGGAGGTGAAAGATATGCTGCGAAAGAAGAAGTGGCTTTGGCTATTTCTGCTTGTCGGGCTCGTTTTTCTACCGAGCTGTAACGGGGGGGGAATCTTGACGTTCTGGATCGATTTCGAAGCGTTGATTCCACTCACCCAGTACCACGTGGGGGACGCCATCGTCGAGGATGGCGTGGACATGAAATTCGAGATTTTCTACTGGTTCCCCGGGGGCTCCACCACGAACGGGTACGCCGAAGTGCAAACGCTGAACAAGGCGGGGCACATCGGGAATGACCTATTCTTGAACAACATCAACATGGCGTTCGATTTCCACACCATGGTGGTGAAGATCACTTTCTACGCCGGGTACTACGGGGGAAACGTCAACATGCGGGTGAACGGTTTCTTGGGTAACCATCCCGACCTCATCACGTTCAATGGCCTGGTTCTTGGCGGGGTAAACGTGCAAGTGGTATTGACGGCTCCCAACCTGTACCAGGTGACCCTCACGGGGAACATCAACGCTTTTTCCGTGGGTGGACAGGAATTCTTCATCGACCACCTTTTTGCCACGGAGTAAGCATCAAGGGCTCTGCCTTTGCAGTTGGGCATTTTTCCGAATTTGGAAAGCGCTCCCGAGTATCATCCAGAGCGCCAGTGCCAGCATACCCGAAAGTACGAGTAGGTAGAAGGCGTTTCCCGTTTCCAGGAATTTCTTCCAATCCAACAGGATGGCCCAAATCGTCACCATGTACATGAAAGCCATGGGGATAGCCGCGATCCAAACCGGCTTCTTCCTCTTGAGAAGGTACAGCGAAACCAGGAGCAGCGAGGAGGAGGCAACGAGCTGGTTCAGCGCGCCGAAGATGGGCCAGAGTAGCAATGCCCCGGAACCATCGGGTTTTTGGAACACGAGGACTCCCGCCGCTGCCAGAACCAGCGCCGTGGAAAAGGCCCGGTTGTTGAACGGGCGGATGACCTTTCCGTCGCTCTTCCTGAGCAATTCTTGCAGCGAAAAGCGTTGCACGCGTGTCGCCGTGTCCAGCGAGGTTCCCACGAAGGAAACGATGAACACGCTGATCAGGCTCACCGCAAACGAGCGTGGGATCCCGATGGGTCCCAGCAGGTTCGCACTGCCTTCTACCACCGCCGCAAGCTTCGCCGATAGACCCGATGCAGCGCTCCAGCTGGCGTAGTGCTGGTTGAAGGCTTGCACCCCTGTGCCGTTCATGCCCAAGCCCGCGCTTACCGCGATAATCACCAGGATGGCAAGGAAACCTTCCAGAAGCATGCTTCCGTACCCGATGAAAAGACTGTCGGTTTCGCGGTTGAGCTGGCGCACCGTGGTTCCCGTGGAGACCGTGGAATGGAACCCGGAGATGGCCCCGCAGGAGAGCGTCAAAAAGAGAAGCGGAAAGAGGTCGGGGGCATCGGATACCTTTTGAATGGCCGGTGCCACGATCTGGGGTTGGCTGAAAAGGATCCCCCCAACCAAAAAAGCCATGAGAATCAACAGCTCGTGGGAGTTGATGAAATCCCGGGGTTGCAGCAACCAGTGCACCGGGGTGATGGAGGCGAAGAAAAGGTACACGAAAAGGATCCACGCCCAGGAGATTACCTGGGACCCCGCGGTGGAAAAGATGGCGATGGGAAACAGTTGCCCCAGCCAGATGGACAAGAACATCAAGCCAATACTCACAAGCGCCCATACCCGGGCGCTTCTTTTCTTGGTGTGCACCTGGTAGGCCAGAAAAAGCGCGATGGGGATTTCCAACCAGATGGGGAGAACCGCCTGCGGGTAGAGGTTGAACAGGATGGCCATGATCATGGTGAACACCGCCAGCAGCGTCCACAGGTACGCCTGGATGAGCAGGTGAAACGCGCGTCCCAGGTGGGGGTTCAGGAATTTCCGGGTGAGTTCTCCCACGGAAGCTCCCTTGTTGCGCGCGGAAATCAACAGCACCGCGAAGTCTTGCAGCGCCCCCATGAAGATGGAGCCGAAAACCACCCACAGCGTAGCGGGGAGCCAACCCCAGATCACCGCCAGCGCCGGACCCACGATGGGGCCACTCCCCGCGATGCTGGTGAAGTGGTGACCAAAAAGGATGCGCCGGGAAGTGGGCACGAAATCCACCCGGTCCGCGAACTCGTGCGCGGGCGTGCGCGTATCTTTCCGCAAACCGAAGATCTTGTGGGCCAACCAGCGCCCGTAGGTGTTGTAGGCCACGATGTACCCCACGAAGACAAGAAGCAGCAATACAAGGCTGTTCAATCCATCCATCCCCCTTCTTTTTTTCCCGCACAAGCATACACCTTTTTGGGGGTTGACATACTGTGTGTTGTATAGTATAATACGTAAAACAATTAAAGGAGGTGCACAGTATGGGGCGAGATCAATTCGAGTCGGAAATGAACAGGGGCTTCTTGCAGTTGCTCACACTGCATCTGCTCGAAGAGAAGCTGTACGGCTACGAGATCGTGCAGAGGATGGAAAAGATGGGCTACTGCATCGAGGAAAGTTCGCTGTACCCGTTGTTGCGCCGGTTGGCTTCCAAGGGATTGCTGGAAAGCGACTGGCAGGTGGTGGAAAACAAGCCACGAAAGTACTACGTGATTTCCAAGGAGGGCAAGCAGGTACGGGAAGAGATCAATGCGGTGTGGGAAAAGCAAAACCAAATCTTGAATAGGGTAAAGGAAGGTGCGAAAGATGCGTAAGAAGTTGGAAAAATACTTGGACGAGGTGCGGGATTACCTGGTGACGGATGAGGACGCTGCGGATGTGCTGAAAGAAATCGAAAGCAACATCCTGGAGAAGTGCCAGGCGCAGTACGGGGAGTGCAGCGACGAAAACATTGAGAAGACGCTTGCGACCTTTGGAAAAGCCATCGACGTGGCCAAGGAGTATTCCAGTGGCGAACCGCTGATCCCGGTTTTCTTGAAGAAGGTGCTGTGGTTTTACACCGGGGTGTTGTTCCTCGTGCACCTGGGGCTCAACGGGTTGGCTTTCGGGTTACACTCCGATGGTTTCATCTTCCCCTTTTTCTTCAACGGCGTTTCCGGTTGGGCCTCGTACCTGGTGAGCATTCCGCTGCTGCTGGTGTTCGATTTCGGGCTGGTATGCTTGCTCCTTGCCGGGGTCAGCCAGTTGAAAGCCTCGGTTCTGCTTCCCCTTCCCCGCCGTTCCTTCCTACGCCCGAAAGGGGAACGCAAGTACAACGTGTGGATCCAGGTGCTGTTGCTGGTCATGAGTGGCTTCTTCCTTTCGCTGGCCTTCGACCCCCAAACGTTCGAGAACCTTGTGAAAAGCGCCTTTTCGGGAACCGACATGCATTTCGTGGCCCTTTCGGATCTGTTCACGGGGTTATACATCGGGGTGGCGATCAACGTCATCGTGGAGACGCTGTTCTACTTCGTGGGCCGCTGGTTCCGCACCGGTTTCCTGGAGTTCCTCAAGGCAGTGGTTTCGATCTCGGTGTGGCAGTACGTGCTGCGAACAGCGGTTCCCGGGCTCGAGGGGTTGGAGCTGCTCGTGCAGAACGTGCTCAAGGGTGTGCTGATCTTCGTGGTGGTGATCCTGGTGATCAACGTGATCGTGATGCTGGTGCGCTCGGTGGTGCGTGAGGTCAAGGAGCACGTGTGAGCAAGCACTGAACACGCCGCTCCAATTCGTTGCCAGCCTCCCTTTTCCAGTTTTCCCGGGAAAGGGAGGCTGGTTCCATGTATACGCCGGAAATGGCGCAAAGGGTAGTGACCAGCGAAAAGAGTTGCATTTTCTTCGAACAAGGGGTACGCGCGTAGCCTTCCAAAAAAAGAATTCCACTCGTTTTCCGCTGATCTTCAGGTAGTACCCTTGTTCCGTTCCCCCAGGAGTGGAGCAGTGCACAAGGTACGTTGTTTTGATCCAGGTTCCGGGGAAATGCATGGAGCTGATGGTGCACGAGGGAATAAGGTCGTGGAAAAGTTTCCGGATGTCCTTTCCTTCGTAGGGGTTTTCCATCATTGTTCGGGAAGCGTTGCCAGGAGCTTGGCCAGTGCATGGAAACACACCGGGCGAGAAACCGTATGGAAATTCGCGGGTAGGTTCAGCCTTGTCCGCGCTTCGCGGGCTTGGGATGCGGTCATCAAGATCACGGAAAGGTTTGCTTCTCCCGCTTGTGCCACGGCTTTTTCCAGGGGTTTCACCACGGGGTCATCCAGGCGATCCAGGTTCCAAAACAACAGGTGGAAAGGGGGGGAAGCAGACCGCAGCAGTTGCAACGTCTTGTTTTTCTCAGTGCAGACGGTGCAGAGGATTCCGTTTTGCTGCAGGTGCTTGGAAAGGATTCCCGCTGCAACGCTGTTGGGGCAGAAAACGAGGGCTCGCTTGCCGCTTTGCATCGAGGTGAGTTCCTCGAGGGGAACGATCTTGGACGGTTTCAAGCAAACCTGGAAGCGAAAAATGCTTCCCCCTCCTGGCGCGGGTTGGTACTCGATGGAACCGTTCATCAGTTCCACGAGCTGCCGGGAGATGGCCAATCCCAGGCCCGTTCCGCCGAAAGAACGGGAATAGGAGCCGTCCACTTGGGTGAAAGGGGAAAAGAGCTGTTCGACTTTTTCGGGAGGGATACCGATGCCCGAATCTTCGAACGCAAAGTCCAATTTCACGCTTTCCGGTGAAGCGGAAAGGCAATGGACCGAAAGAACAACATGCCCCTGCGCGGTAAATTTCACCGCGTTTCCGCCGAGGTTGAGCAACACCTGTTTTAGGCGATCGGGATCTCCGTGCAGGAAAGTAGGAATTTGCGTGGACGTGTCGCAGGTGAGCTCCAATCCTTTCTCGTGGGCTTTCACCGCGAGCAATCCAAGTACCTCGTTTACCATGTTGTGAAAGTTGAAATCCCGGGGTTCCAAAACCAGTTTTTGCGCTTCGATCTTGGAGAAGTCCAGGATGTCGTTGATCACGTTCAACAGCGAATGCCCACTCGTCTGGATCAGGCTGGCCAATTCGTGTTGCTCAGGGGTCAGGTCGGAGTGTAGCAGCAAACCAGCCATTCCCAGAACCCCGTTGAGGGGGGTTCGGATTTCGTGGCTCATGTTGGCCAAAAACTGCCGTTTGGCGATATTTGCCTGCTGCGCTTGGGCAGCAAGCAATCGTGCGTTTTCCAACGCTTCTTGCAGTTTCTGGTTGGTTTCCAGCAACTTGGTTTCCTGTTCCTTACGCTGCAAGATTTTCCACGCCGAATCCAGAAGGAGGGTAAGCTGGCGCACGTCACTGGCGTCGTACTCGGTTTCCTTGTTCCCCACACCGACGGTTGCCACGATGTTTCCGTCTGAAAAAACAGGGATGGCGAGGAACCTTTTCAGAGCAAGGTGTCCTTCGGGGAAGCCTTTCTTTCTCGGATCGGGCATCCGGAAGTCGTTGATCATGATTTCCTTGCGCGTGCGTGCCACCTCCGCCCAAAGCCCTGCCTCTTGCAGCTGGAAGCGACTTGGTGCGGAAAGGAAAGGACACAGCTTCATCGCTTCGCGGGACCACTGTTTCACCGTGAATTCCTTGGTGGACTCGTCGTATAAAAAGAAGTACCCGACTTTGCTTCCCGTGAGGCGGATGGCTTCTTCCAAGGCGAAGGAGATCAGGTCCGGGGAATTGCCCTGCCGTTGCTGGGAAATTTCCAGAAGGCTTTGCAAACGTTCCTCGTCCAGGCGGATCTTCTCCCGCGCCCGTTTTCGCTCCGAAATGTCGCGCACAAATACCAGGGCACCGTTTTTCCCCTCGTATTCAACGGGTACGGCGGAAACTTCCACATCCACCGGGGTTCCGTTCATCTTGAGGTATATTTCCTCGAGCACCGGGACGTCCTGCTCCAGGTCATTCAAACGGTGAATGCGGTTGCTGACTTCCTTCCGAAAATCCGGGTGGAAGCGTTCCATCACTGCTTCGCCGATGAGTTGGGAGGCATCGTGGGCGCCGAACAAACGGACCGCAGCGGGATTGAGATAAGCGAAGCGAAAATCGGTTTGCACGAAAATGGCTTCCGGGGCATGTTCCACCAGCAAGCGAAAACGGTGCTCGCTCTTTTTCAATGCTTCCTCCGCTTCCAGCCGTTCGGAGATGTCACGAACGATGGACAGGATGGTATCTTTGCCGTCCATCTTGAAGAAGCGAGCACTGATTTCCACGGGGATTGTGGTACCGTCTTTCCTCCGATGGGAGGTGTGGAAAAGGGACCATCCGGTGTTGTACATTTCCTGGATGATCTTTGGGCTTTTGGGAAGTTGGTCGGGAACGTCGATTTGGGAGACTTCCATTTGTAGGAGTTCTTCGCGCGTGTAGCCCAACATCTGGCAAGCACGGTCGTTGACGTCCAGGATGGTGGTGGGCTCGAAACCATCCACCTGGTGGACGAACACCGCCTCGTTCACGTTTTGCAACAGCAGCTGGTAGCGCGAAAAATTCAAACGTGCCTCTTCTTCAGCCTTCTTGCGCGATTCGATGTCCACGTGCGTGCCCACGATGCGCGTGATCTTCCCTTGCGCATCCCACGCCACGGGTTTGCCCCGTCCCATGAGCCATTTCCAGCGCCCATCTGCGGTACGGAAACGAAACTCCATCGAGAAGCTTTCGTTGTTTTGGATGTGTTGCCACAGTTCTTTGAGGGTTTTTTCTCGATCATCCGGGTGGATCAGGGAACTCCACGAGGAGTAGGTAACCTCGAAGGAACCCGGGGTGTATCCAAGCATTTCAAAGGCACGCGGTGTCCAAGAAACCCTGTCGCTTAACAGGTTCCAGTCCCACGCCCCGTCGCTTGTAGCCTCCAACGCAAGCCGGTAGAGGTCCTCGGAAAATCCCCCGGTATTCGTGGTTTCCTCGTCCATTGCTACCACCCTTCCCCCGAAAAAGGGAATCGTACCCTAACCCGATTATACACGAAAAACGCCGGGGAGTTTTCGACGGGGTAGGAGAGGGAGAAAGCCAATCGCCCCTCACCTGGGATTACTCGGGCTCGGAGTAGGACTCCAGGAAGGCGTGGATCTTTTCTTCCAGTATGGGCAGTGGCAGTTGGCCATCTTCCAGTACCAGGCGGTGGAAGGCTTTCAGCGAGAAATCTTCTCCCATAGCCTCCCGGGTTTTCTCACGCAGTTCCAACAGCTTGAGGTAACCGGTGTAGTAGGCCGTGGCTTGTCCAGGCCAGGTGAGGTAGCGGCTCACCTCGGATTGTGCCAGCCCCCCGGAAATACCCGCGCGGGTGAGGTACCGGTAGGCTTCCTCGGGAGTCCAGCCGTAGTAGTTGACACCAGTATCAGCAACAAGGCGAAGCGCACGCAGGTACTGGTTTTGCAGCAAGTCAAGCTCGTGGAATTCCTTGTTGTCGGTCAACAGCTCGTAGGCCAGTTGCTCCGCGTAGAGTGCCCAGCCTTCGATGAAGCCGGTGAAGAACGTCAGCTGGCAGATCAGCGGGATTTCCCGGCGCAGCTGGGAGGTGCGTTCCAGGTGGTGTCCCGGAACTACCTCGTGGAAGTACAGGCTATCGTGCTTGGCGACTCCCCCGGTGGCATAGAAAATCCCCTTTGTTTTTCCATCCATGCGCGGGGTGATGTACATGTTCGCGGAGTAGGGTTTCACCTCGGGCATGTATTGGGGTAAAAAGTCGGCTTCGAATGCCTCTGGAAGGTGGTCTTCTATGCGTTCGTCGGACGCAACGGGGCTTTTCCCACGGAGTTCCCGGTTGAGTTCGTCGATGCGCTCCGCCAGGTATTGCACTTCGCGTTTGCCCAACTCGTGGATTTGTTCGGGATCCAACAGTTGGGTGGTATGGAAGCGCAGCGCGAAGCGGTAGAATTCAGCGCCACCGGGTTGCGCCCATGCGCCTGCGTTTTTTTGGATGGTGGGGAAATCGTCGAGCAACACCGCGTCGATGCGGTTGAAGGAAGGGGCAAGATAGTTGTTGACGGCTTCTTCCAGGCGTTGCAGGTACGCGCTGCGTTGCTCCTCTGTGAGGCCTTCCATTTGCCCGATCGCTTGCATGCCTCGGCGGTACACCGGGTTGCCCACTCCCTTCAAACGCATCTCCGAGAGCAGGTAGCGCGTGGAGCGGTTGGGATCCTTTGCCATCTCGATGCCCATTTCGCGGGAAGCGTTGAAGCGGTCGATCCATCCCTCCACCTTTGCGGGAACTTGCTCCAGGCGCTGTAGGAACCAGTCAAGGTCTTGGGGCGTTTGCAACAAGTGACGGGTCAGGAAGAGTTCGCGCAACGCGAAGGGGTCACCGGTGATGGGAGCGAAAATCGCCTGGTACGGGGCGAAATCCACCCAGGAAATTTCTGTTTGCAAAAACCACTGGATGCCCTGGAATACGGCTTTTTCTCCCGGATCTTGTGGAACCGGTGCGCTGTCCATCCACGCCAACTTTTCCGCGAGCATTTGCCGAAACGCCGCAACTTGCTCGGGAACCCATGGACGCAGCGAATCGCGGTATTCCCCCACCCCGAAAACGGTTAGGTCTCCCAGGTAGTCCAATTCCGCAGGTACCAAGGTGGTGTACTCCAAGAAAAGCTGGTGGTAGAAAGAATCCAACGCGCTGTTTGCCACGGCAAGCGTGGAAAGAACGAGGAAAAGCAAGAGCGGCCAACGATTTCCTTTTCTTTTGAACATGCGAAAACCTCCCGCCGGAAATGATGTAAGAAAAGTATAACATTTTTTGGGTCCTTTTCCCCGTGACTGGAGTCATGAAATCGGGCATGACTTCTTTCGTTCCGCTTCGTGGGAAAGAGTTTCCATGCGTGCCATTTTGTGATACAATAGAAAAAGAAATCCATGAAAGAAGCTTTTCGAGCCTTTTTTGCGGAAAGTAGGTGATCGGTTACGTCGTTGGCATTTCCCGAAACCAAAAACCTATTTCAAGATGCTGTGATGGAATACGATCGGGTACGCGCGCTGGACTTGGTCGCTGATTTCGTGCAACGAAACGGCCCTTTTCCCACGTTCCTGGATGCAGTGCTTCAGCCGGTTTTGTTTCAAATCGGAGAGAGTTGGTCCCAAGGCGAAATTGCCCTTTCGCAGGTTTTTCTCGCCGGGAAGCTGTGTGAAGAGTTGGTGGCAATCTACCTTCCCGAGTCTATCGCACGCGCTTCGTCATTGCCCCCCCGGAGAGCCATCGTGACGCTCAGCGATTTTCACGTTTTGGGCAAGAAGGTCGTGCGTTCGTTTTTCCGGGCAAGCGGGGTTTTCCTCGAAGACTACGGGCACGGTATTAGCGCCGAACAGGCATATGAAAGGGTGCAACAGGACGATTTGGATTTCCTGCTGGTGTCAGTTTTGATGTATCCTGCCGCGCTGGAGATCCGCAAGATCCGGGACTGGATCGACCGCGATGGCTTGCACACCCGGATTCTTGCGGGTGGTGCACCCTTCTTGTTTGATAGCCAGCTGGCCCAAAAAGTGGGGGCCCATGCCTGGGCGCCCGACCCTACCCGGGGCTTGGAGATCTTGCGGGGCTGGGAGGAGGAAATGACATGGAAACGATGACGCCGATGGAAAGGGTTATGGCTGCACTGGAGCATCGCGTCCCGGATCGCGTTCCTTTCGTGTACGGTTTCAGTTTTTACGGTGCAAAGGTTTGCAATTGCGCAGTGGAAGACTACTTTTCCGATCCCGCGCTCGTGGCACGCACCCAGTTGGAGTTGCAACGCCATTTCCAGCACGATAACCTGGTGCCCTTCTTCTACGGTTCGTTGGAAATCGAGGCTTTCGGGGGAACGTCGATTTTCCGACCAGGCTTTCCTCCGAACTCTGGACCCCCCATCTTTTCCGACATGCGTTCGCTCAAGGGTGTGACGCTTCCCGATCCAGAAAAAGAACCACTTCGGCGTGTGTTGGAAGTGACGCGAATCTTGAAAAGAGAGGTGGGAGATACCATCCCGTTGATGGGTATGGTGGTTTCGCCCTTTTCGCTTCCTGCCATGCAACTGGGTTTAGACCGTTACCTGGAGGTGTTAACCACTGAGCCGGACTTCTTTCACGCGCTGATGGATGTGAACATCCCCTTCTGTATTCGCTGGGCAAACGCCCAGCTGGAAGCTGGTGCCACCGCGCTGGTGTACTTCGACCCCGTTTCTTCGCCCACCTTGATTCCCCGTCCGCTTTTCTTGCGAACCGGTTTCGAAGTGGCCCGCCAGGTGCTTCCCAAAATCAACGGTCCGTTGGCTTTCCATTTCGCTTCTGGCCGCTCCAAGCTTGTTTTGGAAGACCTGCTGCAGCTACCCTTCGTGGGGTTTGCACCGGGGTTGCTGGAAAACCAACGGGAAATTTTCCACCTGCTGGGGAAGAAAGCTGCCCTAATCGGTGGGTTAAACAACATCGAGATGGTTCGTTGGACGCCCGAAGACGTGCAAAGGAACCTTCTTCCCCTGCTTGCGCTGGGAAAAAATGGGGGCCTGGTCATCAGCGACCAGCACGGCGAGGTGGTATGGGAAACCCCTTGGGAGGTATTGGAACAGGTCTCGCGGCTCATCCGCTTCGAAGAAATGTCCCCTTCCCATGGCTGAAGCCCCGGTTTTTGCAATCTGCAAGAACTTTGCGCCGGAACTGCGGGCCGTTCTCCAGGAACTGGGTGACGAACTCCCTTCCGAGGGAATCCAGGTTGTCGAACTGGAAAACAGCTGCTCGCATCCTCGGAAGATGCAAAGCATTCTTCCCCTGGTGGAGAGGGGGCATGTTCGGCTGTTCCTTGGCTCCTGTGCCCGACCGGGATTGATTTCCGAGCTGCAGAAACTTGAAGAGGCTCCTTGCTTCTCGGTGGACTACGTGCCTTTTTGTTTCCACTGGCTGATTCCTCCTGAAATGGTTCGCTTCCTGTTTTCCCGGAAAAATTTCTTGCTTTCCCCGGGGTGGCTTTTTCACTGGGAAGACCAGGTGAAGAAAGAGTGGGGCTTTGATGCACCCCACGCCAAGGAGTTTTTCGCGGGAATGGTATCCCAATACCTGGTGCTGGACACGGGCATACGTTCCACGCAGGAGATGCAAGCGTTCGAACGGGAATTTTCTTGCTTTTCCGGGCTGGACGGCACGCGTATGCCGGTTGGATTGGAGATGCTCCGGCAGCGCGTGTTGGGATGGATGCGCCAAAACGCGCTACAAGCGTGCCGCAGGGAAAACGAGAAAAAGATCCAGGAAAAAAACCGCGAGGAAGCGGATTTGAAAATGGCGTTGGAGCTTTCTGGCGATCTTTTGCGTTTCCGCAGGGAAGAGGAGTTTTTGGGACACTTGATGGAAATCGTGCAAGGACTTTTTGGTGCCTCGGAAGTGGAATTCCTCACGTTCCGAGAAAACACCCCCTCGAAGTGGTACCGAAACCGCCAAAAACCCCTCTCGGCGGAAAAATGCCCGTTTCCGCTTTCCGAGATCGTGGCGGATTTCCACTACACGATCGGCAAACGGGGTTTTTTTCTCAAGCTGGGCGACGCGAAGCAAACACTGGGAGTGATGAAAGTAGACAGCATCGCTTTTCCCGAGCACCTGAACCGCTACCTGAACCTTGCGCTGTCCCTCAAGGGAGTGTTTTCCATGGCCTTTTCCCATGCGCGGCAGAATGCCCAGATTGAAAGCGCGCGGCAAGAATTGGTGCAGGCGAATGCCCACTTGGAAAACCAAACGGCACGCAAAAGGGAACTGGTGCACATTCTTTGCCATGATTTGGCGAATCCACTTTCGGCCATCCAAAGCTTATGTGAACCCGAGGGATTGGAAGCCTTCTCTGCTGCCGATTTTCTCCGGCACGTTCGTTCCGCCACGGAGCAATCGCTGGCGCTCATCCAGGCGGTTCGAAACATGGAGTCCTTGGAACGGTGGTCCGAGAAAATGGTCCTTGAGCCATTGGACCTGGGGGAAATGGTGCAGCGTTCCCTGGGCATGCTGCACAGGCAGTTTGTGGAAAAGAGAGTGCAGGTGCGGATTTCGATTCCCAAAGAGCTCCGATTCCTCGGAGAGCCAACACTTTTCGTCAATACCATCCTCAACAACCTACTCACCAACGCGCTCAAGTTTTCCTATGCAGGTTCCCAGGTCGAAATTCATGCCAAGATGTCGCGTACTTCCCCAGGGGAAACGTCCCAGGTGCTTTTGGAGATTTCGGACCAAGGATGCGGCATTTCGGAAAAACAACTCGAGACCCTTTTCTCCGGTTCCCGAACCAGGAGCACAAGGGGAACTTCCGGCGAAGAGGGAACGGGGTTTGGACTTCCCCTGGTGAAAAGGATGGTCCAGGAAATGCGGGGGGAAATCGCGATCGAATCGCGCAGCGAAGGGGAGTTTCCCGGATCAAGTGGAACCCGTGTTTCGCTCTTTTTGGCGGGAGCGGGTGAGCAAGGCAAATAACTTTTGTGGTACAATGGAATTTATGGTTTTCCGAAGGAGGTAGAAGGGTGTTCGTGCAAGGTAAGCGCCGAAGAATATTGCTTTTTTTGCTGGGCGTGATGTGCGCTCTTTCGGTGCTTGCCCAAGCTGACGTTCTTCGTGTCGTGGGGGACTGGGAATACCCTCCCTACGAGTTCCTCGACGAGGAAAACCGCATTTCCGGTATTTTGACGGATGTATGGGATCTGTGGAGCCAAAAGACCGGAATTGCCGTGGAATATGCCCTTATGCCCTGGGACCAGGCCCTGGCTTCTGTTCGCCAGGGCACCGCGGATATCGTCGGCGGTATTTTCCCTTCTGCGGAGAGGGAACTACTCTTCGATTTTAGCCAGGCTTATCAAGTGATTCCCACCTCGCTCTTCTTTCGTACCGGCTTCACGGACGGGGAGGGCTTTTCCCTCGAGCAGGCTCTTGTGCAAAACGTTACCGTTGGCGTGGTGCAAGAGGATTCCGCCGAAGACTTCTTGGATCGCGAGTTCCCCGGGGTGCAGAAGCGCCGGTTTTCCTCGCATGAAAAGATGGTGGATGCAGCCATTGCCGGGGAACTGGACGCATTTATCGGTGACGTGCCGGTAGTGAGTTACCTTTTCACGCGCAAACAAGCCGTGGGGTTGTTCCAGGTGAACCAGCCGGTGTCAACGAGTTCACTGTGCGCGGCAGTGGCGCGTGGGAATCACGAACTCCTGGAAGAGGTCAACCGCGGGTTTTCTTCCATCTCCCGGGAGGAGATGGAAATCATTGTCTCTCGCTGGACCGGTCAACCTGCTGCCTCCCCTTTTCCCTGGAAATGGCTCCTTGGTTTGTTGCTGGCCTCCCTTGCGTTTCTCGGGTTGTTTCTCACCTGGAACCAAAGCTTGAAAGCCCGCGTACGCAAGGTTTCGCAGGATTTCGAAAGCGCCCGCGGAGAGTTGGAGCGGCAAAATCGGGAATTGCAGGGGAGCAACGAACGCCTTAGCCAGGCACAATCGGATGTGCAGGAAGCAAACGAGGAACTTGCCCTCCAGGTGCGGGAAAACAGCGAGAAACACCGCCAGCTGTTGCACAACCAGATCCAGCTGACGCAATTGAACAGCGAGCTGCAATTGCAGAAGCAATTGCTGAAGATGGCACTGGGAGCCGCCAAAGCGTGCACGTTTTCCATCCACTTTACCCCCGGCAAAACCTTCTTCCCTGGCTTGGTGGAGTTGGACGAATACTACGGGGTACTTCGCGGGACAAGCTCTTCGCCGCTTTCTTCCAGCTTTGAGACCTGGGTGGAGGATTTCCACCCCCAAGACCGCCAAGCTCTCCAACAGGCTTTGAAATGGTATTTCCAAGGGGATCGCTCTTCTTTCGAACAACCCTTTCGCCTCAAACGGGTAGATGGCAGTTTCCTCTGGGTGCTCGCCCGGGGGGAGATCAACCCGGATGCCTCCGGAACGGGTTTAATGCTGGGTATCTTGGTGGACTTCGACGAATTGAAAAGGGCGAGAAACCGATTGGAATCCACCAATCTCGATTTGCAGACCAAGATCGCGCAGTTGCAAGAAAAAGAGACCCAACTCAAAGAAATGAACCACGAGTTGAAAAAGGGATACGAGCAAGTCCAAAGCAGCCACGAACGATTGCAACTGGCATTGTGGGCTGCCAACGAGGTGTTGTGGGATTGGGACGTGTGCCAGGGTGGCATGTACCTTGACCGCGAATGGTTCGATCTTCACGGTTTCGAGGGATTGGAACGGGGCGAAGGATTCCAAAACTGGTACCAGCGGATCCATCCAGACGACCTCCCGCTTTTGAAGGATCGGCTTTTCGCCCACCTGAGTGGGGAAACACCCTTCTTCGAAGCCGAGTACCGCATTTGGAGAGAGGGACAATGGGAATGGATTCGTGACCGGGGGGCCGTTTTGGAAAAGGACGAGGACGGAAAACCCCTGCGTATGATAGGTACGCACCAAAACATCACGTACCAGAAGGAACGGGAAGAGGAATTGACACAGGCACGTGACCGCGCGGAGGAAGCCAACATTGCCAAGCAGAATTTCCTGGCAAACATCAGCCACGAGATTCGGACCCCGTTGAACGGAATCATTGGGTGGACCCGGGTAACGTTGAATGGAGAGTTGGGCAAAGCGCAGCGGGAAAACCTGCAAATGGTGGAAAACTGTTCCGAGCGCCTTTTGAAAATCGTGAACGATATCTTGGATCTTTCGCGCATCGAGGCGAAGGGTCTGCACATCGAATCCCGGCCCATGCACCTGCACCGAGTGTTCCAGGAGGCCATAAATGCCTACCTTCCCGATTTCCAGGAAAAGGAATTGGCATTGACGTCCCACTGGGATGACGCGATTCCCGAGCGTCTTCTGGGGGATCCCGCACGCATTGGCCAGGTTTTTTCCAACGTCCTGAGCAATGCGCTGAAGTTTACCCCGAATGGGGAAGTGGATGTGAGCGTGAAGACGGTTTCGCGCGAAAAAAGCAAGCTGTACGTGCAGTTTTCGATTCGCGATACCGGCATTGGTATTGATCCGGATAGCCTGGATAAGATATTCGGCAGTTTTACCCAGGAAGATGACTCCATGACACGCCCCTTTGGGGGGACGGGATTGGGTTTGGCCATCAGCAAGCGACTGGTGGAAGCAATGGGTGGTCGCATTTGGGTCTCCAGCGCGAAGAACGTGGGAAGCACATTCCATTTCTCCCTTCCGTTTGGGATACCTGAGGGGTAATCTTCCCCACGCAGCGGCAAAGCGCTGGTATGGTATAATCTGGAAACGACTTGTTTGGAGGTTTGGGACATGGCCAAAATCAAGATCTTGCTGGATAGCACCGGGGATATTCCACCGGAATGGATCGAAAAACTGGACGTGGAGATAATCCCACTGCACCTTCTGTGGGAAGGTAGTGGGCAATCCGAAGATGATACCCGGGAAAGAGCGCAGGTGGAAGATTTCTGGAAACGGTTGGCGCAGGGAGACTCCGTTCCCAAGACCTCGCAACCCACTCCGCTGGAGTTCGATCAGAAAATCGAAAAAATCCTTGGTGCCGGGTACGAAGGCGTTTTCGTGCTCACCCTTTCTTCCAAGATGTCCGGCACCTTCAACAGCGCGTTCATTGCATCCAAGAAGTACCCCGATGCGGTGCGCATCTTGGACACGGGCTTGGCTTCCAGTGCAAATGCCTTGGTGACACGCCGTGCACGGGAACTCGTCGACCAGGGCTTTTCCCTGGACGAATTGCAAAAAAGCGTGGAAGCCGAGATCAAGCAACGCCGCTTCGGGGCGTTCTTTTACGTTTCGGATTTCGATTTTTTGAAAAAGGGAGGACGCATTTCGCGTTTCACCGGTTTCGTGGGGTCCATGCTGAAACTACGCGTTTCGCTGTACATCGATGACCAGGGGGAAATGCTTCCCTTTGCCAAGAGCCGCGGGCTGGAAAAGACCCAGCAAGCGGTGCTCAAGCAGGTACAAGAACAGTTTTCTCCGGGTTCGAAGGTCAATATTTCCATGGTGTACTGCGATAGTCTCCCGGAAACACAGCAACTCTTCGAGCGCTTGCAAAAGGTGTACGATGTGCAAGACGTTTCCTACACCCCCATGGGAAAGGTGATCTCTTCCCACGTGGGTCCCGGCGCTTCGGGCTTCGGCATCGAACTGCTGGAGAAATAAGCCGGAAAACTTGAAATTTACTCTTTGCTGGTGTATAATACAGCGCTCAAATGGAAGGTAGCTCGGGGCTCTTAGCTCATCCGGTAGAGCTCCCGGCTCATAACCGGGCGGTGGGAGGTTCGAGTCCTCCAGAGCCCACCAGGAACACACGGAGCGGGGTGTGGCGCAGATGGAAGCGCGTCAGCATGGGGCGTTGAAGGTCGCTGGTTCAAATCCAGTCACCCCGACCAGAAAAAGCCCCCCTTGGACAAAGGGGGGCTTTTTGTTTTGTATGTGCCCAACCCCTGGGAACGCCGCACCCCAGTGCGGCTTCGGGGACTCTCACAGGTGAAGTACCACCCGGGTTTATTTTCTTTTTGGTAAAATTACCCCATATGAGTTATAATACGATAATAGCTGAGGGGTGTGTGTTTGATGGATGACTCGATGAAAAACGTGTTCTGGGTTCGAAGCAAGGGGATGGAATTTTCCTTTTCGCTGGAGAGCCTTCAATCAAAAGGTTTTTCGTTCTTCTTTTTCGAAAGCTGGGAACGGGCCTTGGAGCAAGTGGGAATGGTTCCGGGAGGGTTCTTGGTGGTACTGGATATGGAAGAGGGCTTCCCGGGCGGAGAGCGTTGCTTGCACGCGTTGGTTGCCAAGCGGGTTCCTTTCCTTCTTCGCGCCTCTTCGAACGAGGCCCCCCCACCGTTTGACCCTGCACACACGCTTTGCTACGGTCTTTTTCCGCGAGATTGTTCGGATGCGCTTCTCCACTGGCACCTTCGCAACGCTTTCTCCCGCTACCTGGACGAGCAGGGACTTTCACTGGAAACATCTCGTTCCGCTGGGGAAGAGCCTTCTTCCCTCGACCAGATCCTGGACATCCAGCAAACCCAGGCACTCATGGACGCGCTGTTCCAGCTTACCCACACGGGAATTGGAGTCATTGGCAGGGATGGCCAAGTGCTTGTGGGCACAGGGTGGCAGAGGATTTGCACGGAATTCCACCGGGTAAACCCACAAGCTTGCCAAAATTGCCGGGAAAGTGACCGGGAACTCAGCGAGGGTGTGGAACCGGGAACGTTCAAGATGTACCATTGCAAGAACAACATGTGGGACATTTCCACCCCGCTTGTCGTGAATCGCCAGAAAATGGGCAACATCTTCCTGGGGCAGTTTTTTTTCGAGGAAGAGCAAGTGGACGAGGAGTTGTTCCGCCGCCAAGCGAAACGCTACGGCTTCCCCGAGAAGGAATACATGGAAGCGCTGCGCAGTGTTCCCCGATTTAGCCGCAAGTGGGTACAAGACGTGATGACGTTTTATTCCCGTTTTGCGCATTTCATCGTGGACTTGGGCTACAGCAAGTGGAAGCTCAAGGCCATGGCGCAGGAAAAGGGTCGGCTCGTGGACGCGCTGCGCGAGAGCGAAAAGCGTTGGCAATACGCGCTGGAAGGATCGGAACTGGGGGTCTGGGACTGGGACGTTGTCCAGGATACGTTGTTTGTTTCCAAGAAGTGGAAGCAGCAACTGGGTTTCCAAGACGAGGAGCTCGAAGGCTCCCGGCAGGAGTGGGAAGGGCGGGTGCATCCGGATGACTTTTCCCGCGTGCGTTCCACGTTGCAAAAACACTTGGATGGCAACAGTGAAGTGTATTCCGTTTCGCATCGCTTGAAGTGCAAGGATGGCAAGTACCGCTGGTTCTTGGCCCAGGGAAAGATCATGGAGTCCGATGCACAAGGACGACCCACGCGGGTGATTGGTACCCACTTAGACATTACGCCCCAAAAGGCCATCGAAAAAAAACTGGAAAACGAGGTACACAACAGGGAAATGCTGCTTCGCGAGTTGCAGCACCGCATCAAGAACAGCCTTTCGCTGATTGCCAACCTGGTGTCGCTGGAAGCGCTGCGGCTCGACGGTGGAGACGTGTGCGAATCGCTCCGCGCCATTCGCAACCGTATCCTTTCACTTTCCCAGTTGTATTCCCTTCTTTTGCAGAGCGGAATGAAGGAAAGCGTCCACTTGGATACCTACCTGGAAAAAATCGTGGGCTTTCACCGCGATTCCTTTTCCGGCGAGAAGAAGATTGCTTTCCACGTGGAGCTGCAACAGGTACAAGTACACCCGGATTTTGCCATGCCCCTGGGAATGATCCTAAACGAGTTGTTGACGAACTCTCTGAAGTACGGCTTTGAAGGCCGCCACTCGGGGGAAATTCGAATTTTGTTGCACGCGGAAAACCATGGGATACGGTTGTGCTCCAGCGACAACGGAAGAGGTTTTCCCGAAGGCTTTTGTTTCGAGAAGGCCCATGGGTTAGGGTTGGAACTGATCAAAGACCTTTCGTTGCAGCTGAGCGGGGAGTGTTCTTGGACACCCCGAAACCCCACTACGTTTTGCGGTCGCTATCCCTTGCCGGTACATCAAACCCAGTGAGAATATCCTTTTGCAGCAGAACCAAGTTATCCGCGTGCACCAGTTCCTCGTACGCGAAGTCTTCCAAGATGCGTTCCGCTTCGGCCGATGTTTTGCCCGCGATTTTCGCCGCGTGGTCCCAGCGGTAGTTCACGATCCCTCGCCCGACCGGTTTGCCGCCTGGCTGCGAGACGATGCGCACGGTGTCTCCCCTTGAAAACCGGCCTTCCACCTTTTCCACACCTACCGGAAGCAGGCTCTTTCTCTTCAAGAGCGCCAGCCGCGCTCCCTCGTTGATCCAAAGGCAGCCCTTTTCCTTGGAGAGGTAGGCCAACCACGCCCTTTTTCCCGGAACGTTCTGCCTGGCATGGAATACCGTTCCCGTGGTTTTGCCCTGGCGTGAAAACAGCGGAAGGTTTTCCATGCGCTTGCCGCTGCAGATGCAAACATCCACCCCGGTGTTGGATGCGATACGGGCCGCCAGCACCTTGGTGAAAATGCCACCCGTTCCGGAAGAAGTCTTTTTCATGTGCAAAAGTTCCTCGTGGCCCTGGAAGTCGGGAATCACTTTTCCCGCGCGGTCGTATACCCCTTCCGCGGAGGTCATCAGCACCAGCTTGTCAGCCCCCCAGCCCATGGCGAACATGGCGGAGAGCACGTCGTTGTCCCCCAGTTGGATTTCCTCGGTGGACACGGTGTCGTTCTCGTTGATGATGGGAATCACGTCCATGGATTGCAACCCCAGAAGCGTGTTGCGCAGGTTCAGGAAACGCTTGCGGTTGGAAAAGTCGTCCCGGGTCACCAGCAGCTGTGCCACTTTCAACCCGTGGAACTCGAAGGCCGCCTCGTAGGTTTTCATCACCTGCACCTGCCCGATGGCGCACAGCGCTTGCTTTTCCAGCCGATTCCCTTCCGGGCGCCCCAGCAGTGCCAGCGCTGCTGCCCTTGCCCCGGATGTGACCAGTGCAACCCGGAAGCCCTCCCGGAACAGCCCCGAGATTTGCCCGCACAGTTCAATGATGAAGCGCTTGGAAAGAGCTCGGTTTTCCACCAACAGGTTGCTGCCCACCTTGACGACGATTTTTTCCAACGTCCTCACCGCACGTGGTAGTCGCCGTGTACCAGGTACTTGTAGGTGGTGAGCTCCCTGAGTCCCACGGGCCCACGCGCGTGCAAGCGTTGCGTGCTGATGCCCATTTCCGCGCCGAAGCCGAACTCCCCGCCATCGGTGAAACGCGTGGAAGCGTTGACGTACACCGCAGCCGAGTCCACGCGTTGCAGGAAGAGTTGGATGTTGCGGTAGTTTTCGCTGAGGATGGAATCGGAGTGGGACGTGGAGTGGCGTTGCACGTGGTCGATGGCCTCGTCCACGCTGTCCACGATGCGAATGGACAACACGAGGTCGAGGTACTCGGTGTCCCAGTCTTGCTCGGTGGCGGGAGCGATGTCCAGGATGTCCAACGTGCGGGGGCAGCCCCGGAGTTCAACGTTCTTTTCGTCCAACGCGCGCTTGAGCGCGGGTAGAAACCGGGGGGCAATCGCGGCATGCACCAGCAGCGTTTCCAGGGTGTTGCAGGTTCCCGGGCGCTGGGTCTTGGCGTTGTCCACCACCCGGATGGATTTTTGCAGCTGGGCGCTTTCGTCCACGAAGATGTGGCACACCCCCACGCCGGTTTCCAGAACCGGTACCTGCGATTGTTCCACCACGCGGCTAATGAGGCTGGAGCTGCCCCGGGGGATCACCAGGTCCAGCACCCCCCGTTGGCGCAGCATCTCCCCCACCAGTTCCCGGTCCGGGTCTTCGATGATTTCCACAGCGCTGGCGGGGAGTTCCGCTTGCTGCAGCGAGCGCTTGACCAGGTTGGCCAGCGCCAGGTTGGAGTACAACGCGTCGGAACCCCCGCGCAACAAAACCGCGTTCCCGGTTTTGAGCGCCAAGATGGTGGCATCCACGGTGACGTTGGGGCGGGACTCGTAGATGATTCCGATGGCCCCAATGGGTACCCGGATCTTCTCGATGCGCAGCCCATCTTCCCGCACGAACGAATCGAACACTTCCCCCACCGGGTCCTTGAGCGCCATGATGTGCCGGCAGGAAGCCCCCATGTCCCGGATTCGCGGGGAGGTGAGCGCGAGTCGGTCAACCAGCGCATCTTTCACACCCCGTTGCCGCGCGTTTTCGACGTCGCGGGCATTCTGCGCCAGGAGCTCTTGCTCGTTTTCCACCAGCAACTCGGAGAGCGCGAGCAGCGCCTGGTTTTTCTTGCGCGTCAAAACCTGTTTCATCTGCAACGATGCCTGCTTAACCATTCGTGCCTTTTCTGCTGCTTGGCCCACTTTTCTTCCCCCTAACCCATTTGTTGGCTCTTGTGGTACGTGTCCACGACGGCCTTCACGATGCTGCCTTTCACGGCGTTCTCGTCCAGCGTTTGCAACCCTTTCACCGTGACGCCCCCGGGCGAAGCCACCGCGTACTTGAGCAGCGAGGGCTCCTGGTTTTGCGCCTCCAGCAGTTCTAACGTGCCGGAGAAGGTCTTCTCGATGAGCTCCCGGGCCAGATCGTAGCGCAACCCGATGTTGATGGCCCCCTCGAGCATGCTTTCCAGGAAGTACGCCACGAAGGCGGGGCCACTTCCCGTGACGGCGGTGAGCTTGTCGATATCTTTCTCGTCCACTTCCACCACCTTGCCCAGCAGCGAAAGGATTTGTTCGATCTCTTCCCGCTCGTGGTGGGGAATGTCCTTCGCGAAGGTGATGGCCACCACGCCGTGCCCCACCTTGATGGGCAAGTTGGGCATGATGCGAATGATGCGCCCGATGCCCACTTTTTCGCGGATCTCGTGGATCGACACACCCGCCATGGTGCTGATGATGGTTTTCTCGGGGGTGTCCTGGATTTCCATGCCCATGTTCAGAAGCAGGGTATGCGAGTCCTGGGGTTTGACCGACACGAAGATGAGCTGGGAGTTTTCCAAAAGCTGTGCGCTCGAGGAGCACGCCACGGCGCCCATGCTCTCGAAGGAGGCAGTTTTCGCCGGATCTCGGTCCAGCAGGAACAGCGAATGCCCGTTTCCCGAGAACTTTTCCGCCAGGATACTTCCCACGTTTCCCACGCCGATGATTCCAATTTGCATAGCAATCCCTCCCCGGTTTTGGGTCGATTATACACCACGGGTTATTCTTTGACGGAACCCTGGGTGAGGCCAGCCACGATGTACTTCTGGGCGAAGGAGAAAACGAAGATGGTGGGCACCAGCGCGATGATGATCCCTGCGCCCAGCACGTTCCACTGGATGCCCGCCTTGGAGATGAAGGAGTAGAGTGCCACGGGCACGGTCATCTTGGAGTCGCTGTTGAGAAAGAGTGCGGCGGTGAAGAGCTCGTTCCAGTTGTTCACGAAAGAGAAGCTGAACACCGCGGCAACACCGGGAAGCATAAGCCGAAGCGTGATACGGAACAATGCACCCAACCGGGTGCAGCCATCGATCATCGCCGCTTCCTCGAGGGTTTCGGGGATACGCACGAAGAAGCCCCGTGCCATGATGGTGCTGAACGTGGCACCCAGCCCGATGTAGATCAGGATGATGCCCGACAGCCGGTTGATCAGCTTGAAATCGGAAAACATGGAAAACTGCGGGATCATCAGCAGGTAGGCGGGGATCATCTGGGTGAAGAACAGGAACAACGTGAGCAGGTAGCGCCCGCGGAAGCGCATGCGCGCCAGCACGTACCCGCTGAGCATGGCGATGAACGTGGCACTGATGGAGGCGGCCATGGAAACGAAGATGCTGTTGACGAAGTAACGAAAGAAGTTGGCGAACTCGAACAGGTACACGTACGCCTCGCCGGTGGGCTTGGAGGGCCAGTAGCGAATGGGGTAGGTGTACACTTCCTGGGGTGGCTTGATGGACGTGATGAAGATCCAAGCCAGTGGGAACACGGCGAACAACAGGTACATGGACAGTGCGGTCCATCGAAGGGTGCCAAAAATCACCTTTCGGGGTTTCATAGTTCCAGCTCCTTACCACCGCTGATTCTCAAGTAAAAGATCGTGTACACGAGAAGGAAGAGCACGATCAGCACGCCAACCGCGGACGCGCGCGAAAAGTCATTCTTGTAGTACACGATGTTGATCATGTAGGTGGAAAGGATCTCCGTGCTGCCGGCGGGCCCTCCCCGGGTCATGCCGTAGATCACGTCGGGGAAGTTCATGACCCAGATCACGCGCAGCAGGATGGTGTTGATGAGCGTGGGGCGGATGTAGGGCAACGTTATGCTCACCAGCTGCTTGAAACCTCCGGCGCCATCGATCTGGGCCGCCTCGTACACCGACTTGGGAATGGACTGCAGCGCGGCAAGCGACATGATGGCGAAGAAGGGAATGCCGTACCAGATGTTCACCAGCAGCACCGAAAACATTGCGGTGTCCGGGTTGGACAGGAACTGGATGTTGTCCTTGATCAGCCCGAGCCGCACGAGCACGTCGTTGACGATGCCAAACTGCCCGTTGAGCAACCACGACCACAGCAGCCCGATGGCAAACCCCGAAAGCGCCCAGGGGTAGAACACCAACCCGGCGTAGATGCCACGGCCCTTGAAGGGTTTTCGCATCAACAGTGCCAACCCCAGTCCCAGTACGAGCTGGAAGAAAACCGAGACCGAGATCCACACCACGGTGTTCCACACGATGTTCAAGAATTCCGGGTCGGAGAAGATCTTGGCGAAGTTGTCCCAGCCGATGAAACGCACACGGCCGAAGGTGAACACCGTGTAGTTCTGGAACGCCAAGATGAACCCCTTGATGGTGGGGTAGATGGTCAAGAAACCGATCACGGAAAAGGTGGGCACGAGCATCAAGAAAATGAACAGGCCCTTTTTTCGATTCATGCGGGCTCCTCGTCGTTTGGTGGAATGCAGAAAAAGAAAACGGGGCGCAAGCGCGCCCCGAAGGATGTGTTTAGTTCATTAAGCCAGCGTCTCTCCAGAACTTGGAGAATTCCTGCAACGCCTTTTCCGGTGTGAGGCGCTTGAGCAACAACCGTTCCTGGATGTCTCCCTGGAAGCGGAACCAGTCGCCCCACGCGGGATTGTCGATGGGGTACTCGGTCATGGGGTAGGTTTCCGGGTGTGCAAACATCTGGGCCCAACCGGCGAAGATATCGCTGCTGAAGTAGGGGTCGATCTCGTACACGCGCTTGTCCACGGGAAGCGCCCCGTACTCGCGGCAGAAGTACGCCCCGTTTTCCGGGCGGTTGAAGAACTCGATGAACTTCCAGGCCATCTCCTTGTTCTTGGAGAACGTGGGAATACCCCAGCCCGCGAAACCGAACGTGGGATACGCCTTACCACCGGGTCCGGTGGGAAGCGCGGCGGTCTTGTAAGCGCCATCGGTCAGCAGGTTGTTGAGCAGGCCGGTGGTGTCGGGATCCTGGAAAAGGATGGGGGTAATTCCGGAAACGAAGGAATTTACCTGGTCGTCGAATCCCCAGTTGATGGAATCCTTGGGGGAGGTGTTGAAATACAGGTCAAGGTAGAAGTTGAGCCCCTCGAGCGCGCGGGGGTCCTCGAAGATCAGCTTGCCATCGACGGTTTTGTACATGCACTCGGGGTCGATGTCATCGAAGAAGGAAGTGACCACGAGGTCCATGAAGTTCACGGGGTCGATGCCGCGCCAGTCGAAGCCGAACTGGTCCTTGCCATTGGTGATGTAGCGCGCGTAGGCCATCATCTCTCCCATGGTGGAAGGAGGGTTTTTCAGGTTGAAGCGCGCGAAAATGTCGGGGCGGTAGAACAGCGTTTTGACGTACACCGCGTTGGGCATGATGTAGGCGGTGTCGTTCATCACGCGGGCGGACTTGAGCACGCCGTCGACCAGGTAGTCCAACTCGGTGGAAGCGGCGATGTAGGGTTCCAGCGATTCCAGCTTGCCCATGGACACCAGTCCACTGAGCAACCAGTCGCTCACTTCCACGATATCCAATTCCTGCTCGGTGCTCATCATCAAGTTGACCTTGGGGATGGCAGTCTCGTAGGGTGGAGAAATCAACTCGATCGTGACCCCGGGGTTGAGGGCTTCAAAGTCGGCGATGATATTCTCCAGGATCTTGGTGCGTTCCGGGCTGCTGAAAACCTGGATGATCTTCAGCGAAATATCCTTGGCACCCAGCAGCGAAAAGCTCAGTACCACCAGAAGAAGCAAAACCAGCAAACGTTTCATCTTTCCAATCCCTCCCGAAAAAATTTGGGGGCAAGGCCCCAAGAATTATAGCACAAATGGAACACGGGAATGCGGTGGCAAAATGGCCGGTAGCCAGGGGAGCTTTTTCTCAACCGGGTTGATAACCAAGATAGGGATTCGCTGGATGATCTACACGAAACCAAGTAAAGTGCTATAATTTGAGAGAAACGGGGGTTGGAGAAGGATGAAAAAAAGGATCGGGATGTTTTTCGTGGGACTGGTTGTCGCATGTGTCGGTGTTATTTGGGTGGGATGCTCGCTTCCCGGAAACAAGCCGCTGGTGGAGGTTTTCCTGGTTACACCCGCCCAGGGTGAGGAGGATGTGGGATTGCACCCAGATTTTTCATGGGAAGTGCAACTTGCTCCGGGAGCGGCCCGGGATGCTTCTTTCTTCAAGGTTTTCGTGGCACCGCTGGGTGAAGCTTTTGGGGAAAGCATGGAAACGCAGCAAAACGCCATTCCTTGGAACTCGGAATTGCTTGCGGGCACCCAGTACCACTGGAAGGTGGAATGCTGGCAGAACGACAGGTTCTTGGCAAGCAGCGAGGAGTGGAATTTTTCCACCCAGCCGTACTACACCGTGGAAGTACGTGTTGCCAGCGCGCAAGGGGGGCAAATACGAAGCGAAGCCTCCGATTGGGGGGAAACCATCCTGATCCAGGCGGGGTTGGACACCCCTACCCGGCTGTGGGCGCAAGCACAAAAGAACTACCAGCTGGAAGGCTGGTTCATCGGGGAGCAGCTGCTGAGTTTGGACAACCCTTTCGATTACCTGCCGGAACATCCCGCAGCCACCTCCCGGGAGTTGGAAAGCGACATCCAGCTTGAAGTGAGATTCAGTAAGCGGGAGTGTGCCATTACGGTCCAAGCAAGCCCGTCGGAACACGGCAGCGTGCGCGTGAACGAAGGGGAGTGGGGAGATTCGGCGAGCCAAACCCTCCAAGTGGGGGACGAGGTGAGGGTGGAGGCGCAGGCACAAGGCGATTTCCACTTCGCGGGCTGGTTCGAGGAAAGTCCATCCGGAAGTAGGGGAACCAAGCTCAGCGAAGAGAACCCGTACGTGTTCCAAGCGCAGGGAGATCAGTCATTGCGTGCAGCATTCGAGAAAGACACCTTCACGGTCACGGTGCAAGCGTTTCCGGCAACGAAGGGAAACGTGCGGGTCAACCATGGACCCTGGCAAAGCGTTCAACAGTTACCGTTTCCAGCGGGAGAGCAACTGGAAGTCAAGGCACTGGCTGCAGGTGAGGCCCTTTTCGTGGGCTGGTTTGAGAACGAGCAGAAGCTCAGCGATGACAACCCCTACCATTTCACGCTGCAAGGTGACCGGGAGCTGGAAGGACGATTCGAGGAGGGGTATCCTTCCTGGATGGCGCTGGTGGGCGGGAGAAGTTTCCTGAGGGGAAACACCCGGAGTGACGCACCGGTTTACTGGGATGAAGTCCCCACGCATACCGTGACCTTGGGATACGATTTCCTGGTGGGGAAAACCGAGGTGACGTTCAATCAATACGATGCCTACTGCGAGGCTACAGGAAAACCGAAACCCGATGATGCAGGATTTGGAAGGCAAAGCTACCCGGTGATCAACGTGAGCTGGTGGGACGCGGTTGCGTTCTGCAATTGGATGAGCCAGCATGAAGGACTCCCCGTTGCCTACGGGCACCAGGGGGAGGCGAACGAAGGCCGCCTGCTGGATGCGAGCGGGAAGGTCACCACCGACATTCGGAAGGTGAAAGGCTACCGGTTGTTGACCGAGGCGGAATGGGAATACGTGGCAAGGGGAGGGCACGTGGACATCGTGGATGGAGTAGAAACCCACGACTACAAGTTCGCGGGAAGCAACGACCTGGATCTCGTGGGATGGTACAGTGACAACGGCGAAAACCAACCCCATCCGGTGGGGCAAAAGGGTGCGAACGAGCTTGGGTTGTACGATATGAGCGGGAATGTCTACGAGTGGTGCCATGACTGGTACGAGGACAGCTGGTACCAGCATGGAAACCAAATCAATCCGATCGGTCCGGGTTCGAGTACGAACGACTGGCGGGTGATTCGCGGAGGCGGCTGGGCATACGGCGAGGGTTTTGCGCGAGTTGCCGATCGCGGTATCTGTACACCCATCTGGTATTTTGCTTTCCTGGGGTTTCGAGTGGCCCGGACCTATTAGGGAAAGAAGCCGCACTGGGGTGCGGCGTTCCCAGGGGTGAGATTGTTCACGGGGTGCTTTTTTGCCGGCAAGCGGGGCAGGAGAGGAAAGCATCAACCACCTGGGGGTCGAATTGCGTGCCGCGGTGCTTTTGGATTTCCGAGAGCGCGATGTCTTCTGGCAGCGCGTTGCGGTACGGGCGGTCGGAGGTCATGGCGTCGTAGGCATCCGCTACCGAGATGATGCGCGCCATCAACGGGATGTGCTCCCGGGCGATTTTGTCGGGGTAACCCGTGCCATCCCAGTTCTCGTGGTGGTGGCGTACCCCCTTCACGATTTCTTCCAACTCATCGCCAGTCGAAAGCACGGAGGCCCCCCACTCGGGGTGCTTCTTCATTACGTCGAACTCTTCGAGCGAGAGTTTCCCCGGTTTGCCCAGGATGTCGATGGGAACCAGGATCTTTCCCACGTCGTGTACCAATCCCGCCCAGTAGACCTGGTGCACTTCCTTTTCTTCCATGCCCAGCTGGCGGGAAAGCTTGCGCGAAATTTCCGCGACGCTTTCGGAATGTCCCCGCGTGTAGGGGTCGTAGAGTTCCAGCACCTTGATCATCGAAAGCAGCAATTGCTTCTGGAACTTCTCTTGGGCCATTCGAAATTGCTGGGTGGTGAGGAAGGCGGACGTGACGTTGGAGAAGGCACGGAACACGCGCAGATCTTCCCGGGAAAAGCTGGAAGAATGGTCATGGAGAATGGTGAGCGTGACGCTTCCCACGATGTTTTCTCCCACTTTCAAAGGTGCAGAAGCAATTTCCTTGGCATGGTGGAGATTATCTTCCAAAATGTGGAACACTTCCGGGTCCAATACTTTGCGCGCATCTACCAGGGGGTTCTTCCAGATCATTAACTCGGGGGGATGGCGAAACTGGTTGCGCTGCAGTTGCAATCGATTGAAAGCTTCGAGGTCCTGGCCCACTGCCACCACTTGAAACCATCGCTTTTCGTCCAAAATGCCAACCGCCCCGGTATCTGCGCGCGGCACGAAACCCAGCAACATGCCGATCATTTTCTGGAAGAAGGTGTTTTCTTCGCCTTCGGAGAAAAGAGACATTTCCGAGGTTAGCGACAAGATTTTTTCGAGGTCTTGCGAAAGCGCCTCGTTTTCCAGGAACGATGCTTCCAATTGCTGGTTGGAGGCTTGCAACTGCTCGTTCATCGCGGCCAGTTCCTCGTTGCTGGCTTCGATGGTTTGCTGGGAATGGGTGAGTTGTTCGATGGTGTACGAGAGCGAGGTTGCTGTTTCGTTGAAGCGCCGCGCCAGAAGTGCCATTTCACGGGGGCCACGTTCGGGAAGGTGAAAAGAGGGTTTCTCGAGGGAAAAATCCTGGAGTTTCTTTGCCGCTTCTTCCAACGGACGGGAAAAAACCCGCGCCGTGAGTAGTGCCATGAAGGCAAACAGTGCGAGCGAACTGATGGTGAGAACCCAGAACAGTCGACGGATGAGAAGGCTGTTTTCGTACAGTTCGGGTTCGAAAATCGTGAGGGCAAGGATCCAACCCGGGGAAGAGGGAATGGCGCTGAACATCATTTTTTGAACAGGTTGCCCTTCGCGCTGGTATTCCCCGATGCCGAAAGGCGTGCGGGTAACCCGCTGGAAAAAGTCGAGGTAATCCTGGTTGACCCCCGGGATTTGCAGGGTATTCACGCTCATGACCACTTCTGGCACGGGATGGGCAATCACCAAGCCGTCCTGTTGCATGATCCAGGCGTACCCTTTTCCACTGATTTGCATGCTTTCGAGAAGGGGGTCGAACGCGGAAAGCGCCACCGTTCCCCCCAGGAACCCAAGGGTGCTGCCATCGTTCGCCGAAAGCCGGAGAAGCAAGACCATCACGAGGTTTCCCGTCACCTTGGAGTACACGGGGTTACTAATAACCAACTCTTCGCTCCCCGAAAGGACCTGTTGGAAGTAGGGACGGTCCAAGATCGAAATCTCGCCCCCATCGCAAGTATACGCGTTGCCCTGCATGTCGGAAAGGAAAATGGTCTCGAACGAGGAAAAGGACTGGTTGCAGCTCTCCTGAAGGTGCTTTCGAGCTTCTTGGCTGAACGGCGCGGAGAAACATTCGGCATGGGATACTTCGCGGATCTCGGTGATGCGCGACGCGATCCAGGTTCCCATTTGCTGGGAACGGGCTTGCACGATTTGTAGGCTCAAGTTCTCGGTTCGCTCGCGATCGATGTGGTCTACGCTTGCATACAACAACATTCCCGTGACCGCAAAGACCAGTAACGCGGGAAAAATCATCATCAGAAGCAGGTGGGATCGGAACGACCGGTTTTGGAAAAAATCCTTGCTGGACCTCACATTCGCGTACCTGGCTTTCAAGGATGCGGTGCTTTCCCCAAGATACCCAATGATAAACCTTTTTCCTCAAATGCAAGTTTATAGATTGTTACGGAGAACCATCAAAGATTCCCTGGGCTAAGAACACGTTGGAAAATGGAATCCACGTGACAAAGGAAGGAATTGGGGTCGAAAAGTGGTGTCATCTCCGCAGGGGATAGCCAGCGCCGTATCCGGGGATCTCCTTCCAGTTCTCGAAGGAAATCGGTCTCTGCCTGGCGAGCTCGCATGGCAACTTCCTGCACAAGGGGATACGCCTGCTCTCGGCTCATGCCTTTTTCTACCAGGGCCAGTAGTACTTTTTGGGAGAACACCAGACCATGCGAATGCGCGAAGTTTTGGCGCATTTTCCCCGGATCAATCACCAGCGTTTGGACAACTTCGCGGATCTTTTCAAGCATGTAATAGGTGAGCATGCACGCATCCGGCAAAACCACCCGCTCCACGCTGGAATGGGAGATATCCCGTTCGTGCCAGAGCGCGATGTTTTCCAGGCCCGTGGCGGCATATCCCCGAAGCAGCCGGGCCATTCCGCACAAGCGCTCGCACACGATGGGGTTTTTCTTGTGGGGCATGGCCGAAGAGCCCCGCTGCCCAGATGCAAAGGCTTCTGCCGCCTCTGCCACCTCGGTGCGCTGCAAGTGGCGAATTTCCAGCGCGATCCGTTCGACACCTGTTCCGATCAACGCGAGCGTGGAAAGGAATTGCGCGTGGATATCCCGCGGCACAACTTGGGTGGATACTTCCACGGCACGCAGGCCCAGTTTTTCCAGCGCGCTTTCTTCCAGTGCCGGCGGGAAGTGCGCGTAATTTCCCACCGCCCCACTGATCTTGGCCATGCCAACTTGCCGGGAAGACTCCGCCAGTCGCCGGGAATTTCGGCGCGTTTCCGAGAAAAAGCCCAGGAACTTGAGCCCGAAGGAAGTGGGTTCCGCGTGTACCCCGTGGGTACGTCCCATGGTGACCGTGTGCCTGTGCTTTTCGGCGAGCTGGGCCAGCGCTTGTTGCAGCTGGGCCAGGGAACGGGAAAGGATATGCGCGGAACGAACCAGTGCCAGCGAAAGCGCACTGTCCACCACGTCCGACGAGGTGAGCCCCTTGTGGAAGAAGCGTGCCTCGTCGCCCATCCGCTGTGTCACGCTGCGAATGAAGGCAATCACATCGTGTTGCACTTCCTGCTCGATGCGATCGATGTGGTCCAGATCGATCGTGGCGTTGTGTCGTATCGCCTCTGCAGTGCCGGTGGGGGCTTGACCTGACTCCTCCATTGCCGCAACTACCGCCAGTTCCACTTCCAGCCAACGTTCGAATCCCGCCTGGCGGGTCCAGATTTCTTTCATCGGGGAAAGCGCGTAGCGATCGATCATGGGTTTCACCTCGCATGGTTTTTTTGCAAAAAAAAAGCCAGGGGAGAGGGGGTCCTGGCCTTTCTTCTGCTTTATGTCAGTTGTCATGTTCATCAGACAAGACGCAG
>ERZ795053.890-NODE-890-length-38153-cov-18.790068_pt1 | contig 38153 bp, 28 predicted proteins | sample MGYA00375137_ERZ795053 | MGnify/ENA primary metagenome ERZ795053 (study PRJEB30182, sample SAMN05720284) | activated sludge metagenome | isolation source: Anaerobic digester | place: Hong Kong | collected 2014-12-17 ... | reverse complement strand
GACATGGAGTGCGGCACCATGTAGACGGCGAACACCACCACGGCCGCGATGACCGCGAAGACGCGGGCGCGGGCCCCCACACGGCGGCCGCGGGCGGCGAGCACGGCGATGACCCAGGCCAGGACGGCGGCGGCCAGCTTGTTGTCGGTGAGATCCTCGCCGAAGGGCCAGCCGGTCCAGTAGGCGCCGAAGGCGTGCTTCTGGACCAGGGGGCCCAGGATCAGGCCGCCCGCGGTCAGCAGGCCCAGGGTGGCGCCGGCGTGGCGGCGGAGGGTCTTCTCGCCCTTGAGCGCGCCCAGGCCGGTGCGGTTGGACCAGAGCATGCCCAGGAACATGGCCAGGATGTGCGGGATGAGGATCCACGGCGGCACGTCGCCCTTGAAACGGGCCACCACGGTCTCCTGGCCGGTGATCACCCACGTGTCGCGGCCGCGCAGCAGACGCACCGAGTACTCCACCTTGCCGGCCGACGGCTGGGCGGGGATCGTGGCGGTGAGCTCGGCGCCGTTGCGGGCCATGGGGACGTCGGTCCAGGCCTCTTCGGTGGGCCAGCGGCGCCAGCGCAGCACGGCCTCGGCGCCCTCGTCGGGCACGGTCAGGGTGACCGGCATGGCGGCGCTGGTGGAGTGGCTGCGCGGCAGCTTGGCCTTGACCTCCACGCCGCCCACCGAGGTGTCCAGGCGCACCGGATAGGTGGGACCGGTCATGCGTTGGTAGGCGGCCGAGGCCAGGGTGATCACGATGGCCAGGATCCAGAGGGCTCTGCTGCTCACGGGCGCGTCCTTTCGCCGATGGGGTCCGATCCCACCCTAGCAGACCCGCTCCGGCCTGTCGCCTCCTTGACGCCCGGGGCCGACGTCCGTAACCTGACGAATTCCGTCGGACCGCTCCCCCGGGCGGTCCTCCCGACCGACATCCCCGAGGAGACCTCCATGACCCAAGGGCATCCCAAGGGCCTCTACGTCCTGTTCTACACCGAGATGTGGGAGCGCTTCAGCTACTACGGCATGCGCGCCATCCTCGTGCTCTACATGACCAACGCGCTGATGTTCGACGTGGCGCGGGCCTCCACCGTGTACGGCAACTTCACCGGCCTGGCCTACCTCATGCCCCTGGCGGGCGGCTACATCGCGGACCGCTGGTGGGGCAACCGCCGCTCGGTGCTGGTGGGTGGCCTGGTCATGGCCCTGGGCCAGTTCGTCATGTTCCTCAGCGCGAGCAACTGGGAGAACCCGGCCGCCTCGCACCCGCTGCTGTGGACCGGCCTGGGCATCCTCATCCTGGGCACGGGCCTCTTCAAGGCCAACATCGCGTCGATGGTGGGCTCCCTCTACGCGCCCGGCGACGCCAAGAAGGACAGCGCCTTCACCATCTTCTACATGGGCATCAACATCGGCGCGTTCCTGGCGCCCCTGGTGGCCGGCGGCCTGGGCGACACGGGCAACCCCGGCGATTTCCGCTGGGGCTTCCTCGCCGCGGCCATCGGCATGCTGCTGGGCACGGCCATCTTCCAGACGTTCAAGGACAAGCACATCGTCGACGCCCAGGGCCGTCCCCTGGGCCTGCCCCCCAAGGAGAGCCGCGCCGCCGGCCACGACACCTCCGCCCATGACGCGCCGCTGGTCAAGGAGGACTACGAGCGCGTGGCGGTGATCTTCATCCTGTCGTTCTTCGTGATCTTCTTCTGGGCGTGCTTCGAGCAGGCCGGCGCCTCGCTCACGGTGTTCGCGGACCGGCAGACCAACCGCGAGCTCTTCGGCTGGACGGTTCCCGCCAGCTACTTCCAGTCCATCAACGCGGTGGCCATCGTGCTGTTCGCGCCGGTGTTCGCCTGGATCTGGGGCTGGCTGGGCAAGCGCCGCCTGGATCCGCCCACGCCGGTCAAGATGTCGCTGGGCTTCGTGTTCATGGCGCTGGGCTACTTCGTGATCTCGTTCGGCGTGGACGGGCTGGAGCCCACCACCAAGGTGAGCATGATGTGGCTGGTCAGCCTGTACCTGCTGCACACCTTCGGGGAGCTGTGCCTGTCGCCCATCGGATTGTCGGCGGTGAGCAAGCTGTCGCCGCCCAAGTTCGCATCGCTGATGATGGGGGTGTGGTACCTGGCGTCGTCGCTGGCCAACAAGATGGCGGGCGTGCTGTCCAGCTTCTACCCCGAGGAGGGGCAGCCCACGCCGGTGCTGCTGGGCTACGAGATCACCGACCTCCACGACTTCTTCCTGGTCTTCGTGGCGATCAGCGCCTTCGGCGGCGTGGTGCTCTTCCTGCTCGCGCGGCCCCTGGTGAAGTGGAGCCACGGACGCGCCTAGCGCCGGGTCCTAGTAGCCCAGAGCCTCGAGCTGGCGCTTCAGCTCCGGGGCGATGGCCTGCCCGCCCTTGCCGGCCTGGATCGCGTCCTGCACCGCGATCCAGGCCCGCAGATCCCGGTCCAGACCGTGGCGCACGTCCTTGCGCTCCGTGTTCTCGCGGCCGATCTCCGTGACGTGGCCGGTGAGGTCGAAGAGCGCGGGGTCGCCGCCGTCGGGATCGCGGTGCAGCTTCCAGGCGCCGCGGCGCGCGGCCGCGTCGTTGACTGGCCACTCCTTCCCCTCGGTCATCACCACGCGCGAGAAGACGGCGCGGGCGTCCAGGTCCGCGCGCAGCTCCGCCGCATGGCCGAAGAGCAGCGGCCGCAGGCTCCGGCCGGCCGGTTCCGCCGCGGGTTCCACGCCGGCCAGATCCAGCAGCGTGGGGAACACGTCCATGAGCGACACGGTCTCCTCCACCGGCGGCCGCGGCGCCGCGCCGGGCGCCAGGATCCACAGGGGCACCCGCGTCTCCCACTCGTACACCGTGTTGTTGTGCCCGAAGTGGCCCAGCTCGTGGAGCTCCTCCCCGTGGTCCGACGTGACCACCACCACGGTGGTCTCCAGCAGGCCCTCGCGCGCCAGGCGCTCCCACAGCGGCTGCAGGCAGTGGTCCACGTAGGCGATGCCCTCGTCGTAGCGGCCGCGGATGAACTCCAGGTCGTCCCGGTCCAGGACGCCGTCCTCCTGCAGGCTCTCGATGGACCGCAGCAGGGCGGGGCGGCCCGGCGTGAAGGCCTTGGGGAAGTCGCGTGGCGTGGCGTACGGGCGGTGGATGTCGTAGAGGTGCGCCCAGAGGAAGAAGGGACGCCCGTCGGCCGCGTCCAGGAAGGCCATCACGTCGTCCATCACCTGGGGCGCCGCGCGGCGCTGGTGGCCGCCGTCGCTGAAGACCTGGAAACCCCGCTCGAAGCCGGTGCCCGCTCCCAGGGGCGGCCGCGCGCTCACGAACCCGCCGGTGCGGTAGCCGTCGGCGCTCAGGATCTCCGCCAGGGTGGGCACGGCCGCGTCCAGCACGAAGCCGTTCTCGGTGGCGCCGTGCTCGGCCGGAAAGCGGCCGGTGAGCATGGTGCCGTGGGACGGCGCCGTGAGCGGGGTGACCGACTGGGCCGATGCGAAGCGCACCGCACCGGCCAGGGCCGCCTCCAGATGAGGCAGCGTGGCCCGCTCGTAGCCGTAGGCGCCCACGTGGTCGGCGCGCAGGGTGTCCAGGGTGATCAGCAGGATGTTGGGCTGCGGGTCGCGGCCGCAGCCGCTCAGCAGCAGCGCGGCGGCCAGCAGCAGCGCGGCGCGCGGAAGGTGTCGGGGGATCGGCATGGGCGTCCTCGCGGGGCCGTGGGGTGGGTCGATGCGACGGGCCCAAGGTACCAGCGGCCGCCGCGGAGCGTCAACTCGCCCCCCTTGTTGACCGTCCGGGGGCCATGGGATACGCTGGGCGCACGTTGATGCAGGGCCGGCCCAGGCCCTGGTCCCGTTTTGCCCACCGAACGCGGAGGACCCCATGTCCAACACCACCCCGGCCCCCAAGGGCCAACCCGCCGGCCTGCGCGCCCTGTTCATGACCGAGATGTGGGAGCGCCTGGGCTTCTACCTGATGCTCGGCATCCTGCTGCTCTACATCACCGACACCGAGCGCGGCGGGCTGGGCTTCACCACCAAGCTGGCCGCGGAGATCTACGGCACGTACATGGCCTTCGTGTACTTCACGCCGTTCTTGGGCGGCATGATCGCCGACCGCTTCCTGGGCTTCCGCCGCTCGGTCTTCATCGGCGGCCTGCTCATGGCCGGCGGCTACTTCTCGCTGGGCATCCGCAGCATCGAGACGTTCTACCTGGGCCTGGTCCTGCTCTGCCTGGGCAACGGCCTGTTCAAGCCCAACATCAGCGCCATGGTGGGCAACCTCTACGCCCCCAACGACCCGCGCCGCGACTCGGGCTTCAACATCTTCTACATGGGCATCAACATCGGCGCCTCGCTGTCGGCGCTGCTGAGCGCGCCACTGCGCAACCTGTGGTCGTTCAACACGGCGTTCACCGCCGCGGGCGTGGGCCTGCTCATCGGCGTGGCCATCCTGACCCTCAACTGGCGCAAGCTGGCCGCCGCGGACCGCCAGTCCGAGAAGAGCGCCGAGGACATCTCCTTCGGCCAGGTCATGGGCACCATCATCCTGCCCGCGGCCGTGTTCGGCGTGCTGGGCTACTTCCTGGGCGGCAGGATCCCGTTCGTGGCGAGCACCATCGGACCCATCACCTTCGGCTTCATCGTGGGCATGCTGCCGGTGATGGTCTACTTCGGCCTGATCGTGAAGCGGGCCAACGCGGAGGAGAAGCCGGGCCTGGCGGCGCTGATCCCGGTGTTCGTGGCCGGCGGCGCCTTCTTCATGGTGCTGCACCTGAGCGGCGGCCTGATGACGGTCTTCGCGGAGCACAACACCGACCGCCGCGCCGAGTGGATCCCCTCCAGCATGGACTTCTACGCCCAGAAGGCCATGCCGTCGTACTACGGCAACGCCGACGCCAAGCTCCCCCGCCCCGACAAGCAGGTGCTGCTGACGGTCACGGACGAGGGCGAGGCCATGTTCGGCGCCCGCATCCTCAGCCAGGACCTGGTGGGCCAGCTGGACGCCGCCCCCGGCGTGGAGGTGCTGGACGCCGACACCTACGACGTGCCCGAGGACGAGGCCTTCCTGGTCTGCAAGGTGTTCCCCCGCGACCAGATCGCCATCAGCACCGGCACCGACGCCCACGGCGTGGCCACCACGTCGGTGAAGGTGGAGGAGGGCACCGAGCCCCTGGACGAGGTGCTGCTGGCCCGCACCATCGACGGCACCCACGTGCCCGTGCTGCTGGTCTCCAAGCACACCCAGGACGCCGTCTACGCCAAGGCGGACCCGGGCGTGTCCCCTCTGAAGCCCGGCACCTACGTGCGCCTGATCAACGCGGAGATGCTCACCGGCCTGCTCAACCCGCTCTTCGTGGTGCTGCTCACGCCGGTGGTGGTGGCGTTCTTCACCTGGCGCACCCGCATCGGCAAGGGCGTGACCACCGCCCGCAAGATCTTCTGGGGCATGATCATCACCACCGCGGCCATCCTGGTCATGGCCTTCGGCGCCAACCTGGGCCAGGACGGCGCCGCCAAGACCAGCATGATCTGGATGGTGCTCTACTACGCCATCATCACCGTGGGCGAGCTCTGCCTCTCCCCCATGGGCCTCTCCCTGGTCACCAAGCTCAGCCCCAAGCGCCTGGTGGGCCTGATGATGGGCGGATGGTTCCTGAGCACGGCCATCGGCAACAAGCTCTCGGGCTTCATCAGCGGCCTGGAGCCGACCACGCAGATGTTCGTGATCATCGCGGTGGCGATCCTGGGGGTGGCCGGGTTCATCTTCCTCATGCTGCCGCGGCTGGATGCGGCCATCAAGAAGTACGGGGCTTAGGCAGCGGTCACGCGAGACACGCACAGGGCCCTCCCAAAACGTCCTCACCCTTCGGGCTGCGGATTGTTTTGGGAGGGCCCTGTGCGTGTCTCGCGTGGCGGCCGCCTGAAGTCCGCACTCCATGATGGCTGGGCTGGAGGTGGTTCCGGCGCCCTGCTCGAACAGGCCGCCCTGCCTCGGGTGCCCGTGGGCGTTGAGTTGTGCCGCGGAAATTGTGCTTGGGCCCAAAACCATGACATCCGCCCGCGTAACTCCAATGATTTCAGCAGAGGAGTGCGGTCAAACGACGCGAAAACGGCCCGGGCACAATCTCCGAGGCACAACGGGGAGGCCTCAGCCGCACCTCTATCGACTCGCTGGCCCTGTTCCCGCAGGTGGAGACTGCTGCTTCTGAACAACGGCGGAGACGGGGAGGCCCGTGTCGGCGATCCCGGAAACAATCCGCAGCCCGAAGGGTGAGGACGTTTCCGGGATCGCCGACACGGGCCTCCCCGTCATCTCGGCGTTGTTTAGAAGTAGTAGTACAACCCCACCTGCGGAAACAGGATCACCGAGTCCTCATCGCCCTGATGCAAGAAGTCCAGCTCCACCTGCACCGCCGCCCGCTCCCAGTACAGACGCTCGATGCCCACGCCGAAGCCGGCGCTCAGGTGGTCACGCGTGCGGCCGGGCTGCTTGTGGTAGTAGTGGCCCACGCTGCCGGCCACGAAGACGCGGTCGCGGCCGTCCTGGCGCAGGATGTACTGGAGCTCCAGGCCCAGGTTGTGGCGGTCGTCGTCCTTGTTGTTCCAGATGCCGCCGGTGGCCTGGCCGTAGAGCCACCACTGGATGGGGAACTTGTAGCTGAGGCCGAAGCCGCCCGAGAGGCCGGCGTGGAGGCCGATGGCCTCGTACATGGGGTCGTCCAGGCGGTTCCAATCGCCGGGGCGGGTCTGGGCGGCGGCCAGCACGGGCAGCAGCAGGGCGATGAGCAGGGTGGTGACGACGCGGCGGGCAGTCATGCCGGGGTCCTCCGTGGTGATCGTCGTGGGGCCGGCCCCTCGTGGGCGCGGCGACCGGTCGGGCTTCCTACGCCGCGGGCCGGGTCGGGTTCCGCGGAACCATCGCATCGGCGGAGGCGGCTGTCCAGGGCGGGAAGGGAACGGGGCCGGCCACCAAGGTGACCGGCCCCGCCGCGCTGCCCGGACGAGTCCGGACGGGTGTCTGGCTGCAGTCGCCGGATCTAGCTGCAACCGCTGGTGGCGCCGCAGTTGAGGCACTTGTAGCACGCCCCGTTGCGGACCATCATGGAGTAGCACTCCGGGCACGGGGGCGCGTCGGTGTCGCCCGCGAAGGTGGACTGCTTGCTCTCCATCTCGATGGGCGCGTGCGCCGTCTCCGGCAGGTCCTCGGGCGTGTCCAGGCCGGTGTCCAGGGGCACGTACGTGGTGGTGATCCGGGGCGCGCCCGCGCCGAACTTCAGCTCCAGCCAGCGGAAGATGTAGTCCATGATCGACTTGGCGATCGGGATCTCCGGGTTGGTGGTGAAGCCGCTCGGCTCGAAGCGGGAGTGCTTGAACTTGTTGGTCAGCACGTCCAGGGGCACGCCGTACTGCAGCATGATGGAGCAGGCGGTCGCGAAGCTGTCCATCAGCCCCGAGACAACCGAGCCCTCCTTGGCCATGGCGATGAACATCTCGCCCGGCTGTCCATTGGGATAGAGGCCGACGGTCAGGTAGCCTTCGTGACCGCCCACGCTGAACTTGTGCGTCAGGGCCGTCCGCTCGTCCGGCAGACGCACGCGGTGCGGGGTGGGGGGAGCCTGCCGATCCTCGACAGGCGTGGTGTCCGCGGTCTTCGTCGCCGCGCCCTTGCCCGTGTTCAGGGGCTGGGTGCGCTTGGAGCCGTCGCGGTAGATGGCGATGGCCTTGAGGCCCATCTTCCAGCCCTCCACGTACGCCTTGGCGATCTCCTCCACCGTGGCGTCCTGGGGCATGTTCACGGTCTTGCTGATGGCGCCCGAGAGGAACGGCTGCACCGCCGCCATCATGCGGATGTGGCCCATGTAGTGGATGCTGCGCTTGCCGTTGAGGGGCTTGAAGGCGCAGTCGAAGACGGGCAGGTGCTCGTCGCGCAGGCCGGGAGCGCCCTCGATGGTCTCGTGCTCGTCCAGGTGGGCCACGATGGCGCGCACCTCGTCCTCGCTGTAGCCCAGGCGCGTCAGGGCCGAGGCCACGCTGTTGTTGACGATCTTCAGCATGCCGCCGCCCACCAGCTTCTTGTACTTGATGAGCGCGATGTCGGGCTCCACGCCCGTGGTGTCGCAGTCCATCATGAAGCCGATGGTGCCGGTGGGGGCCAGCACGGTGACCTGGCTGTTGCGGTAGCCGTAGTCGCGGCCCACGGTGTAGGCGTCGGTCCACACCTCGGTCACGGCGTCCAGCAGGTCGTCGGGCACGCGGTGCGGGTTGATGTTGGCGATGTGCGTGCGGTGCTTCTGGATCACGCGAAGCATGGGGTCGCGGTTCTCGGCGTAGCCCGCGAACGGCCCGAACTTCTCCGCCATGTTGGCCGACGACAGGTAGGCCTGGCCGCACATGAGGCCGGTGATGGCGGCGGCGTAGTCGCGGCCCTCGTCGCTGTCGTAGGGCAGGCCGCGGCTCATGAGCAGGGCGCCCAGGTTGGCGTAGCCCAGGCCCAGGGGCCGGAACAGGTGCGAGTTGCGGGCGATGGCGTCCCGCGGGTAGCTGCTGTTGTCCACCACGATCTCCATGGCGGTCAGCGTGGCGTCCACCGCGAAGCGGAAGTGCTCCACGTCGAACTCGCCGTCCGGGCGCCGGAACTTCATGAGGTTCAGCGAGGCCAGGTTGCAGGCGGAGTCGTTCAGGAACATGTACTCCGAGCACGGATTCGAGCCGTGGATGCGGTCCGTGTTGGGGCACGTGTGCCAGTCGTTGATGGTGGTGTCGTACTGCAGGCCGGGGTCGCCGCACACGTGGGTGCCCTCGGCGATGCGGCCCATCATCTCCTTGGCGCGGTACGTGTCCATGGGCCGGCCGTCGGTCACGGCGCGGGTGGTCCAGGTCTTGTCGTCCACCACGGCGTGCATGAACTCGTCGCTGACGCGCACGGAGTTGTTGGAGTTCTGGAAGAACACGGAGTTGTAGGCCTCGCCGGCGAAGGAGCCGTCGTAGCCGGCGTCGATCAGGGCCCAGGCCTTGCGCTCCTCCTCCACCTTGCAGTCGATGAACTCCATGATGTCCGGGTGGTCGCAGTTCAGCATGACCATCTTGGCCGCGCGGCGCGTCTTGCCGCCGGACTTGATGACGCCGGCGAAGGCGTCGTAGCCCTTCATGAACGACACGGGGCCGGAGGCGTCGCCGCCGGTGCTCAGCTTCTCGCGGCTGGAGCGCAGGGGCGACAGGTTGGTGCCGGTGCCGCTGCCGTACTTGAAGAGCAGGCCCTCGGTCTTGGCCAGACCGAGGATGGAGTCCATGGAGTCCTCCACCGAGTTGATGAAGCAGGCGGAGCACTGGGGCGTCTTCTCCACGCCCACGTTGAACCACACCGGCGAGTTGAACGACACGTGCTGGTGGACCAGCAGCCAGGTCAGCTCGGCGCGGTAGGTCTCGGCGTCGGCCGGGGTGGCGAAGTAGCCGTCCTTCATGCCCCAGTCCGTGATGGTGTCGGCCACGCGGCCGATGAGCTGGCGCACGCTGGTCTCGCGCTCCGGCGTGCCCACGCCGCCGCGGAAGTACTTGCTGACCACCACGTTGGTGGCCATCTGGGACCAGCTCTTGGGGATCTCCACGCCCTTCTGCTCGAAGATGACCTCGCCCTCGGGGCTGACGATGGACGCGTCGCGCAGCTCCCACTTCACCTCGTCCAGGGGGTTGATGCCCCGGGTGGTGTTGCGGCGGCGGAAGGTCAGGCCGTGGCGGGGGCGGGCGTCCTCGTGCCCGCCGTCCTTGCGCTCGGCGGCGTGGGTGGCGGCCTGGAGGATGTCCAGGTCGCGGTCGTCGGTGCGGTCCTCCATGGGGGTATCCGTCCCCGCCATCGCCTGCAGCTTCTTCTCCGTGCGGTCCTTCATGGAGATCTCCTGGTGGTCTCGTGGCCCTTGTCGGCAGCTTCGTTCGAAGGGGTCAGCTTCCCGTCGCCCCGTACGCGCCGGGTCGTCCGCTTCGAACGGAATGTCTTGGTCAGGCGGTGTCAGGGACGGGCGGTGTTGAGGAAAGGTCCTCCGCCGGCGCACGATCCGTCATCCGCGAGCGCACCCCAACATCTTGGGGCAGAGGTGATACTAGGCACTACCGATGGGGGCGCAAAGGGGGAATTTTCGGATCGGGCCTCGCGGGCCTTCCAGGGCCGCCATGGGTGGGGTCGGCCGAAAAAAAATCGGGCCGCTGGCGGCTCCGCAGAGCCCGAATTCCGGGGATGGGTTCACGGGGCCCCGCGACGAAAAAAAATTCGGCTTGCGGGGGCCCATCCGGCTCCGGGAAAGCCCGCTGGTTTTGAACAGGCGCGGCAGGATCGCCTAGCCCGATCCGTCGCAATCAGATACGCGTTGAGCGCGGCATTCACGAAAAAATCACGAACGCCGAGGGAGGATTTTCGGCTGGCCACCATGATCACGCACCAGGGTCTCCACCAGCTGGCCGATGCGGTCGCGCCCCCGCGCGAAGGCGGCGCGGATCTCCGCCGGGGTGCCGCGGGCGCTCATGGGATCGCTCATGGGGTGGGGCCGGTGGCGGGAAGGGTCCTTGAGCCGGGGCAGGAACTGGGTGGACTGGCGGCTGAGGGTGACCACCAGGTCGTAGGAGTCCAGGTCCACGGCCTCCACCGGCTTGCTGAACTGCCCGTCCATGTCCAACCCCACGTCGGCCATGGCGTTGCGGGTGTCGTCGGTGATGGGATAGGTCAGCAGACCGGCGCTGGCCGCCTCCCAGCCGTCGGGGAACAGGGCGCGGGCCCAGGCCTCGGCCATCTGGCTGCGGCAGGAGTTGGCCGTGCAGAGGAAGATCACGCGCATGGGGGTCCTTCCCGGGGCGTCAGGCCTCGCCCGCGGTTTCGGTGAGGGTGACGGCGGCCAGGATCAGCGCCGCGCCGGCCAGGGCCACGCCGCCCAGGCGTTCACCCAGCCAGGCCAGCGAGAAGAGGGCCGCGAACACCGGCTCGGTGGAGAAGATCAGCGCGGCGCGGGTGGCGGTGGTCTCGCCCTGCCAGCGGTTCTGCAGGCCCAGGGCCACCAGGGTGGACAGCAGCGTGGTGACGGCCAGGGCCACGGCCACGGGCGTGCCCCACTCCAGGCGCGGCGTCTCCACCGTGAGCACCAGGACGATGTTGAGCACCGCGCACACGGCCAGCGTCCACCACAGCACCGGCAGGAAGCAGGCCCGCGCCAGGCCGTCGCTCAGGCGGATCAGATACACGGCGTAGGCCACGGCGGTGCCCAGGGTCCAGAGGTCGCCCGGGGCCAGGCCGCCCAGGTCCGGCCGCGTCAGCATCCCCAGGCCCAGCAGGGCCAGCGCCACCGATGCCGCCACCACCGGCCGCGGCCGCACGCCTCTCCCCAGGAACAGGAACACGGGCACCAGGATCACGCTCAGCGCCGTGATGAAGGCGCTGGTGTTGGCCGACGTGGTCTGCAGCCCCACCGTCTGGGTGGTGTAGCCCAGGGCGATCCACACGCCCAGCTCCAGACCCCAGCGCACCGCCGCGGGGTGGCCCAGGCGCGCGCGTCCCGACGCCCGGTCCGCCGCCGACGCCAACCGCAGGAACCAGGGCCAGGCCGCCAGCATGATCAGGCTGGCCGCCGTGAAGCGCAGGGCCACGAAGAGGGCCGGCGAGACATGGACCGACGCGGACTTGATGGCCGGGAACGACACGCCCCAGCAGACGGTGACCAGCAGCAGCATGAGGTCGGCGCGGCGCTTCACGCCCGGTCGTCCGCCAGGCGCTTCAGGGCGCGGCGGGCCTCGTCGGCGCCCAGGCCGATGATGCGGTCCGCCAGCCGGAAGTCCTCGATGTTGATGTCCGGCATGCGCGGCGCGATGAGCAGGTCCGGCGGCGCCGCCGCCAGCTGGTGGCGGGCCACCTCGGTCTGCAGGATGTCCACGGCCTTGAGCAGGATGTCGGCGGCCAGGGCGCGACGGCGGAAGGTGAGCGTCTCCCAGAACTGGGCCCACATCTCGCGCGTGCCCTCGGGCAGGTCCACCACGGGCCGGTCCAGGGGCGGCTGGAAGTCGCAGGCCACCACGCGGTCCAGGCCCAGCCCGCGCAGGGCCAGCACCGGCACCGTGCTCTTCAGGCCGCCGTCCACCAGATTGCGCTCGCCCACCTTGACGGGCTCGAAGGCCCCCGGGAAGGCGCAGGTGGCGCGGATGGCCAGGGGCAGATCGCCGTCGCTGAGATAGATCAGCTCGCCCGAGTCGATGTCCGTGGCCGTGCACGTCAGCGGGATCTCCAGCTCCGCGAAGGTGGCCGGCAGGTACTCCCGCAGCCAGGCCAGGAACTTGTCGCCGCGGATCAGGCCGGCGCGCACGCTCACGTCGATGACCTTGATCCACGACAGCGAGGCCGCCAGCTCGCGGATCTCCTTGGGCGCGTAGCCCGCCGCCAGGAACGCGCCCACCATGGCGCCCATGGAGGTGCCCGCCAGGCGCGTCGGCCGCAGCCCCGCCTCGTGCAGCACCTCCACGATGCCGATGGCCGCCAGCCCGCGGGCTCCCCCGCCGCCCAGCACCAGGCCCACCTTCTCGTCGCTGCGGAACTGGGGGATCACGCGTCCGCATCCTCCGGCTCGATCTCCACCAGCAGGTCCCCCACGGCCACCGTATCGCCGGCGGCCACGGTCACGAGGACCACGCGGCCGGCCACGTTGGCCGCCAGCTCCGTCTCCATCTTCATGGCCTCCAGGATCAGCAGCGGCGCACCCGCGGCCACCCGGTCGCCTTCGGCCGCCAGCACGCGCACCACCTTGCCCGGCATCTCCGCGGCGTGGCGCGGACCGCCGGCGGCGATCACGTCGGCGGCATCGGCCTCGTCCCCGGCCAGGTGCAGCACGTGGGCGCGGCCGTCCAGCCACACCAGGCGTTCGGCGCCGCGGCGGGCCACGCGGGCGGTCAGGCGCCGGCCGTCGCGGCGCAGGACCACGCGGTCGCCCGTCACCTCAAGGATCTCCAGGTCCGGCGCGGCGCCGTCCACCGCCACGGTCCAGCCGTCGGGGGTGCGGCGCACGTCCACGTGGTGCTGGCGGTCGCCGCTGCGCAGGTCCAGGCTCATGTCAGTCCAATCCTTCCAGGCGGAAGCGGCCCAGGCGGGCCCAGGGCGACGCCGCGGCCGCAGCAGGACCGGTCGGTCCCGCCGCACGCGGGGCCGCCGACTGCTCCGCCGCCGCCGCGGCCGCCAGCACGGCGGCGTCGGCGGACGCGGGCGTCCAGTCGGCCAGGTGCTCGTCCAGGAACGCGGTGGTGGTGTCGCCGGCCAGGAACGCCGGCGCCGCCAGCACCGCGTCCAGGTACTCCAGGTTGGTGGTCACGCCCAGGATGGGATAACGGCGCAGGGCGTCGCGCATGCGCGCCACCGCCGCCGCGCGGTCGCCCGCGTGGACCGAGAGCTTGGCCAGCATGGGATCGTAGTGGGGCGTGACCTCCACGCCCTGGGCCACGCCGGAATCCACGCGCACCCCCGGGCCGTCGGGCTCCTCGTAGACCAGCAGCGTGCCGGTGGAGGGCAGGAAGCCGCGGGCCGGGTCCTCGGCGTACACGCGGCACTCCAGGGCATGGCCGCGCGGAACCAGCTCCACCTGCGTCCAGGGCAGACGCTCGCCGCGGGCCACGCGGATCTGCGCCTCCACCAGATCGACGCCGAAGACCAGCTCCGTCACCGGGTGCTCCACCTGCAGGCGGGTGTTCATCTCCAGGAAGTAGAAGCCGTCGTCGTCGCCCAGCAGGAACTCCACCGTGCCGGCCCCCACGTAGTCCACGGCGCGGGCCGCGGCCACGGCCGCCTCGCCCATGCGCGCGCGCAGCTCGGGCGTCAGCGCCGGGCTGGGGGTCTCCTCCACGATCTTCTGGTGCCGCCGCTGGATGGAGCATTCGCGCTCCCCCAGGTGCACGGCGCCGCCGTGGGCGTCGCCGAAGATCTGGAACTCCACATGACGCGGCCGCTGGATCAGCCGCTCCAGGTACACCAGCCCGTCGCCGAAGGCCTTGGCAGCCTCGCGCACGGCGGCGTCCACCGCGGCGGTCAGGTCCTCGGGGCGGTACACGGCGCGCATGCCCTTGCCGCCGCCGCCGTAGGCCGCCTTGACCAGCATGGGGAAGCCCACCTGCGCGGCCGCGGCCTGCACCGCCGCGGGATCCACGCGGCCCTCCGCGTCCGGCGCGGGCAGGTAGGCGCCGGGCACCACGGGCACCCCGGCGGCCTCCATGGTGCGCCGCGCCGCGGTCTTCTCGCCCATGGCCTCGATGGTCTCCGGTCCGGGCCCCAGGAACACCACGCCCGCCTGGGCGCAGGCCCGCGCGAAGCCCGCGTTCTCGGACAGGAAGCCGTAGCCGGGGTGGACGGCCCCGGCGCCCGTCTCCCGCGCCGCGTCCAGCACCGCGTCCATGCGCAGGTAGCTCTCCAGGGGCGACGCCGGGCCGATGGGCACGCAGACGTCGGCCATGAGCGCGTGCGGCGACCGCAGGTCCGCGTCGGAGGCCACCGCCACCGTGCGCAGCCCCAGGGCGCGGCAGGTGCGGATCACGCGGCAGGCGATCTCGCCGCGGTTGGCGATCAGCACGGTGTCGAACTCGCGGGTCACAGGCTCCACTCCTCATCCGCGTCCACCCAAGGCGCCGGCCGCTTGGCGAAGAAGTTCTCCAGGGCCTGCTGGGCCTCCGGACGCGTGCGCGCCTCGGCGATCATCTTGGCCGTGAACTCCAGGCTCTCGCCGAAGGGCCGCGCCGCCGCGCCTTCCACCAGCTCCTTGATCTTGCCCAAGGCCTCGGGCCCGCCCTTGAGCAGCGAGCGCACGGTGCGGTTCACGCCGCCGTCCAGGCCGCCCTCCGGCGTCAGCACGTCCACCAGGCCGATGCGGTGGGCCTCGGCGGCGTCGATCTTCTCCCCCAGCAGGCAGTGGGTGCGCGCCCGCGCCGTCCCCACGCGTCCGATCACCAGGGGCGAGATCACGCCCGCCACCAGGCCCAGCCGCGCCTCCGTCAACGCGAAGAAGGCCGTGGGGTCCGCCACCACGATGTCGCACGCGCAGATCAGGCCCACGCCCCCCCCGAAGGCGCCGCCGGCCACCCGCGCCACCACCGGCACCGGCGCCAGGCGCACGGCGCGGAACATCTCGCCCAGCTCGTGGGCCGCCTCCAGGTTCTCCCGGTAGTCGGCCTGGCCCAGGCGCCGCATGTCGTTCAGATCGCCGCCGGCGCAGAAGTGCTTGCCCTCGGCGCGCAGGACCACGGCGTGGGGCCGGTCGGCGGCGGCGTGGAGTCCGGCGAAGAAGTCGCGCACCTCCAGGACCATGGCGTGGTCGAAGGCGTTGTGCGCCTCGGGACGGCTCAGGGTGGCCACCGTGACGGGGCCGCGGCGTTCCAGCTGGAGGTTGGGCACGGATCGTCCTCAGGGTTGGCGCCGGTGTGGATCCGGGCGGCGCGTCTGGTGTAGGCTTGGTGATGATCGCCGTCCATCATCGTCATTCGAACGCGGATCCGCCATGCGCAGACCGCCGTCCGGCGAGGATAAGCCAAGGAGCGCCATGAGTTCCAGTCGCGATGTCCTGGGGTGCCTGATCCTGATCCTGCTGCTCGCCCGGTCCTCCGACGCCTGGGCGGGGCCGGAGACCGCGCCCTTGGACGCACCCGCCTCCTTCCCCTCGACCCTGGGCGGCGCGGCCGCGGGGAGCCTGGGCTTCGCGCTCTTCGGGCTGACCGGCGGGGCGGGCGTGGGGCTGGTGCTGGGGGGCGACGGAACCTGGAGCGACCTCGACGCCTCCTCCGGAGGCATGATCGGCATGGTGGTGGGCGGCGTGATCGGGGCCGCCGTGGGCGCGCACCAGGTCAACGGGCAGCGCGGGAGCGCGGCGCTGGTGGGCGGAGCGGTCCTGGCCTTGAGCGCGGCGCTGGCCTTCCAGCTCCACGACGCCGACGGCACGGAGCCCTGGCTGCTGCTGATCCCCGCCGCCGTCGTCGCGGCGCCGGCGGCGGAGCTCCTCAGCACTCCGCGGAGGCCGCGGATGCGCGCGGCGCTCTGGCGCCCGGAGCGCGGGCCCGCGGGCGCCGCGGTGCACGTGCGGTTCTAGTCCCGGCTCACCACGAAGCGCCCCACGCTGCTCTCCAGCTCCGCCGCCAGCCGCGCCAGCTCCGTGGAGCTGGCGTTCATGTCGGCGGTGCGCAGGGCGGAGTCGCGCGTGGCCTCGTCCACCTGGCCGATGCGCGCGGAGATGCCGCGGGCGCCCTCGGCCACGCGCTCGGCGTCGCCGGCGATGGTCCCGGCGGTGCGGCTGGCGTTCCCCACGCTCAGCACGATCTCCGAGATCACGGGCGCCTGCTGCTCCATGGCGGCGGCGATCTCGTGGGACACCTCGTTCACCCCGTCGATGATCTGGGTGATCTCCTCCACGCCGGCCACGGCCCCCGCCGTGCTGGTCTGCATGTGCTCCACGCGCTTGGCGATCTCCTCGGTGGCCTGGGTGGTCTGCCGCGCCAGCTCCTTGACCTCGTTGGCCACCACGGCGAAGCCCTTGCCGGCCGTGCCCGCCCGCGCGGCCTCGATGGTGGCGTTCAGCGCCAGCAGGTTGGTCTGATCGGCGATGGCGGCGATGGCGTCCAGCACCGTGCCGATCTCGCGCGACGCGGCGTTGAGCGGCTCGATCTGCCCCGCCGCCCGCTGCGCTCCCTGCCGCGCCGCCTCCGCGATGCGCAGCCCCTTCTGGCAGTTCGCCGTCACGCCGTGGATGGAGGCGTTCATCTGCTCCGCCGCCGAGGCGATGCTGCCCATGGCGCCGCTCATCTGTCCCGCGGCGGCGGCCACGCCGCCGATGCGCGCGGCGATGTCCTGGGCCGCCGCTGTGACCTGCTTGGCCTGGCTCGAGGTCATCTCCGCGCCGGCGGCCAGGGTCTGGCTGCTGGCGGAGAACTCGCCCGAGGCGGCCGCCAGGGTGGTGGACGTCTCGGCGGTCTCGCGCACCACCGCGTGCAGGTTGGCGGTCATGGCGTCGAAGGCCCGGGCTAGGTCACCCATCTCGTCGTGACGGCGGATCCCGGCGCTGAGCGTCAGGTCACCCTGGGCCACGCTGCCGGAGACCTCCACCAGGCGCCGGATGGGACGCAGGAAGATGGCGGTCAGCACACCCCAGCCGATGAAGCCGCCCACCACGAACAGAGCCGCGGCCACGCCGCCGAACACCAGCAGGGTGCGCGCCCGGCGCGCGTCCGCCTCGTCCAGCGGATGGCTCAGCTCCAGGGCCCCCACGCGCTCGCCGGCCGCACCGGTCCAGTCGTGGCAGGCGTAGCAGTCGCCGGTGGTGCGCACGCTGCGGTAGAAGCGCACGGCGTTCGCTTCGTGGTCCACCACGGCGAGCTCGTCCAGGTCGTCCTGCACCAGGGTGTTCCAGGCCCGGCGCTGCACGGCGTCGCGGGCGCCGGACACGCCGTCCAGCAGGCGGACCTCCGCGCCCAGCTCGCGCACGCGCCGGGCCAGGCCGTCGCGGCCTTCGCCCTGGTGGACGGAGATCCAGGCGAGCTCGGCCACGCCGGACACGGCCCGGGCCTGCTCGGTATAGGCGGCCACGGCGTCGTCATGGGACGTGCGGACCTGCAGGCCCACCACCAGGGCCAGGGCCAGCAGCAGGAAGGACAGGAAAGCCAGAAGGATCTGCGAGCGGAGGCCGAGCCTCCGCGACGAGGACTTGGGCGACATGGTGCGGGTTCCTCTCGGGCGAACAGAGGTGAATGAACTCGCTCACCTTTCGGCCCCGCACTTGCAGAGTTGAATGGAATTTTTCACGATTTTCAGGATCGACTCGCCCTCATGGGGCCCGGCTCACCGCACCACGCTCCACCGCCGTGTGGACTCGCCCCAAGGCGTGCGCAGCCGCGCGAAATAGAGCCCGGACGGCAGGGCACGCGTGTCCACGGCCACCACGTGCTCCCCCGCCTCCCGCTCCCCGTCCGTCGGCGTGGCCACCACGCGGCCCCGCACGTCGAACAGGCGCAGGCTCACCGCGCCGCGCTCCGGCAGACGGAAGCGGAACGTGGTGCCCGTATCGGCCGGGTTGGGGTGGGCCGGCCGCAGCAGCACGTCGGCGCCGGCGAGTTCGGGCGCCGCCGAAGCCGACAGGTCCGGCAGCGGCCGCTTCCAGATGCCGCGACCGTAGGTGCCGGCATAGATCTCCACCACGCCGGCCACGCGGCGCCGGTCCGCCAGGACCATCTCGGTGACCATGGCGCTCTCCGGCAGGCCCAGGTTCCAGCGCACCCAGGTCCGGCCGCCGTCCTCGGTGGCGTAGCAGCCGAACTCGGTGGAAGCGTAGAGGCGCTGCGGGTCGTCGGGGTGGGCCACCAGGTCGCTCAGCGGCACGTCGGGCAGGTTGCCGGTGACGTTGGTCCAGCCCAGGCCGGCGTCGTCGCTGCGGAAGATCTTCTGCCCGGGCGAGCCCAGACCGTTCATCAGGGCGTAGCAGCGGCCGGGCACGGCCGGGTCCGGGCACACGCGGCGCAGCAGGAAGCCGGCGGGCAGGCCGGTGCTGCGCTCGGTCCAGAGGCCGTCGTGGAACACGCGCAGGCGCCGGCCCGACACGGTGGATTCCAGGCAGGCGAACACGGCCGTGCCGCCGTCGGCCTCGGTGCCCACGGTCATCTCGCGGGCGTGGGTGGGCAGATCCACGCCGCCCAGCGGGGTCCAGAGATCGCCGGCGTCGGTGGAGGCGTACACGCGCGGGCCGTTGTTGGTGTAGAGCGTGGGCGGATCCTGCTGGTCGCTGCGGATGCGCGTGTACCACTGATCCGAAGGCGCGATGCCCTGGTTCACGTCCTGCCAGCTCGATCCGTTGTCCGTGGAGCGGGCCACGCGGAACTTGAGGTCGCCGCTCCACACGCCGCTGGTGTTCCACATGCGGGTGTTGTCGTGGTCGTCGATGACGAAGCCGCCCCCGTCGCCGCCCCACTCCACCCACCACACCTGGCCGCCGTCGCGGGTCACGCTCACGGCGTTGTCCTGGGAGCCGCCGCCCATGACCATGGTCAATGCGTCGCCCACGTCGATATTCACGTACTGGGTGATGGCCATGCGGTTGAACGGCGTGAGGTAGCTCGCCCCGCCGTTGATGCTGTGGCTGTAGCCGCCGTCGGTGGCCACGTAGAGGTTGGCGCCGTCGTTGCTCCACTCGATGGCGTGGACGTCGGCGTGCACGTGGGGCGAGGCGGTGGGCGTCCAGGTCGCGCCGCCGTCGGTGGAGCGGACCAGCCCGCCGCCGCCCGCCAGCACCAGGTCCGGATCCGCGGGCGACACGCCGATGGCGTTGTTGTACCAGCCCTGCCCCCACATGTAATCGTCGGGCGGCGACACGTCCTGCCAGGTGGCGCCGCCGTCGTCCGTGCGGAACACGCCCAGCATGCTGTTGGTGCTCGCGTCGGCGAAGGCCACGTACAGGCGCGAGGGGTCTCCCGCGCACACGTCCACCGCGCCGCGGCCGTTGCCCGACGTGGGCAGTCCCGGCGCCGTGATGCGGCTCCACGACACGCCGCCGTTCGAGCTGCGCCAGAGGCCGTTGCCCTCCACCGGCGCCCACATCACGGCGGGATCCGTGGGATGCAGGGCCAGGTCCGTGGGCCGGTTGGCCAGCACGGTGCGGCCCCAGCTCACGCCGCCGTCCGGGGAGCGGTAGATCCCCGTATCGAAGGCGCCGATCACGGTCCGGCCGTCGGGCTGGAAACGCAGGCGGTAGCAGGTGGCCGGGTTGCCGGGCAGGAAGCGGCGCTGCCAGGTGGCGCCGCCGTCGGTGCTGCGGAACACGCCGGTACCGGCGCGGATGGAGGGCTCGCCGGTGCCGATGAGGATCAGGTCCGGGTCCGTGGGGCTGGCGTCCACCGAGCCCATCCATTGGGTGTCGAGCCCGTCGGTGATGGGATACCAGGGGAACCCCTCGAGCTGCCACACGCCGCCGCTGGCGGCCGCCAGGTGCCGCACGCCGGTGTCGGTCACGTCGATGTCCACCACGCGCCCGGTGTTGCGCGCCGCGCTGGCGCCGAAGATCCCGAAGGGGCCCACGCTGACCCAGGGCTCCGCGTCCAGGGCCGCGATCTCCTGGGGCACCTTGCGCACGTCGGACCAGATGGCCGCCTGGTCCTCCGGCGACAGGTCCGCGGGCGCCGGGGCGTGCCAGTCGGCGAAGAAGGCGCGGATGAGCTCGGGGCCGCGCCGGGCCTTCTGCTCGCGGGGGAGGCGTTCGGGCCAGGAATGGACGGGCGCGGTCCGGGGACCCAAGAGCCCCGTGACGCAGAGACCGATGGTGAACAGGGCGAGGAACCAGTTGAAGCGACGCATGGGATGCTCCGGGATTCGAGGACCATTTCCGTCGTCATTCTAGCACGGAAAGCGGGATCCCGGGAAAGATCGGCTCATCCCCCGCCGGGCCTACATCCTGAACACCCCGTACCGCGTCTCCGGAATGGGTGCGTTCAGGCTCATGGCCACCGCCAGCCCCAGCACGTCGCGGGTCTGGCGCGGATCGATCACGCCGTCGTCCCAGAGCCGCGCGCTGCTGTAATAGGCGTGCCCCTCCTCCGCATATTTGGCCAGGATGGGCTCCACGATGGCCTTCTCCTGCTCCGCGGTGAGCTCTTCGCCATGGCGCGCCAGCTGATCCTTCTTCACCTGCAGCAGCACGCCCGCGGCCTGCTCCCCGCCCATGACCGAGATCTTGGCCTGGGGCCACATGAGCAGCAGCCGCGGCTGGTAGGCGCGCCCGCACATGCCGTAGTTGCCCGCGCCGAAGCTGCCGCCGATCACCACCGTGAACCTGGGCACCGTGCTGTTGCTCACCGCGTTGACCAGCTTGGCGCCGTCCTTGGCGATGCCGCCGTGCTCGTAGGCGCGCCCCACCATGAAGCCGGTGATGTTCTGCAGGAAGATCAGCGGGATGCGCCGCGCGTTGCACAGCTCGATGAAGTGCGTGCCCTTCAGGGCCGACTCGCTGAACAGGATGCCGTTGTTGGCCAGGATGCCCACGGCGTACCCGTGCAGCCTCGCGAAGCCGCAGACCAGCGTGCTCCCGTAGCGCGGCTTGAACTCGTGGAAGCGGCTGCCGTCCACCAGGCGCGCGATCACGTCGCGCACGTCGAAGGGCGTGCGCGTGTCCGCGGGCAGCACGCCCAGCAGCTCCTCGGGATCGTAGTGCGGGTCCTCCGGCGCGGCGCAAGGCACGCGCGCGGTCTCCACCGGCCCCAGGTTCTCCACGATGTCGCGCACGATGCGCAGGGCGTGGGCGTCGTCGTTGGCCAGGTGGTCCGCCACGCCGCTGATGCGGGTGTGGACGTCGCCGCCGCCCAGCTCCTCCGCGGTGACCTCCTCCCCGGTGGCCGCCTTCACCAGCGGCGGCCCGCCCAGGAAGATCGTGCCCTGCTCCTTGACGATGACCACCTCGTCGCTCATGGCCGGCACGTAGGCGCCGCCGGCGGTGCAGCTGCCCAGCACCGCCGCGATCTGCGGGATCCCCGCCGCCGACAGGGTGGCCTGGTTGTAGAAGATGCGCCCGAAGTGGTCGCGGTCCGGGAACACCTCCGCCTGCAGGGGCAGGAACGCCCCGCCCGAGTCCACCAGGTACACGCACGGCAGCCGGTTCTCCCGCGCGATCTCCTGGGCCCGCAGGTGCTTCTTCACCGTCAGCGGGTAGTAGGTGCCGCCCTTCACGGTGGCGTCGTTGGCCACCACCATGACCTGCCGGCCGTGCACCGAGCCCACGCCCGTGATCAGGCCCGCCGCCGGCACGTCGTCCTCGTACACGCCGTGGGCCGCCAGCGGCGAGAACTCCAGGAACGGCGTGCCGGGATCCAGGAGCTTCTCGATGCGGTCGCGCACCAGCAGCTTGCCCTGGGAGAGATGACGTTCGCGGGCGCGGTCCGGACCGCCGTCGCGCAGGCGGGCGTGCAGCGCCGCCAGGTCGTTGCACAGCTCCAGGTTCCGCTCGCGGTTGGCGCGGAAGGCAGGGGCGTCGGGACGGATCTGGGACGGGATCCTCTTCATGGGGCTCCTTGCGGGCTATCGTGGCGAATTCCGGAGTGCTGACGAGTCTAGCACCCGGTTTCCGGAGGGTCCACCTACGGCTGACGCATCCCTTCATTGCACTAAAATACTTCATTTTGATATAATATAATGACGTCACCAGCTCTCTCGTCGAAGTGAGGCCTCATGCCCCGATCCCTGTCGCTGCTGATGCTGCCGTTGCTGTTCGTCGCCGCCGCCCTGGCCGCCGACGGTCCCTCGGCACCCCGGCCCGTGCCCGCCGCCGGTCTCCACGCCGCGGACGGACGCCTTCCCGCCCCCACGACCTGTCGGCCGCAACGAAGCGGCCGCCGCGCCTGGAGCACGGCGGAGGCCAAGTCCGGTCGTGCGCCGGTGTTCAGCGACCAGGACCTCGCCGCCAAGACCCTGACGCCGCCGGCCGTGCGCCCCGCCGTGGAGGGCCCCGCCCCCGCCTGGCAGCCACTCGAACGCCCCCTCGCCGCCGACGCCCGCCCCGCCGCCTCGCGCGAGGCCCCCTGGTCCGCGGACCGCCTGCTGGCCGACGCCACCGGCGCCAACGACGCCTACGTGTCCCTGGCCGTGAACCCGGTCAACGGCGACCTCTACGCCGTTTTCGAGGGCACCGACCTGGGCGCCACGGACCGCGACATCCACATCGCCCGCAGCAGCGACGACGGCCAGACCTGGACCGTGTGGGAGTTGCCCTCGTACGCGCAGGACGAGTCCATGCCCGACATCGCCATCGACGGCGCCGGGTTCCTGCACGTGGTCTGGGTGCGCGCCGACGGCTACATCGTGCGCACGCGCAGCAGCAACGCCGGCGACCCCACGAGCTGGGCCTGGATCCGCGGCCTGTTCACGGACTCCGTCAACGCCACGCCCACCGTGGCGGTCAGCGGCGCCGGCGACTTCAGCACGGTGTTCATCGCCGCCAGCTACCAGGAGATCAACTGGGACCTCTTCAGCTGGGAGTGGACGCTGATCTGGAGCTGGAGCACCGACGGCGGCGCCACCATCCAGTTCGACGCCCTGGTGCCCGACGGCTACCCCGACCTCTGGCCCGACGCCGCCATGCAGGGCGCCCTGGTCCACCTGGTCAACGGCGAGGCCAGCGTGTGGGGCGAGCCCACGGAGATCCTCCTGGCCAGCGACGCCGCCAGCGGCGGCTTCGGCGACGTGACCAACCTCAGCGACTGGACGCCCTTCGGCACCGGCTTCCCGCGCGTGGCCTGCGAGGGCGCCATGGTCTACACCGCGTTCCAGCACGACTGGGACGACGGGGTGGGCAACATCGACGGCGACATCGTCTTCCACTTCTCCGACGATGCCGGCCAGACCGTGTACGGCCCCTACGACATGGTGTCGGACGAGTACGAGAGCGTGGGCCCGGCCCTGGCCGTGCGCGACGGCGTGGTGAGCTGCCAGTGGATCGAGGCCGCCCCGGGCGACGACCAGTTCTGGGTGGCCGCGCGCCAGGCCGGCGGCGGCGGCTATCCCGAGTTCTGGCCCGACGTGGTGGAGGTGGTCACGGACATGGAGCACGTGGAGCCCCAGTACCACTTCCTGGACGCCGCGGTGGGCGACCGCATCCACAGCGCGTGGATCGACCGCCGCGACAGCGCCACCCAGGGCCACAACGTGTACACGGCGGACCGCATGCTGGGCCCGGACCTGCTGCCCTACGCCCCGGCGGGCTGGGAGGCCGCCCTGGTGGCCGCGGACACGCCGGGCGTGCGCACGGGCGGCTGGCTGCGCGCCGACGCCCCGGCGTACGTGAGCTTCGGCCTGGCCAACCTGGGCATGGCGGACGTGGAGGGGCGCTTCGACCTGGCCCTCTGGATCGACGGCGCCCTGGCCGTGAGCTGGAACCTCTCCGGCGGCCTGCCCACCTCCACCTATGCGGTGGTGGAGGACCACGCCGTCACCCTGGCCGCCGGCCTCCACGATCTGGAGCTGCGCCTGGATCCGTCCGATGCGGTGACCGAGGAGGACGAGACCAACAACACGCTGCTGCGGCAGCTCCTGTGGATCAGCGGCGACCCGGCCCTCCGCCTGGGCGCCGATCACGTGGCCCATTTCGAAGACGCGCCCCTGGCCGACCGCGCCGCCGCCCTGGCCGCCGCGCCGCCGGTGACCTTCCGCCGCCACCTGCCGGCCGTGGCGCCGTCGCTCGCCCAGGCCGTGACCGCCGCCGCGGCCGACGTCCGCCTGCCCGTGATCCTGGAGCCCGCGCGCCGCCTGGACGCCGACGCCCTGGCCCCGCGCCTGGACGGCGCCGCCAAGGACCTGCGCCGCGCCGCCACCCTGGCCGCCGCCCGCGCCGTGCTGGCCGACGCCCGCGCGGAGCTGGACCCCGTGCTGGCCGCCGCCGCCCCCGGCCTCAAACCCGCCGACGTGCGCGAGCTCTGGCTGGGCGGCCAGCTCGCCGTGGCGCTGACCCCCGCGGAGATCGCGGCCCTGGCCGACCGCCCCGAGGTGGGCCGCCTCTGGCTGGACGACCGGCCCAGCCGCACCTTCGCCGTACCCGCGCCGACCGCCGCCCCCACCGACGGCGTTCTGGAATGGCACCTGGCCCGCATCGGCGCCCCCGACGCCTGGGCCCTGGGACTGGACGGCACCGGCGTGCTGGTGGGCCACCTGGACTCCGGCGCGGCCTACGACCACCCCGACCTGGCCGGCTCCCTGTGGGACGGCGGCGCCGCCTGGCCCCACCACGGCTGGGACGCCGTGGACGGCGACAACGACCCCTATGAAGGCGACCCCGACTACGGCCACGGCACCCACACCGCCGGCCTGGTGGTGGGCGACGGTTCCGCGGGCCGCGCCTGCGGCCCCGCCCCCGGCGCCGAGCTGATGATCCTGCGCGCCGTGCCGGGCTACTACGCGGACCTGGTCGAGGCCATGCAGTTCGGCCTGGACCACGGCCCCGTGGACCTGTTCACCATGAGCGCCGGCTGGGACGCCGCGGCCGACGAGCTGCGCGCCGCCAACCGCGACAACGCCGCGGTCCTGCTCACCGCCGGCATCCCCTGGATCTGCGCCGCCGGCAACGGCGACAACTACGGCGGCCACCACCCCATCCCCACGGACATCGCCTCGCCCGGCGACTGCCCCAACCCCTGGTACGGCGACGGCGGCCACACCGCGGTGATCACCATCGGCGCCACCGGCAGCACGGACGCGGTCTGGTCCCTGTCCAGCCGCGGTCCCACGGCCTGGGGCATCGCCGACGGCTACGCCGACTACCCCTATCCCCCCGGTCTGATCAAGCCGGACCTGGCGGCTCCCGGCGACGGCGTGACCAGCGCCTCGCCCGGCGGCGGCTACGTGACCTACTCGGGCACCAGCATGGCCACGCCGGTGGCCGCCGGCGCCGTGGCCATCCTGCTGCAGTCCTCCCCCGGCGCCGCGCCCGCCGAGCTGGCGCGGGCCCTGGAGGCCTCCGCGGTGGACCTGGGAACCGCCGGCCGCGACACGGACTCGGGCGCCGGCCGCCTGCTGGTCCCCGCCGCCCTGGACTCCCTGTCCACCACGCCACGCGCCAGCGTGCGCCTCTACAACGACGGCCCCCTGCCCCTGCACCTGCAGGCGCCGGCGTGGCAGGCCGGCTGGCTGAACGCCGCCGTGACCCGGGCGTCGGTGGCGCCGGGCGATTCGGCCATGCTCGTGCTGGAGTTCGAGACCGCGGGCCTGGCCCCGGGCCTGCATCACGCCGTGGTGACCCTGGCCTCCGACGACCCGGCCGGCCCCCACGCCGTGAGCGTCACCCTGGCCATCGGCGACGTGACCGCCGTGGACGCCGCGCCCCTGGCGCCGGCGTCCCTGGCGGCCGCGCCCAACCCGTTCAATCCGCGCACCGAACTGAGCTTCCACCTGGCGGCGGTCGGACGCGTGAACCTGGAGCTCCTGGACCTGCGCGGGCGCCGCGTGCGCACGCTGCTGGACGCGCGCCTCGAAGCCGGCCCGCACACGGCCGCGTGGGACGGACGCGACGACGCCGGCCGAGCCCTGCCGGGCGGCCTCTACCTGGCGCGGCTGACCACGCCCGCGGGCGCGGTCACGTCCAAGCTCACGCTGGTGCGGTGACGGGGATCAGAAGACGCGGCGGCTGAGGAAGGTCCAGCCGCCCGGGCGCACGGTCACGCCCTCGATGGTGCGGGTCTCCACCGTGCGGTCGGCGGCGTCGGTGAGCTCCACGCGCAGGTCGTGCACGCCGGGCGGCAGCTCCAGCCGCGCCACCGCGATGCCGTGGGGCAGGGTCAGCCAGCCGCGCGTGTCGGCGTGCTCGGTGGCGGCGCCCAGCAGGTTCATGAGCAGGCCGGCCAGCTTGCCCTGGTCCTCGGCCTTCTCCGTGGCCAGCCACTTGGCCAGGGCGCGCCCGATGGTGCGCAGCACCACCGCTCCCTGATTCTCCTGGAATCGCAGCTCCGCGCGGGCGGCCACGTCGTCGGCCAGCACGGCGCGCGCATGGCTGCCGGGCAGCCCCGCCGACACCCGCGCGCCGGTCACCCGCGGCGCCTCATCCACCATCTCCGGCAACGCGAAGCGCAGCCAATAGGCGATCTCCGCCTCGCTCCGCCAGCCCGTGCGGTAGCGCGTGCCCAGATGGCGCACCATCACGGCGCGGTCGTCCCGCACCTCGTTCTTGAAGATGGGCACGTCGGCGGCCACGGACTCCAGCCGCGGCGCCCAGCCCAGTTCCAGGAACAGCACCACGCGGCCCGTGTCCGCGGCCGGCGCCGCGTCCGGCACGGTCAGCGCCGGGCAGGCGCGCCGCACTTCGGCCAGCTCGTCGGCGAAGCCCAGCGCCGCGGCCGTGCGCGCCAGGTCCCCGCCCAGGGCCGCCGGCGTGGCCAGCCCCAGCGCGGGACCCGTGTCGCGGAAGGCGAGGGCGGCGCGGCGGTAGGCCAGGAAGGCGTCGTTGGTCTCGCCGCCCCACTCGTGGAGCATGCCGCGGAACCAGTGCAGCAGCGCATGGTCGTCCAGGGAGACGGCGGGGTCCTGCACGTCCTCGTCGTCGCGGGCCAGGGCGCGCTCCACCTCGGCCAGGTCGCGCAGTCGCAGCTCGGCCTTGCGCGCCTCCACCAGCGCGGCGTCGCGGCGGTTCAGGCCGATGTAGTTGAGGGCGCGGAAGTAGGGCACCAGGGCCATCTCGTAGGGGGCGGCGCGGTAGTCCACGGCGGCGTCGTTGGTGACCAGCGACACCACCGCCTGGCTCACGGACCTGGTGTAGAGCTCCGCGGAAAGCTCCTCGGCCGCCTCGAAGGCCGTGTTGCTCTCCTCCCAGCGGTCCGCGTAGTGCAGGACCAGACCGCGCTCCAGAAGGGTGAGCAGGCGGTCCGGTCCGCGCTCGGCTTCATCGATGACCTTCAGCGCGGCGTCGTAGTCCCGCGTGGCCAGATCGTCGCGCAGGCGGGCGTTGCGGTCCACGTACGTGGAGCAGCCGCCCGCCGCGACGACGAGGAGCACCAGCGCAAGGGACGCCGCGCGCGTCCTCACGGACGGTACCCGCTGCGGCTCACGTACTTCTTGATCTTCTCGTAGCCGGCCCAGCGCTTCACGTTGGTCTCCAGGTCCACCAGGTACACGTCCACCTGGTAGAAGCGCACCTCGTCGCCCTCCTCCTGGTCGATGATCGTGTTGATCTCGCCCAGCAGCATGGCGTCGGCGCCCATCTCGCGGCCCCAGGCCGCCATGGTCTCGGGCGAGGCGAACTCCTGCTGGTCGGCGCGCTCGCCGCGGATGGCCTCGCGCTCCTCCGCCGACGCCACCATGGTCACCTTGCCGGAGTTGATCATGCTGCGCTCCAGGTCGGCCACGAAGGTCTTCACCGGGATGTGCTCGGAGGTCTTGTTGCGGATGGGGCCCACGATGAGCACGGGGTTCTTGCCGGTGGCGTAGCGGTGCTCGCCGTACCAGCCCGCGGTCAGGGCCTGGGAGATGAGGGCCTCGGCCACCATGCGGCTGTCGGCGTCGTTCCACTTGCCGGACAGGTCCACGGTGGTGTCGGTGTCCATGCGGGTCACGGTGGTGCCGCCGCTGCAGCCGGCGAGCAGGGCCGCCAGGACGGCGAGGGCGGCGAGGGACATCAGGCGTCGGCCATGCATAGGGGTCTCCTTTGTCGGGATCGGTCCGGGCGGGTCGGGCGCCTCTACGCGCTCGACGGGCCCCGCGTTCCACGAACCGTGCCAGAATCCCACGGGGAAGGGAACGGAAAAGCGAAGACGGTGCAACGGGACGGCGGCGACGGCTTTGCGCGCGTTCCCGTCCCCGGCCGCGGCACGCGGCGACGCCCGGACCGTCCGGCCCGGGCGTCGCGATCCCGCTCACCCTGTCCTCGCAGGAGGTCAGTCGCGGTAGAGCGTCTTCAGGGTGGACCAGGTCACGGACTCGGCGTCCACCGGGTTGCACGGGAAGGCGGGGAACATGCCCGTGAGCTCGCCGGTGATGTAGTCCGTGGAGAACTTCTCCACCAGGAACAGGTTCTCCGCCTGGATGGCCGCCGGCGGGTAGCTGGAGCGGAACTCCACCGTCACCGTGCCGGAGGTGCCGGGCTCGCAGTCGCCGGACACCGGCTCCAGCTTCAGCAGCACCGCGGAGAGGCGGATGGAGGGATCGGACGACTCCACCATCACGTCGTAGTCCAGCACGCACACGGGCTCGCCGGTGCCGCTGGCGCCCGGCGATTCGAAGTTCAGCCCTTCCAGGAGCTGCGCCGCCGTGCAGTTGTTCCCGTCGTCCAGGATCACGTCCATGTGGCTGAGGGCGTGCTTGGGGTTGCTCCAGCTCATGGTCAGGGCGTACCGCCAGACCTGGGACGACTCCCGTGCCAGCACCGCGCACTCCCCGTTGATCCAGCCCGTGGTCTCGGCCACGGCGGCGGTGGTCAACAGGGTCAGCGCCAGGAGCGTGAGGAGCGTCGCGCCATGCTTCATGCCATGTCCTTCCGGCTGCCTGCAACGTGGCGGGGCGAGGAGGATCGTCCTCGGGTTCCGCGCCGTTGCTCGGGATTCCTTGCCGTTCCTCGAGCCGCGGCGCGGCGAGGAACGGCGGATCCCGTTGCAAGAAGGACGCCCGGGCCGGTTCAGCCCGTGGCGGTGCCGGTGGTGGAGATCACGGTGGGGATCAGGATCAGCATCATGACGGCGGCCTCGGCGGCGGTGATGGCCTCGCGGGCGGCGTCGCTCACCAGGTCGCCGCGGGCGATGGCCTCCAGACGCGGCCTGTGGTCCTTGAGGTCGTTCTTGTCGAAGAGCCGCGGCAGGATGGAGCAGGCGTCCGCCAGGGCGATGGTCACCGCCGTGCGCGCCTCCACCGCCCCGCGCTCGGTGAAGATGGCCCGGCGCATGCGCTCGCGCAGGTCCTGCTCCGGCACGGGATCGATCTCGGGGTAGATCTTGCGGCGGAACAGCAGCAGGACGGTGGCCTCGTCCTCCTTGAGGATGCGCTTGCGGCACAGCCCGCCGGCCACGCGGTCCTTGAGGTTCTTGATGTTGGCGAAGCGGCTGACCCAGGTGGGGATGGACTCGCGCCGGCGCGACACGCGCACCCGCTCCAGGCAGTGGGCCAGCAGCAGGTCCTCGGGCGGCCGCGCGTTGGCCACCTCCAGGAAGGTGCGGCGGCGCTCCTGGATCACGGCCACGTGCCCCAGGAACATGAGTTCGGCCACGATGGCCCCGGCCACCGCCAGGTTCCAGTTGGCGCCGAACTCCAGGGTCCCCTCCTTGTCGCGCAGCGACAGGAGCATGAGCTCCTCGTACAGGGTCAGGTCGTGGTCGCCGGCCATGGGGCCTCCTCGTTGTGCGCGGCGGGTGCGGCTGGTACTTTGGATCGACGGAGGTGCATGGTATGCGATGGCGGCTGGGTTTGTCCCTGATTTTCCTGGTGGCTGCGGGCGCGGCCTCGGCGGGCCGCGATGCGCTGGACGAGCTGCGGCAACTCCAGTCGCTCCCCTACTCCCAGCGCCAGGCCCGTCTGGAAAGCGAACCCGCGTGGTTCCGGACCAGCCCGCAGACGAGCATCCCGGGCGACACCGTCCTCTACGTCTACCGCGGCCCCGCCCGCGACGTGCGCCTGGTGGGCGACGAGACCGCCTGGGAGCCCGGCCCCCGCTTCACCCCCCTGCCCGGCACCGACCTCAAGTACCTGCTGCGGGCCTATCGGCCCGGCACGCGGCTGGACTACAAGCTGGTGGCGGACGGCGCCTGGATCCTGGATCCGCTCAATCCGCGCACCATGCTGAGCGGCTTCGGACCCAACTCGGAGCTGGCCTTCGCGTACGAGCCACCCTGGTGGCTGGACCGCTTTCCGCAGGCCGCGCCCTGCCGGCTGGACACCTTGACGGTTCCGGCTCCGGGTCTTGGCGGGGAGCGCACGGTGGTCGTCGTGGTTCCGCCCGGCGCCGCCGCGGAGCCCCGCCCCTTCCTGCTGGTCCACGACGGCCTGGAGTTCCTGTCCATCGCCCGGCTCCACGAGTGCCTGGCGCGGATCGACGCCCTGGTGGACGACGTGACCGCCCCCATCCTGGTGTGCGTGCCGCCCGGCCGCCGCACGGAGGAGTACGCGGGCGAGCTGCAGGAGACGTTCGCGCGCTGGTTGATCGCAACGCTGCGTCCGGAGATCGAGACGCGGTACGCGGCGGTGGGCCGCGTCGGCGAGCCGTGGGGCGCCATGGGCGCCAGCTACGGCGGCCGCATCGTGCTGGCGGCGGCGCGGCGGCATCCCGGCGCCTTCGACCGGCTGGCGCCGTTGAGCCCGTCGGTGACCGCGGCGGAGCTGGATTGGGTGCGGCAGGCGGACGGCGTGCGCCTCTACGCCGCCTGGGGCTCCTACGACATCCCCGCCTTGATTCCTGGCTGCGAGGACTTGGCGGTCGCCCTGGCAGCGACGTCCCTGCCCCATGGCTGCGAGGTCCTGCCCCAAGGGCACAGCTGGGGCCTCTGGCGCGACGTCGCCTGGCCTGCGCTCCGGTTCCTGTACCGCTAGGGCACCCCCGGCCGCACCACGAACGTCCGCTCCTTGCGGATGGTCACCGTACCCGGCTTGGCCCCCTTGGGCTTGCTCACGTAGCGCGCCTCGGTGCCCACCACCGCCACGCTGTTGGCCTCGCGCACCTTGGAGTGCCAGGCGGCCACGGCGGCGGCCTCCTCCAGCACCGCCTTGGACGGCTCCTCCCCCGCGGGCACCTGCAGCACGGCGTGGCTGCCGGGACGGCCCTTCACGTGGAACCACCAGTCGTTGGCCTTGGCGACCTTGAGGGACAGGCGGTCGTTGTCCTGGTCCGTGCGGCCCACGCGCACGGTCCAGCCGTTGCTCAGCACGTAGTCGTGGGTGCGGATCGGCGGGGGTCCGCGGCGTTCGTCGGTCACGGCAGCTCTCCGTGGAAGCTGGCGATCTCCGCCAGGGGCTTGCGGACGATGTCCGGCACCGTCACGTCGGCGGCCGGGTAGCCGGCCACCAGCAGCAGGAAGGGCCGCTCGCTCTCGGGGCGGTCCAGGATGCGGTTGAGGAAGCCCATGGGGCTGGGAGTGTGGGTCAGGGTGGCCAGGCCGGCCAGGTGCAAGGCCGTGATGAGCAGGCCGGTGGCCAGGCCCACGGACTCGGTGGGGTAATAGTGCTTCACGCGCTCCCCGGCGGCGTCCAGGTGCCATCGCTGCTGGAACACGGCGATGAGCACCGGCGCGGTCTCCAGGAACGGCTTCTCGGCGTCGGTGCCCAGGGGCGCCAGGGCGGCCAGCCAGTCGTCGGGAGCGCGCCCGGCGTAGAAGGCGCGCTCCTCCTCCTCCGCCCCCAGGCGGATCTCGCGTTTGAGGGCGGGGTCCGTCACCACGGCGAAGTGCCAGGGCTGCTGGTTGGCGCCGCTGGGAGCGCTGCCGGCGGCGCGCAGGGCGTGGCGGATCACGTCGCCGGGCACCGGCCGGGCGTCGAAATCGCGGATGGTGCGGCGCCGGGCCACGGCGTCGGCGAAGGCGCCGGCGCGGGCGGTCATGGTGCCGGGGGGCAGCTCGCGCCAGCCGGTCCAGGGGATGCGGGGCTCGTCCATGGGATCCTCCTCGCGGTCCAGGCTACCCCAGCGGGTGGAAAAACGCCACGCGGGGGTGGAACCGCCGGGGGGTCTGTGTGTATCTTGGCGGCCGTGCCCGCCATCGCGGGCGCGACGGGGGAGCGGACGCCGTCTCCCCCTTTCGCCTGTCATCCATTCCCCTGACCTCCGGAGGACCTTGACGATGATCGAGGTACGCGGCGTGACCAAGCGTTTCGGGCCCACCACGGCCCTGGACGACGTGTCCTTCCGCCTCGAACAGGGCGAGATCCTGGGCTTCCTCGGCCCCAACGGCGCCGGCAAGAGCACGGCCATGAAGATCATCACGACCTTCCTGGCCCCCGACGCCGGCAGCGTGACCGTGGACGGGATCGACGTGGCCGAGAGGCCCCTGGACGTGCGCGGCAGGATCGGCTATCTGCCCGAGAACAATCCCCTGTACGTGGACATGCTGGTCCGCGAGTACCTGGACTTCGTGGGGCGCGCGCGCGGCCTGGGCGGCGCCCGGCTGAAGCAGCGCCTGGACTGGGTGGTGGACGCCTGCGGGCTGGGGTCCGTGTACGGCAAGGCCATCCACGAGCTGTCCAAGGGATACAAGCAGCGCACAGGCCTGGCGCAGGCCCTCATCCACGATCCCGACGTGCTGATCCTGGACGAGCCCACCAGCGGCCTGGATCCGCTGCAGATCATCGGCATCCGCGACCTCATCCAGGGCCTGGCCGACGAGAAGACCATCATCTTCTCCACGCACATCCTGCAGGAGGTGGCGCCGGTCACGGACCGAGTGGTCATCATCAACGGCGGCCGCATCATCGCCGACGGGCGCATCGGCGAACTGGAGCGCCGCGCCATGGGCAGCAACCGCCTGTACGTGGGCGTGCGCGCCGCCGCCGACGAGGCGGAGGCCGCGCTGTCGGCCGTGGACGGCGTGGAGAGCGTGAGCCTGGCGGACGGGACCGACGGCGCCGCCCGCTTCGAGGTGCGCGCCCCCTTCGGCACCGACGTGCGCTCCGCCCTGAGCGGCGCCGTGCGGGCCCGGGGCTGGGAGCTGCTGGAGCTGCACGAGTCGCCCTACAGCCTGGAGGCCACGTTCATCGCCCTCACGCGCCAGGCGCGCGACGCCCGGGAGGTGGTCCATGGGTAACGTGAGCACCATCTTCCGCCGCGAGTTCGCGGCGTACTTCAACAGCCCCATCGCCTACATCTTCATCATCGTGTTCATCGTGCTGAACTGCGGGCTGTTCATGACGCCCTTCTTCCTGCAGGGCAACGCCGACATGCGCGACTTCTTCGGGAACCTCCCCCTGTTCCTGATCTTCTTCATCCCGGCCGTGACCATGCGGCTGTGGGCGGAGGACAAGCGCAACGGCACCTTCGAGCTGCTCATGACCCTGCCCATGACCGGGCAGCAGGTCATGCTGGGCAAGTACCTGGCGGCCATGGCCTTCTACGTGGTGGCGCTGCTGGGCACCCTGCCCATCCCCATCATGCTGGCCATGCTGGGCAACCCGGACCTGGGCGCCGTGTTCGGCGGCTACCTGGGGGCGCTGCTGCTGGGCGGGCTGTACATGGCCGTGGGCATCTTCGCCAGCGGCCTGCTGCGCGATCAGATCTCCGCCTTCATCCTGGGCATGCTCGCCTGCTTCCTGCTCTTCCTGCTGGGCATCCCCGCGGTCACCGCCACCATCGACGGCTGGCTGGGCGGCCTGGGCGCGTTCCTGCAGGACACGCTGGGGCTGATGAGCCACTACCAGGCCCTGCAGCGCGGCGTGCTGCAGCTGGGCGACCTGGCCTACTTCCTGGGCCTGACCGCCGTGTTCCTCACGCTCAACGCCCTGTGGCTGGAAGGGAGGAAGTTCTGATGAGCGGCAAGCGACGCACCTTCCGCCTCACCTTCGCCGCCACGGCCCTGCTGCTGCTGGCGGGATCGTTCCTGCTCACGCGCTTCACCGGCGATCTGAGCGGCGCCCGCGCCGACCTCACCAGCGAGCGCCTCTACACCATGAGCCCGTCGGCCAAGACCATCCTGGGCGACCTCAAGGTGCCGGTGCAGGTGAAGCTCTACGTGACGGGCGAGGACCAGATGCCCACGGAGCTGAAGACCCTGGAGCGCGACGTGACGGACAAGCTGCGCGACTACGCGTCGGCGTCCGACGGCATGATCCAGTTCTCCGTGCACGATCCCCAGGACGACGAGGAGATGCAGGACGCGCTGACGCAGCGCGGCATCCGTCCCTTCCAGGTGCAGTCCATCGACAAGGACGAGATCGGCGTGAAGCTGATCTGGAGCGCCATGACCATCGCCTACAAGGACAAGCCGGAGGAGGTGATCCCGCAGGTGCTGCCGCAGTCGCTGGCCAACCTGGAGTACGAGCTGGTCTCGCGCGTGTACCGCCTGACGCGGGACCGCCAGCCGGTGGTGGCGCTGGTGGCGCCCAAGCAGGAGGTGGACCAGCAGACGGCCATGATGTACCTGCAGCAGGGCATGCAGCCGCCCGAGCCGGTGGACGTGTACACCGGCGTGGCGCAGATCCTGCAGCAGGAGCACTACACGGTGCGGCGCGTGGAGCTCACGGCTAACTCCCGCATCCCCGAGGACGCCGACGCCCTGGTGGTGCTCAACCCCCACGGGCTGGACGCGCGGCAGGCCTTCGAGATCAACCGCGCCCTGAGCAACGGGCTGAACACTCTGCTCGCGGTGCAGCTGCACGCCTACGACTACCAGCCCGGGCCGCGCGGCGACTTCATCGTGAGCGGCGCCAGCCAGACCACCGGCCTGGAGGACATGCTGGCCGGCCTGGGCGTCACGGTGGACACGCGGCACCTGTGCGACGAGTCCAACCAGATGCTCAGCGTGCCGCGCACCCAGAACGTGGGCGGCCTGCGCTTCCAGACCAACGAACCGGTGCGCAAGCCCATCCAGATCTGGGTGAACGAGTCCACCATCAACCAGGACGCGCCCATGACCGGCCGCATCGCCAACCTGCTCTACCTCTGGGGCACGGCGCTGGAGACCGACGGCGACGTGCTGGCCTCCCACGGCCTGGAGCAGGAGGTGCTGTTCACCGCCAGCGACCGCGCCTGGCGCGTGCCCTTCCAGGACGGCATGGTGCCCGGCAGCGCCTTCAACGCGTCTGGCAAGTCCATGGAGCCGGGGCTGCCCCTGGCCGTGCGGCTGAGCGGGGAGTTCCCCGACACCTTCAACGCGACCGGCGCGCCGGCCTGGGCCGCCGCGCCCGGCGCCGAGGCGCCCGATCCCGCCGACGACCGCATCGCGCCGCTGGCCCCCGCCGCGGCCCAGCTGGTGGTGGTGGGCTGCGCCAAGATGTTCGACGACATGGCGCTGCAGGCCGGGCAGAACCCGCTGCTGCTGATCAACGCCGTGGACAACATGGTGCACGGCGACGATCTGGTCTCCATCCGCAGCAAGATCCTCACGCAGCGCGTGATCCGGCCGGTGAGCGACCGCGAGAAGCTGGCCTTCCGCATCTTCGTCACCGCCCTGGTGCCGTGCCTCATCGCCGCCTACGGCCTGTTCCGCGCCGCGGCGCGACGCAAGGAGGTGACCCGATGAAGCCCCGTCAGCTGGCGTTCCTGACCGCCTTCGTGGCCGCCCTGGCCGCCGCGGTGGCCTATCAGACCGTGAGCCACGACCGCGCCACGTCGCAGAGCGACACGCGGCCCGTGCTGGACGTGAACGTGGTGGCCGAGGAGATCAACCGCGTGGTGGTGACCCAGGGCGGCGCCGACTCCACCCGGGTGGTGGTGGAGAAGCTGCCCGACCGCTGGGTGGTGCGCACCGCCTGGGACCACGAGGCCGACGAGCGCAAGGTGCGCGAGCTCATCGACGCCCTCAACGGGCTGCGCGGCGAGTTCCGCTCCGACGACGCCTCGGTCCTGGCCGACTACGGCCTGGGCCCCGACGCCGACCCCGCCTCGATCACCGTGACCCTCTACGGCGCCGACTGGCAGGAGGTGGCGGCCGTGGAGCTGGGCGCCGCGTCCCAGGGCGGCGTGTTCCTGCGCGAGCCGGGCCGCGACGCCGCCTACCTCTCGCGCACGGACGTGCTCGGCAAGCTGGGCATGTGGGGCGGTCCCAAGGCCCCGGAGCAGCGCACGTTCCTGGACCTGGACGTCTTCCAGTGCGACCCGGCGGACATCCGCAGCATCACTCTGACCGAGGGCGACGAGGTGCTGCGGCTGGAGAAGACCTTCGCGGCCGCCGACAGCACCGGCGCCGCGGACCCGTCCACCTGGGAGTGGGTGCTGACCCAGCCGGAGCGTCGCCCCCTGGCCAAGACCAAGGCCGACGGGCTCATGACCGCCCTGACCAAGGTGCAGGCGGCCGACGTGGCCGACCCCAAGGCGGACTGGCGCGGCTACGGCCTCTGGAAGGCGCCGCGGCGCGTGGAGGTGGGCCTGGCCGACGGCGGCACCTTCGAGCTGCGCTGGGGCGAGGAGCGCGACGCCGGCCCGGGCACCCAGGAGGGCGTGTATGTGATGTCGTCCCGCGACCAGACCGTCTGGGTGATCCGCAAGTTCAAGGCCGACCAGATCTTCAAGACCCTGGCGGACCTGCTGCCGGAGAGCTGAGCGCGGACGCGGAACCTGCCGACGCGCCCGGGGACCACCCCGGGCGCGTCGTTTTTTATCCCTTGATCGCGCTCCTTCGCGGCGCGATCCTCAAGGGGCAGACACCTTTCCGCAGCCAACCGGAGGAACCGCCTTGAGCACCGACCGCCGCGCCCCCGTCCTGCTGAAGGACGCCCTCGTCCTGGACTACCTCCCCCTGGACCTGGAGGCCGCCCCCGACCCCAAGGTGGAGCGCTGCGACCTGCTCATCGACGGTTCCCGCATCGCCGCCCGCGGCCGCGACCTCGCGCCGCCCCCGGGCGCGGAGGTGAAGGACCTGGACGGCCGCGTGGTCATGCCCGGCTACGTCAACGGCCACACCCACATGTACATGACCATGGCCCCCGGCATGCCGGCGCCGGCCACCACGCCGCGCAGCTTCCAGGAGGCCCTGACGGAGATCTGGTGGAAGCTGGACCGCGCCTTCGACCGCGAGGCCATCCATCAGAGCGCCCTGGCCGGCGGCTGGGACGCCCTGCGCTGCGGCACCACCCTGGTCCTGGACCACCACTCCAGCCTCACGAGCGTGGGCGGCTCCCTGGACGCCGTGTCCGACGCCCTGCGCAAGGTGGGCCTGCGCGGCGCCCTCTGCTACGAGGTGACGGACCGCGGCGGCCCCGGCAGCCGCGACACCGCCCTGGCCGAGAACCGCCGCTGGCTGACCCGGATGCGCGACGAGTCCACCACGGACGTGCCCTGGTTCCGCGGCTGCGTGGGCGCCCACGCCAGCTTCACGCTGGAGGACCGCACCCTGGAGCAGCTCGCGGAGCTGGCGTCGGAGTTCGACGTGGGAGTGCACATGCACCTGGGCGAAGGCACCACGGACCGCGAGCTCTGCCTGGACCGCGGCTGGCCTGCGCCGGTGGAGCGCCTGGACCGCTTCGGTCTGCTGGGACCGCGCACCCTGCTGGCCCACTGCGTGGACGTGACCGACGAGGAGCTGGTCCTGCTGCGGCATCGCCGCTGCTGGCTGCTGCACAACTGCCGCTCCAACATGAACTACGCCATGGGCCGCGCCCGCGTGGAGAAGTTCCCCGAGCGCGCCTGCTTCGGCACCGACGGCGTGGACGAGAACATGCTGGGCGAGATGCGCACCTCCTTCTACCGCGGCAACGAGAGCGGCCGCGGCTCGCTGGGCTTCAGCGGCGCGCGCAAGCTGTGGGTGGGCGGCTACCGCCTGGCCCGCGAGCTCTTCGGCGAACCCTTCGGATCGCTGGCTGCCGGCGCCCCCGCCGACTTCGTCATCTGCAACCAGGGCCACAAGAGCCCGCTGTCCGGCGACAACTGGCTCAGCCTGCTGCTCTTCGGCTTCCATCCCTGGGACATCCGCGAGGTCTACGTGGACGGCGTGCGGCGCTTCAACTACGGCGACGCCGCCCCCTACGACGGCGTGTCGGTCCGCGCCGCGGCCAAGCGCATCTGGGACAAGATGTCAGCCGTGTAGACGACGCCCCGGGCTTTTCTCCCGTCGCGAGAGCGGCCTCAG
>ERZ795053.888-NODE-888-length-38244-cov-9.856975_pt1 | contig 38244 bp, 32 predicted proteins | sample MGYA00375137_ERZ795053 | MGnify/ENA primary metagenome ERZ795053 (study PRJEB30182, sample SAMN05720284) | activated sludge metagenome | isolation source: Anaerobic digester | place: Hong Kong | collected 2014-12-17 ... | reverse complement strand
GCGCCGAACTCGCCGCAGTGGTTCAACACCGGCCTGCACTGGGCCTATGGCATCGACGGGCCCGGCCAGGGCCACTATTACGTCGATTTCAAGTCGGGCGAGCTGGTGAAATCGACCTCCGCCTACGAGCATCCCCAGCCCCATGCCTGCTTCATCCAGTCGGTCCAGGACGATCTCGTCAACGACGGCGGCATCATGGACCTCTGGACCCGCGAGGCGCGGCTCTTCAAATACGGCTCGGGCACCGGCAGCAACTTCTCCTCGCTCCGCGCCGAGAACGAGAAGCTCGCGGGCGGCGGCAAGTCCTCCGGCCTCATGTCCTTCCTCAAGATCGGCGACCGGGCGGCGGGCGCGATCAAGTCGGGCGGCACCACGCGGCGCGCGGCGAAGATGGTGATCTGCGACATGGATCACCCCGACATCGAGGATTTCATCAACTGGAAGGTCGTCGAGGAGCAGAAGGTCGCCTCGCTCGTCGCCGGTTCCAAGGTCCATCGCGAGCGGCTCGAGGCCATCCTCGCCGCGATCCGCAGCTGGGACGGCGCCGAGGCCGACGCCTTCGACCCCAAGACCAACCCCGGCCTCAAGGCCGCGATCCGCGCCGCCAAGAAGGCCCACCTCCCCGAGGCCTATGTGAAGCGCGTGCTGCAGCAGGCCGAGCAGGGCGAGACCGAGATCGACTTCCGCACCTACAACACCGACTGGGATTCGGACGCCTACCTGACCGTCTCGGGGCAGAATTCCAACAATTCGGTCCGTGTCACCGACGCCTTCCTGCGGGCGGTGCGCGACGACGCCGACTGGACGCTCACCCGCCGCACCGACGGCAAGGTCGCGAGGACCGTCAAGGCGCGCGATCTCTGGGAGCAGGTCGGCCGCGCCGCCTGGGCCTGCGCCGATCCCGGCGTGCAGTTCCACGACACCATCAACGCCTGGCACACCTGCCCCGAGGACGGGCCGATCCGCGCCTCCAATCCCTGCTCGGAATACATGTTCCTCGACGATACCGCCTGCAACCTCGCCTCGATGAACCTGCTGACCTTCCTGCGCGAGGGCAGGTTCGACGCAAAGGCCTATGTGCATGCGACGCGGCTCTGGACGCTGACGCTCGAGGTCTCGGTCACGATGGCGCAGTTCCCGAGCCCGCGCATCGCCGAGCTCAGCTACCGCTTCCGCACGCTCGGCCTCGGCTACGCCAATATCGGCGGGCTCCTGATGAACCTCGGGCATGGCTACGATTCGCCCGAAGGCCGGGCGCTCTGCGGCGCACTGACCGCGGTGATGACCGGGGCCTCCTATGCGACCTCGGCGGAGATGGCCGGCGAGCTCGGGGCCTTCCCGGGCTACGAGAAGAACGCCGGGGCGATGCTGCGGGTGATCCGCAACCATCGCCGGGCCGCCCAGGGCCTGCTGACGGGCTACGAGGATCTGGCGGTGCCGCCGGTGGCGCTCGATCATGCCAACTGCCCCGACAGCGCGCTGCTCAATCTCGCGCATTCGGTCTGGGAGGAGGCGCTGGCGCTCGGCGAGAAGCACGGCTTCCGCAATGCCCAGGTTTCGGTGATCGCGCCGACCGGCACCATCGGGCTGGTGATGGATTGCGACACGACGGGCATCGAGCCGGATTTCGCGCTGGTGAAGTTCAAGAAGCTCGCGGGCGGCGGCTATTTCAAGATCATCAACCGCGGCGTTCCCCAGGCGCTGCGCAACCTCGGCTATGCCGAGGCCGAGGTCGCGGAGATCGTCGCCCATGCGGTCGGCCACGGCACCATCGGCAATGCGCCGGAGATCAACCCCACGGCGCTGATCGGCCACGGCTTCGGCGCCGACGAGATCGCCAAGATCGAGGCGGCCCTTCCCACCGCCTTCGACATCCGCTTCGTCTTCAACCAGTGGACGCTCGGCGAGGCCTTCTGCACCGAGGTGCTCGGCATCCCGTCGGAGAAGCTGCTCGACCCGGCCTTCGACCTGCTGCGCCATCTCGGCTTCAGCAAGGCGCAGGTCGAGGCGGCGAACCACCATGTGTGCGGGACGATGACGCTGGAAGGGGCGCCGCATCTGAAGCCCGAGCATTACGCGGTCTTCGACTGCGCCAATCTCTGCGGCAAGATCGGCACGCGCTATCTCTCGGTCGAGAGCCACATCCGCATGATGGCTGCGGCGCAGAGCTTCGTCTCGGGGGCGATCTCGAAGACGATCAACATGCCCAACGACGCCACGATCGGCGATTGCAAGGCGGCCTATGAGCTCTCCTGGTCGCTCGGGGTGAAGGCCAATGCGCTCTACCGCGACGGCTCGAAGCTCTCGCAGCCGCTCTCCTCGGCGCTGATCGAGGACGACGAGGATCTCGAGGAGGTGCTGACCGAGGCGCCGCAGGCCGAACGGGTGACGGTGCTCGCCGAGAAGGTCGTCGAGAAGATCATCCTCAAGGAGGTCGAGCGGGCCAACCGCCAGCGACTGCCGGAGCGGCGCAAGGGCTATACCCAGAAGGCCATCGTCGGCGGGCACAAGGTCTATCTGCGCACCGGCGAATATGCCGATGGGTCCTTGGGCGAGATCTTCATCGACATGCACAAGGAGGGCGCGGCCTTCCGGGCGATGATGAACAATTTCGCCATCGCCATCTCGGTCGGGCTCCAGTACGGCGTGCCGCTCGAGGAATTCGTCGAGGCCTTCACCTTCACCCGCTTCGAGCCGGCGGGCATGGTCCAGGGCAACGATTCGATCAAGAACGCCACCTCGATCCTCGACTACATCTTCCGCGAGCTGGCGGTGAGCTATCTCGACCGCACCGACCTCGCCCATGTGAAGCCCACCGGCGAGAGCTTCGACGATCTCGGCCGCGGCGAGCCGGAGGGCGGCAGCAACATCCGCCGGATCGAGGGCGAGGCGGCGCAGAGCTCGATCGACGTGATCCGGCAGCTCTCCTCGACCGGCTACCTGCGCAAGCGCCTGCCGCAGGAGCTGGTGGTGCTGCAGGGCGGCGCCTCCGTCTCCGGGGCGCTCGGGCTCGACGGATCGCTGAGCGGCCTGGCGGTGCGCGGCGACGTGCAGATGACCTCGGTCACGGCGCTCGATGCCCGGACCAAGGCGAGGATGCAGGGCTACGAGGGCGATCCCTGCGGCGAATGCGGCAATTTCACGCTGGTGCGCAACGGCACCTGCATGAAGTGCAACACCTGCGGCGGCACGAGCGGCTGCAGCTAGATCGGCGCTTTGACTGCAAGCGGAGCCTAACGAGCAGGATAGCTGGCGCAGTCAAGACCGGGGGGCAATAAAGGAAGGGGCCTGCGGGCCTCTTCCGCGTTGATGGTCTCCACGTGAATCGATCGGTCGGGGTACCCCGAGCCGGCAAGGGCGAGGCACCGCCTCGCGTCGGTTCGTCGGTTGGAGCGCGCGAGCGCGGAGACCGAGGGGGGCGGGTTCCACAATCGTCGGGCAATCCGCGCGGGCCTGACTGGGCGGGCGCCGTCACAGGGTCATTGCCCAATACCGGATAAACTACACAATAACAACGGCATAGACAGCGTCCCGCTGCGAGACACCGATCCCGGCCGCTCCGTCCGGCGCGCGGAGCGCAGCCGGGATGCCTCGACAGATGGCACCCCCCGTCAGCGTCGCGGCGGGCGGCTCTTGTAGTCGGGCAGGCGCCAGCCGAAGGCGATGCTGCCGGCCCTGAGTGCGAGGGTGACCCCGCCGCAGGCGATCAGCGCGGCGGAGACCGTACCGAGGGCGGCGAAGACCGCGGCCGCCGCGAGCGCGCCGGCGAAGGCGGCGGTCACGTAGAGCTCGCCCTGCCGGAGCACCAGCGGCAGCTCGTTGCAGACCACGTCGCGCATCAGCCCGCCGAAGCAGCCGGTGGCGACACCCATGATCACCGCGATCGGCGGCGTCGTCCCCTCGTCCCAGGCCACCAGCACGCCCGCGGGCACCGCCACCGCCAGCGCCAGCGCGTCGAGCCAGAGGATCGCCCGGTAGCGCGATTCGATATGGGGCGCGGCGAAGAACACAAGGATCGCCGCGAGGCAGGCCACGCCGACATAGGCCGCGTTGCCGACCCAGAACACCGGCGTGCGATCGAGGATCACGTCGCGCAGGGTGCCGCCGCCGACCGCCGTGAGGCAGGCGATGAAGAAAAACCCGACGATGTCGAGCTGCGCCCGCGAGGCAGTCAGCGCCCCGGTCAGCGCGAAGACGAAGACCGAGCCGAAATCGAGCGCCTGCGCGGCGGTCATGCCGGACTCACCCGGCCGCGCGCTCGGGCCGGAAGGGGGCCATGCCCGCACGGGCGAGCGCATCGGCGCGTTCGTTCTCCGGGTGGCCGGCATGGCCCTTCACCCAGTCCCAGGCCACCTCGTGCCGGCCGGCCACCGCGTCGAGGCGGCGCCACAGATCCTCGTTCTTGACCGGCTTGCGGTCGGCGGTGCGCCAGCCGTTGCGCTTCCAGCCGTGGATCCAGCGCATGACGCCGTCGCGCAGATAGGCGCTGTCGGTGACGACGGTCAGCCGCGAGGGCCGCTCCAGCGCTTCGAGCGCGGCGATCGCGGCCATCAGCTCCATGCGGTTGTTCGTCGTCGCCGGTTCGCCGCCCGAGAGCTCCCGTTCCTTCAGGATCTCGTCCCCGTCCCGGGCGACCAGCACCGCGCCCCAGCCGCCGGGGCCGGGATTTCCCGAGCAGGCGCCGTCGGTATAGGCGAAGAGCTCAGCCATAGAGCGCGCCGGTCAGCAGCGCCGCGATGACGCCCGCGGTCAGCGGCAGCCGGAGCGTCAGCCAGTAGTCGGGGGTCACCCCCACCCGCTGGAAGATCACGTCGATCGCCTGCAGCACGACGAAGCCGAAGGCGAGGCGAAGGCAGCCGATGGCAGGTTCGGGACGGATGGCGAGAAAGGCGAGGAAGGCCGGCACCGCGGAGGCCGCGAGCAGGATCAGCGTGGGCCGGCGGTCGGGCGCCGAGGCGAAGCCCCAGAGGCAGCCGCCCATGAAGCCGAGGATCACCGCCCCGAAGCTCTCGAGGATCACCACGCCGCCGGAGGCATCGGGGGGAAAGAACCCGAAGGTGGGCAGCGTCCCGGCCTCAAGGAAGAGCATCGCCACGCCCCAGGCGAAGGGAACGAGGCCCGCGGCGCCGATCACGGCCGCGGCGAGGGGCACGCGGGTCATGCCACGGTCTCCCGAAGTATGCGCGGGACCTTGAACTCGACGTTCTCCCGCGCCGTCTCGATCGTGCGCTCGGTCACGTCGTAGCGGCTCCGGAAGGCCGCGACCACCTCCGCGACCAGCACGTCCGGCGCAGAGGCGCCGGCGGTGATGCCGATCGTCGCGAGCCCCGCGAGCGCGGCCCAGTCGATGTCGGCCGCGCGCTGGACCAGCTGCGAATTGGCGCAGCCCGCCTTGCGGCCGACCTCCACCAGGCGCTGGGAATTCGAGGAATTGGGTGCCCCGATCACCAGGATCGCCTCGACCAACGGCGCCATCGCCTTGACCGCCTCCTGCCGGTTGGTCGTGGCATAGCAGATGTCCTCGCGGCGCGGCACCCGGATGGAGGGAAAGCGCGCCACCAGCGCGCGCACGATCTCGGCGGTATCGTCGACCGACAGCGTGGTCTGGGTGATGAAGGCGAGCCGGTCGGGGTCGCGCGGGCGGAGGTGCGCCACGTCGGCGACGGTCTCGACCAGCAGCACCTCGCCCTCGGGCAGCTGGCCCATGGTGCCGATCACCTCCGGATGGCCGGCGTGGCCGATCATGACCATCTGCAGGCCTTCGGCATGGTGGCGCTCGGCTTCGAGATGGACCTTGGAGACGAGCGGGCAGGTGGCATCGACATAGAGCATGTGCCGCCGCTCGGCCTCCGCCGGAACCGCCTTCGGCACCCCATGCGCCGAGAAGATCACCGGCCGGTCGGCGGGGCATTCGTCGAGATCCTCGACGAAGACCGCGCCCTTGGCGCGCAGCCCGTCCACGACGAAGCGGTTGTGCACGATCTCGTGGCGCACGTAGACCGGGGCCCCCCATTTCTCCAGCGCCATCTCGACGATGCGGATCGCCCGGTCCACGCCGGCGCAGAAGCCGCGCGGGGCGGCGAGGTAGAGGGTGAGCGGAGCGGGCATCTTGCGACCTTCCGGCATCCGGCCGCCAATGGGCCGGGGATTCGGCGCGACTGAACCGCCAAACGCGCCAATCGTCAACCCGCGGTTGGACGGGGAGGAACTGTGGTCTAGATCCCGGTTCCACCGGAGCAAAGGAATTCCAGTCGATGCCGCTGCAACTCAATGTCATCGCCGCCAGCACCCGGCCCGGCCGGGTCGGCATCCATGTCGCCAGGTGGTTCCTGCCGCTGGCGCAGGCGCATCCGGCCTTCGAGGCGAAGCTCGTCGACCTCGCGGAAGTCGGGCTGCCGCTCTATGACGAGCCGGTTCCGCCGGTGCAGCGCGACTATGCCCACGAGCACACGCGGCGCTGGGGCGCCAGTGTCGCCGCGGCGGATGCCTTCGTCTTCGTGGTGCCGGAATACAACCACGGGCCGACGCCGGCGCTGATCAACGCGCTTGACTACGTCTATCACGAGTGGGGGTTCAAGCCCGCGGCCTTCGTCAGCTACGGCGGGCTGTCGGGTGGCCTGCGCGGGGTGGAGGCGACGAAAGCCATCCTCACCAACCTGAACGTGATGCCCATCGCCAAGGGCGTATCGATCCAGTGGATCCGGAAGCACGTGCGGGACGGCGCCTTCCTGCCGGAGCCGTCGCATGTGGAATCGGTCCAGCCGATGCTCGATGCGCTGGCGCGCTGGGCCGAGGCGCTCAGGCCGATGCGCGGCTGACGCCCTCGGGCGCGTCGAGGTGGCGGCGCAGATCCGCGAAGACCGCCTCGAACATCGCGGCCGTCAGCCGCCCGGTATTGGTGTTGTAGCGCGAGCAATGGTAGCTGTCGAAGATCGCCAGCCCGCCGATGTCGTGCCGGGCCCCATGGGCGAAGGGATGCGCGGCGAGCCGTTCTCCCAGCGCGCGCAGCAGCGTCTCATGGGCGATCCGCCCGAGACAGAGCACCGCGCTGAGGCGCGGGAGGTCGGCGAGCCGCGCCGCGAGGAAGCGCCGGCAGGTGGCGGTCTCGGCCGGAAGCGGCCGGTTCTGCGGCGGCACGCAGCGCACCGCGTTCGTCACCATGCAATCGACGAGTTCCAGCCCGTCGCCGGGATCGGCGCCGTAGCGGCCGCTGGCGAAGCCGAAGGTCCTGAGCGTCGCGTAGAGCAGGTCGCCGGCATAATCGCCGGTGAAGGGGCGCCCCGTCCGGTTGGCCCCCTTCACGCCGGGGGCGAGGCCGAGCACCAGCAGTCGCGCCGAGGCGTCGCCGAAGGAGGGCACGGCGCCGTTGAACCATTCGGGATGCGCGGCGGCGTTCTCGCGCCGGTATTCGGCCAGCCGGGGACAGAGCGCGCAGTCGCGCGACGGCTCGGCCGGCGTCATTCGTCCTCGTCGGCCGCGGCATGCGCGGCGGCAGCGGCTTCGCCCCGCGGCGGCCGGCCGATCACCTCGCGCAATTCGTCGAGCTCGATGAAATTGTCCGACTGGCGGCGCAGCTCGTCGGCGATCATCGGCGGCGAGGTGCGGATGGTCGAGACGACCGAGACCCGCACGCCCTGGCGCTGGAGCGACTCCACCAGCGGCCGGAAATCGCCGTCGCCCGAGAAGAGCACGATGTGATCGACATGCGGCGCGATCTCCATGGCGTTGACCGCCAGCTCGATGTCCATGTTGCCCTTGATCTTGCGCCGGCCGGTGGAATCGGTGAATTCCTTGGCGGGCTTCGTCACCATGGCGAAGCCGTTGTAGTTCAGCCAGTCGACCAGCGGGCGGATCGGCGAATATTCGTCGGTTTCGAGCAGCGCGGTGTAGTAGAAGGCGCGCAGGAGCTTGCCGCGGCGCATGAATTCGGTGCGCAGCAGCTTGTAGTCGATGTCGAAACCCAGGGCCCTGGCGGCCGCGTACAGATTGGCGCCATCGATGAACAGAGCGAGCCGCTCATCACGATAGAACATGCCCCAGAATCCTCCTTCGTGTGCCAAGGCATTGAAACGATCGGCAGGATCTGTTTCCCCGCCGGGATGCCATATATGCGTCCGTATATGCGCCCGTATCGGGCAGTGGAAGTCGAATCGCGGGTTTTCCTTGGCATGGGCGGGGCTATGGCATGATCTTGATCGCGCTCGGCGCCAATCTGCCCTCTGCGGCCGGGCCGCCGCGCGCCACGCTCGAGGCGGCGCTCTCGGCGATCGCGGCGCGGGGGATCGCGGTTCCGGCACGATCCCCCTGGTACCGCGCGCCGGCCTATCCGCCGGGGTCGGGACCGGAATTCGTCAATGGCGCGGCGGTGCTCGCGGGGCCCTCCGCCCCGGAGGCGGTGCTGGCGGACCTGCTCGCGGTCGAGAGGGAGCTCGGGCGTTCCAGGGGCCTGCGGTGGGGGGCGCGGGTCTGCGACCTCGACCTGCTGGCCTTCGGGGACAGGGTCCTGCCCGATGCGGGGACGATGCGCGCATGGATGGCGCTGGGCGACCGGGCCGGCGACATGGCCGCGCCGGAGCGGCTGATCCTGCCGCATCCGCGGTTGCAGGAGCGGGCCTTCGTGCTGGTGCCCCTGGCCGATGTCGCGCCCCGCTGGGTGCATCCGGTGCTGGGAAGGAGCGTGGCGGAGATGCTCGAAGCCCTGTCGCCCGAGGCGGCGGCCGGCATAGCGCGGCTGTGAGGCGGAGTTTGCGCGGGGAGATGCAACTGTCGGGGGGCATGAGGGTTTGCGGTCGTATCGGCGGCGGTGCTAGCCTCCGCTGCCTGCCGGACTGGGACATGGTGCTGGGCGAGCGGAGCTCCCGGGGATGAGCACAGGGCTGATCGCGCTTCTCGACGACGTGGCGGCGATCGCCAAGGTCGCGGCGGCCTCGCTCGACGACGTGGCCGGGCAGGCGATCAAGGCGGGCACCAAGTCGGCGGGGGTGGTGATCGACGATGCCGCGGTCACGCCGCGCTATGTGGTGGGCTTCGCCGCGGATCGCGAGATCCCGATCGTGGCGCGCATCGCCAAGGGCTCGCTGCGCAACAAGCTGGTGTTCCTGCTGCCGGCGGCGCTGGCGCTCGGGCTCTTCGCGCCCTGGGCGATCACGCCGCTCCTGACGCTGGGCGGGCTCTTTCTCTGCTACGAGGGCGCGGAGAAGCTCATGGAGGCGGTCTTTCCCCATGCGGCGCATGAGCATGAGGCCGAGATTGGCCGGGCCGCGGCCGATGCGAGGGCGCTGGAGGACGCGAAGGTCTCCGGGGCGATCAAGACCGACTTCATCCTCTCGGCGGAGATCATGGCGATCGCGCTGGCAAGCGTGCCCGATGCGGGCTTCGCCACGCAGGCGATCGTGCTGGCTTCGGTGGGCGTCTTCATCACCTTCGGCGTCTATGGCGCGGTGGCGCTGATCGTGAAGGCCGACGATTTCGGCGTGGCGCTGGCGGCGAAGGACTGGCCGGGGCTGCCGGGCCGGCTGGTCCGGGGCTTCGGCCGCGGCCTCGTGCGCTTCATGCCCGGGTTCCTCAAGGTGCTGGCTGCCATCGGCACCGCGGCGATGCTCTGGGTCGGCGGCGGCATCGTGGTGCACGGGCTGGAGACCTTCGGCCTGGCCGGCATCGCCCATGCGCTGCACGATCTGGCGGAAGCGGTGGGCCATGCGGCGCCGGTCATGCCCGGCGCGGCGGCCTGGCTGGCTGGCGCGCTCGGCTCGGCGGTCGTCGGCATCGTGATCGGGGCGGTGACGATCCCGGTGGTCGGCCGGATCGTCGCGCCGGCCTGGAAGACTGCGAGGGCGTTGCTGGGACGAAAGGCGCCGGAGGGGCCGTGAGGGCCGGGCGCTGCCCTCGTCCCGCCGCCGGAGGGTTTGGCCGCCGGTCGCGAAACCCGATCGGGATCGTCCCGGCCCGTCGGCGAGGGGCTGCATGCGGAACAGGGGCTAAGCGAGGACGGTCTCGACCGGGCGGCGCGGCGAGAAGGGGAGCGGCGCGGCGCGGCCGATGCGCAGGACGAGGTCGGGCCTACTTTCGCCGAGGCCGAGCAGGCTTCGCAGCTCGGTGCGGGAGGGGAGGTCCTCCACCGCCTGGTTGACGAAGGCGAGCTTCAGGCCCTCGGCGGTGGCGAGAAGCGAGAGACGCTGGCAGGCGAGCCCGGCGCGCATCCAGCCGGGAGGATCGTCGGAGGGGCCGACGAGCACGAGGAGCCCGGAGGAGGAGCGGATCTGGCGCACGTAGCGCGCGTTCTCCGCCTCGGCGGTCAACACGCGGTCGATGACCAGCCGGCCGGCCCAGTCTGGCAGCGCCGGGTTCCCGGAGGCGGCGGCGAAGAGGCCGTCGCCGCGGCGGGCGGCCTCGGCGGGGCTGAAGCGGATCCAGTCCTTGAGCTCGCGCAGGAAGGCGGGATCGGCGAGCTGCGCCGTGTTGCCGGCGATCACGAGCTCGAGGACGGCCTCCCGCTCGGCGGGGGCGGAGATGAAGATCGCCTCGACGCCGTGCCCGGCCGCGGCGGCGATCAGGCGGTCGACAAGCGCGGGCTCGATCGTGGAGCCGTCGTAGTCCGAGCGGGTGCTCTGGCGGTGCGGGATCGCCGCGAAGAGCGGTCCGGCCGCAGGGGTGGCGGGCGCAAGGTCGATCTCGATGCCCTCGGCGCCGATCGCGGGCGTGCCGGCCCGGCCGGCGGCGCGGGCGGCGAGCGAGAAGTTCTCGGCGGCGCAGCCGAGGCTGGCGAAGAGGTGGTGGTCGTCGGGATCGACGACTGGGGTGCGGCGGCTGAAGTCGGGGGTCACGGCGATGCCGGAGGGCGTGGCGGCGAAGCGCCAGGGCTGGGTGTTGTGGCCGTTGGCGGCGAGGGTGGCGTAGCGGACGAGATCGGAAAGGCCGGGTTCGGGCGGGAGGGCGGCCCGGGATGCGGCGATGGCGCTCTCATAGGCTGACGCGCCCTGGCGCCAGCGGAAGGTGCCCAGGGCGGCGGCGGCGGCGAGGACGGCTGCGCCGCCGGCGAGCAGGGTGCGGCGGGATGCCATCCCCGCCGCGGCGCTAGAGCGAGAGCTGGGACCTCAGCGCGAGCACGTCGCGTAGGCGCTGGCCGGCGGACATGCGCATTTCTTCCGGCGCCTCGGCGAGGTTGCGTTCGGCTTCCGCCAGAAGGTCGGCCGCCATGTCGGCGGCGAATTCGCCGCGCGGCACGGCCCGTTCGGCGAGCACGCTGGCGGCGGTGGGCGAGACCTCGGCGAAGCCCCCCGTCACCACGTATTCGGCGGTCTCGCTGCCGGCGGTCACCTTCACGACGCCCGGCCGCAGGGTGGTCAGGAACGGCGCGTGGTTCGGCATGGCGGTCAGATCCCCGCCCATTCCGGGGATCTGCACCTGGGTGGCGGCCAGCGAGGCGAGCTTGCGCTCGGGGCTGACGAGATCGAATTGCAGCGTGTCGGCCATTCCCCTGCCCCGCTCAGGCCGCCTCGGCGGCCATCTTCTCGGCCTTGCGGACCACCTCGTCGATGCCGCCGACCATGTAGAAGGCGGCCTCCGGCAGATGGTCGAACTCGCCCTCGACCACGCGCTTGAAGCTGTCGATGGTCACCTCCAGCGGCACCTGCACGCCCGGCGAGCCGGTGAAGACCGCGGCCACGTCGAAGGGCTGGCTGAGGAAGCGCTGGATCTTGCGGGCGCGGGCGACGGTGAGCTTGTCGTCCTCGGAGAGCTCGTCCATGCCGAGGATGGCGATGATGTCCTGCAGGCTCTTGTAGCGCTGCAGGATGCCCTGCACGTCGCGGGCGACCTGGTAGTGCTCCTCGCCGATCACCATCGGGTCGAGCAGGCGCGAGGTCGAGTCGAGCGGGTCCACCGCCGGGTAGATGCCGAGCTCGGAGATGGCGCGGGAAAGCACCGTCGTGGCGTCGAGGTGGGCGAAGGAGGTCGCCGGCGCCGGGTCGGTCAGGTCGTCGGCGGGCACGTAGATCGCCTGCACGGAGGTGATCGAGCCGTTGCGGGTCGAGGTGATGCGCTCCTGCAGCGCGCCCATGTCGGTGGCGAGCGTCGGCTGGTAGCCCACCGCCGAGGGGATGCGGCCCAGAAGCGCCGAGACCTCGGAGCCGGCCTGGGTGAAGCGGAAGATGTTGTCCACGAAGAAGAGCACGTCCGTGCCCGACTGGTCGCGGAACTGCTCGGCGAGCGTGAGCCCGGAGAGCGCGACGCGGGCACGCGCCCCCGGCGGCTCGTTCATCTGGCCGAACACGAGCGCCACCTTGGACTTGGTCAGGTCGTCGATGTCGATGACGCCGGATTCGATGAATTCGTGGTAGAGGTCGTTGCCCTCGCGGGTGCGCTCGCCGACGCCGGCGAAGACCGAGAAGCCGGAATGCACCTTGGCGATGTTGTTGATCAGCTCCTGGATCAGCACCGTCTTGCCGACGCCGGCGCCACCGAAGAGGCCGATCTTGCCGCCCTTGGCATAGGGCGCGAGCAGGTCGATGACCTTGATGCCGGTGACGAGCACCTCGGATTCGGTGGACTGGGCGGCGAAATCGGGCGCGGGCGCATGGATCGGGCGGTATTCGGTCGCCTCGACGGGACCCTTCTCGTCGACCGGCTCGCCGATGACGTTGAGGATGCGTCCCAGCGTGCCGTCGCCGACCGGGACCTGGATCGCCTTGCCGGTATCGGTGACCTTCGCGCCGCGCACGAGGCCTTCGGTCGAATCCATCGCGATGGTGCGCACGGTGGATTCGCCCAGGTGCTGCGCGACCTCGAGCACGAGCCGCTTGCCGTTGTTGTCGGTCTCGAGCGCGTTGAGGATCTCGGGCAGATGGTCCTCGAACTGCACGTCGACGACGGCGCCGATGACCTGGGTGATCTTGCCGACTGCTGGTTCAGCCATGTTGTTCTCCGTCCCTAGAGCGCCTCGGCGCCCGAAATGATCTCGATGAGCTCGCTGGTGATCGCCTGCTGGCGCGAGCGGTTGTAGACGATCGTCAGCTTGTCGATCATCTCGCCGGCATTGCGCGTGGCGTTGTCCATGGCGCTCATGCGCGCGCCCTGTTCCGAGGCGCCGTTCTCCAGAAGCGCGGTGAAGATCTGCGTCGCCACGCCGCGCGGCAGCAGGTCGGCGAGGATCGCCTCCTCGTCGGGTTCGTATTCGTATTGCGACGAGGCGCCGCCCTCGCGCGCCTCGAAGACCGCCGGGATCAGCTGGCGCTCGGTCGGCACCTGGCTGATGACCGACTGGAAGCGGTTGAAATAGATCGTGGCGACGTCGAATTCGCCGGCGTTGAAACGGTTCAGGATATCATGGGCGATCCTGGCCGCGTCCGGATAGCCGAGCTTCTTGACGTCCGAGAGATCCACATGGCCGACCAGGAGCGCGCTGAGGTCCCGGCGCAGCTGCTCGCGGCCCTTCTTGCCGATGGTGAGGATCTTGACAGTCTTGCCCTCGGCCTGGAGCCGCGCGACCCGGTTGCGGGCCAGGCGCACGATCGAGGAATTGAAGCCGCCGCAGAGGCCGCGCTCGGCGGTAGCGACGACCAGGAGATGCGTCTCGGACTTGCCGGTTCCCGCCAGCAGCCGCGGCGCATTGGCGCTCTCGGCGACTCCGGCGGCGAGATTGCCCAGCACCGCGTCCATGCGCTCGGCATAGGGGCGCGCGCTTTCGGCCGATTCCTGGGCGCGGCGCAGCTTGGCGGCCGCGACCATCTGCATCGCCTTGGTGATCTTGCGCGTCGACTTGACGCTCGCGATCCGGATCTTGAGGTCCTTGAGGCTCGGCATCGGCCGGCTCCCTGTCTAGTCTCGGATCAGGCGAAGGTCTTGGTGAAGCTGTCCAGCACGCTGCTGATCCTGGCCTCGATGTCGCCGGCGATCTTCTGGTCCTCGTCGCGGATCCGGTTGAGCAGCGCCCCTTCGGAATTGCGCAGATGCGCCAGGAGCCCGCGCTCGTAGCGGCCCACGTCGCTCACCGGGATCTTGTCGAGATAGCCGTGGGTGCCGGCGTAGATCACCACCACCTGCTCGGCATTGGTCAGCGGCGAGTACTGCGGCTGCTTGAGGAGCTCGGTGAGGCGGGCGCCGCGGTTCAGGAGCCGCTGGGTCGCCGCGTCGAGGTCCGAGCCGAACTGGGCGAAGGCGGCCATCTCGCGGTACTGGGCGAGTTCGAGCTTGATCGAGCCCGCCACCGACTTCATCGCCTTCGTCTGGGCCGAGGAGCCCACGCGGGAGACCGAGAGGCCGACGTTCACCGCCGGGCGGATGCCCTGGTAGAAGAGCTCGCTCTCGAGGAAGATCTGACCGTCGGTGATCGAGATCACGTTGGTCGGGATATAGGCCGAGACGTCGCCGGCCTGGGTCTCGATCACGGGGAGCGCGGTGAGCGAGCCCGAGCCGTGCTCGTCGTTGAGCTTGGCGGCGCGTTCGAGCAGCCGCGAATGCAGGTAGAAGACGTCGCCGGGATAGGCTTCGCGGCCGGGCGGGCGGCGCAGCAGCAGCGACATCTGGCGGTAGGCGACGGCCTGCTTGGAGAGGTCGTCGTAGATGATCAGCGCGTGCATGCCGTTGTCGCGGAAGTATTCCGCCATGGCGCAGGCGGCATAGGGCGCGAGGTACTGCATCGGCGCCGGCTCGGAGGCGGTGGCGGCGACGATGGTAGTGTATTCGATGGCGCCGGTTTCCTCGAGCTTCTTGTAGAGCTGCGCGACCGTGGAGCGCTTCTGGCCGACCGCGACATAGACGCAGTAGAGCTTCTTCGATTCATCGTCGCCGGCGGCGTCGTTGTAGACCTTCTGGTTGAGGATGGCGTCGAGCGCCACCGCGGTCTTGCCGGTCTGGCGGTCGCCGATGATCAGCTCGCGCTGGCCGCGGCCGATGGGGATCAGCGCGTCGATCGCCTTCAGCCCCGTGGCCATGGGCTCGTGCACCGAGCGGCGGGGAATGATGCCGGGTGCCTTGACGTCGGCCACGCGGCGCTCGGCGGCCTCGATGGCGCCCTTGCCGTCGATCGGGTTGCCGAGTGCGTCGACCACCCGGCCGAGCAGCCCCTTGCCCACGGGCACGTCCACGATGGAGCGGGTGCGCTTGACCACGTCGCCTTCACCGATGTCGCGGTCGGAGCCGAAGATCACCACGCCGACGTTGTCGGTCTCGAGGTTCAGCGTCATGCCGCGGATGCCACCGGGAAACTCGACCATCTCGCCGGCCTGGACGTTGTCTAGCCCGAAGACACGGGCGATTCCGTCGCCGACGGAGAGGACGCGGCCCACCTCGGATACCTCGGCCTCCTGGCCGAAGTTCTTGATCTGGTCCTTGAGTATCGCAGAGATTTCAGCGGCTTGGATCGACATTATCCGACCTCTTTCATGGCATTCTGGAGTTTGGCGAGCTTCGAGCGAATGGAGGTGTCGATCATCCGCGACCCCACCTTTACCACGAGCCCGCCGATCAGGTCTTCGTCCACGGTCACATCGAGCGCCACGTCCTTGCCCACGCTCTCCTTGAGCGTCCCGGCGAGGGAATCGGTCTGGGCCTTGGTCAGCGGCTTGGCGGAAATCACTTCCGCCGTCACCTCGCCCCGGTCTGCGGCGATCAGCGCCTTGACCTGCGACAGGAGGGCGGGGACGACGAAAAGCCGGCGGTTCTGGGCCATCAGCCCGAGCGTGTTCGTGACGGTCTTGCCCAGCCCCATCTTCGCGGCGATTGCCGCGATCGCGCGGCCCTGCTCGTCGCGGGTGTGGATCGGCGAGGCGAGCAGTTCGCGCAGGTCGGCGCTCTCGGCGAGCGCGGCCTCGAGCGCGGCGATATCCGTCTCGACCTGGCCCAGTGCCTTGTCATGCTTGGCGATTTCGAAGAGCGCGGTCGCGTAGCGCCCGGCCACCCCAGAGGTCAACGAAGCGGAACTGGACACGGGAACCCTTCCGATGATGTCGAATCCGGACCGAGAAGTCCGACATAACGGAGACTTATGCCAGTGTGGCGCCGCCCCCCGGCGAAATCCGCTCGCTGATAGCAGAGCGTTTGCGGTGTGGCAATACGCGGAGGGCCGTGGCGGGGGCAATCGCATCCGGAGGCCATTGTTCCCGGTGCGACCGACCCGCCCCAAAATGAGGGCAGCGCCCGGCCCGGGCGGAAGCGGAGCGCTCGCGTCGTGCCGGAGGCACGCCTTCGGCGTGACGGGGCGGGGCGGGCGCTGCCCGGCGGTGCCCGCCGGGCAGGATGATGGCACTAGGCTCGGGCGGAACTCGGCATGACGGTGTCGCGTTGGGAAATGTAATCCCCCTCGGCCGCCGCGGGGGGGCGAATGCGCCGGTTGCCGCCGGCGACCGGCTCGGGCCTCGGCCCCGTCAGGCCCTCGAGCACGTCGAGCGGGCCGGGGACGAAGACCCGCGCTCCGGGCGGGCCCGGCCGGGCATAGACCTGCTTCGACGCCTCCACCACCAGCGCTCCGGCGATGATGCGCGGCTCGAACCGGCGGCCGAGCCGCTCCATCAGATGCGACGACTTCAGCCAGAACTTCCGGTGCGACGGCGGCGCGTAGAGCGCGGCCGCCTGTCGCTCGGGCAGGAAGCGGTGCTTGCGCAGCAGGCTGTCGAGTTGGCCGAAGCTGTAGGGGCGGCCGAAGCCGAAGGGCGTGGCGTCGCGCCGCGCCCACAGCCCGGAGCGGTTGGGCACGATGAAGACGACTCGCCCGGAGGGCACGAGCACGCGCCAGATCTCGCTCAAGAGCGCGTCGGGCCGCTCGCAGGTCTCGAGCCCATGGGCGACGATCAGCCGGTCGACGCTGCTCGAGGAGAGCGGCCAGAGCGTCTCCTCGACCAGGACCGAGACATTCGCCGCACCTGCGCCCGGCGGCCAGGGCATGACGCCCTGCTGCCCCGGCATCAGCGCCAGCACACGCCCGGCCTCGCCGAGAAAGGGGCGCAGCAGCGGCGCGGCGAAGCCGAAGCCCGCGACCGCCATGCCATGGGTCTCGGGCCAGAGCGCACGCAGGCTCTCCTGCAGCGCGCGCTGGGCGGAGCGCCCGAGCGGCGTGCGGTAGTAGAAGGCGCGCAGATCCACGACGTCGAGATGCATTGCGCGACCCTAGCGGATCCGACAGACTGTCGCCAAGCCAATCGCTGCCGAGGGGATCGCCATGCCGCTCGAGATTGTCACCATTCCCTGCCGGTCGGACAATTACGCCTATCTGCTCCGCGACACGGCGACCGGGCGGGTCGGCCTGGTGGATGCGCCGGAGGCCGAGCCGATCCGGATGGAACTCGCGCGCCGGGGCTGGGGCCTCTATCTCATCCTGATCACCCACCACCATGACGACCATATCGCCGGGGTCGATGCGCTGCGGGGCGAGTTCGGCGCCGCGGTCGTCGGGGCGGCGGCGGATCGCGCGCGGCTTCCGGCGCTCGACAAGGCGGTGGCCGACGGCGATCGCGTGGCGCTGGGCGAGAGCGCCGGCACGGTCTTCGAGGTTCCGGGTCATACGATCGGGCATGTCGCCTATCATTTTCCCGCATCGCACGCGCTCTTCTCGGCCGACAGCCTGATGGTCATGGGCTGCGGGCGGCTCTTCGAGGGGACCGCCGAGCAGATGTGGCGGAGTCTCGCGAGGCTGGCGGCCCTGCCGCCGGAGACGCTGGTCTATTCGGGCCACGAATACGCCGAGAGCAACCTGCGCTTCGCGCTTTCGGTGGACGGCGAGAACCCGGCGCTACGCGCGCGGGCCGAGGAGGTCGCCGCCCTGCGCGCGCGCGGCGAGGCGACGGTGCCGGCACGGCTCGACCTCGAGATCGCCACGAACCCCTTCCTGCGGGCGCGGGATCCGGGGATGAAGGCGCGCTTGGGGCTTGCGGGGGCGCCCGATGCCGCGGTCTTCGCCGAGATCCGGCGGCGCAAGGACGCGTTCCGCTAGACCGATCACCGGCCGGGAAATTCAGCCTTTTCACCGAAAGTTTTTGCTCTCCCGGGCGGCCCGGCTCATAATCACCCTTGAAGCGCTCGGGATAACACCGAAGTTTAACGGGTAACGGGCAAGATCGCATGACCTTGCTTGCGCTGGCCCCCCAAGCCGGCGGCTCTTGACCGGAAGGATGCGGAGAATGCCCTCTTTTTCGAGTACCCTCGAGGCCGCAATTCACAACGCGCTCGGACACGCCAACGAACGCAAGCATGAACTCGCGACGCTCGAGCATCTTCTGCTCGCGCTCCTCGACGAGCCGGACGCCGCCCGCGTGATGAAGGCCTGCGGGGTCGATCTCGACAAGCTGCGCAAGACCATCGTCGCCTTCCTCGACGAGGAGCTCGACGCGCTGATCTCCGACATCGAAGGCTCGGAGGCCGCGCCGACCACCGGCTTCCAGCGGGTGATCCAGCGCGCGGCGATCCATGTCCAGAGCTCGGGGCGCTCGGAAGTGACCGGCGCCAACGTGCTCGTGGCGATCTTCGCGGAACGCGAAAGCCATGCCGCCTATTTCCTGCAGGAGCAGGACATGACGCGCTATGACGCGGTCAACTACATCAGCCACGGCGTCGCCAAGGATCCGTCCTATGGCGAGCCGACCTCGCCCAAGGGCGCGGACCAGGCCAAGGAGCCGAAGGCGCAGGGCCCGACCGGCAAGGAGGCCGAGGAGACGGCGCTGCAGAAATATTGCGTCGATCTCAACGAGAAGGCGCGTCGCGGCGACGTGGATCCGCTGATCGGGCGCGACCTGGAGGTGGAGCGCTGCGTGCAGGTGCTCTGCCGCCGGCGCAAGAACAACCCGCTGCTCGTGGGCGATCCCGGCGTCGGCAAGACCGCCATCGCCGAGGGCCTCGCCAAGAAGATCAACGACGGCGACACGCCCGACATCCTGGCCGAGACCACGATCTTCGCGCTCGACATGGGCGCGCTGCTCGCCGGCACCCGCTACCGCGGCGATTTCGAGGAGCGGCTGAAGGCGGTGATGAAGGAGCTGGAGGCGCATCCCAACGCCATCCTCTTCATCGACGAGATCCATACGGTGATCGGCGCCGGCGCGACCAGCGGCGGGGCCATGGACGCCTCGAACCTGCTCAAGCCCGCGCTGCAGTCGGGCACCCTGCGCTGCATGGGGAGTACGACCTACAAGGAGTATCGCCAGCATTTCGAGAAAGACCGGGCGCTGGCGCGGCGCTTCCAGAAGATCGACGTCAACGAGCCGACGATCGAGGACGCCTTCAAGATCCTTAAGGGGCTGAAGCCCTATTTCGAGGTGCATCACGACGTGCGCTACACCCAGGACGCGATCAAGTCGGCGGTGGATCTCAGCGCGCGCTACATCCACGACCGCAAGCTGCCCGACAAGGCGATCGACGTGATCGACGAGGCCGGCGCGGCGCAGCACCTGCTGCCCGAGAGCAAGCGGCGCAAGACCATCACCGCCAGGGAGATCGAGGCGGTGGTCGCCAAGATCGCGCGCATCCCGCCGAAGAACGTCTCCAAGGACGATGCCGAGGTGCTCAAGGATCTCGACAAGTCGCTCAAGCGCGTGGTCTTCGGCCAGGACAAGGCGATCGAGGCGCTGGCGAGCGCGATCAAGCTCAGCCGCGCCGGGCTGCGCGAGCCGGAGAAGCCGATCGGCAACTATCTCTTCACCGGCCCGACCGGCGTCGGCAAGACCGAGGTCGCCAAGCAGCTCGCCTCCATGCTCGGGGTGGAGCTCTTGCGCTTCGACATGTCGGAATACATGGAAAAGCACACCGTCAGCCGCCTGATCGGCGCGCCGCCGGGCTATGTCGGCTTCGACCAGGGCGGGCTCCTGACCGACGGGGTCGACCAGCATCCGCATTGCGTGCTCCTGCTCGACGAGATGGAGAAGGCGCATCCGGACGTCTACAACATCCTGCTGCAGGTGATGGACCACGGCAAGCTCACCGACCACAACGGCCGGACGGTGGATTTCCGCAACGTCGTGCTGATCATGACCTCGAACGCAGGCGCCGCCGAGCAGGCGCGCAACGCACTCGGCTTCGGGCGCGACCGCCGGGAGGGCGAGGATTCGGCGGCCGTCGAGCGGATGTTCACGCCGGAGTTCCGCAACCGGCTCGACGCGATCATCAGCTTCTCGGCGCTGCCGAAGGAGGTGATCCTGCAGGTGGTCGAGAAGTTCGTCCTGCAGCTCGAGGCGCAGCTGATGGACCGCAACGTCCAGATCGACCTCAGCCGCGAGGCCGCCGAATGGCTGGCCGACAAGGGCTACGACGACAAGATGGGCGCGCGGCCGCTCGGAAGGGTGATCCAGGAGAACATCAAGAAGCCGCTGGCCGAGGAACTTCTCTTCGGCAAGCTCGCCAAGGGCGGCGTCGTCCATGTGCTGGTGCGCGACGGCGCGCTCGATCTGCGGATCGAGCCGCTCGGCACCCCGCGCATCGCCACCAAGAAGCCGCCGCTTCTCACCGCGGAATAGGCGGGCCGGCCCGCTTCTCGCGACAACGCCCCGGCTCGCCGGGGCGTTTTGCATTTGCGGAGAGGCGAGGACCTCACCTCATCGGAACGGCCCCTTTTTCTGCCGACACTGCAACCCAAGGCCTAAGCTCGGGACAGGGAAACGGCCGCGCCCCGCGCGGCCCGGACCGCGTGCCCCGGACCGCATAGGCGAGGCGCCGGTGGCGCCTTGCCGGTCCGGTCGCCCGGAGGCGTGAGCCGCGGGGCGATGGAGGTGGAGATTCACCGTCGTTTGAGGATCGGGGCGGGTCGGCCCTGGACGGCGTGCGAAGCGCGCCGGCCCCCGGCAGGGCCGGCGCGGCCCGATCGCCACGGGTCGATCGGGCTGGAGATCCTTGGCCCGAATGGCATGAGGGTCGACGGCGGGGGCGGTTCCCATCACACCCTCAAACCATGGCATCGAATACCTGCGTCCTACCAGTGCAGCGGCGGCGTGCCGTTGTGGCGGCGGCGGCTGAGGGCGATGGCGGCCATCACGAGGCCGACATGGCTGAAGGCCTGGGGGAAGTTGCCCAGCATCTCGCCGGTCTCGGCATCGACCTCCTCGGCGAGCAGCCCCAGATCGTTGGCGACCGCGACGAGCCGCTCGAAGAGCGTGACCGCCTCTTCCATGCGGCCCTGCAGGGCATAGACCTCGACCAGCCAGAACGAGCAGAGCAGGAAGGTGCCCTCGTGGCCGTCCAGCCCGTCGTGGCCGTCGGTCTGGTAGCGCAGCAGGAAGCCGCCCTGCAGCAGCTCCCGCTCGATCGCCGCGACGGTCCCGGTCATGCGCGGGTCGTCCGGCGGCAGGAAGCCCACCAGCGGCAGCATCAGGAGGCTCGAGTCGACGGTCTCGCTGCCGTAGTACTGGGTGAAGGTCCCGAGCCGCGCATTGAAGCCGCGCTCGCAGACGTCGTCGCGGATGCTTTCGGCGATGCCGCGCAACCGCGCCCGCTCGTCCTCGTCGCCCGCCGCCTCCGCGGCCTTGGCGGCATGGTCGAAGCCCACCCAGGCCATGACCTTGGAATAGACGAAATGCCGGGGCTCGCCGCGGATCTCCCAGATGCCCTCGTCGGGCTCGGTCCAGGCGGTGGCGAGGAATTCCATGATGATCTGGCGGTAGGCCTCCTGGCGCTCGTGGGGCGGCAGGCCGCGCCGGGTGGCGAGCGCGAGCACGTCGGCGACCTCGCCGTAGACGTCGAGCTGGAACTGGTTGGCGGCGGCATTGCCGACCCGCACCGGGCGCGATCCGGCGAAGCCCGGCAGCCAGTCGACCACCCATTCGGTCAGCACCCGCTCGCCGGCGAGCCCGTACATCACCTGCAGCTGCTCGGGCGAGCCGGCCACGGCGCGGATCAGCCAGTCGCGCCAGGCCTGCGCCTCGCGGGTCAGGCCGGTCTCGAGGAATGCCTGCAGGGTGAAGGCGGAATCGCGAAGCCAGCAGAAGCGATAGTCCCAGTTTCGCCCGCCGCCGAGAGATTCGGGCAGCGACGTCGTGGCGGCCGCCGCGATGCCGCCGCTGGGGATATAGGTCAGCGCCTTCAGGGTCAGGAGCGACCGGCGCACCGCGGCGCGCCATTCCGGCCGCATGGCCGAGGGCAGCCGGATCCGGTCGGTGAAGGCGTCCCAGTAGGAGCGGGTGGCGGCGAGCGCATCCTCGGCATCCACGCGATCCGGCGCCGGGCCGAAGGAATGGCCATGCGTCAGGACGAAGTCCCGGATCTCGCCCGCGGCGACCTCGAAGACACCGACGGTATGCAGGTCGTCGCCGTGAAGCTCGACATCCGTGCGCAGGATGAAGAGATCCGGGCCCGCGATCGCATGCCATTCGTCCTCCCCGACCCGTTCGACCCAGGGCACCGTGCGGCCGTAATCGGCGCGGATGACGAGGTCGCATTCCATCTCGACCCGCCCGCGCAGGCCCTCGACGCGGCGGATGATGGCCGGCGTGCCGTTCAGCATCGCCATGAAGTCGACGACCCGCGCGGTGCCGCCCTCGACCTCGTGGGTGGTGACCAGGATCACCGTGTCGTCCTCGTAGGCCCGTTCGGTCCGTGCCGCGCCGGTCGGCGCGATCAGCCAGCGGCCGTTGTCGCGGGAGCCGAGGAGGGCGGCGAAGCAGGCCTCGGAATCGAGGCGCGGCCAGCAGAGCCAGTCGATGGAGCCGCCGCGCGAGATCAGGGCGCAGGATCGTCCGTCCGCGATCAGACCGTAATCCGAGATCGATGCCGGTGACGAGCCTGTCTGCATGCGCTGCCCCGTTCCGCGCCGCGCAAAAGCTGCGGCCATTCCGGGGACGGAGAACGCGCAAGGCGCTTCGACCCGACCAGATACCCCATCGCCCCCGATTTGCATCGAATTAGCGCATAATACGTGCCGATTTCCAAGGAATGGATCGACTCTTGGTTTATCGCCGCGCGCTTCGTGGCGGACAATCCTCGGATGTCTCCGGGCATTCCGGCGGTGGAGGAAAGGCTCCCGTTGGACCCGGCGGGGGGAGAATTCCCTTGCTATCTGCCGTGCATCATCCATATACCATCCGCATGGATGGAGAATCATCATGAGCGGCAATGTCAGACCGATCCGCGAGCGGACGCCGGAGAGCGAGAAGATCACCATCAATCTCGGCTACGTCGATCTCGGCCGCATCGACCTCATGGTGCAGGAGGGTTTCTATTCCAACCGCACCGACTTCATCCGCACCGCGATCCGCGGCCAGCTCGCGCGGCATTCCGAGGAGATGTCGCGATCGGTGGAGCGCCACATGCTCGAGCTCGGCGTGCGCGACTTCACCCGCTCGGACCTGGAAGCGGCGCGCGACGCCGGCGAGATCCTGCATGTCAGGGTGCTCGGCCTCGCCCGCATCGCGCCGGACGTGCCGCCCGAGCTCGCCCGCGCGACCATCGGGTCGCTGACCGTGCTCGGTGCTTTGCAGGCGAGCGCGCCGGTCAAGGCCGCCCTTGCCGACCGCCTCCTTTAGAGCCAGGAACGGAGCTCGTCCCATGAGCCAGGAATTCACCGCGGCGATGCGCCGCGCCACGCAGGCCACGCGCGCCATGGATGTCGCCGGAGCGACCCGGATCATCGGCGAGGCCCTTGGCATCGGTATCGGCCGCGACACCGGCCTTCCCGCCATGGCCCCGCCCGAGCCCGCAGCCCGGCCCCTCCGCCGGCGGCTGGGCGAGGTCGTGCGGCTGCTCAAGGCCGGAAAGCGGGCGATCCCCGGCCTCGACGCCCGCGCCCATCCGCCGCTCCCCGAGCGGCCGGTGCCGGAGGGCGCGACCTTCGCCGCCGGGCGCTTCGCCGGGCCCTCTGGGGCGCGCGACTATCGCCTCTATCTTCCGGCCTCGCTGGACGGGGCGGCGCCGCAGGGGCTCGTGCTGATGCTGCATGGCTGCACCCAGACGCCGGAGGATTTCGCCGCCGGGACGGGGATGAACGAGCTCGCCGAGACCCACCGGCTGATCGTCGTCTATCCGTCCCAGACCCGGGCCGAAAACCCCGCCGCCTGCTGGAACTGGTTCCGCCCCGGCGACCAGGGCCGCGAGGCGGGCGAGCCGGCGATCCTCGCGGGTCTTGCCCGCGCGATGGCCGAGGAGCACGGCGTTCCCCCGGGCCGCGTCTTCGCCGCCGGGCTTTCCGCCGGCGGCGCCATGGCGGCGGTGCTCGGCGCCACCTGGCCCGATCTCTTCGCCGCGGTCGGCGTGCATTCGGGACTCGCGCATGGATCGGCCAGCGACGTCGTCTCGGCCTTTGCGGCGATGCGCGGCGAGGCGGCACCGCCCCGGGAAGACACGTCCGCGGCCTCTGCCGATGTCATCGTCTTCCACGGCAGCGCCGACCGGACCGTGCATCCCTCGAATGCCGCGCGTGTCGCCGGGACCGCCGGCCGCCCCGCCCACCGCTCGTCCGGCGTCGCGCCGGGCGGAAGGCGTTACGAGCGGCTGGTGACCGAGCCTTCGGGCACCGGCCCGCGGGTAGAATGCTGGATGGTCGAGGGGGCCGGGCATGCCTGGTCCGGCGGCCGGCCGGAAGGCTCCTATACCGATGCGACGGGACCGGACGCCTCCGCGGAAATGGTCCGCTTCTTCCTTGATCGGCCGAAGCGGGGGGCGGCGCGATGAATGGCGGCTCGCTCATCTTCGACGCGGTCGCGGAACCGCAGGCCTCGGCCAAGTGGCGCGCCCGCTGGGAGCGGTCCTGGCCGGATTATCGCGCCTGGTTCCTCGCCCGGGGCGGCGAAAGCGGCCCGTCGCGGGCCGAGGCCGAAGCCGCCCTCGCGCGCTACATGCCCGAGCTCGTGCCGGTGCACCGCCGGCTGACCCGGATCGCCGGCGGCGGCGATCTCGCCGCGCGCTTCCTCGCGACCTGGTGCCCGCCGCGATACCTGGGCGGCTGCTCGGTCGCTGCCGTGACCGGCGAGGGCGGCACGCGGCTCCTGCGCAACTACGATCTCGCGCCGGAGCTCAACGAGGGGCTGCTCCTGCGCAGCGAATGGACCGGGCGGCCGGTGATGGGCATGGTCGAGTTCCTCTGGGGTCTGTCGGACGGCGTGAACGGCGCGGGGCTGGCGGCGGCGCTCGCCTATGGCGGCCACCCCGAAACCGCGGAGGGCTTCGGCGTCACCACGCTCATGCGCTACGTGCTGGAGACCTGCGGCAGCGTTCCCGAGGCGATCGCGGCGCTCCGGCGCATCCCCTCGCATATGGCCTATAACGTGACGCTGGCCGACCGCACCGGGCGCACCGCCACCCTGGAGCTCTGGCCGGGCGGCGGGCTGGCGCTCTGCCGCCCGGCGATCGCCACCAACCACCAGCGCTCGCGGGATGCCGGCGCCCGGCCCGATCCGGGGCAGAGCCGCGACCGCCGGGCGCATCTCGAGCGCCTGCTGCGGGGTGCTCCGCCCCCCGACCGGCTCGCCGAGGCCTTTCTCGAGCCGCCGCTCTACCGGCGCGACCATGCCGGCGGTTTCGGCACGCTCTTCACCGCCGTCTACGATCCGGCGGCAGGCGCGCTGTCGCTGCTCTGGCCGGATCGGCGCTGGCACCAGGCGCTCGACGCCTTCGAGGAGGGGCGCCGCGTGATCCGCTATGCCGCCGGGCCCGGAGCGGCGACGACACCCGCCGGCGGGGCCGAGCTCGCCGCCGCCCTGCAGGCGCTGCGGCCCTGGCTGAGCCGGCCTGGTGCGGCCGCCCTCGACCGCTGGTGCGAGGAGGCCCGCGGCGGCCATTGCGACTGGGCGGCCTTCGGCCGGGCCTTCTCCTGCTGAGGCCGGTTTCGGGGCCCGGGCGACGATCGGCCCTTCTAGAAGCGCCGGCAATGGGTTATCGACCCCACTGGCGCGGCCGGGAGCGATCGGCCGCGGGAGGCGAGGGACGGGACGACAGGATGCAGGCGCATGTGACCCTTGAACGGCCTGCCGCCGCGCCGGAGCGCCGGCGGTGACGGCCTTCCTCATCCTGCTGCATGTCGCCGCCCAGATCGCGGTGATCATCCGCGCCCTGCTCCGGCCGCACCGCGAGCCCGCCTCGCGCATGGCCTGGGTCATGGTGGTGCTGCTCGCGCCGGTGGTGGGCATCGTCGCCTATATCCTCTTCGGCGAGGTCGACATCGGCCGCCGGCGCACCGAGCGGATCCGCGCGGCGATCGCGAGCCTGCCCGCGCTCCCCGATGTCAACCGGGCGCCGGCGGGCAACCTGCAGCCGCAGCCGTCCGAGCGCTACGACCATCTCTGGCGCGTCGGGCGGTCGATCAGCGGTTTCGAGCCGCTCGGCGGCAATTCCGGCCGGCTCCTGGCCGATTCCAACGCCGCGATCGACGCGCTCGTCGCCGACATCGACGATGCGCGCGACCATGTCCATGTGATCTTCTACATCTGGCTGCCCGACGGGAACGGATGCAAGGTCGCCGCCGCCCTGGCGCGGGCGGCGGCGCGCGGCGTGACCTGCCGCGCCATGGTCGACGATCTCGGCTCGCGCCGGATGGTGAAATCGGAGCACTGGCAGGCCATGGCGGCGGCGGGCGTGAAGGTGGCGCGCGCCCTTCCCATCGGCAGCGTCTTCGCCCATCCGTTCAAAGGCCGCATCGACCTGCGCAACCACCGCAAGATCGCGGTCATCGACAACTGGATCACCTATTGCGGCAGCCAGAACTGCGCGGATCCGGAATTCCGGGTGAAGCCCAGGTATGCGCCCTGGGTGGACGCGGTGATGCGCTTCGAGGGTCCGATCGCCCGGCAGAACCAGCTCCTCTTCGCCGGCGACTGGCTCGGCCATGTGGACGACGACCTCGGCGCGATCCTCGACGAGCCGCTCGAGGCGCCGGAGCCGGGCTTCTCGGCGCAGGTGATCGGCACCGGCCCGACCATGCGCTATTCGGCGATGCCGGAGATGTTCGAGGCGCTGATGTACACCGCGCGCGAGACGATGGTCATCACCACCCCCTATTTCGTGCCCGACGAATCGCTGCTCTCCGCGCTCTGCGGCGCAGCGCGGCGGGGGGTGGAAACATTGCTGATCCTGCCGGCGAAGAACGACAGCTGGATCGTCGCCGCCGCCGCGCGCAGCTATTATTCCGAGATGCTCGACGCCGGCGTGCGGATCTTCGAGTTCACCGGCGGGCTCCTGCATACCAAGTCGATCACGCTCGACGGCGCGGTGACCCTGATTGGCTCGGCCAATATCGACCGGCGCAGCTTCCAGTTGAACTACGAGAACAACGTGCTCTTGCACGATCCCGCGCTGACGGCGGCGATGCGCGCGCGCCAGCAGGAATATCTCGACCGGTCGCTCCCGGTCACCGCCGCCGAGGTGGCGGCCTGGAGCACCCGCCGCCGCCTGCTCAACAACACCATCGCCATGTTCGGGCCGGTGCTCTGACCGGCGAGGGGCGTCCCCATGGGGGCAGACGGTAACGCCCTGAAATAACAGTGGAAAAGTGTTAACGGGCCGTGGTCCGCGGTCCGATCCCGAAGGGCGGCGCTGCCGCTCCCTTCGCCCTGCGGCTTTTGCGTGCCCGGAGGTTTGGTCCATGGGTCATCGGCGCCGGTCGGGTGGACGGGGCGTCTGTATGGCCCGGACTTCGTATCATGGGCATTCCGCCTGATCGGCTCGGCCCGCCGGCGTCAGACCAGCGGCCGGGGGGTTCCAGCCCGATCGACCCGTGGCGATCGGGCTGCGCCGGCCCTGCCGGGGGCCGGCGCGCAAACGCGCCGTCCAGGGCCGACGCGGCCCGATCCTCGACCAACGGTGACGCTGCACCCGCTCGCCCTGCGGCTCGCGCCTCCGGGCGACCGGACCGGGCAAGGCGCCACCGGCGCCTCACCGACTTCGGTCCGGGGGATGGCGGTGCGGGCCGCGCGGGGCGCGGCCTTTTCCCTTTTCCGGGATTCGGGCCGGGGAGCCCTGTGTCAGTCAGGCGGAAGGGCGGTTGGTGTCACGCACCAAACCTGCGGCGGGAATATTGTTCCGCCACAGGGCCCGGATACCGGTCCGGTCAGTCGACGAAGGCCTTCTCGATCACGAACTGGCCCGGCTCGGAATTGGAGCCTTCGGTGAATCCGGCGGCCTCACAGAGCGCCTTGTGGTCCTGCAGCATCGCCATGGAGCCGCAGATCATCACCCGGTCGGTGGCCGGATCGAGGGCGCCGCCCACCGCTTCCGCCAGGCGGCCGTCGCGGATCCAGTCGGTCATGCGGCCTGTATGCGGGCTCGCCTCCCGCGTCGTCGTCGAGATCAGCGTCAGCTTGTCGCCCACCATTTCCGACAGGATCTCGTCCCCGGCGATGCGCTGGATCAGGTCCTTGCCGAAGCCCAGCTCCGCGAGCTCGCGGCAGGTATGGGTGAGCACCACCCGGTCGAATTTCTCGTAGGTCTCGGGGTCGCGGATGATCGAGGCGAAGGGCGCGATCCCGGTCCCCGTGGAGAAGAGGAAGAGCCGGCGGCCGGGCAGGAGCGCGTCATGGACCAGCGTGCCCACCGGCTTCGGCCGCATCACGATCTCGTCGCCTTCCCGGAGATGCTGAAGCCGCGAGGTCAGCGGTCCGTCGGCGACCTTGATCGAGTAGAATTCCAGCTCCTCGTCCCAGGACGGCGAGCAGATGGAATAGGCGCGCACCAGCGGCTTGCCCTCGACCATCAGCCCGATCATCACGAATTCGCCCGAGCGGAAGCGGAATGCCGCCGGCCGGTCGCAGTTGAACGAGAAGGTCTTGTCCGTCCAGTGGCGGATGTTGCGCACTTTCAGCAGCGTCATGCCGCGCAACGCCTTGTCGACAACCTGGTCCATATTCCTCGACTCCCGGAAAACGCGCCGCTCTTACACCGAAGCTTCGCCCGGCGAAACCCCGGCCGCGCTTTTTGCGCCCGGGAGCCGGGGTGTCCCCAGCCCGATCGACCGGTGGCGATCGGGCCGCGCCGGCCCTGCCGGGGGCCGGCGCGCTTTGCGCACCTTCCAGGGCCGACGCGTCCCGATCCCCAACCGATGGTGACGCTGCACCCCCCTCGCCCTGCGGCTTGCGCCTCCGGGCGACCGGCCCGGGCAAGGCGCCACCGGCGCCTCGCCATTTCGGTCCGGGGGAAATGTGCTGCGGGCCGCGCGGGGCGCGGCCTTTTCGCTGGCCCGAGGCTTGGTCCGGAGGGCGCGACGTCGGTCAGGTACTCTGTGGCCGCCGTCGCTCCCAGCCTTCCGCGGTGCGGCGGAATTCCGCTGTCCCGTCGCGCCGGAAGCCCCGGGCATCGGCGCGGGCGGTGAAGCGCTCGACCGTCACCGCGGCCGGCAGGATGGTCAGGAGATTGAAATCGTTCTCCTCGCCGCGCAGCCGCGTGGAGAGCCCGGTGCCCGCCTGGACCAGCAGGCTGCGCGCCTCGCCGATGCGCAGGGCGGCCGGCTCGGCCCGCCAGGCGTGCAGATGCCCCGAGAGCACGATATCGGCGCCGGCCCGGGTCAGCGCCTCGATCCCGCGGGGCGCATGCTTCATCAGCGTCTTCGGCTCGCCGGGCAGGTGCTCGAAGGGGTGATGCACCACCACGACGCGGGTTGCTTGGCCGGCGGCGGCGAGGGCAGTGGCGGCGCGGCGGGTGGCGCTTCGGCCGATCCGCCCGCGCTGCCAGGCGAGCGGATCGACGGTGTTGATCCCGACCACCGCCAGCTCCGCGTCGACGAAGCGCGGCTCGAGGTCGCGGTCAATCCAGCGGCGGTAGCGGCGGAAGGGATCGACCAGCCGCGAGGCGAGATTGCCGAGCGGGATGTCGTGGTTGCCCGGAATCGCCAGCCAGGGCGCGTCGAGCCGGTCGAGGAACCGCCGCGCCTCGGCGAACTGCCGGTTGCGCGCGCGCTGGGTGAGATCGCCCGAGACCACCACCAGGTCCGGCGCCGCCCCGGCGATCGCGGCGACGAGCGGGTCCAGCAATTCCGGACGGGTGCGTCCGAAATGCAGGTCGGAGAGATGGACGAGGCGCCGCACGGCGGGGGTCAGCCCGGCCCGGCGGGCACGATGACGCGCAGCGCCTCGGGCCGCATCGCGAAGCGGAACGGCCCGGTCATGCGCTCGCGCTCGCCGTCGCGCGCCACCAGCCGCCGCCGGTGGCGCATCTCGACCCGGACGTCCCGGCCGCAGATCAGCTCGAAGTCGCGCGAGGGCTGCAGGCTGCGGAAGGCCAGCCGGAGGGCGGTGCGGAGCAGGTCCAGCCGCGAGCAATCGGGGGCGACGAAGACCGCGAAATCGCCCGACCGCACGCGATCGGCGCCGTCGAGCTCGAAGAGTTCGAGCTGGAAGGCGTTCTTCGCCACGAAGACCAGCGGCGTGCGGAAGGCGCGTGTCGCGCCGTCGACGGTGATCGCGACGTCGAGGGAGGAGCGGAAGCGCAGGAGCGTGGTCAGCACCGACCAATAGGCCGCGATGCGGCTGCGCCCCCAGCGCCGGTAGACCCGCTCCCGGCGGAAGAGGATCGCCGCATAGGCGCCCAGGCTCGCGTTGTTGAGGAAGACCTGGCCGTTGACCTCGCCGACCGGGATGGCGCGCTCTTGGCCTTCCGCCAGCACCCGCACCGCCGCCTCCAGATCCTCGGGCAGGTCGAGCGAGCGCGCGAAATAGTTGAAGGTCCCGAGCGGCAGCACTCCGAGCCGGGCGCCGGTGCCGGCGAGCCTTGCGGCGATGCCGCAGATCGTGCCGTCGCCCCCGGCCGCCACGATGGTGGGCACGCCTTCCTCGATCGCCCGCGCCGTCTCGCGCGCGATCATGCGGCCGCCGCGCACCACCCGGAGCGAGAACCGCCCCGGATAGCGCTCGAAGAGCGCCGCGAGCTCCTCGACCTGCGCCCTTCCCGAGCGCTTGCCGGAGCGGGCGTTCAGGATGACCCTGATGTCGCCGCCCGCGGAGCCCGCGCCCGAATCGGTCGTGCCGGCCGTCATCGCGGCGCTCCCGCCAGCCGGGCAGGCGCCTGGGGATTCGCTTCGCCGGCGGCGGCAGGGTGCAGTCCGGGCAATGTCATTGACCTTTTTCCCGATCCGTATTATGTGACGCGCACAATCGAGAGTCCCGATCCGGGGACTCGGGCCGCGCTGGAACCTGCGGCCGCAACGCCGCAAGTCAACAGCACGAAGGCAGCATGACCAGTTTTTCCGATCTCTCGCTGGACCCGCGGGTCCTGCAGGCCGTGAGCGAATCCGGCTACGCCACCCCCACCCCGATCCAGCAGCAGGCGATCCCGAGCGCGCTCGAGGGCCGGGACGTGCTCGGCATCGCCCAGACGGGCACCGGCAAGACCGCCGCCTTCGTCCTGCCGATGATCACGCATCTGAGCAAGGGCCGCGCCCGGGCGCGCATGCCGCGCAGCCTCGTGCTCTGCCCCACGCGCGAGCTCGCCGCCCAGGTGGCCGAGCAGTTCGAGAAATATTCCGCCCATGTGAAGCTCTCCATGGCGCTGCTGATCGGCGGGGTCAGCTTCAAGGACCAGGACAAGCTGATCGACCGGGGCGTCGACGTGCTGATCGCCACGCCCGGCCGGCTGCTCGATCATTTCGAGCGCGGCAAGCTGATGCTCACGGGCGTGCAGATCATGGTGGTCGACGAGGCCGACCGCATGCTCGACATGGGCTTCATCCCCGACATCGAGCGCATCTTCAAGCTGGTGCCCTTCACCCGGCAGACGCTGTTCTTCTCGGCCACCATGGCGCCGGAGATCACGCGCATCACCCAGGAATTCCTGCACAACCCGGTCCGGGTCGAAGTGGCGCGCCAGGCGACGACCTCGGAGACCATCGATCAGTTCGTCTGCCGCCACAAGCCGCAGCGCAAGGACAGCGGGCCGAGCGAGAAGCGCGAGCTCCTGCGGCGGCTGATCCGCGCCGAGGGCGAGAGCCTGACCAACGGCATCGTCTTCTGCAACCGCAAGGTCGATGTGGACGTGGTGGCCAAGTCGCTCCGGAAGCACGGCTTCGACGCCGCCGCCCTGCACGGCGATCTCGACCAGTCGGTGCGCATGCGCATCCTCGCGAGCTTCCGCGACGGGGAGCTGACCCTCCTGATCGCCTCCGACGTCGCCGCGCGCGGGCTCGACATCCCCAATGTGAGCCACATCTTCAATTTCGACGTGCCGATCCATTCCGAGGATTACGTGCACCGCATCGGCCGCACCGGCCGCGCCGGGCGCTCGGGCAAGTCGATCACCCTCTGCCTGCCGCACGAGGCCAAGTACCTCGACAAGATCGAGGAGTTGGTCAAGAAGACCATCCCGCCGATGGACAATCCCCTTGCCCGTCCCGAGGCGGCAGCGGCCGAGCCAGCCGCCGCGGAGGTTCCGGATGCTGCGGGCGAGGCACGGGAAGCCTCCCGCCCCGCCGCCGCCGAGCCGTCCCGGCCCGGAAAGCGCGCGCGCACCGCGGCACCGGCCGGCGGCGAGCGTCGCGACGCCTCCGAGCCGCGGCGCGGCCGCGGCAACCGCCCGGAGCCGACCGCCCCCGGCATGGGCGACCACGTTCCGGCCTTCCTGATGCGCGAGCTGCGGGTCGCTCCGGAGCCCGAGGAACCGGTCGAGGCGGCGAGCGACGCGCCGACCGAGGCCCCGGTCGAAGCCCCGGCCGCCGCCGAGAAGAAGCCGCGCCCCGCTCCCCGGCGCCGACCGCGGACCAAGACCGCCGCCGAGCCCGTTCCGGCCGCGCCCTCCGCCGCCTGACCTCGACGCCGGTCGCTTACGGGCCGGGATAGAAGGCCGCGCCCCGCGCGGCCCGCGGAACATTCCCCGGACCGATGACGGCGAGGCGCCGGTGGTGCCTTGCCGGTCCGGTCGCCCGGAGGCGCGAGCCGCAGGGCGAGGGGAGTGCAGCTTCACCGTCAGTTGAGGATCGGGACGGGGCGGCCCTGGACGGCGCGCAAAGCGCGCCGGCCCCCGGCAGGGCCGGCGCGGCCCTGTCGACACTGGTCGATCGGGCTGGGGGCCTTTGGCCCGCGTGGGATGACGGTCGACGGCGAGGGGCGCGGGGATCAGATGCGCTGCGAGGACTTGCGGTCGAAGAGGTGGACGTTCGCCGGGTTGATGCGGAAGGGGATCCGCTCGCCGGGCCGGGCGCGGATCCTGTCCTTGACGATGGCGTCGATCAGCTCCTTGCCCGCCTTGCCGAAAACCTGCGTCTCCGAGCCGGTCGGCTCGACCACCACGACGCTGACCGGGATGCCGCCTTCGCCGATCTCGATGTGCTCGGGACGGATGCCGTAGGTGACCTCCTGCCCGTCCCGCACGTTCGCGGCGGGAAGCGGCAGGTCCAGGCCGCCGTCGGACACGAACCGGGCCTGGCCGTCGCCCCCCGAGATCCGGCCCTGGATGAAGTTCATCGACGGCGAGCCGATGAAGCCGGCGACGAAGACGTTCTGCGGGTTGTCGTAGAGATCGAGCGGCCCGCCGATCTGCTCCACCCGGCCGTCGCGCATCACCACGATCTTGTCGGCCATGGTCATGGCCTCGATCTGGTCGTGCGTCACGTAGACGATGGTGGTCTTCAGCCGCTGGTGCAGCTCCTTGATCTCGATGCGCATGGTCACGCGCAGCTTGGCGTCGAGGTTCGAAAGCGGCTCGTCGAAGAGGAAGACCTGCGGATCGCGCACGATCGCCCTTCCCATGGCCACCCGCTGCCGCTGCCCGCCCGAGAGCTGCCTGGGGAAGCGGTCGAGCAGATGCGAGAGGTCGAGGATGCCGGCGGCGCTCTCGACCTTCGCCCTGATCTCCTCGGCGGGCCGCTTGGCCATCTTCAGCGGGAAGCCGATGTTGTCGAAGACGGTCTTGTGCGGATAGAGCGCGTAGGACTGGAACACCATGGCGATGTCCCGTTCCTTCGGCAGCACGTCGTTGACGACCCTTCCACCGATCGAGATCGTGCCGTCGCTGATCTCCTCGAGGCCGGCCAGCATCCGCAGGAGCGTGGACTTGCCGCAGCCCGAGGGGCCGACGAGCACGACGAATTCGCCGTCCTCGATGTCGACGCTGACGCCGTGCATGACCTCCACGGAACCGTAGCGCTTGATGACGTTGTCGATGGTAACTCCGGCCACGTCGGTCCTCCCTATTGCGGCAGCTCGATCTGCATCTTCACGTCGGCCGGAGGGGCGGACGCGGCGATCTCGAAGGCGCGGACGCTGTCGTCGAAGGCGAAGGTCCGGGTGATGAGCGGCTTCACGTCGATCGTGCCCGACGCGAGCATGGCGACGCAGCGCGGAAAGACGTGGGCGTAGCGGAAGATGTTCTCGACCCGCGCCTCGCGGATCATCGCCGCGCCGGCGTCATAGGCGATCGGATCGGGCTGGCCGCCGATCATCACCACGCAGCCGCCCGGGGCCAGCGGCTCGAAGACCCTGGCCGCGGCACGGGGCGATCCGGTCGCCTCGAAGACGAGGTCGCAGCCCCAGCCGTCCGTATCGGCCCGGAGGCGCTCGGCGATGTCCTCGCGGCCCACGTTCACGCCGGTGATCGCGGGGCTCAGGCTTTCGGCGATCTCGAGCTTCTTTTCGGCCAGATCGGTGACGTAGACCCGCGCGCAGCCGGCCGCGAGCGCGGAGAGCGCGGTCACGAGCCCGATGGGCCCCGCGCCCATAACCACGGCGATGTCGCCGGGCTTGACCCGCGCCTTGGTCGCCGCGTGAACGCCCACGGCGAGCGGCTCGACCATGGCGGCCTCGGCGAAGCTCACGGAATCGGGGAGCCTGAAGGTGAAGGCCTCGGGATGGGTGCAGGTCGGCCGCAGGATGCCGTGGATCGGCGGGGTCGCCCAGAAGCGCACCGCCGGGTCGACATTGTACATCCCCAGCCGGGTGGCCCTGGAATTGGGGTCCGGGATGCCGGGCTCCATGCAGACCCGGTCGCCCGGCTTCAGCGAGGTAACTTCGGCGCCGATCTCGATCACCGTGCCCGAGGCCTCGTGGCCGAGGATCATCGGCGCCTCGACCACGAAGGGGCCGATCCGGCCGTGGGTGTAGTAATGCACGTCGGAGCCGCAGATCCCCACCGTATGCAATTTGATCCGCACGTCGCGGGGGCCGAGCACCGCCTCCGCCGCCTCGATGGGAAAATCCCGGAGCGAGAGCTCGTCCTTGCGTTCGAGGACCAGGGATTTCATCGCTCAACCCCTCCTTACGATATGGACGGCGATGGCGAGCGAGAGGGCGTTGCCGATCCAGATCGACAGGCCCGCGGGCTCGAGGAAGCGGAACCAGAGCAGCGAGATCGCGACCCAGATCACCACGCCGATGAAGCAGCGGTCGAACCAGTTGGTCTGGATCGGGAGGAAGCCGGCCCGCTCCCGGATCGCCGGGGCGTCCTCCTCGGAGACGTCGATGGGGTCGAAATCCTGCGAGTCTGCCATGGGATCACCCTTTCACCGCGCCGAAGGTGAGGCCCGCGACGATATGGCGCTGCACCAGGCTGAAGATGATCAGCGCCGGGATCAGCGTGAAGACCGAGATCGCGGCCATGATGCCCCAGGACGTGCCGGTCGTGGTGATGTATTCCGACAGGCCGGTCGTCAGCGTGCGGGCGTTGAAGTTCGTCAGCGTCGCCGCCAGCAGGTATTCGTTCCAGGCGAAGACCCAGGTCAGGATCAGCGTGACCGCGAGGCCCGGCCGGCACAGCGGGAAGACGATTTCGGTGATCACCTTCCAGGAACTCGCGCCGTCGACGAAGGCGGCCTCGTCCAGCTCCTTCGGGATGCCGTCGAGCGTCGGGCGCAGCGTCCAGATCGCGAAGGGCAGGTTGAAGGTGCAATAGACGAGGATCATGCCGGTCCGGGTGTCGAGCAGCGTGAAGTTCCCGATCCGGTAGACCTGGGTCAGCAGCAGGAAGAGCGGCAGCAGGAAGACCGCCGGCGGGGCCATGCGGTTGGTGATGGTCCAGAAGAAGATGCTCTCCTTGCCGCCGAAGTCGAAGCGCGAGAGCGCGTAGCAGGCGAGAAAGCCGAGCGTGGTCACCAGGAGCGCGTTGCAGGAGGAGATGATCAGCGAATTGAGCATGTAGCCGCGCAAGGTGCGGTCGTTCAGCACGTCGATGTAGTTCTGCCAATAGGCCGTCCGCAGGATCACCTCCGGCGCGGAGAAGAGCTCCACCGCCGGCTTCACCGAGATCACGAAGAGCCAGTAGATCGGAAACAGCGTCAGGAAGCTGACGAAGATCCAGAACAGGACCGAAAGCCACGGGTTTCCACGCTTCATCGGCTCAGTCCTTCTTGGGGTTGCGCGGCGCGAGCATGCTCACGTAGAGCAGCCAGCAGACCACGATCGTGAGATAGAGGACGATCAGCGAGACGGCCGAGCCGTAGCCGTAGCTCGTCCGCGGGAACACCTCGCGGAAGATGTGCACGCCGAGGAAGCGGGTGGCCGAGCCCGGGCCGCCACCGGTGAGCATGAGCACCTCGTCGACGATCCTGAGCGCGTCCATCAGCCGGATGAAGACGGTGGCCATGAGCGCGGGCAGGATCATCGGCAGGGTGATGTGCCAGAAGATCTGCCGCTTGCCCGCGCCGTCGATCTGCGCCTGCTCGAAGGGGTCGGGCGGCAGCGAGACCAGGGCGGCGATCAGCGTCAGGGTGACGAGCGGCGTCCAGTGCCAGATGTCCATGATCACGGTCACCACGAAGGCCGCGACGGCGCTCTGGCCGATGTTCAGGTCATAGCCGAACCAGCTGTCGAGGAAATGCGGGATGATGCCGATCGAGGGCGTGGTCATCAGCTTCCAGACCGAGCCGACGATGATCGGCGCCATGATGAGCGGCAGCGTGTGGATGGTGCGGAAGAAGGCCTTGCCCGGAAAATCCTTCATGAAGGCCTGGGCGAGAAGATAGCCGATGACCAGCTCGCTCAGCACCGCGAAGGTGACGAAGGTCAGCGTCACCCCGAGCGATGCGAGAAAGCCCGCGTCGAACACGAGCTTCCGGAAATTGTCGGCGCCGATGAAGATGATGTCGGGATTCACCGCGGCCGGGTTCCACTGATGGAACGAGAGCCAGATGATGTAGAGGAAGGGGACCACGCCGAAGAGGAAGAGGATGATCATCGTCGGAGCGAGCAGTATCCAGCCGAGTCTGTTGGATCGCATCTGCCTGATCCCCCTGGTTGCGATGCACGGGCTGTTCGGGTTCCGCCGAGGCGGTGCGGGGCGGGCCGCCGCCGCAGGACGGCGACCCGCATCTGCGATGGATGCCTACTGGCGGTAGCCGAGGTTGCTCAGCTCTTCCTCGGCCTGGGCGGCCATCATGTCCAAGCCCTCGTCGACGGAGAGATCGCCGGTCAGGATCTGGTAGAAGGTCGGTGCCGTGGCCTCGATCACCTGCCGGTGGAACGGGTAGGGCGGCGCGCCCTTGAAGAGGCGGCCGTCGTCGCGCAGCATCGAGTAGTAGCCGCCCAGTTCCGCGTCGAGCGCCTGGACGCTCGGCGCGTCATAGGTGGAGTTCAGAGTGATGCGCGGGGCGGCCACGGCCCATGCCTCCTGCACCTCCGGCAGCGCCATGAACTGCAGGAAGAGGAGCGCGGCGTCCTGATTGCCCGAGGTCACCGGCAGGCCGAAGGCGCCGCCGTCGTAGTAGCCGACATAGCCTTCGCCGCTCTCGGCGGCCTCCATGACGCCATCGGAGAGGGGCGGCAGCGCCACGCCCACGTTGCCGACGACCTTGGACTGGGATTCGTCCGAGGCGATCCAGGCGGCGTTCTCGCCGTAGATCAGCCCCTGGGCGACGCGGCCTGCCGCGAAGGTGGTGGCGGTCTCGGACCAGGTGGATTGCACCGATTCCGGCGGCGCGATGTCGCGCAGGTGGAGCCACCAGGTCAGCGCCTCCTTGGCGGTGTCCGAGTTCATGGTGCCGCCGTTCTCCACCGAAGCGGCATAGTTGTTCGCGGCGTCGATGCCCCAGTTGTAGACGCCGAAGGTCGGCGCGACGGATTCGAAGAATTCGTACCAGGAGGCCGGGTGCCCGGTATGGGCCTGGGCCGTCGTGCCCCAGAGATCCATGTCGTGGTCCTTGCCCCATTGGGTGAAGAACTCGGCGATCTGGGTGTATTCCTCGTGGGTCTTGGCCGGCTCGAGCGGGCGGCCGTATTGCGCCTCGAAGGCGGCCTTGATGTCGGGGTCGTTGAACAGGTCGGTCCGGTAGAGATAGATCTTGATGAAGGCCTCCATCGGGATCCCGAAGAGGTCGCCGTTGTCGCCCCGGAAGTTGTCCGCGAAGCTGGTGAAGTTCTCCTCCGAGAAATTCGCCGCCTTCAGCTCGGGCTTCTCGTTGAGCGCCGCGGAGATATCCACAAGGAAGTCGCGCGCGAG
>ERZ795053.887-NODE-887-length-38254-cov-10.377261_pt1 | contig 38254 bp, 33 predicted proteins | sample MGYA00375137_ERZ795053 | MGnify/ENA primary metagenome ERZ795053 (study PRJEB30182, sample SAMN05720284) | activated sludge metagenome | isolation source: Anaerobic digester | place: Hong Kong | collected 2014-12-17 ... | reverse complement strand
ATAGATGGCCAGGTAGCTAACTTCGTCGGTGGGCAGGCCGATGAGGGTGGGGGCGGGCAGGCGGTAGGTACGGCCGTTCCAGGCGGGCGTGTTCAGGTCGGTCAGGTCGGCCAGACTGGCCGGATCGGTGGAAAATTCGAGGGGCACGCGCAGGTAGGCGGGGCAGCCACCGCCGGCCAGGTCGGCGCAGAGGGCGGCCAATTCGGCGGCCAGATCTTGCCCCAGGCGCTGCACGAGGGCCGCATCGCGGGCCGGATAGGTGAGGCTGAGTAACCCTATCTCGCCGGTGGCGGTTTCGCCCCAAAAGGCGGCGTCGGGCGGGGTTTGCAGCCAGCGGCTGTTTTGCTGGCGGTAGAAGGCCGTTTGTTTTAGATTGACAGGATTGGCGACGCCCAGGTCGGCAACGGCCGTGTAGGGCACGGCAAAGGTCAGTTCGGCCTGGCGCAGGTTGGGCGAGAGGTTGACGGCGGGCACGGGCACGGCCGTGGGCACTGGCTCCAGGCCGAGCGAGGCGCGGTCCAGCGGCAGCCCGGCGTCAAAGAGGCGGCGCTGGGCGGTAAACCAGGCCCGGTCTTGGGACGACAGCAGTTGGGCGTAAAGTTCGGCGTCCTGGCGGGTGATGGCTTGCTGGGAGATGGCGAAAACGGCCGTGACATCTTGCGTGATGCGGGCAATGGCCTCTTGTTGGCGGCGATTGGCGTAGAGCGCGGCGATAGTCACCACCAACAAAATCACCCCCAACGCAAAAAAAAGTGAACGGTATCTGCGCCGCCCAACTGTCGGGGTTGACGGCGACGCGGCCCAATCCTCCGGTTCCTCCTCCTCCGTGTGCCAGTTAAAGGATGGTTTCATAGCCAGTTGCCAGGGACGGTTTTTTAAAGTGATCGCTTCCTGAAGTATAATCGATTATCAGGTCTGCTGTTGAAGTGATATTACCAAAAATTCGGAGTTGCATAATGAACAAAGTGTTTAGTTTTACGGCTGGAGCGATTTGTGGTGCATTGGTGGGCGGCGTGCTCGTCTTGCTTTTTACGCCTGCCTCTGGTGAAGATTTGCTCAAGGCCGCCAATGATCGCTGGCAGGCGGCTCTGAATGAAGGGCGGCGGGCGATGGAAGATCGTCGCAATGAGCTGGAAACCGAGTTTCGCCAGAATTCGGGCATAGGATAAGGAAGTGTTCCGGTGTTTATGTGTTTAAGTGCTTAAGTGTTTAGGTGGGTCGGTGTTTCCATAATCACCTGAAAACCTGTACACCTGAGCACCTAAAAACCTGCACACCTGCACACCATCTCACTCCTGCTCCAGGGTAATCCAATAATGGGCCGGTTGGGCGACGAAGGGGGTCAGGGGGATGATGACCAGCGTGCCGCCTCCTTTGCCGATTTCTACCGGCCACTGCCCCTGGTTGAGTTGGTTGAGCGGGAGCCGCGTGACGGTGGGGGTGAGACCGCCTTCGATGAGCTGCACGGCCCAAAGCTGGGGGAGCTGCCAGCCGGTTTGTACGAAGCCGTCGGCGACCCATTCCGGGCGGCGGCTTTCCACGTCGTCGCGGTAGTTGAGTTCCGGCACGGCGATATCGTCCAGGGCGAAGCCGCGGCCGGAGACGGCCGAATCGGTGAGTACGTCGAAGCGCACCATCACTTGTTGGCCCACGTAACGATTTAAAGAAATTTGCTCTTTGATCCAGCCGTTTTGGTGATCTCTGGCGGCGTCGGAACGGCCGTTAAACGCCGGCCCATACTCGCCGGACACGGCATGGTCGGGGACCAACAGTTCCCAATTCTGCCCGCCATCTTGAGAGATGGAGAGGTAGGCGTAATCGTACTCTTCCTCCAGGTCGTACCAGGCGGCGAAGTTGAGGGTGGCGCTGGCGAGGCCGGAGAGGTCGAAAACGGCCGTTAACCGGGCATTCGTCTCGTCCTGGGCCGGCGCGTACCACATCTGTTCGCCGCTGGGCGGCGGACTGTCAATAAGGTTGGTCAGCGTATCGCCGGCAAAGGTGATGGTGACCGGCCCGCGCAGGTCCAGGTCGATGTAATGCACGCCAAATTGATCCAGTTCGGCCGTGGTCTCCTGGGGAAGCTCTTTGATGCGCCAATCGAAAGACGGCCGTCCCAAATCCAGATTCTCGTAATTGTAGCGCGGCCCGGCGGCCGGATTGTCCAGAAAATTGGCGGCGGCCCAATCGGCCGTAAAGTCCGTCAGGCTGCGATCCGGCGCGTAGCCCTGCAAAATGGCGTTAACGCCGGCCAGCCCGTTGGCCGGGTGGCGCGACAGCTCTTGAATGGCCTGTTCTCCCAACTGCTCCCAAAGGTAGACCGAATAGAGATAGGCGGCGCTGTAATGGGCGTCCACGTAGTCGGATTCGTAATCCCAGGTGTTGAGCTGGGTCTCCGGGCGGCGGATGTAGTCGATGGGCGTGGCGGTATCAAACCCCAGGTAAATTTCCGCCAACTGCGACAGGCCTTCATTGAGCCAGGTGGCTTCGTTGGGGTCCACATACCATTGAATCAGGTGCTGAATTTCATGCACCAGCGTGCCGTAATACAAATCTTCCCCTAATTCCAGGTTGCCCATCACCAGGTAGACCATTTCTTGTTCGTTGGAGTCGGCGTACAGGCTGCGCGGATACTCGTCGACGCTGCTGAAATAGCCCAGTTCGCTGCTGTTGCTGGCCCCGGACAGGTGGAGGATGGTGAAGTGGGGGTCGTTGTCAACGCCGGGCTGCCATTCCTGGCCGAACAAGGCCACTAGCCGGGGGTAAAATTCGGTTTCCAGGCGGTCAGCGGCGGCCTGGACGTCTTTTTGCCGGTAGCCCAGGCCGTCTTCTACCCAGAAGTAGGCGTGTTCGGTCAGACCCAAGAGGGTGGCCTGGATACGGCCGTCGTCGGTCATAAAAGTTTGCCGGTCGCCTAACTGGTAAGCCGTGGCGTGGATGGTTCGCTCGTCGGCTTTGTTGTTGGTCAGGCGCTGGCTCGTCTCGAAATAGTCGTGGGGTGGGTAGTTGGTGTCCAGCAGTGCCTGTAAATCGCCTGGGCCGCGATTGGGCACGGCCGTCTGGTTGATGGCCTCAGGCGGGAAGATGGCCAACGAAGGCAGCGGGGCCGGTTCGCTGGTGGGCTGTTCGCTGGTGGGCTGTTCGCCGGTGGGCGGCTCACTCGTGGGCGGCTTGCCGGTGGGCGGTTCGGTGGGTGGGAGTTCTGCCGGACGTGTGATGGTTGGGGAAATGGGGACGAGGGCAACGGCCGTAGATCGCCCATCCTGGACTACCCGTTGATCGTAGCGCAGCCAAACAATCGCCCCCGTGGCCAACACGCCAAAGGTGCACACCGCCACAATCGCCGCCAACAGACAGCCGCTGACAGCAAGCCAGAAGGTGTTGTTGGAGCGCTGATTGGGTTGTGGGTTAGTTGGTTGCATGACCTTTTTGAATGGGAGCCGTCAGGCCTAATCTTTCTCCGGGATGATGGCAAATTGGTAGGGCGCAGGTTGGCGAGTTACCGGCGTGCTGCCCGATACCATAAGGATAGCTTCGCTGTGGTTTCTGTCCATAGCGAAACGCCACTCGCCCTGCTGATTCTCATCTAGCGGTAAGCGTTCGATCTGGATGCCTTCAAAGCCGACCAGGACGCGCTGCACGATGAAGGTTTGCGGCAGGGTGTTGGTCACGCGCAGGATGCCGGATTCGGTCCATTGGCCGGGCTGCTCGGCGTCGTCGCGGTAGGCCAGTTCGGGAATGGCGATGTCGTCGACCAGGAAGCCCTGGCCGGTGAGGGCGCCGTCGGTGATGGTATGAAAGCGCAGAAGGATTTCTTGCCCGGCGAAGGGGGTGAGATCGGCCGTTTCCTGCTGCCAGACGGGGCTGTCGCCGCCGCCGCTGACGCCGGTGTAGCCCGGCCCCAGGCTGTTGCCCTGGGGATTGTCCAGGGTGGTGGAATCGGTGGATAAGAGCTGCCAGGTACGGCCGTTATCCGCCGACGCCGCCACGTAAGCATAGTCCCAGCCCGCCTCAATGTCATACCAGGTCCAGAAGGTCAGCGTGGCCTGGTCCAGCCCGCTCAGGTCAAAAGCGCGCGTCAGCGTCATCTCCGATTCGTCGGCGGGCAGGCTGGCGTAAAAATAGTTGCCGCTGTGCGGCAGGGCGTTGACCCAATTTACTTGCTGCGTGCCGGTAAAAACCACCGTCACCGGGTCCGGGCTGCTGATGTTGAAATAATCCGTGCCGTACTGGTGGACGGTGTCGCTGTGGAGTTGCACCACCGGCATTTCGCCGAACATCTGCGGATTCATGGCGGCGAAAGCCACCGATTGATACTGGTAGACGCCTTCGCCGCGTCCCAGGCTTTGCAGGATGTTGGTCATGGCCCAATCGGCAAAGAGGTCGTCGAAGGTGAGGCCGGTATTGAGGTTTTGCAAAACGGCCGTAATCCCCGCCGGGCCGCTCGCGGCTTCTTCCACCAAGGCGCGTGTTGCCTCCGGGCCGAATCGATCCAAAAAGTAGGCGGCGAAGTAGTAGGCGCTGGCATAATGCGCCCCAATCGTTTCCGGGTCGTGGGTGAGGGTGGTGAGCTGGGTGTCGGTTTTGTAGACAAAATCCTCGGCGCGGTCGACGGTGAAGCCGTTGACGTGCGCGGCCAGTTCAGCCATGCCTTCGTTCAGCCAGCCATCTTCGTTGGGGTCGATATGCCATTGGATGAGGTGCTGGAGTTCGTGGGCGATGGCGTGGTAGTAGTTGTCGCTGCCCAGCCGCGCGTCTTTCAGGCTGACATAGAGCATTTCGCGCTGGTTGGAGTAGGGATTTACGGCCGTTACCTGCTCATCACCCGACCAGAAATAAGCCACGCCAATGTCGCCAATCTCTTTCAGATGCAAAATGTTCAGGCGGTTGTCGCCGTCGATGCCGGGCTGCCACTCCGTGCCGAAGAAGGCGCGGTTGGTGGGCAGAATGTCCGTTTCCAGGCGGGCGGCAGCCGCAGCCACGTCGGTCGGTTTGAGATTCAGGCCGGTTTCGGCCCACATATTCAGGGCGTCGGAGCGGTAAACCAGTTCGGCCTGGATTTGTTGGGTCTCGTGGCTGCTGGTGTCTTTGACCCAAAAATCGGTCTGGTCGCCGACCTGATAGTCGGCGGCCTGGTCCTGGGCGACGTATGGCGCGTCTATGCCCCGGAAGCGGTTGGTCAGATCGACCATGTCCCGTGGGGGCGGGGCGGCTGTGGCGACGGCCGTCAGCGTCTCAAAGGCGCTGGCCGGCGGCGCGGTGGTAATTGGCTCGGGAATGGGTTCCTGGATCAGGCCGCAGGCGGCCAGCGAGAGGAGAAAAAGGGTAACGGCCGTTAGCCGGGCAAACCAATGAATTTTCTGAGAATCAGCGAAATGTTTCATGCAACAGACTATACTCCCCAAATCGGTTGATTGCTCCCGGCCCTCAGCGGGTCAAGCGCCGGGTGATTATACGGAAGGCAGGGCAAATCGCAACTGATTCCGCTGCGGCGGGTTTATTCAAGTGGGTTGGAGCTAGAGGGCGGCGTTTGGCTGTGAACGCGGGCCTCTAGCTCTTTCTTTAAAACTGCTGAACGTGAAGGATGCATATGAAATATGCCCATATTGTCGGTTGGGGCTGTTATCTGCCCGACCGGATCATGACCAATGACGAAATCGCCCAGATCGTGGACACCTCCGACGAGTGGATTCACACGCGCACGGGGATTCGCCAGCGCCACATCGCCGGCGCCGCCGAAACCACCTCCACCCTGGCGTTTGAGGCGGCCGCCCGCGCCCTGACGGTGGCCGACATGCATCCCTCGCAGGTGGACCTGATCATCGTGGCCACCTCCACGCCGGAGCACATTTTTCCCTCGACGGCCAGCCTGGTGCAAGATTACCTGGGCGCGACGCGCGCCGGGGCGTTTGACCTGAGCGCCGCCTGTTCCGGGTTTGTCTATGCCCTGGAAATGGCCGCGCAGGCCATCGCCACCGGATCCATTCGCAATGCGATTGTGGTAGGTGCGGAGACGATGTCACGGGTATTGGACTGGGAAGACCGCTCGACGTGCATTTTGTTTGGCGATGGGGCGGGGGCGGTGGTGCTGCGCGGTTCTAGCGTGCCCGGCGGCGTGCTGGCCTCAACCATGCGTTCGGATGGCTCAGGCGGCGATTTATTGAGCTTGCCGGCCGTGTACCACAACCCGGTGCCCAGTTTGAGCCAGGAGTTTTACCACAACGGCCACCAGCGTAATACGATCGACATGCACGGCCGTCAGGTTTTCCGCTTTGCCACCCAGGTGATCCCCTCGTCGGTACGTGAGGTGCTGCAAAAGGCCCAGTTGACTCTGGACGACGTGGCGCTGATTGTGCCGCACCAGGCCAATATGCGCATCATCGAAACCTCAGCCAAGCGCCTCAAAGTCCCGGTGGAAAAATTTTATGTTAATCTGGCGCAAACGGGCAATACCTCGGCGGCTTCAATTCCCATCGCCCTGTGCCAGGCCATCGAAGAACGGCGGCTGAAACCGAATGACAATGTGGTGTTTGTCGGCTTTGGCGGCGGGCTGACGTGGGCGGCGACGGTGCTGAAGTGGGGCGTGACTCCGCCGGACGTGCGTCGCCTGGACAAGGAATGGAAGCGCGCTCGTTACATCGCCGCCCGGCTGCGGTCTAAGCTGAAGCGCTGGCGGCGCAAAGTGGGGGCTTTCCTGGCCGGTTCACCGACGCCGGAGGCGCGCCTGAAGGATGCCAACCGCCGCCCGGAAAAGCACGACGAGCGGGCGTTGGACGACGAAGATTGAGGGTGGGAAACGGCCGTTTCCTGTCGTCACCTCTGCCCGGACGTGCTAATATCCAGACATGACTAATTTAAAGCAACCAACACAATTTTGGCGCAACTCATGGCCCTGGATCATCCTGGGCGGGCTGCTGACGATGGCGGCTTTCTTGTTGATCCTGGCCCCGGAAGAATCGACGCTGGGGCAGGGCATCAAAACGGTTTACGTCCACGTCGCCCTGACGTGGACCGGCATGGCCGGCTTTGTGGTGGCCGGTTTGCTAGGGCTGGCGGTGCTGGTCACAGGCAGCCGGCGCTTTGCCGCCTGGATGCAAACGTTGGGCTGGGTGGCCTTTGGCTTTTACGTTGCCGGCATTGCCATGAGCGCCCTGGCCTCGAAAGTGAATTGGGGCAACGTGTTCTGGCAGGAGCCGCGCTTTATGGCGGCCTTTAACGGGCTGGCTGTGGCCGTGATTATCCTGTCCGCCAATGTCTGGATACCCTGGCTGCGTTTGCGCGGGGCGCTGCAGGCGGTGCTGCCGCTGATTATTTTCTGGCTGACTTACAGCGCGCCCTTGCTGCTGCATCCGCGCAATCCCATTTTTACGTCGGACTCGCTGGGGATTAAACTGGCTTTCGGCGGCATGTTTGTGCTAACGGCCGGCCTGGCGGTGTGGGTCGCGTGGGCGGTGCGGAAGAGGTCGAATAGTCGAGTAGTCGAGTAGTCGAATTATCGTGTAGTCAAGTAGTCGAATAGTCCAGTAGTCAACTACCAGACTACCAGACTCTATCAAACCGCTTTGGCGATGTGCTGGACGATGACTTCTTCGCTGACGACACCCTGGATGTGGACACGGCCGTTTACCGTCAGGTGGGGGTAGCCAAACACCGAGTGCTTCCAGGTAGCCTGGGGGAACATGTCGCCCATGATAAGGAAGGCGCGAATGTGCGGGCTGAAGGCGGCCATGTTGAAGATGGGTTGGGCCATCAACGGGCCGGATTCGTCGGCAACGGCCGTGATCAATTCCAGGTTCACGTCTTGCTGCAAAGAATGCAGTTGAATGCGCGTTTTTGCCTCCAGCGTGCTGCCCCGGAACGCCACAGCCTGCATCGCCGCGATGAACGAGGTCATCTGGTAACCGGATGGGAGGCCCACCAGACGCACGCCGACGTCCTCATACGCCTCTTGCGTGCCGCGCATCACGCCGATCACCGGCCAATACGGGTAGTTGATGCGCTGGGGCAGGCGCTGGCATTGCACGTTGTCGAAGCGGTCGGCCAGCGTCTGGCACAGCAGGACCGCCTCCCGTTCGCGTTGGCTGGCCGATTCGTCGCCCCAGACAATCAGGTAAAGCGGTTCCGGCAGGTGTTCGATAAACGCCGGCAGCTGCGCCCAGGTTTCGTCGTCGAATATGTGTTGTTCTTGGCTCATTGTCACCTTCCTCGGCCCCGATTTATAATCAGCCGGGACGAAATTAGCAAATTGGCTGCCCGCCAGCCAGTCACAAAACCGTTATGATACCTTTTTTGATCACTTTTCTGATTTGGGCTTTGCTGCACAGCCTGACGGCCATGACGCGGACGAAGGCGCTGGTGCGGCGGTGGATGGGGGAACGGCCGTATGCCGGACTCTATCGCCTGCTGTACAACCTGTTTGCTTTTGTCACCATCCTACCGGTCTTTTATGTGATGTGGATGGCCGTGCCGCGCACCGAGTTGTGGGCAATACCCACCCCCTGGCTTTACGGCGCACAAGCGCTGCGCCTGGTAGGGGTGATCGGACTGCTCATTGCCCTCTGGCAAACCGACATCTGGGATTTCGTCGGGCTGCGTCAGGCTGTCCGCTTTTTACAGGGCGAAGAAGAAATGAGCCTGCCGCCCAGGCTGGTCACCGGCGGCATGTATGCCATCGTGCGCCACCCGCTCTATTTTTTCAGCATGTTGTTCTTATGGCTTAATCCGGTGATGCTTTTGCCCAGTTTTCTCTTCAACTTACTGGCCACAGGCTATTTTTACGCCGGCTCGCGAGTGGAAGAAAGGCGGCTGGCTGCTTTCTTCGGCGAGCGCTACGTCGCTTACCGCCGGCGTGTACCCGGCCTGTTCCCCATCCCCAAACGTCGCCCTGCCGATTGATCAAAAAAGCCACGAAGATTACCTGAACCTTCGTGGCTGGTTTGTTTACTGGCGCGGCTTTTAGCCTATTCTCAACTGTTCTCCTGCAAAAATGTTGCCACCGCTTCGGCTGAATCGAGCTGCAAGGCTTTTTCGGCCAGACGCTTGGCGTCGAATTCGGTAATGGTGCGTATGGCGGCTTTGACGGCCGGGATGGCCGGCGCATTCATGGATAATTCATCCAATCCCAAACCCACCAGCAGGGGTGTGGCCTGGGCGTTGCCCGCCAGTTCGCCGCACATGCCAACCCAAATTTTGGCTGCATGTCCCGCTTCCACCGTCTGTTTGATCATGCGCAGGACGGCCGGCTGCAGCGCCTGGGCCAGGTCGGCTACCCGGGCATTCCCCCGGTCGGCGGCCATCACGTACTGCGTCAGGTCATTGGTGCCAATCGAGAAGAAATCCGCTTCTTTTGCCAGTTGATCCGCAATCGCCACAGCCGAAGGCACTTCGATCATGATGCCGACCTGGATTTTGGTATCGAAGGGGATTTTTTCGGCTTTCAGTTCCGCTTTCACTTCGGCGACCAGGGTTTTGGCGGCTTTTAGCTCCGAAAAAGCGCCGATCATGGGGAACATGATGCGGATTTTGTTTTGATGGCTGGCGCGCAGGATGGCGCGCAGTTGGGTCTTGAATATTTCCGGTTGGTCCAGGCAAAAACGGATGCCGCGCCAGCCTAAAAAGGGATTTTCTTCGCGGTCCTGGTTGAGATAGGGCAGGGGTTTGTCTCCGCCGACGTCCAGGGTGCGGATTATGATCGGTTTGTCTTCCAGCGCCTGGGCCGCCTGGATGTAGGCGGCGAGCTGTTCTTCTTCCGTAGGCGCATCGGGCCGACCCATAAACAAAAATTCGGTACGGAACAGGCCGACGCCTTCCGCGCCATATTCCAAAGCAATGGCGGCGTCGTTGGGACCGCCGATGTTGGCGGCCACTTCAATGGTTTTCTTGTCTTTGGTGATGGCGCGTTGTTGGGCTGTGGCTTTGACGCGGCGTTGTTCGGTGAGCCAGGCAATGCGCTTTTCGGCCAGTTGGGTCAGCTGGGCGTCGTCGGGCTCGATCCAGAGGCGGCCTTGCTGGCCGTCCAGGGCCACGGTTTTGCCGTTGGGCAGGTTTTCTAACTGGTTGCCCAGGCCGACGATGGCGGGAATGCCCAGGGCGCGGGCGAGGATGGCGCTATGGGAGGTGGCGCCGCCCAATTCGGTGCAGATGCCCAAGACTTGTTTGGGATCCAGGCGTGCAGTGTCGGAGGGGGTGAGGTCAGCAGCGATGAGGATGGACGGCCGTCTGAATTCCAGTAACGGCCGTTCCAAATCCATCATTTGCCCTAACACCCGCTGCCCCACATCTTCCACATCCAGCGCCCGGGCCTGCATGTAAGCGTCGTCCAGGGCACGGAAACGGTCGGCGGTGGCAGTAATGGTCTGCTGCCAGGCGGATTCGGCATTAATTTTTTCCTGTTCGATGTGGGCTTTGGCCGTTTCCAGGATGTCTGGATCGTCTAGCAGAAGCTGGTGGGCTTCAAAGATGGCTGCTTCATTAGCGCCTACCTGGCGCACGGCCTGGGCATACAGTTGGCGGATTTCCTGGCGGGCGGTTTGCACGGCCGTTGCCAGCCGGTCCCATTCCGCAGCGGGGTTTTTGATTTTGTGCGTTTTTACCTCTGGGAGGCGAGGCCGGTATTGGGCGACCGGCCCAATGGCCACGCCCGGCGAAGCCGGGATGCCCACCCATTCGCCTGCCGCGGCGACGGCCGTAGCTACCGGCGGTTCCGTTGACAGGTCGTCGTCCACGTCGCCAAAATTTTGCCCGGCCAATTCTTCAATGGCGGCCAGGGCAGCCTCGGCGTCGGCCCCGGCGGCCCGGATCACTACGGTATCACCTTGACGTACGCCCAGCGTGGCCACCTGATTGATGCTTTTGGCATTGGCAACCTGGTCGCCCAGTTGGATTTGCATGGCGGCTTGAAAACGGTTGGCGGCGCCGACAAAACGCGCTGCCGGGCGCGCGTGCAGGCCCAATTTGTTGGGGATGACCAGCGAAATTGACAGGGCTTCATCGGCGAGCTGGCCGGGAGCGGCGACAGCCTGCTCTTCGTGACCAATCTGGCCTTGCTTGACAAACAATGCGCCCTTCGCTTCTTGCAGCACCTGCTCAACCGACGCCCCCACGGAGGCTTGTACGGCCGCCGCCAGCGTGCCTTCGACCAGTGGGGCGGGGGAGAGATGAATGAAGTCTCGATGTTCCGGCGGCAGCAGGTCCACGGCCGTTTCTGTGCTGAGGAGCGCGCTCCCGAGGTCCATCAGAACGACCACACCGTCCTCAGAGAAGACTGATTCGATAGCCGTCATCACTTTGATGGGGTCCGTGCCGATCGGCTGCTCGTCGTCGTCAATGCCGCCCGCGGTGGCGATCAGAATTTCGGACTGAACCATTTGTAAGGCGAGTTCGCGAACTCCCTCGGCTAAGATAGCGCTGTGTGAAACGATGACAATGCTTACCATAACGTTCTCGATTTAGTTGGCAAGCGGGCGACGGCACGATGGGCAATCGATTACTTCGTGAACGGCCGTTTCCAGCTCAGGAGTTAAATATTCTACCGGGCCCTGTTTAAACCCGGTCGTTCCGCACCAGCACGCATACCAGCCCATCGGCGAGGCGGCGTACAACATGCGCGGCACCTGCAAATTGATCACTTCGACGTCCATGCCCCAGCGGGCATTGGTAATCAGGCGCAAACAACCGGCGGCGTGCAGTTTGTTGGCATACAGTTGAAAATGTTGACAGTGGCGCATCAGGAGAACGGCCGTGGTTACCCCTTCCGGCACCTTTTCCCGCAGCGCATCCACGTGGCATGCCGCCAGATTCTGCGGCAAAGCATAAGCCGCCCGGAATAAAACATCCGCCTGAATTTCCCAGGCAATAACCCGTTGGGCGATTTCGGCCAGACGGCGCGACAGGCGCAAATCCCCAGCGCCAATCTCCAGTACCACATCATCCGGCCGGATAGCTCTCATCACCTGGCCATACGTTGGCTCATCATACGGGGCCCAAAGGCGTTCCCATTCGCGGGCAGTCGTCGGAATCATGATGGATGATTAGCGTCTTACCAGTTTGTTGAACCCCAATGCCAGGAAAAAGACAAGCCAGATAGCCACAGCTGAACCCACGCCCCACATCATGGCGCGCCACACCCCTTCCGTCGGGTAAAGCTGCCAGGTCATAAAGGCGGCAAATCCCAGGCCAAGCATCAAAATCAGCGTCATCCCCGAGCGCGGCGCTATCCAAGGTTCACTCATGGCCTTGGCGATTTCCGCGTCTTGCTCCTTGCTGGCCTTGTCGCTGGCAGTTTGGGGTGTTTTACGTTTAGATTTTTTTGCCATATCTGGTCCTTAATTGCCAAACGTCTTATCGGGCGTTTGGGCTAGCTGTTTATCAGATCGCGCTTATCCAGGTCATACAGACCATAAGCGGCGGCCAGTATTTCAATCGGGTGGCGAGAGGGCAAATCCGTACCGTGTTCCAGTTGCCAACGACAGGTCTCGGAATCGCAAGCGGTCATTTCCACAGCCTCACCCTGGTCGGCCACAAAGTTAAACAATTCTGCGCCAACATCCATGGCAATTTGGTACTTTTCTTTCTTATAGCCATACGTGCCAGCAATGCCACAGCAGCGCGCCTGGCTTTCCCGCAAGTCAATGCCCGGAATCAGGGTTAGAATATCCATTGCCGGTTTGCCTACGCGGTGCGCCCGGTATTGGCACGGCGCGTGGTAAGGCAGCACCATGTTGATTTCGCGAAAATCAGTCTTGAGTTCACCATGGTCGTGCCGCTCACGCAGCCATTCGAAAATATCCCAGGTGGCCATGGTGATGGCTTTGGCCTGTTCCGTGTCAAAGTCTAGCAGTTCCGGCGCTTCTTCTTTGAGGGTGAGGGTGCAGCTGGTGCTCGTTCCCACGATGTCTAATCCGGCCTGAGCGTAGACGAGCAGTTTATTCACGTTGTTTTGGTGGTAATCGGTAGCTGCGTCGAATTCTCCGTTGCTGAGCAGCGGCAGGCCGCAGCAGTTTTGTGGAGGAACCAGCACCTCGTAGCCGTTGTGTTCAAACACGGCCACGGCCGCTTTGCCGATAAACGGTTCATAGTACATCGTGGCGCAGCCGTGGTAATACACAACTTTCTTTGCCGATTTCAAACGGACCGCCTGGGTTTTCTTGACCCAGTCACCGAACGTGCCCTCGGTGGACCAATGAGGTAGGGGGGCTTCACGCGCAATGCCCATCACCTTTTCGGCCATCACCCGGCTAAAGGAATTGTGTAAGCCGAAATTGGCCAGCCCTGGGGCGATGCTGCCGATCTTGCCCAGCGTTTCATTGCGCCCCAACAGCCGGTTACGCAGGGGGATGCCTTCTTCGGCCATGATTTGGGCACGAGCGCGGGCATTCAGCTCGGCGATCTTTACTCCGGTGGGGCAAACTTCGTTGCATACCCGGCAGCCTGAGCAGTAATCGACCGAGTGGTCTGGCGTTTGCGGCTGGCCGTTTTCGCGGAAGCGCTGCGCCTGCGGGCCGACATATTTGGGTCCGGGGAACAGGTCGGTGACGGCCGATACTGGGCAGTAGCTGGTGCAAATGTTGCATTTTATGCATTCGTCTAGGGATGGTCCGACAGAATGCCAAGATTTAGTGAACATAGTTGATCCTCTCAACTGCTTAGCGCCTGGGCAGCGGCTACGCCGGTGGCAATGGCCGTGCCTTCGGTGCTGCGCTCCAGAATCGCGTCGCTTTGGGCCAGCAGGTTGCCCGCCGCCCAAAGGTTGCCATACAGGAGCTGGCCATTTTCGGTAACCGGTTGGAAGTGTTGGTTGACGGTGACGCCGCCGTTAAATACCGGATGTCCTTGCGTGGCCAGGAAGCCGGGCTCAAACCAATTGGCCCGATCTTGGGGCATGGTGAGGGGCAGATTGAAGATGGTTTCCCAGACACGGCCGTGCATGTCGCTGTTGAATCCGCCGCCTAAGATGCCGCCGGTAGCCAGCAAGTATTTGTCGGCGCGCAGTTTGAGCGGTCGGGCGCTGGTGGCGCTTTCGACCCACTGCACAGCGCCGGGCACACCGTTGGGCGCGGTCAGATTGGCGGTTATGACTTCTATCCCGGCGGTGAGACGCACGCCCTGTTCTTGCAGGTAACGGCGAAGGCTCTTGAAAAGGCGCACGCCCGGCACGCTGGGCGGCAGGGTAGGGATTTCAAAGACCAGCGAGTTGGTTTCGCGCTCCAATTCGGCCAGCAGCGTCATGTGGGCGTCCATGCCCAGGATGGCCGGCAGCCCGATGCGTTCGCCGGGCCGCACGAGTTTGCGCAAGGCCGCTCCCAGCAGAGCGCGCTGCTCTTTATTATCCAGCCCCTGGGCCAACTGGACGGTGTTGCTGTCGTGGCGTTGGGTGATGAGTTTGAGGGGTAAAAAGGCAGCGCGGGCTGGATAGCCGAGTTTGGTCAGGTTTTCGGCAATAAGTTCTGGGTAGAAGTCGCGCATGCCGGTAAAGCCGACGATGAGCATGGGTTCAGAGCGGCTTAAATCGCCCGCCAACTGCCCTTTGGGGGCCAGGTAAGTGGGGCGGGCGGCTCCGGCCGGGGAGGGCAAGAGCAAATTATCGCCAGGGTTGGCGGCGCCGCCGTAGGGTACGCCCAGGTCTTTGCTCAGGGCGACGAAGGTAGCAAGTGTTTGGGCCAGGTGTTCGTTGCTGAGCAGGGCGTAAGGGTGATGGGGGTTGGCTTCAATGAGGGCCGGGATTTGCTCCAACGGCCGTTTCACGGCCGTTTGCGGTTGCGCCGGCGAATACCCCAATAGATCGACCGTGCCGGCGCTCCAGTGCATCGAACCCAGTCCTTTGGAGACGACGTTGACGCGCAGGCCGGCTTTAACGGCCGTATACGCGGCCATCAACCCGCTCAGTCCAGCGCCAATAATCAGTAAATCAGACATCGGCCACCTCCTCGGCTGTAGGCGTCGTGTCAAAATGATAAAAATCGGTGACAGGGCTGGCCAACTGCTTGTCTGGCAGGTGGTCCACGTTCATCAAGCTCATGTAAATCAGCTCGTCCAGCCGTTCCTGTTTCAGTTGGCGGCCCCACAAAATAGGCGTCACCCCTTTCCAGCGCTCTTGCAAAAAGTCGCGCAGCAGCAAATTCGGGTTGAACGCGTCGGCGGAATTGGCCGGTTCGGCGCTGCTCTCGTGGCTGTCCGCATCGCTGACGAGATTGTGACCCGGCGATTGTAGATATGCGACTTCCCACTTGGCCGTGCTGCCAGCCTCGTCGCTCATGTCCACTTCCCAACTCCCGGCGTTTTTCATCTCGTGCAAAATGCCCACCGCCCGGTAGGTGCAGAAACCGCCCTGGCAGGGGCCTTTGCCCAGGCGCACGTCGCGCCGCAGGTCGTCAAGGGTCAGTAATGGGTTCCGCCGGGCGGCATTTTCCACCATGGTTCGCGTGACCAACTCGCATTCACAGACCAGTTGGCCTTGCAAGTGCTGTTCTTCAATGTCATGCAGGCGGTGGCCTAGCCAGTAGTTGCCCTGTTCGGCGCCGGGGACGGGGGTGGTAGCCGTGGTACACGGCCGTTCTGTGCCCAGATGCCGGCAAATATCGTCCACCGTCGCTTCAGCCATCAGGCGGAACGTGGTCCACTTGCCGCCGGTAATCGTGAGGAAGCCGCTGACGCCTTCCCGCTCTTGGTGGTCGAGCAATGCCAGCTTGCGGGTTACATCGCGCCCCTTGCCGCTGGTATAGGTGTCCTGGAATAACGGCCGTACCCCAGCCCAGGCTCGCAGCACCCGCGCCTGCGCAAAACCGGGAACCATCTTGTCCCCTTCCTCAAGCATTTTATTCACTTCCCACGGCTCAATACGCAGAGGTTCCGGTTCAGGCACGTTGATCGACGTCGTCCCGATCACACAAACCGTGTGACTGGGCACAATAATGTCCCCGTCCGAGGGCATTTTGCAACGATTCACTACCGTATTCACCAGCCGATGGTTCATCGCCACCATCGTCCCCTTGCTGGGCATGATGGTAATTTGGATGCCCGCCATCGCCGCCAATTTACCCGTCCAGGCGCCGGCTGCATTGATTGTGATGTCCGCGTGAATTTCCATCTCTTCGCCAGTGACGACGTTGTGGACCATTGCTCCGGCCACCCGGCGGTTATCGTCGCCCCCGGTCATGATCAAATTGGTCACTTCGTGGTAGGTTAGAATTTGCGCGCCTGCGTTGCGAGCCGCCTGCGCCGTGGCGTGTGCCGCCAGGAAACTGTCTGACGAGCCATCTGGGACTTCAAAGACGCGGCTGATGCGCGGATTAAGCAGCGGCTCGCGACGCAGTGCCTCAGCCACGGGAATTTCAGTGCAAGGAATGCCGACAGCGTCGCAGCCGGCTTTAAATTTATCCGGAAAATCGCCCTCATCCTCGGGCAAAACGACAAAAAACCCACTGGTGTCTTCAATGCAGTGGGCATGCGTGACACGTAAAATTTTGTTTTCGGCGATGCATTCAGCCGCGCCATGGGGGTCTTTGACGGCGTAACGGCCGCCGCTGTGCAGCAGCCCATGGTAACGACCCGACGTCCCATGTGTCAGATCGCGCCTCTCCACCAAAATTACTTTGAAACCGCGTAATGCCGCATCCCAGGCTACCCCAGTTCCTGTAGCACCGCCGCCGATTACCAAGACTTCCGTCTTTAATTTGTGCATAAGTGCCTCAATTCCCAAAAAAGTAATCAGTGCCCAATGTTCTCGGGGCGTCTATCGACATCCTTCGAACATTGAACACTGATTACTGCACTCTAAACCAGTTTATTCAACCCAGTCGAAGGTGCGGGTGACCGCCTTCTTCCATTGGGCATACAATTCTGTGCTGGCATTGCTGCCTTCAGCCGGTTTCCAGGTCTTGTCCACGCCCCAGTTGTCGCGCATTTCCTGGGTGCTGGTCCAGAAACCAACCGCGTAACCGGCGGCATAAGCCGCGCCCAAAGCAGTCGTTTCCGCCACCTTCGGGCGAACCACCGGCACGTCCAACACGTCCGATTGGAACTGCATCAGGGTGTCGTTGTAGACCATACCGCCGTCTACTTTCAGGGCTGTTAACGGCACACCGGAGTCAGCATTCATGGCATCCAACACTTCGCGGGTCTGGTAAGCGGTCGCTTCCAAAGCGGCGCGGGCGATGTGGCCCTTATTCACGTAGCGGGTCAGGCCAACGATGACACCACGCGCATCCGAACGCCAGTAGGGAGCGAACAGGCCGGAGAAAGCCGGGACGAAGTACACGCCGCCATTGTCTTCCACGCTCTTGGCGTAGTCTTCGATGTGGGGCGAGAAGTCGAAGAAGTTCAGGTTGTCACGCAGCCATTGAACCAGCGCACCGGTGATGGCGATGGAGCCTTCCAGAGCATACACAGCCGGTTCATCACCGAATTTGTAGCAAAGGGTGGTCAACAAACCGCTCTTGGACGGGACAATCTTGGTGCCGGTGTTGAGAATCATGAAGCAGCCGGTGCCGTAGGTGTTCTTGGCTTCGCCGGGGCTAAAGCAAGCCTGGCCTACCGTGGCCGCTTGTTGGTCGCCGAGGTCGCCTGCCACCGGGATTTTGCCGCCAAACGGGCCATCTTCGGTGGTGTAGCCATAAACCTTGGAGGAGGGCATGATCGTCGGCAGCATCGACATGGGGATGGTCATCTCTTTGGCGATGGTTTCGGACCAATTCAGGGTTTCCAGGTTCATGAGCATGGTGCGGCTGGCGTTGGTCACGTCGGTGACGTGCGCGCCGCCCTTGGGGCCGCCGGTCAGGTTCCAGATGACCCAGGTGTCGATGTTGCCGAAGATGGCGTCGCCTTTCTCAGCGGCTTCGCGCAGGCCTTCGACGTTGTCGAGCATCCATTTTACTTTGGGGCCGGAGAAGTAGGTGGCCAGGGGCAGGCCGACCTTTTCGCGGAACCGGTTCTGGCCGATGCCACCTTCAAGAGCTTTGATGATTTTGTCGGTGCGGGTGTCTTGCCAGACGATGGCGTTGTAATAGGGCTTGCCCGTGTTTTTGTCCCAGACGACCGTTGTTTCGCGCTGGTTGGTGACACCAACAGCGGCGATGTCGGCGGCGGTGAGACCGGCGTTCTTCAGAGCACCTTTGACGACGTCCTGGGTGCGCGCCCAGATTTCCATCGGATCATGTTCTACCCAGCCAGGCTTGGGGTAGATTTGTTCATGTTCCATCTGATGTAGGCCAACCGGTTCCCCAGCGTGGTTAAAGATCATGCAACGAGTGCTGGTTGTACCCTGGTCAATTGCGGCTACAAATTTTTCTGCCATTTTTTTTCTCCTTCAGATCAAAATAGTGGGGGAGGTGGCAGTCTACCTAAATTGGCTGCCGCCTCCTTGTTTTGTTTGTATTAACTTTCTAAAGTGTCGAGCAATGCTTTTAACAGTAAGTAGGAGGAGGTTGCGCCGGGGTCTTGATGTCCGCGACTGCGTTCTCCGAGGTAACTGGCCCTGCCTTTGCGGGCGATGAGCGGAATGGTGCCTTTCATGCCTTCTTCGGCGGCGTCAACGGCCGCTTTGAGGGCATCGTGGGTGTTTTTGCCGTCATCGAGAGCTGCTTGCATGGCATCCAAAGCAGGTGACCAGGCATCGAACATGGTTTTGTCTTCAAGTTGGGCACGACCTCGCTGCACAATGCCTTCGACGCCAGTCTTCAGCATTTTGAAGAGGTCTTCATCGTTGAGTTCTTCTTTAGATGCTAGAGCCATGCCGCTGCGCATGAAGAAAGTGCCGTATAGTGGCCCGCTGGCGCCGCCAACACTGGAGATGAGGGTCATGCCGGTGGTTTTCAGGATGTTGCCAATGTCTTTGTCGGCGACGGTGGGCAGTTTTTCCATGACTTTTTTGAAGCCACGGTCCATGTTAATCCCATGATCGGCGTCACCGATTGCGGCGTCTAGCTGGGTCAGATATTCTTTGTTGTCCTTCATGACATTGGCAGTTGCTTCCAGCCAATGGACAATTTGATCTCTGGTGACCATAGTGCCTGTCCTTTTTACAGCAAGCCGTACTCAGTCTGCGCTAGAGACCGCTCGCTGATTGCTAAGCACTGTTTATGCGCCCCAACGGAGACCCGGCGTCACAACTGGTGCATCCCAGAATTTCAGAATTTCGTCATCGGCCTTGAGCAGGGTGAGGGAGAAGCCTTGCATTTCCAGGGAGGTGATGTACGGACCGATCAGGTTGCGCACGATTTTGATGCCCCGGTTGTCGCAGATTTCGGCCAGTTTGCGATAGATCGCGTACAGTTCAGAGACTGGCGTGCCCCCCATGCTGTTGACGAAGGCGATGATGTGATCCCCTGATTTGAAGGGCGGATCGGTGAGTTCTTTTTCGACCCAATCGCCGGCTTCGTTGTCCCATTCGCGCACGGTGCGGGTGTAGGGGCCGTCATCGAGGATGGCTGAGGCCATCATCTCGGTGATTTCGTCGGCGGTTTTCATCGGCAGGCGTTCGCGTCCTGGTTCGCCGTGGATGCCAATGCCAAATTCGAATTCATTTTCGCCGAGATCAAACGTGGGTTTGCCAGCGGCTGGGACAGTGCAAGAAGTGAGTGCCATACCGAGGGAACGGCCGTTTTGGTTTACCTTCCGCGCCAGATCGGCACATTGATCCAGGCTATAGCCAGCCTCTGCCGCCGCGCCTACGATTTTCTCGGCCAACACAGTTGTACCTACACCACGACGACCTGCTGTGTACAAGCTATCTTTTACAGCCGCGTCATCGTCAATCAAGATGCTTTGTACTTTGATGCCATCAGCATAAGCCAGTTCAGCGGCCGTTTCAAAATTGAGCACGTCTCCCGTGTAATTCTTTACCAGGAACAGCACCCCGGCGCCACCGTCCACAGCCTTCGCTGCTTCATACATCTGATCAGGAGTAGGGGATGTGAATACCTCGCCAGGACAGGCTGCATCCAACATGCCTTTGCCCACAAAACCACCATGCATCGGTTCGTGACCACTGCCGCCACCAGAAATCAGGGCTACTTTTCCTTGTACAGGTGCATCCGCACGCACAACAAAATTAGGTTCAAAGTGAATCTTCAGCATGTCCGGGTGGGCGACAGCCATGCCTTCGAGCTGTTCCTTGACAACGTCTTCCACCGCATTGATCAATTTTTTCATGGGACTCTCCTTGCAACTTAACCGGATTTGCTGCCCATACCTTTCTGCCAAACTTGCGTGCCGCTTAGCCTATAAAATATGCGCAACAAACCCGGTTTTCTACTAATGTATATTTATTTATTTCCGCCAGGCAGGAACGGTGTAATGAACCAGTCGTAGACGAAGATACCAATGGCGCCGGCAATCGCAGGAATCAAAACCGGAACGATGAGGGCATAGGCTGGATCATCCCACAGACCTTGGGTACCAACGATGGTGCCAAAAATGCGGGGGCCTAAGTCACGAGCCGGGTTGATGGAGTAACCGCTGGGGCCACCCAAAGACAAACCAACCGCCAGAACAGTGAAACCAACCAGGAACGGTCCCATGTTGTTCTTGAGGCCAAGGTTGCGTTCGTCACCGCTAGCCAACACGCCCCACAACAGAACCATCGTGCCGAAGAATTCCGCGATACCGGCGGTAATGAGCGAGTAGCTGCCAGTCGCTTCGCCGCCAGCGCCGCCCCAGAAAGCCGAACCGAAAACGGAGCCGGGGCCAGTGGACCAGACATTGGGCATACCGGCCGCAACAAGACCATCACGGTAAACCAGGTAGACGCAGAGCGCGCCCGCGAAAGCACCCAGCATCTGGGCAACAATGTACGGACCAACTTTGCCCCAGGGGAAGCCGCGCTTCACAGCCAGAGCAATCGTCACAGCCGGGTTGATGTGTGCGCCGCTGACGCCGCCGGCAATGTAGACGGCGACGATAACGGCGAAAGCCCAGCCGATGGTTATGGTATTCCAGTTATAGGCTGGTGCTGCCAGACGCGGGGCCAAACCAACATTGGCCACAACGCCGTCACCCAACAAAATCAGAACGAGGGTGCCAAAAAACTCGGCGACTAGTTCACCTGTCAAGCCATTTTGTTTCATCTTTTTCTCCTTAAGGTACTTGAAAATTAGACTTCGGTCTGCAAGACCTGATAGTTAGTGGGTTTGTTTGGTTTTGCCCGGCAAATGAAGTCGCAAGGGTCTAGCCAAACTATCAGGCTGGGTGTAAGAAATAGGGGATATTTTTCTCGGTTCACCTCCTTGCTATGCAACAAAAACCCAATGCTTACAGGCTGCTTTAAGATAAGCATTGTGGTTACCGAACGATGCAATTATGCCAGATTGTTGCGCCTCTCTTCCCAATTTTAGGAGGGCAACAGGCCCAATACGCCACGGCAAAAAATGGAACTATGACGCGGAGAGCCAGTTTGAAGGTGCATAAATGGGGCAAGTACTTATGCAAAAACCATAATTTCGACTCGGTTGATTTGGATGGTTTGCATAGTACATTGAGGCTAATAATACAGCATGTGTATCGGGGATCAATGACAAGCTTGGTTGTGTTTCATGTTGAAACGTTTGCTTGGTGAAAATGTTTCTGTCTGAAACGTGGTTTATTGTTTAAATTGGTGAGGGGTAATGTTGAAATGCTTCATTTTGCGCCAGAGGGTTGTACGGCCGATGCCAAGCTGTCGGGACATTTCGCTGACGCGCCCCTGGCAGGCCCAGCCGGCGCGAATGATGGCCTCGCGTTCGGCTTCGGCGGTAGTCAGCACTGGTTCGGCATGGGGGGAGTTGGCGACGACCACACGGCCGCTGCGGATGGTTTCGGGCAAATCGGCGACGTGGATGGTGTTTTCGCTGCTGTGATGAAGCGCGCGCTCCAAGACGCTTTCTAGCTCGCGCACATTGCCAGGCCAGGGGTAGCGGCGTAACACGGCCGTTGCCTCATCGTCTATCCACGCAGCCCGGCCATCCCGCTGCGAAATTCGCGCCAAAAATCGTTCGGCCAGCAGGGGGATGTCCTCCGTGCGCTCGCGCATTGGGGGAATGGTGATGTTAAACACACCAAAGCGGTAGTAAAGGTGGGGCAGGAAGTGCCCGGCGGCGACCAGTTTTTCTAAGTCATCGGAGGTGGCGCCGATGATGCGCACGTCGACTGGAATGGTGCGGGAGCTGCCCAGGCGCATGACGTGGCCAGTTTCAATGACGTGCAGCAGGGCGGCTTGCATTTCCAGGGACAGGCTTTCGATTTGGTCGAACATGAGCGTGCCGCCGTTGGCCAGTTCGAATTTGCTGGGACGGCCGTCTGAGTTGGCGCTCTGTTCCTGTCCTAAAAACTCGCTGATCATCAATTCGTGGGGAATGGCCCGGCAGTTGATGGCCAGGAACGGCCGGCTGCCGCGCTCGCTGTCGTTGTGGATGGCCCGCGCCAGGTGGTTTTTGCCCACGCCGCCTTCGCCGCGCAGCAGCACGGGCGCGGTGCCGCGGGCGGCGGTGCGCGCCTGGCGCATCACCGCGCGCATGGAGGCTGACTGCACGGACATATCTTCCATGACCAGCGTGGCTTGCGTGCCGACCTGCTGATGCACCAGGCGGCGCACATGTTCCATCGGCCGCAGCATGGCGATGAAACCGCCGTTAACGGCCGTTCCCGACGTCACCGGCAGCAGACTCACCAGACACTCGACCGTGTGGTTGTTCACGTCGAGCGATGCTTCCGCGTCAGCCACCTCTTGATGGTCGTTGATCGCTTGTTGTAGCTCTTCGGAGAGATTGATCACTTCCTGATACGGCCGTCCCAAGATCGACGGCGGCGAAACCTGCAGCATCTTGCCGGCCAGGGCATTGATGTGGTTGATTTTGCCGGTTTCGTCCCAGGAAATCACGCCGGTTTGAATCGCGCCCAGGATCGTATTCATTTCGGTCAGGCGATAGTTGGCCTCTTCCAGGTACAAATCGGCCTGAAGCTGGTTGCCAATGGCCCGCGCCACGGCCATCACCAGGGAGATGGTGTGGGAAGTGGCCGAGTCTATGGGCCCAATGATGCCGATGATGCCGATGATCCGGCCGTTGACCTGATGAATCGGAGCCGCTGTCGTCACAAATGAGTGGAGCGCCTGCAAAAAATGTTCCGGGCCGATTACTTGCATGGGCATGGCTTCGATCATGGCCAGCCCGAAGGCGGTGGTGCCGACGTATTCTTCGGCCCAGTAAGCGCCGATGTCGAAGCCGACGTCGCGAATGCGGGCCACGGCCGTTTTGTCGCCGCCGATTTGCAAGGTGCAGCCGCTGCCATCGGTCAGCACGATGGCGCAGTCGGACCCTTCGATAAATTGGTGGATGTCTTCGATAAAAGGATTGGAGAAGGTCACCAGATTTGCCTGTGCCAGTAAAATGCGGCGCAGGGCCTGTTCATGTAATTTGACCGGGTGCAGCAGGGCCAGGGCGTCGAAGCGGGGGGCGCAGCGCCGCCAGGAAGCCAGAACCAGTGGGTCGGGTTCCAGGCCATCCACAGGCTGGATGCGCCCCGTGGTGAAGTAAGAGCGCCAGAACGCTTGGAGAATTTCTCGTTGAACCGGGTAGTTGGTTGGTTGCATGACGATGCCTTGTCTCTAGTCGTTATCAGACGTACCTCATGGCAATGATATAGCAAAAATGAGCGTGTTTGGCAATTCCTGGGGGACTGTTTAGGATTTATCGGCAGAGGTGATGGTATGAAAGGGCAATCTTTGGCATTCTTGGGCCTGACGGCCGTTTCCATCTGTCTGCTTGTGGCGTTCACCACCGGCCGGCAAACGGCCGTGGCCGAACCTTACGACCTGGTCCCCGCGGCGTACCTGCCGCTCGTTGTCAGCGCGGATCCGGCTGCGGGCGACCCCACCATCGGGCCGGTGCATACGGGCATTGCCACCTACTACGCGGCCACCGGCGCGGGCAATTGTCTTTTTCCGGCTTCGCCGGGCAACTTGATGGTGGCCGCTATGAATGACGTGGATTATGGCAACGCCGATTTGTGCGGCGCGTATGTGCGCGTGGACGGCCGTAAAGGCAGCGTGGTAGTGCGCATCGTCGATCGCTGCCCGGAATGCGCCCAGGGCCACGTCGACCTGAGCCCGGAAGCCTTTGCCCTCATCGACGACATTCCCCTGGGCCGCGTGCCGGTCACCTGGCAGGTCGTCAGCCCGCCGTTAGCCGGCCCCATCGTGTACCATTTTAAGGATGGCAGCAACCCGTGGTGGACGGCCGTGCAAATTCGCAATCACCGCAACCCCATCGCCAAAGTGGAGGTCCAACTGGCTAACGGCTCCTTCCAGGAACTGCCCCGCGAACTGTGGAATTATTTTGTCGCTTACAGCGGCCTGGGCCCTGGCCCCTACACCTTCCGCGTCACCGACGTCCTCGGCAACGTCCTGGTAGACCACAACGTCCCCCTCCTGGACGACGCCAGCTTCTCCGGCAGCGCCCAATTCCCGCCCCCCTGATCTCCCTGCCCGGCGCGACACCGGCCGCCGTTTTGTCCGGGCCAATGGCGCATTTGTTTTAGCAAACGGCCCATTCGTTAAAGCAAACGGCGCATTCGTCGAGACAAATTCACGCTTCACGCCTCACGTCTCCGCAAAACGGGGCCGGCGCAGCAACCGCATGCCGTTCAGCGTCACCAGCAGCGAGACGCCCATGTCGGCCAGCACCGCCAGCCACATCGAGCCCAATCCCAGCAGCACCAGAATGAAGAAGGCAAATTTTAATCCCAACGCCAGGGCGACGTTCACCCCGATAACCCGCATGGTGGCCCGGCTGAGGCGCACGGCAAATGGCAGCAGGCGCAAATCGTCGCGCATCAGGCTGACGTCGGCGGTTTCCATGGCCTGGGCGGTGTTGCCGATGGCCACGCCCACGGAGGCGGCGGCCAGCGCCGGGGCGTCGTTGATGCCGTCGCCGACCATGACGACGTGTTGGTGCTGCGCCCGCAGGTTGGCCACGGCCGTTACCTTATCTTGCGGCAGGCAGTCGGCCTTCACCTCGGTCACGCCCACGTCGGCGGCCACTTTGTGCGCCGTCTGGGCGTTGTCGCCGGTCAGCATGACCAGATGGTCGATGCCTAAGGCGCGCAGTTCGGCGACGGCCGTCTGGCTGGAAGCGCGCACCGTATCGGCCACGGCCAGGTAGCCCAAATAGTCGCCGTCGCGCCGCACCAGCATGGTGGTGTAGCCCTGCCCGGCGGCCGCTGCCAGCTCCTGGCAGTGGGCCTGATGATTTTCGTGGTCGTCAAAATAGAGGTGGCTGCCAATGGTGACGGAACGGCCGTCCACCATCCCCGTCACGCCGCGCCCGGTCAGCGCCTGCACATTCTCCGCCGTGCCATACCGCCGGTCGACCTGCTGCGCGCCCGCCTCCGCCACCACCGCCTGGGCGATGGGATGCTCGCTGCGCTGCTCCACGGCGCTGGCCAGCGCCAGAAGGTCGTCGCAGGCGGCGCACTCGCCGTTGGCCGGCAGGGCGCAGTCCACAGCGCGCACGGCCACCACGGCCGGTTCGCCGCGTGTCAGCGTGCCCGTCTTGTCGAAGGCGATAGCCCGCACCCGGCTCAATTCTTCCAGATACGCGCCGCCCTTAAAAATAACCCCGTGGCGCGCCCCATTGCTGATGGCGCTGACGATGCTCACCGGCGTGCTGATGACCAGGGCGCACGGGCAGGCCACCACCAGCAGCGCCAGCCCCCGGTACAGCCAACCCTGCAGCGGGTCGACCGGATCGATGAACGGCTGGCCGAAAAACACGGGCGGCACAACGGCCACCAGGGCGGCCACCGCCACGACGGCCGGCGTGTAATAACGGGCAAAGCGGTCCACAAAGCGCTGGGCGGGCGCTTGCTTTTCCTGCGCCTCCTCTACCATTTTGATGAGGCGGCTGATGGTGTTGTCGGCGGCCAGGTGGGTGACCTCGATTTCCAGCGTGCCTTGCCCGTTGATGCTGCCGGCGAACACGTCGTCGCCGGGCTGTTTGTCCACCGGCACGCTTTCGCCGGTGATGGGCGCCTGGTTAACGGCCGAACTGCCGGAGAGCAGACGGCCGTCCATCGGCACGCGCTCGCCCGGTTTCACCACAATCGTCTCGCCCAGGCGCAGTTCTTCCACCGGCACGCGCTGCTCTTCCAGCCCGCAGAAGGGGCAGGGACCGCCGGTGTAGCCGTCTTGCCCCAGGTGGCCGGCGCAGTCGAAGCATTCGCGCAGGACGGTGGCTTTGTTGGGGGCCAGCTCCATCAGGCTGCGGATGGAATGGCGGGCGCGGGCGGTGGTGTAGCCTTCGATGGCTTCGGCGATGACAAAGAGGACCATCACCATGCCTGCCTCGGTGTACGCGCCAATCAACACCGCGCCAATGGCGGCGATGGACATCAGCACGTTGATGTTGATCTCGTGGTTGAGGCGCACGGCCGTCCAGGCGCTCTTGAAAATCGGCCAGCCGGCGATGGCCATGGCCGCCACGGCGGCAGCGTCAATCAGAACGCTCTCCACGCCCAGACCGGGTAGCAGTTCGCGGAACAGCAGGCCGGGCACGATGAGCAGAGCAGCCAGCAAGGCCAGCCGCGTATCGCGTCGCCACCACATATAAGCAAAGAAGGCGGCCGGCGGCTGGTCGGCGGATTGGCGGGCGGCGGGCGCGGCGACGTCGTAGCCCAATTCTTGCACGCGGGCGACAACGGCCGTCGGGTCCACGTCGCCCGAGACGCGCAAGGTTTCGCTGGTGAAATTTAGCCGGCACAGTTCAATGCCATCCAATTTGGCCACGCCTTTTTCAATGCTGCGGGCGCAATCTGCGCAGTCCATGCCGGTGATGTGAAAGGTGTGTTCAGTCATGTGAGTCCTTTAGTCGGTTAGTCCTGTAGGCGATTACCAGACTACATGACTACCAGACTATTTGACTCACATTTTACACCTTGAAGTGGGGTTTAAAGTCAAGGAAACGGCCGTTGCCGTTAAGCGACCAGTAGAAATCTTTCAGAAGACCCGAAGGGTTTGAAACCCAGGACACTCGACTCAATTGATGCAAAACCCTTCGGGTCTCATTACTCAATCTGGCGCGGTTAAGAACTGGATGAGCGTGTCAATGTCGGTATCGCTGAGGGCCAGGTTCGGCATGAGGGTGTTGGGCCTGACGCTGGCCGGATCGTGCAGCCAGAGGCGCAGAAAGTCCGAGCTGCCTTTGTACTCGCTGAGGTTTGGCCCGAAGTCGCTGGCAAAACCTTCGCCAACCGCGACCTCGCTGTGCCGGTGGCAGGTAACACAGCCTTTGGCGATGAACAAGGCTTCACCGGGCGGTGTGCTGGCGAACACGGCCGTTGGCTCACTCTGGGCGCTGACCGGGCTGGAGGCCCACAACCAGCCGGCTAATCCGGCCACGCCCACGGCGCATAAGCCGGCTGCCAGGCCCAGCCGCCGGGTCGTGGGGCGGCGCGCCCAGGCGAGAAAGGCTACGGCCGTGCCCGCACCGGCCGCCAGGCTCAGCGCCAGCAGGCCCAGTGAGGCATATGCCGGGAGGCGCGGCGCGACGGCCGTCGGGGCCTGCACGCTCAGTGGCGGCAGCGGATGCACGCCAAAGCCGTCAATTTGCCAGGTCCATTCGCCGGCGTGGGGCAGGGTGAGCACGGCCGTATAGCGGCCGGGATCGGCCGTTTCTTGCGCCGTGAATTTCAGCGATTCGTTGGTTTGGGGGTGAACGGCCGTGATTACCGGCGTCAGGCCGGTGGACGGGGTTTTGCCGTGCTGGCGAATGGCAAAGCCGATGGTAAACGGCTCGCCGGAGGTCATGTGATCGGGCATTTGCTCCAGGGTCAGTACCGCCCAGCCGCCCGCCTCGGCCGCGCCGGCGGCCAGCAGCAGCAGCGCCAGGGCCAAGGTCATAATCAGGGTCCATTTCTTGTTCATGATTCGTTCTCCTTTGGTTGATTTCTTGCCAGCGCTGCCGTTAGGTAATCAGCAGAAAGTTTTCAGAAGACCCGAAGGGTTTGAAACCGAAGATACTCGACTCAATTGATGCAAAACCCTTCGGGTCTAATTCCCAAAACCCTTTGCGGTTTACTTAACGGTTCAGCGGCTGCAGCGATTCGGCCATGCGCACGGCTTCCGCCAGAGACGGCGCGCCTTCCAGGCGGTAGGTCACGTCGCCGGTCCACCAGACAAGCACATTGCCCTTCACAAACAACCAGGAGGTGAAGGTTCCGTCGGCCAGTTGGAAGAAGTGTGGCCCCTGCACCCAGACGGCGGGCTGGCCGTTGACGGCCGTTTCGCTGATCATCGTCGTCCCCTTGTTGGCAAATTCCACCGCTTCGATCTGGTAAAAGCTGTAAGCGACGGATTCTGGATTGGCCGGATCGCGCCAGAGGAAAACGGCCGTGGCCGGCCAGTTGTCGCCGGGGAAGAGGTACACGTCGTCAGGCCGGCCCAGATCGGGGGGATAGGTGAGCAGGCGCAGCGGCGTACGCAAGGCGGCCTGGGCGTCGGCCAGGCTGATGGGCGCCGTAGACTGTAAGATGTAATCGGTGAGCGGCGGCAGCGTGGCCGTTGGCAGCGGCGCGGCGGTAGGTTCCGGGCGCACGAAGATGGTGATGGCCCCCACGCGGAAGATGTCGGCCAGGGCGGCGCGCACCTGGGGGACGCTGAGCAGGCCGGCCAGTAGCAGCAGCGCCAGGGCAATGGCCCAGGCCAGTTGGCGGCGCGGGCGGCGGACCGGGCGCGCTAACCGCGCCTCCACCCCGGCGGCGACGTCGGGTGTGGGGGGGTAAGAAAAAGTAACGGCCGTTGCCCGCACTTTCTCCGCCCACTGTTCGTCGGCTAAGTGGCTCATGGCTCTACCCGGACCTCAACCTGAGTCACAAATTCCAGCCGGTGGTCGCCGGCCTGGGCGACGATGCGCCAGCAGCCCGGTTCGGGAAAGGTCAGCCCGGTGATCTGGAAGCCGGTGGGATAGCAGCAAGGAATTTCTACGGCCAGAGGCGGGCCTTGGTGATCGAGGCGTTCGCCGCTGATGGTCAGATCAGTTCCCGCGGGGCGAATCCAGATGACTTTTTCGCCGCCGGTGCGCCAGGTTTCATCGGGCGGCAGCCCAACCCACAGAGCGCGGTCGGCGCTAATTTGCCAGGGACCGTAGCCAAAGGGATCGGCGTTCGGGTCTTGGGGCGGTTCGTCGTAGGTCGGCGGGGTGACAGGGCAGGCGGCGTCGGTAACGGCCGTGGCTGTCGCCGGGCCTTCCGCGCCTGTCGCGGCAGCGCAGCCCGCCAGGATGAGCAGCAGAACACTCCAATGTAGTTTACGCATCATACAGGTCTCCAAGAGTCAATGGTTAGTCGCCCAGTTCCCGCAGTTCGGGAAAATCACGCTCAATGACGCCGCGCAGTTGGCTGAGGGCGCGGCTGAGGCGCGATTTGGCCGTGCCGGCGGGGATGTCCAGGACGACGGCCGTTTCCACCTCGCTCATTTCCAAAAAGTACCGCAGGTAGACGATTTCCTGGCCTTTCGGCGGCAGCTTTTGCACGGCCTGCCACAACAGCCGGGCGTCGGTGCGGGCGTGATGGGGCGGCTGGGCGACGCCCATATCCGGCTCTTTTTCCCACAAGCGTTTCAGATTGGCCCAGTAGCGGCCCAGGCTGCGGCGGCGATTGCTGGCCTGGTTGCGGGTAATTTGCAGCAGCCAGGGGCGTAACGGCCGTGTCTCGTCAAAGCGGTCCAGGGCCAGATAGGCGCGCACGAAGGCTTCCTGGGCCACGTCCTCTGCCTCGGCGGCGTCGCCCAGCAGCAAATAGGCCAGCCGGTAAACGGCCGTCTGGTGGGCGCGCACCAGGTGGAGCCAGGCGTGTTGGCTGCCGGCTCGGGCCTGGGCGATCCAGCCAGATTCATCGGCGTGCGGGTGGGTTTGGGGAACGGCCGTTTGGGCACCGTCTCGCTGCTTTTCGAAAAGCGTCATACTATTTACTATAAACCGACCGGGGACCGGGGGTTCCATTTTGGATGGCGTACTGCTACGGTTGAAGATGGCGAGGGTGGGAAAACGGCCGTATGACCAAAGGCCGAATCGAGGCTGTCGTGATGGATGATGAAAAAAAAGACCGGCCCAGCGGCACAAACGCACGCCAGCAGCGCCGGGAAGCGGACAAAAAATTATTATATCTGGTGCTTTTCACCCTGGTGGTGGTAGGCAGCCTGTTGATCGCCTTGATTTTTGGCTGGCAAACATTTTTTACTTCGCTGCCATGCCTGCTGGGCGGCGCGCTGCTTATCGTGGTCCCCTGGGGGCTGCTGACGCTGGTGGAAAGATGGCGCGACCGGATGGAGATTTAGGCGGTCGCGGCGCTTAGTCCGGCCGGGTTTCGTTTTCCAGGGCCAGAAAGAGACGGGCGTAGATGAAGGCGTTTTCGCCGCGGGCGATGAAGAGGTAGCCTTCCTCGTCGTCGCTGAATTCGGGAATGAGCTGCTGGTGGGCTTCGCAGTGGGCTTCTAGCTGGGCCAGTTCTTGCAAGGCGGCGGCGACGGCCGTGTCGCGGCTGACAATCAGGATGTAATAAGCGTCGTCTTCCTGCCAGATGTGGGTGTGCTGGCCGCGTAATTGGTCGAGCAGGCGCTGCCCGGCGCTGGTGGTCAGAGCGCAGCCAGCTTGCTCCAGCAGCCAATCGAACATGAAGTGGGCCTGCGCCTGGATTTGTGGGTCGGCGCAGACGCGCGCCAGGAGTTGGTCGAAGGCGGAACCGCCGGCGCCGTTTTCGTGCTGGCGCAAATCGAGCAGGAACAGTTCCAGCTCGTGCTGCTGCACCAGCAGGGCGGTGATTTGGGCTTCGAGGGCCAGGTAGCGGTTTTGGGCGGTGTGGGCGACGGTATCATCGTGGAGGTTGCCGGTTTCCCAGGCGTGGAGCAACGGCCGTATGTCGGCCAGCGAAAAGCCCAGGCGCTGGGCGCGCTGGATGAGCCGGATTTTGGCGGCGGCTTCGGCGGCATACAGCCGATACCCGGCTTCCGTGTAGTCGTCCGGAGCCAGCAGACCTTCCTTTTCATAGAAGCGCAGCGTTGAGGTGCGCACGCCGACCTGTTTTGCCAGTTGTCCAATTGTTAACATCGTCTTGCTCCAATTGACCAGCCTGACCCGGCTGTACGGATTTGGCCCATTGTAGCGCGCTCTCCGCGAAAGATGCCAGCGCGAAACGGCCGTAAACACGTTGTCTATTAACTTACCAGTGTTTAGCCGGCGGCCCAAACCAGACGAGGCTATCCTGCAGGAATGTGTTAAAATGCTCGCGAGTGTTTGAAGTTTTTAGGAGCCATTACAAAAGGAGTAAATCATGATTACCAACCCCAAATTTCAGATATTTTTAGGCAGCAGCGGTGATTTTTATTTTCGCCTGAATGCGCGCAATGGCGAGCAAATTTTGTCCAGTCAGGGGTATTCCTCCAGGGCGAACTGCCAGAACGGCATTGAATCGGTGAAAAAGAACTGCGCGGATAACGGCCGTTTCGAGCGCAAGACAGCCAGCGACGGCCGTTTCTTCTTTAACCTCACCGCCACCAACGGCCAGATCATCGGCAGCAGCCAGATGTACAAGTCCGCCGGCGGGCGCGATAATGGCATCGAGGCCGTGCAGCGAGTTGCCCCGGCTGCGCCGGTGGAAGACCTGACTGCCGCTGAATAACCCTGTGCCGGCTACCGTATAGCCTAAACACCAACAGCATCAGGCCCTGGCATCGTTGTCAGGGCTTTTTTGTCGCTACCTTTCAAACCATGAGCGGAAGAATGGCAGATGGCGGATATGGGCGAAACGGCCGTCTCCCCTGCCATCAAAGGCCCTTATTTTCCATTTAAGAAAGACCCATGTTTTTTTGCTTGCCCGGCCAGGTCGTGTTATACTATTCTCCATAGAGCTTCTTAGATAGATATCTTTGTGACGGAAAGTGGGTCTCCCCACTTTTTTTGTTTTCTAATCGGGACAATTCACCCCAATTGCCCCGGGAAATATCAAAATGGGTAAGGTTGAAATCGATGAAAAGTGAATTTGTTTTAGCCTTCAACGAGATTTGTGAAGCGCGCGGTTTGCCGAAAGAAGACGTATTTGAGGCGTTAAAAACGGCACTGGTTTCCGCCTACCGGCGAGACCTAAACCTGAGTAACACCCAAGACGTGCGGGTGGAAATCGATCCCCGGACCGGCGAGTCTACGATTTACGCCGAGAAAGAAGTCGTCGATTCCATCATTGACAATCGCACGGAGGTCCTGCTGGACGTGGCCCGCCGTGAGCATCCAGACGCGGAGCTTGGCGATGTGCTTCTGGTAGACAGCACGACCGCCCAATTCGGCCGTATTGCGGCCCAAACGGCCAAGCAAGTTTTGCTGCAGCGCGTCCGCGAAGCTGAGCGAGAACATCTCTTTGAAGACTTTTCTGGGCGGGAAGGGGAGCTGGTTAACGGCACCGTCCAGAGCATTAGCGGTCAGCACATCACCATAGGCCTGGGACGCACCGAAGCTACCCTGCCCAAAGGCCAACAAGTCCAGGGCGAGCGTTACCGCGCCCACGACAAAATTCGGGTTTATGTCCTGGAGGTGCGGCGCACTAACCGGGGCCCACAAATTTTTGTCAGCCGCAATCATCGCAACCTGCTCCGCCGCTTGCTGGAATTGGAAGTTCCAGAAATTTATAACGGCCAGGTAGAAATTAAGAGCATTGCCCGGGAAGCCGGTCAGCGTTCCAAAGTAGCCGTGCAAGCTTTGCAGCCGGGAGTCGATCCGGTCGGGGCGTGCGTGGGGATGCGCGGGGTGCGTATCCAAAGTATCGTGCGTGAACTCAACGACGAAAAAATCGACGTGATTGAGTGGGATTCTGATCAGCACACCTTCATTGCCAAGGCGCTCAGCCCGGCGCGTGTTTCCCACGTGTTCCTGGAAGAGCATCCCGAAGATGGCAAAACGGCTATTGTCATTGTGCCGGACGACCAGTTGTCGCTGGCCATCGGGCGTGAGGGGCAAAATGCCCGGCTGGCGGCTAAACTGACCGGCTGGCGAATTGACATCAAGAGCCTGACCGAAGCGGCCGCCGAATCATTGGATAATCTGGATCACCCGCAGGCCAGAGCTGAAGTGGTGAAGAACACCAATTTGCTCGAACAGGTGCAGGTTATTTTGGATAAAAAGGCGGCGAACCGCCCGATCACTTCCGAGGATTATCACACTTTGGACCGGTTGGTCAGTGGTGTGCTAGGCGCAATCATTACCTCGCGGGCGGAAAATTATGAGAAGACGCGGAAACGCCGCGCCGAAGCTCGCCAGCACGTGCCGGCAGCTGCCTGGCACGAACCGTTGGATACGTTGGACCTGCCGGGTCGGATCCATAACTTGCTGCTCGATAACGACATCGAGACTGTGGGCGATGTGATTTTCCATCTGGAATTGGGCGACGAGGTGATTTTGGGCTTCCGCGGTTTAGGCGAGGCGGCTTTGGAGACGTTGAAGGAGCGCGTGGCCGAATATCATGCGTCGCTGACGCCGGAAGAAGCTGAGGTTGAGGCCGAGGCAGAAGTCGAACTGGCGGCTGAGGAAGTAGAAGAGTTGGAAGCCGTCGAGATGGAAGAGGAAACGGCCGTTGCCGAACTGCCCGAAGCCGAGATTGTCACAACTGAACCGGAAGTTGCCGAGGTTGAGGCCGAACCGGCGCTGCTGGCGACCGAGGCCGAAGAAGAAGCGGAGCCGGTTGCGGCGGCCGAAGCGGCTGAAGAAGAGCCGGTCATTGCCGATATCATCGACGACTTGAGCCGCTCCCTGGTGGAAGTGGTCGTTGAAGAAAAGCCGGAGCCACAGCCGAAAAAGCCCAAGCCGGGCATCGTCGTCGTCCACACTGAGGAAAGCACCGAAGAAGAAGAGGACGAGGAAGAGCGCAAGCGGAAAGGGCGCAAAGGCCGGCAGCTTGTCTATAACGAAGATATGGGCGAGGTTGTGGCCAAGCGGAAACGCAAGGGCAGCCGCCGCCGTCCGGAATGGGAAGACTTCGACATCGACGACCTGTAGGCCGAATTTGCAATTGGCGCGATTGAGCGTTGATGGTTTTAGAAACAATCAGGTAACTGGAGGCTGGCGATTCAACCAGTCTCCGGTCTCCGATTTAAACCGATGTCTCAATCTTTACCCGTATTTGCTGGTTTAACATGGCGAAAAAACAAGGCCGACGGCCGAAACATGTCCCACAGCGAACCTGTCTGGTTTGTCGTCAGAAGACAGACAAGCGGCAGTTGACGCGTGTTGTGCGCACCCCGGACGCCGGGGTGGTTGTCGATATGACTGGCAAACGCAACGGCCGTGGCGCGTACATCTGCGATCAACCTGCCTGCTGGGAAAAACTGCTACGCGATCCGAGTGTTTTGTACCAGGCGCTGCAAACGGCCGTCAGCGACGACGAACTGGCGGCCATTGTGGCGCATAAACCAACCGCCACCGGCAATGGCGTAGATGGCGGTTGATCAATAGAATAGAGGTAATTTGACGGCGAAACGGCCGTTTCAAGCAAATGGTCTCCCCGATTTTAGGGATAACGTTCGCGTAGTGAGGAATTGGAAGATATGACGAAAACAAAGGCATTAATTGAACTACCTGCTTTTATAACCGTCCGGGAACTGGCCCACGTCATGGATGTCAGTCCAATTGACGTCATCAAAGAGTTGATGAGCAATGGCATCATGGCCAACATCAACCAGGACATCGATTTCGACACCGCGGCCATCGTTGCCGGCGAAATGGGCTTTGAAGTCGTTTCCCAGGCCGAAGCTGCCGCCGCTGCCGAAGAAGAAGCAATTGATGAAAGCGAGCAGGTCGCCTGGCGGCGCATCATCGCCAAAGAAGACGCTTCCGCCCTCCAGCCGCGCCCGCCGGTGGTCACCATGCTCGGCCACGTCGATCACGGCAAAACGTCGCTGCTAGACGTTATCCGGCGGTCCAACGTGCAAGCCGGCGAGGCAGGCGGCATCACCCAACACATCGGCGCTTACCAGGTGGAGCAGGACGGCAAACAAATCACTTTCCTGGACACGCCGGGCCATGAGGCGTTTACTTCGATGCGCGCCCGTGGCGCACAGGCCACGGACATCGCAATTTTGGTTGTGGCCGCGGATGACGGCGTGATGCCGCAAACCCGCGAAGCCGCCGACCATGCCCGCGCCGCCCACGTACCCATCATCGTGGCGATGAACAAGATTGATTTGCCCACGGCCAACCCGCCCAAAGTCAAGCAGCAGCTTAGCGAGATTGGTCTGGTGCCGGATGAATGGGATGGCGATACGATGGTGATCCCAGTCTCGGCGAAAGAGCACCTGGGCATTGAAGATTTGCTGGAAGCAATTTTGCTGATTGCCGAAGACATCAATCCGCGGGCAAACCCCAATGCGACGCCTTCCGGCTCGGTTTTGGAGGCCAGCATTACCCGCGGACGGGGTGTGATGGCTACAGTCCTGGTGCAAAACGGCACGCTGCATCGCGGCGACACGTTGTTGGTTGGCGAAAATTACGGCCGTATCAAATCCATGTACGATTTCCGCGGCCGCGAAATTAAAGAAGCCGGTCCATCGACTCCCGTGGCTGTCTCCGGCCTCAAAGACATTCCCCACGCCGGCGAGCAGTTCACCGTGGTCAAGTCGGAAAAAGAAGCGCGCCGCCTCATTGCCGAAGCAGAAGAAGCCAACCGCCAGGAAGCGAACGGCCGTGGCAGCGGCATGAGCCTGGACGAATTCTTCAGCCGGCTGCAAGAAGGCGACGTCAAAACCCTCAATCTCATCGTCAAAGCCGACGTACAAGGCTCTCTGGAGCCCCTCGTCAACTCCCTGAATAAACTGAGCGACGGCGAAGTCTCCCTGGACATTTTATTGGCCGCCACCGGCAACGTCACCGAAAGCGACGTCATGCTGGCTTCGGCTTCCGATGCCGTCATTTTAGGCTTTAACGTGGACGTCGATCCCATCGCCCAGGCCGCGGCCAACAGCGAAGGCGTGCAAATCAACAATTATTCCATCATCTACAAACTGATCGAAGACGTGGAAAAGGCCATGAAAGGCATGTTAGACCCCGTCTTTGAAGAAGTGTTGATTGGCCGCGCCGAGGTCCGGCAGGTCTTTAAGATTCGTGGCGTGGGCCAGATTGCCGGCTGCTACATGCGCACCGGCACGGCGCGCCGCAATGCCCAGGCCCGGGTCATCCGTGGGACAAAATTGTTGTTCAGCGGGTCGGTCAACAGCCTGAAACATTTGCAGGAAAGCGTGCGTGAGGTTAAAGCCGGCTTTGAATTTGGCGTTAGCCTGGAAAACTGGAACGATTTCCAACCAGGCGATTACATAGAGTTCTTCGTCACCCAGCGCGTGGAAAGTTAGGTCCATGAGCAAAATTCGCCAACAAAGGACGGCAGAGCAGATACAAATCCTTCTCAGCGAGTTGATATTGCGCGAGATGAACGATCCGCGCCTGCAAGACCTGACCGTCACCGATGTGACCATTGATCGGGAGCTGCAATATGCCGACGTGTACGTGCACGCCTTGGGCGACGAATCGCGCCGCGAGGGCGTGATGCGCGCATTGGAACATGCAACCGGTTTTTTCCGGCGCGAATTGGCGCAGCGCATTCGCCTGCGCACCACGCCGGAGCTGCATTTTCATTGGGATCCCAGCCTGGCGCAGGCGGCGGAAGTAGACCGCATTCTGGCTAATTTAGTCATTCCCCCACCGGACGACGAGGAAGAATAAGCGTCGTCTCACGTTTTGCTGGCACGGCCGGTTTGTTGGCGAAGGGGCTGCCTGACCAATGAACCGGCTCTGGCCGTTACCAATCAGCGTTGTAAGCAATAAAAGGATAGGAAACTGTGTCATTTGTAGCGGAATTCCGTCAGGCAGTTGAGGCTGCGCAGCATATTTTGGTCGTCACGCACGTTGGCCCGGATGGAGACGCGCTGGGTTCGTTAACGGCCGTTGGCCAGGCACTCGCTCATGTGGGCAAAGACGTCACCCTCGCCTGCGACAGCGACATGCCCAATCGCTTCGACTACCTGACCTTCATCGATCGGGTGGTCAAGCGCCCCGATGCGCGCGTCTCCTACGATCTGCTCATCGCCCTGGACTGCGGCGACGAACAGCGCATGGGTGACGTGTTCAATAACTTGCCATCCCCCAAACCCCGGCTGGTCAACATCGATCACCACATCACCAACACCTACTTTGGCGATTTGAACTGGATAGCCGACTGTCCCTCGACGGCCGAAATGGTTTACCATCTGTTTAACGACCTGGGCTGGCCGATCGACAAACACGTGGCCATGAGCCTGCTTACCGGCGTCGTCACGGACACGCTGGGCTTTCGCACGCCCAACGTGACGCCTACCACGCTGCGCGTAGCCAGCGCACTCATGGAAGCGGGCGCCGACCTGCCCTTGATTACCATGCAGACCCTGAATCTTAAGCCGCTGTCCACCCTGCGGCTGTGGCAAATTGGTCTAAACCAGATGCAAATTGAGGACGGCCTGATGTGGACAACCATCACCAACCGGGATCGGGAAATGATCGGCTACCGCAACGACAGCAGCAGCGGGCTGGTCAATTTGCTGGCCGATGTGAACCGCGTGGCCATTGGCGTGGTATTGATGGAGATGGAAGACGGCACGATTCGCGTGGGCTTCCGCAGCCGCCCGCCGTATGACGTGGCTCGGCTGGCCCAAAGTCTGGGCGGCGGCGGTCATCCTCAGGCGGCCGGCTGCACCATGGACGGGCCGCTGGCCAAAGCGGAAGCGCAAATTATCGAGTTGTGTAAAAGCGCGATTGCTCAGCAATCGCCCGCCAGTGAGCAAAACCGCCAGTAGGTTGGGGGAAAACGGCCGTATCGACGCCGCGGCCAACTGTGCGATTGGTTATGTCAACGATTTCGGGAATCCTTGCGGTTGATAAACCAATGGAACTCACCTCCCACGACGTGGTCGGCTGCATTCGGCGGCTGAGCCACACTCGTCGTGTGGGCCATGCCGGTACGCTGGACCCGTTGGCGACGGGCGTGCTGCTGCTGGGTATTGGCCGGGCGACCCGCTTGCTGGAATATCTGGCCGGCCTGCCCAAGACTTACGAGACGACCCTGCGGCTAGGTCAGGAAACCAACACCTACGACGCCGAGGGCGAGATCATGGCCGAACGGCCGTTTGCCCACCTCTCCCTGACCGATTTTCAGACCGTGCTGGCGCAGTTTCGCGGCCCCATCCAGCAAAAACCACCGATCTACTCAGCCATCAAAAAAGACGGCCGTCCCC
>ERZ795053.886-NODE-886-length-38270-cov-8.820803_pt1 | contig 38270 bp, 34 predicted proteins | sample MGYA00375137_ERZ795053 | MGnify/ENA primary metagenome ERZ795053 (study PRJEB30182, sample SAMN05720284) | activated sludge metagenome | isolation source: Anaerobic digester | place: Hong Kong | collected 2014-12-17 ... | reverse complement strand
CCCGATGCTCGAGGAGTTCCGCGACTTCCTCGTCTCGTCGGTCACGGCCGAGTTCTCGGGGTGCATCCTGTATGCGGAGATCAAGAAGCGGGTCACCAACCCCGACATCCGCGAGCTGTTCGGGCTGATGAGCCGCGACGAGGGACGCCACGCGGGGTTCATCAACCACACCCTCGAGGACCTCGACACGCGGGTGGACCTCTCGTTCCTCACCCGGGCCAAGAAGTACACCTTCTTCAAGCCGAAGTACATCTACTACGCGACCTACCTCAGCGAGAAGATCGGCTACGCCCGCTACATCACGATCTACCGGCACCTCGAGGCGCATCCCGAGCACCGCTTCCACCCGATCTTCAAGTGGTTCGAGAACTGGTGCAACGACGAGTTCCGCCACGGGGAGGCGTTCGCGATCCTGATGCGGGTGGTCCCGGGGACCCTCAGCGGGCTGAACCGGTACTGGATCCGCTTCTTCCTGCTCGCGGTCTACGCGACGATGTGGGTGCGCGACCACATGCGGCCGAAGTTCTTCGCCGCCCTCTGCATGGATCCGGACACCTACGACATGGAGGTCTTCCGCAAGACCTCCACCATCTCCCGGCAGGTGTTCCCGCTGGAGATCGACATCGACAACCCGGCGTTCCGCCGCCACCTCGACACGATGCTCCGCAACACCCTCGCCCTGGCCGACGAGCGGCCCGGCCCGCTCCGCCGGGCCCGGCTCAAGCTCTCGACCGCGTTCGCGTTCCTGCGGCTCTACGCCATGCCGGTCAAGCCGAACCAGATTCCGGCCAACCCCCGGCTCGAGCCGGCCTACTGAGGCGCGGTTGCCTCCCAACCCGAGGATCTCTCCCATGGTGCGGATCTCGCGCGGCTCCCTCGCCTTCCTGATGGCCTCCCTCCTGGTCGCCTGCAGCGACGGTGGCAGCGGCCCGACCGGCGGCGGCACCGGTGGTACCATCACGGCCACGGTCGACGGCACCTCGTTCGCGCCCCGCTCGACCGAGGTGAGCGCCTCGTACGCCGGCGGTGCCCTCGCCTTCGCGGCGAGCCAGACGACCGGGTCGACCACCCGCACCATCAACATCAACCTCGTCGGCGTGACGGCCCCGGGCACCTTCACCCTCTCCCCGACGACGCCGGGCAGCATTGCGCTCCTGACCGTCACCACCGGCCTGACCCCGAGCACCTGGACCACCGCGCTGTCGCCCGGGAGCGGCACCGTGCAGGTGACCACGCTCACCGCGAACCGGGCCACCGGGACGTTCAGCTTCACCGGCCAGTTCTCGCCGACCACCTCGGCCACCGGGCAGAAGACGGTCACCGCGGGCCAGTTCGACGTGTCCTTCTAGGGCGCCGGCGTGGACGAGCAGTTCCTCGCCGAGGTTCGTCGCGCCTTCCCGACCGACGGCGCGCTCACCCTGGGCGCGCCGATGCGCGAGGGGGAGATCCACCCCGAACCGCTGGTGCGCATCCCGCTCGGGATGCTCAACCGCCATGGCCTGATCGCGGGCGCCACGGGCACCGGCAAGACCCGGACGCTGCAACTCGTGGCCGAGCAGCTCTCCGCCGCGGGCGTCCCGGTCTTCGTCGCCGACATCAAGGGCGACCTCTCGGGGCTCGCGGTGGCCGGGGCACCCCACCCGAAGATCGACGAGCGCGCGGCCGCGACCGGCCAGCCGTGGACCGCGACCGGCTTTCCGGTCGAGTTCCTCTCGCTCTCCGGCGCCCTCGGCGCGCAGGTGCGGGCGACGGTCTCGTCGTTCGGTCCGCTGCTGCTCGCCAAGGTGCTCGAGCTGAACGACACCCAGTCGAGCGTGCTCGCGATGGTGTTCCAGTACTGCGACGACCACGGGCTCCTGCTCGACGACCTCGCGGACCTCCGCGGCGTGCTGCAGTACCTCCGCGAGCACGTCGACGAGATCAGCGCCTACGGCGGGATGTCGACCCAGACGGTCGGGGTGATGCTGCGCGAGCTGACCGAGTTGCAGGCGCAGGGGGCGGAGGGGTTCTTCGGCCTGCCCGAGTTCGACCTCGACGACCTGATCGTGCTCGACCGTGACGGGCGCGGCGTGATCTCGGTGATGGAACTGCAGGACTGCCAGGACAAGCCGGCGCTCTTCTCGACCTTCCTGATGTGGATGCTCGCGCGACTCTACCTCGAGCTGCCGGAGGTCGGCGACGCGGCGAAGCCGAAGCTGGTCTTCTTCCTCGACGAGGCCCACCTGCTCTTCGACGGGGCCAGCAAGGCGTTCCGCGACCAGGTCGAGCAGGTGGTGCGGCTGATCCGCTCCAAGGGCGTCGGCATCATCTTCATCACCCAGAGCCCCAAGGACCTCCCCGCGGAGGTGCTGGGGCAGCTCGGCAACCGGGTCCAGCACGCGCTGCGCGCCTTCACCCCCGACGACGAGAAGGCGCTCCGGGCCGCGGCGCGGACCTTCCCGAAGACGGAGTGGTACGACGTGGAGGAGTTGCTGACCGCGACCGGAACGGGCGAGGCGGTGGTGACGGTGCTGACCCCCAAGGGCGCCCCGACGCCGCCGGTCGCGACGCACCTGATCGCCCCCAGCGCCAGCATGAAGCCGCTGCCGGCCGACGAACTCGAGCGCCGGCTCGCCGTGTCCCAGCAGGTGAAGCGCTATCGGGACGCGGTCGACCGCGACAGCGCGCGCGAGGAGCTCGCCCGGCGGGCCGAGGCCGCCGCGAAGGCCGCCGCCGCGGAGGCCCCGATCGGGGTCGAGGACGGCGCCCGTGCGCCCACCGGCCGACGCCCCCGCGCCGCCAAGCCGGTCCCCAGCGGCCTCGAGCGGATCCTGAAGACCCGCACCGCCTCCAACATGGGGACCCAGCTCGTGCGCAGCGCGATGGGCGTGCTGCTGCAGATGATGAAGAAGCGCTAGGGCGTCTGCCCCGCCGCGACCCGCTCGACCGCCGCCAGCACCCGCAACAGGTTGCCCCCCCAGATCTTCGCGATGTCCGCCTCGCTGTAGCCGCGCCGCACAAGCTCACGGGTGACGTTCAGCGATTCCTCCGCCGTCCGCCACCCCTCCACCCCGCCCCCGCCGTCGAAGTCGGAGGCGATCCCGACATGGTCGACCCCGACCAGCTTGACGGCATAGTCGATGTGGTCGACGAAGTCCGACACGGTGGCGACCACGTCCCCGGGATAGCGGCGGTCGCTGATCTGGCGCTGCTTCTCGAGGTAGGCGTTCCGGCGCGCCTCGGGGAGCGCCGCCATCGCCTCCTGGACCTCCCGCCGCGAGAGTCCGTCGAGGCCGAACTCCTTGCGCAGCGCGGTCAGGTCCTCCTGGCGGGCCGGGTCCTGCCGGGCATCGCAGCGCACGTAGCCGCTGAAGGCCACCAGCTGGGCCACCCCGCCGTTGGCGGCGAGCGCGCGCAACTGCTCGTCATCGAGGTTGCGAGAATGGTCGCACAGCGCCCGCACCCCGGAGTGCGAGGCGATGATCGGCGCGCGGGTCAGCGCGAGCGTCTGCATCATCGACGCCTTCGAGGGGTGCGAGATGTCGATCATCATCCCGACCCGGTTCATCTCCGCGATCACCTCGCGCCCGAGCGGGGAGAGCCCGTTGTGCAGCCAGATCCCGTCGCGTTCCCCGGTGTTCGAGTCGGAGAGCTGCGAGTGGCCGTTGTGGGCCAGCGACATGTAGCGACCCCCGAGGGCGTGGAACGCGGCAACGTTGCCCACGTCGCTCCCGATCGGGAAGCCGTTCTCGATCCCGATGAAGATCACCCGCTTGCCCGCGGCATGGATCCGGGTCGCGTCGGCCGCCGTCAGCGCCAGCTCCGCCCGCCCGGGGGCGATCGAGTCGACCAGCCGATGCACTGCCGCGAACTTCTCGAGCGCCTGCGCCTTCGCCGCCGCGAAGCCCTCGGGCGTGAGCTCGGCCGACTGTCCCACGTACACGATCAGGAACGCCCCGTCGAGGCCGCCCCGCTCCATCTTGGTCAGGTCGACCTGGGTGCGCGGCAGCAGGTCGGCGTAGTTCGGCGCGCCGACGCGGAAGTTCGCCGGGCTGATGTCGACGTGCGTGTCGAGGGTGAGCACGCGGTCGTGGATCGCGCGGGCGCGGGCCTCGAGGTCGTCCTGGGCCGCGAGCGGCGCGGTGAGCAGGAGGACGGGAAGGGCGAGCGCCAACGAGCGGCAGGCGTGGACTGGGACCATGGGTTCCTCGGCGATGGGGTGCGGCAGCGCCGGCCGACGGCCCGGCGTCCCGGCAGGAGGCAGCCCGGAATCTACCCCGGCGTCGGGTCGACCGGACCTCCGGCGTCCCGGTTGCCCTCGCCGGGGAGGTCGATAGGTTCCGGGTTCACCCCATCCCCGGAGGTTCCATGTCCGTCGCCAAGGTCACCGAACTGATCGCCGAGTCAAAGAAGAGCTTCAAGGATGCGATCGAGGAGGGCGTCACGCGCGCCCACAAGACGATCCGCAACGTCACCGGCGCCTGGGTCGAGGGACAGAAGGTGATCGTCAAGGACGGCACGATCGTGGGCTATCGCGTCATCCTGAAGGTCACCTTCGTCCTCGACGACTGATCCCCGGGGCCGGGCGGACGGCGTGCCGTCCGCTCAGTCCCCCACCTCGCGGTCGGGTGTCACCATCACGGCACCCATCACCGCGTCGCCGCGGATCTCGGGGTGGGAGATTTCCCCGCCCAGCCACGCGGTCCGGGCGAGCGTCGCCAGCGCGACCAGCGCCAGGGCGAGGGCCACGCCGGTCGCGCCGCGCCCGGGACCCTCGGGTCGACCACGCGCCTGCCACAGGGCAGCCAGTGCGACGACACCAGCCGCGATGGTGACCCACAGGGCGAACTCGCCCGCCTCCTCGTGCTCGTGGATCCGGGACTCGGTGATGCCGGGCTGGTCCTCGACGACCTCCTCGGCCGGCTCGCCGGTCAGGAAGGCACCGCCGGCGCCGGCTGCACCGAGGGCGACCAGCAGGAGGCCGGCCCGGACGATCGCCGGGTGGCGGCGGGCGAGACCGAAGCCCAGGAACAACAGGGCGAAGACGATGGCGAAGATCGGCAGGTGATTCAGGGCAAGATGCAGGTGCGCGCCGTTCACGGGCTCCTCCACGGGGTGGCGACACGGCGGGAGCACCGTGCCTGCGGGAAGACTAGCGCCCGGAGGTGAACCGGCAATGAACGCGGACGGAGTGCCTCAGGGCGCGAACAGCACCCGGTGCCCGAGGAGGAGCCCGCCCACCACCAGGCCCGCCACGAGGGCCATCCCGCCGACCTCGCGGGCGAGGCCCGACAGGCCGGCGCCGGGCGAGCGGCCCGGCCAGACCCCCGGCGGCTCGACCTCCCGGGCGAATCGCTCGGCATGCGCGCGATCGGCCCGCGGCCCGAGGAGAATCGCAAGCAACGTCAATGCGAGGCTCACCGCGGCGATCCAGAGGAGCTGCCGCTCGTAAGCGACCCCTTGCCAGAGGGTGAGCGCGGCCGTGAGCAACCCGCCCGCCCCGCCGGCCAGCTCGGAGAACGCGGTGACCCGCCACCACACCCAGCGCAGGAGCGTCGGGGCGCCGAGCGCCGCTCCCAGCGCGGCCACCCACTGCCAGGCCTGTTCGATGGTGTCGATCTGCATCGCGACCAGCACGGCAAGGATCGCGAACGCCACGACCATGGCCCGCGCGACCCGGACCTGCGCCGCCGGCGTGAGGTCGGGGCGCAGGCGCAGGACGACGTCACTCACGGCGTACGACGCGCCCCAGTTGAAGTGGGTGTCGATGGTGCTCATGAACGCCGCGAGCAACGAGACGACGAGCAACCCGAGCACCCCGGGCGGCAGGAGCGCCAGCATCAGCGCCGGATAGGCCGCCTCCCGATCGGCCGCCACGGTCGCCGCGAGGTCGGGCGGCAGCGACGACGCGCCGCCACCGAGCGGGACGAGGACGAGCGCCGCGAGCCCCACCACGAACCACGGCCAGCTTCGCACCAGGTACTGGAGCACCACGAAGAGCCACGCGGCCTTCACCGCGTCCTCCTCGCTGCGGGAGGCGCTCAGTCGTTGCTGCAGGTAGCCCCCGCCGTCGGCCGGGACGTTGGCGAACGCCTGGACCAGCAGGTAGGAGCCGAAGGCGAACGCCCCGAGGCCGAGGGCCCCGACCCAGCCACCGTCCAGCGCCGGCAGCAGCCGGGTGAACTCGACGCTGCGCGCCCCGTAGTGTGCCACCAGCCCCTCGTGCAGCCCCTGCCGACCCCCGACCGCCTGCCACGCCGCCACCGCCAGCCAGATGCTGCCGACCATCCCGAGGCCGAACTGCACGAGGTCGGTCCGGACGACGCCGCGCATCCCGCCGAGGGAGGAGTAGGTGGTCACGATCACGACCAGCACGAGGATGGTGAGGAGTTCCTCGGGGCCGCCCAGCGCACTCCCGGCCGGCACCAGCGGCGCGAGGGCGCGCAGCAGCCCGGGGGTCCAGTCGGCCCATGGCACCAGCGGGTGGGCGATCTTTCCCATCGCCCGCAGCACCCAGCCGAGGATGATGACGTTGTACAGCAGGCCGTAGAGGGCGGCACGCGCCGTGCGCAGCGTGCCCGTGGCCCGGTCGCCGTAGCGCCGCGCGATGAACTCGGCGTCCGTGACCACTTCGCTCCGCCACCAGCGCCGCGCGAAGATCGCCACCACCCCGGCATGCACGAGGATCCACGAGAGCCACATCCAGTTCCCGGACAGGCCCCGATCCGCGATGATCCCCGACACCGCCAGCGGGGTGTCGGCCGCGAAGGTGGTCGCCGCGATGGAGACGCCGGCCCACCACCATGGCAGCGCGCGATCGGCGAGGAAGTAGCTGGTGCGCCCGGTCGAACTGCCCTCGCGCATCGCGAGACCGACCGCCAGCGCGAGGAGGAGGTAGGCGGCGACGACGGCCCAATCGAGCGGGTGCAGCACCGCGTTCAGCTCCGACTGGCGGCGAGGGCCTCCAGGAAGTCGCGGCTCCAGTCATCGACGTCGTAGCCCGCGACGATCTCCGCGAGCCGGGCCATCCGCTGGCGCCGCTCGGGCTCGGGCATCCGCAGCGCCTCGTGCAGCCCCTCGCACATGCCCTCGATGTCGTACGGGTTGGTCAGGAGCGCCCCGTGCAGCTCGACCGCGGCACCCGCGAACTCGCTGAGCAGCAGGACCCCCGCCCCGTCCACGCTGGTCTGGGCCGTGACGAACTCCTTCGCGACCAGGTTGAGGCCATCCCGCAGCGGCGTGATCCACGCGACATCGGCGGCCGCGCCGTAGACGATGACCTCCTCGAACGGCAGCGCCCGGAAGAGGTAGTGGATCGGCGTCCAGGTCAGCGAGCCGAACCGGCCGTTGATCCGGCCCACCGCCTCGTCCACCGCGACACGCACCTCCTCGTACACCTCCATCCCCGGTGCCGGCGGCGTCGTCACGAACACCAGCGACACCTTGCCGGCGTGCTCCGGGTGGCGCTCCAGCAACCGCTCGAAGGCCGCCAGCTTCTGGAGCGGACCCTTCACGTAGTCGAGCCGCTCCACGGACAGGATCAGCCGCTTGCCGGCGAACTGGTCGCCGATCCCCGCCACCGCGGCGCGATGATCCTCGTCGGCGAGGATGGCGTGCACTGCCTCGACGTTGACGCCCACCGGGTGCGCACCGAGCGAGAGCGTGCGGTCGCCGGAGCGGACGTGCCGCGGCATCCGCGGAATCGCGAGCGCCACGCCGTGGACCCGGAAGCGGGGCGCGCAGTGCTCGGTGTCGACGACCTCGGTCGGGACGTGCGAGCGCAGGACGTCGAGGAAGTTCGCCGCGTAGCGGGGCACGTGGAAGCCGATGTGGTCGCACTGGGCCAGCGAGCCGATGATCTGCTGGGCCCACGGGATCACGTTGAAGACGTCGGCCGGCGGGAACGCGGTGTGGTGGAAGAAGCCGATCCGCAGGTCGGGCCGCAGCTGCCGGAGGTAGGCCGGCACCATCCACAGGTTGTAGTCGTGGATCCAGACCAGCGCGCCCTCGTCGGCCTCGGCCGCGGCGGCGGCGGCGAAGCGGCGGTTGACCTCGCAGAAATGGTCCCAGTCGGCGTGGTTGAACTGTGCCCGGTCGACGAACGAGAAGATCACCGGCCAGAACGCCTCCTTCGAGAACTTCTTGTAGAAGCGCTCCACGTCCTGCGCCGCCATCGGGACCTTCGCCGCCACGAGGTTGGGGAAGCGCGTCTCGTCCACCAGCTCGTGGGTCACCTCGGCGCGCCCCCCCTCCGCGTGCGTGGTCCACGCGACCCACGAGCCCGGTCGGCCGCCCTGGAAGCACCCCAGCAGGGTCGGGATGATGCCGTTCGGCGAGGTGTGACGACGGCGCACCACGTCGCCATCGACCATCCGTTCCTCGAACGGCAGCCGATGGTACACCACGACCAGCTGCGCGTCCCCGGATGGCACCGGCGCCGCCTCCGGGGCGAAGTGGCTCGTCGAGGAGAGCTCGCGCAGCGCCTCGAGGATCCCGCCCGCCCCCGGGGCGGTGGCGTGCCGCACCCGCGGCAGGTCCGCGGTCGCGTGCAACAGCGCCGGCTCGGCGCCCCCGACCACGACGCCGGGGAAGCCGTGCTGGTAGAGCGAGAGATCGTTCAGCGTGTCGCCCGCCACCAGCACGCGATCGGGGTCGATCCCGAGGTGCGCCACGAGCCGCGTGAGCGTGCGTCCCTTGCTGGTCCCGCGTGGCAGCACGTCGAGGTAGCGATCGGCGGAGCGCAGGACATCGACGGGGAGGTCGCGCACCCGCTCGATCACCTCCGCGACCGCGTCGGCATCCTCCACGAAGTACGAGACCCGGCGCTCCTGCGGGACCGGCTGGCGCACCAGTCCCGGGACGTCGCCCACCGCGTCGAGCACGGCCTCGCTCCCCACCCAGTCCTGGTCGATCTCCCACTGCAGGGGGGCCACCGGTCGCAACCCATCGGTGAGCACGACCGTGGCGCCGACATCGGCGATGATGAACTCGGGGTCGGGAATCAGCGCATCGGCGAGCAGCGGGAGGACGCTCTCCACGCCGCGGCCGGTCACGAAGACGAGGCGCGGGGCGCCCGGGCGCCGGAACGCGCGATAGAGGGCGAGCCGGTCGGCCTGGCGGCCGCCGAGGAAGGTGCCGTCGAGATCGGTGGCCAGCAGCTTGATGGGGATCCTCCATCCGGGGTGCACGCAGGGGGACAACCTTGGGAACCTAGGCCGAACCCCCCGCGATGCAACCGCGCCGGCTCAGTGCACCGGCACCACCTGCAACCCGACCACCAGCGTATAGTCGGTCTCGAGCTGCGGCCCGTGCAGGTCCTGGTACAGCGGTCGCAGCAGCTCGGCCGCGAGCCGCAGGCCGCTCGGACGATGCACGTACCAGTTGACGCCGACCCCGGCATCGATCCGCGTGCCGCCGCGCAGGTCGGTGCGGGCCGTGGGCACCACCATCGGGTTCACGCTCGCCGCCGCATCGACACCCTCGACGTCGCCCCAGGACGAGGCCGCGCCGCGGAGCGACACCGAGAGGTCGCGCATGAGCGGGACGCCGAGCCACGCGGTCGCGTCGAGGCGATTCCCCTGCGTCCAGCCGCGGTCGTTCTCGCCGAGGCGCACGGTGCCGATGCCCTGCACACCCCAGGACCAGCCGCGCGCCTGACCGAGCCAGGTGACGCCGGGCCGCAGGTCGTAGGTCCCCGAGCCGAGTTGCATCGGGTACGGCAGCTGCACCTCGGTCCCATTGCTGGTGGGCAGCACGTCCATCGCCGTGATCGCACCGGTCGGCAGGCTCACCCCGAGGTTGAGGTGCGCCGACTGGTTGCCCCAGGTGCCGAGGCCGACGAGCGCGCTCGCGGCGACATCCCCGAGGCCGCTCGACGTGGTGGTGAACGCCCCGCCGGCGCGGGTGATATGGTCCATCGAGTTGTCCAGCCACGGGACCATCGCCATCAGGGTCAGCCGGTCGCTCGGCGCCCACATCAGGCCGCCCATCACCATCGTCATCGACATCTGCGTCGGCGTCACCATGAAGTTCCGTCCCGTGGCGGAGATGATCTCGGCGTCCGGGATGGTGCGGGTGCCGACGCGGGAGCCCTCCATCTCCATCGGCATGTAGCGCAGGGAGAGCATCACCTCGCCCCGCTCGTGGCGGTGGTCTCCCATCACGCCGATCGGGGCGTGGCCGTCCACGCGGGACGAGGTCCATTGCGCTGCCGCGGGGGCGGGCGCGAGGGCACAGCAGGCGGCCAGCGCCGCCGGGATGAGGTGTCGCATCGCGGAATCTCCTGAAATCGTCACAGCCGCCGCGGACGGGTTCCGGGGCGGACTCGGTCGAGCGGTCAGGCGATCGCGGGAGGCGCGGTGGCGGGAGGCTGGCGTCGGGAGCTGGAGAGATGCGGGACGTCGTGCGGCACGGCCGTGGCGACGTCGAGGTCGCGCATCGGCGCCGAGACGGGGAGGCGGAGCGCCTCACCGGGTCGCCAGGTCGCTCCGCACGGCGCGATCAGGCAGCAGCCGTCGCCCGCGGAGGTCGGGACATTCGGTGCCTCGCCATGATGGCCGTGGTGTCCGGTCGACGCGGCGCATGCCGCCATCCGGGCGGTCGGCGCGGCGGCCACCAGCGGCGCGAGCACCGCGGCGAGCACGAGACGGAGCCGAATCGACAGCATGGCGCAACCTAGGACGGGGCGCCGGGGTGTTCAACCGCGGACGCGACGATGCCCCCATCGTCCGGAGCCGATGGGGGCATCGTGCCTGCAGGTGCGGGCGTTGCGTCCCTACTCGATCGCCGCGGCCGTGTCGGCCGTCGCCTCGCTCACCGGCGGCGGGACGTACGGGTAGAGCCCGGGATACGCCTGGGCCATCGCCGCCGCATACAGCGGCTTGTTGAGCCCCTGGTGGCAGGTCTGGCACTGGAGCTTGGCGCCGTCGCCCATCGGGCCACGCGAGACCTCGGCATTCACGTGCCAGGGTTCGAGCGTCCCCTCGTCGGTCAGGTGATCCGCCGCATGCCGCGCGGCGGGCCAGACGTCCTGGAGCGCCACCATGTGGTTCATGTTGAGCGAGCGCACCATCCGGAGGCCGCGCAGCGCGGTCAGCCGCTGGGGCGGGCTCTGGTCCCAGTTGGTGAAGGCGCGCGAGTTGTGGCAGAAGGTGCAGTTCACGCCGAGCCCCGAGCTCATGTTGATCATGAGGGCGTAGGCGTACTCCGCCTGGTTCACGCTGCTCCGGTTGCTCACCTCGGTGCGCAGCGGCATCTGGCTCTGGACGCGGATGTCATCCCGGTCCAGGTAGTGCCGGAGCGGCTGGTTCACGTCGGTGTAGTACCAGGTGCCCGGGGGCACCGGTCCGCCGCGGTGGCAGGTGTAGCAGGTCACGCCCGTCTGGGCCACGTGCCCGGTCCACTCGCCGTTGATCTCCTGCGTCATCCGCAGCATCTGGCGCGAGACGACCTTCTGGTACTTCTCGTCGCTCGCCAGGTTCTGGGCGTTGTGGCAGTAGTTGCACCCCGCCTCCGGCCCGGTGGTCGGCGCGACCCAGTTGGTGATCGCCGTCATCGTCCGCAGGAACTCGGCGTTGGACAGGTGGCCGAGGACCTGGACGTTCTGGTAGATCGAGTCGGCCCGCGACGCGTCGGTGGCGGCCGGCGGCAGCGCCGCCGGGGCCACGTTCGCCGCCTGGAGGGCGGCCATGGTCTCGGGCGAGCTGGTCTGCCCAATCATGACCCCGCGGAAGCCGACCTGGGTCGAGTCCTGCGGCGGGAGCTGGCATCCCGCGAGCCCCACGACCGCGAGCGCGAGGGTGAGCCGTCGCAACGAGATCATGGCGCACCTCCGACGAGGCCGGGATAGGTCACGGGCGGCGCCTGCTGCATCGGCGCCTCGAGTTCGGCCGGCGAGGTCGGCTCGACCGCCGGGTAGGCCCGCGGATACTCGGGCACCAGGCCATGCCGCTGCCCCCACAGGTACCAGTTGTCGACCACGGTGCCGGTCAGGAGGATGCCGATGCCGCCGGTCAGCGTGACCAGCACGGCGAACCACCAGGCCCAGCGATGGATCGACTCCATCGTGGCGTTGAAGCCCATCGTCCAGCGCCAGAACAGCGCCGAGCGCTCGGCCCCGGTGCCGCGATCGGTGATCTGCTCGATCTCGCGTTCGGCGCCGTACTTCGCGGTGGCGAGGATCGTCGCCCCGTGCATCGCGAAGAGGAGGGCCGAGCCGTAGAGGAACGCGATCGACAGCATGTGGAACGGGTTGTAGAACAGGTTCCCGTACCGGATGCTGAAGGCCGCGGTCCAGTCGAGGTGCGAGAAGATCCCGAACGGGACCGCCTCGCCCCAGCTCCCCATCAGCAGCGGCCGGAAGAAGCCGAGCACAAGGAAGAGCCAGATCGCGGACGCGAACGCCCACGGCAGGTGGGTGCCCATCCCGAACGAGCGGGCGCGACGATAGAGGCGCACCCACCAGAGCAGGACCGAGATCGTGAGGAAGAAGCCGGCGAGCTGCCACCAGCCGCCCTCGGCGAGCGGGGCGATCCCCATCCCGCGCCCGGGCGCCGGCGGGTCGAGCGAGAGCCAGGGCAGCTGGCGCACGAACTCGATCGCGTTCCAGTTCACCTGGGCGAGGTAGTTGAAGCCGATGATGTTGAAGGCCAGCGTGCCGAAGATCAGCGACGCCACCCCGGTCCAGCCGAGGTAGATCGGGCCGAGCTGTGCGTCCCCGACCTTGCCCAGCCAGTACGACATCTTCGGCGGGAAGGACCGGGTCCAGCTCTGCTCGCTGATCGGCGGTCCCCAATCGGGGGCCGCGCGCACCTGAACCTGATTCCAGAGGTTCTGATAGTCCGCCATACGGCCTCCTAGGACCAGATCGGCAGGTTGAGCCACCAGCTCCACCACTCGGGCCAGCCCTTGGTCCAGAACGGGCCGGAGAGGAGGATGCAGACATTGCTGAAGATCACCGCCAGCAGGGCCAGCCAGAGCCCGAGCCGGTGGATCCCGATGGCGCCGATCGAGTAGCCGAGGGTGTCGCGGAAGAACGCGTTCTCGTGCTCACTCGTCTTGACCGGTTCGCCCTTCTTCGGGTTGGTCACCGACAGGATCAGCGACCCGTGCATCGCGAGCGCGAGGCAGCACGCGAAGAAGAAGGTGATGGCGATCATGTGCGCCGGGTTGTAGTGGAAGTGCAGGTACTGGTACCCGACGTTCGACACCCAGTCGAGGTGCGACAGGATGCCGTACGGGAAGCCGTGCCCCCACGCGCCCAGCAGGATCGGCCGCACCACCACCAGCGTGAGGTAGGCCGAGACGGCCACCCCGTACGCGAAGGGGACGTGCAGGCCCATGCCGAGCTTGCGGGAGATCTCGACCTGCCGGAGCATCCAGGAGATGAACGCACCGGCGGCGCAGACCGTGATCACCTGCCAGAGGCCGCCCTGGTCGAGCGGGGCGAGCCCGAGGCCGACCGAGAGGTCCGGCGGGGCGATGCTGATCTGCCAGAGGTTCCAGGACTGGCCGTTGAGGCCCTCGCCCATCGCGGCACCCCAGATGATCAGCAGGGTGCCCGTGAGGGCGAAGAACAGGGTCGTCACGCCGAAGAACCCCACGTAGAACGGGCCGACCCAGAAATCGAACAGGTCGCCCCCCACCAGGGTCCCGCCGCGGACGCGGTACTTGGATTCAAAACTGAGCATCGCCATCGTGTCGTCTCCGGACGATCGGGGCGTTCAACCTCGGGGAATGTGGCGCTCCGGGCCGGGAGCGGGTCGTGCGACCCGCCCACCGGACCGTTGCGTTCGTGCGGTCTTCAGCCGTTCGGCAGCGGCGTCATCGCCGCCACGTTCTGGGCGTTCCCACCCTCACCCAGCCAGTTGTAGCGCGGGGTGGAGAGCAGGATGAAGTGGATCATCGCGGCGAGGGCGAACAGGAAGACGCCCTGTGCCACCATCGCCTTGCGCGCATCCACATAGAGCCATACGCGGTGCATGGAGTGCTCCTAGAGCCAGGGTTTCCACTGCCACACCAACAGGTGTGCGATGATCGCGACGACAACGAATGCCATGAAACCGCGCATGTAGCCGCCGTGGAACTCACGCGCCTCCTCTTCGGTCATGCCGGTGGAGCCGCGGAGAGATCCGGGATCGGGCATCTGCTTCACCTCCTTCTCGATCGCTGCAGGGTTGGTGCGGGGCGCCTAGACCGGCGCCGTGGTGAACAAGTCCTCCAGCGTGACGCAGCCGCGTCCCGCCTGCCGGGCGGCGGCCTCGGCCGCCTCCCGCCACTGTTTCGCCGCCGAGATGCGGACCAGGAACGGCGTCGTCTCCAGCCGCTCCGTCAGGGCATCCCGGGCGGCGGTGTCCCACGCGAGCTCGCGGGTCGCCTCGCGCGCCGGCGTGGCCTGCGCCTGCCGATCCATGTCGCTCCCGAGCGGCAAGATGTGGAACAGGGCGTCGAACAGCGCGTTGCAGACCTCCTGCACGAGGTAGGTCGCGCCGGCGTAGCCCATGAACGGCGTCCCGGTGTGCCGGCGGATGATCGCGCCGGGGAACGACGCCGGGATGTACGTCGCCTTCGCCCCGACCTCCGCGAGGTACATCCGCTCGTTGTAGCTGCCGAAGCAGACCAGCGGCGGTGCGGCCTGGACCGTCGCCCGGATCGCGGCGTTGTCGGTCTTGCGCCCGGGAATCCGGGGCACCGCGAAGGCACACGGCATCCCGAGCTCCTCCGCCAGGAAGTGCCGCACCCCGCGGGTGTAGGTCTCGTTGGCCACGATGCCGAACGGCGCCGAGGCGAAGAAGTCCTGGGTGACGCTGCGCCACAGGTCCCACACCGGCTTCAGCGTCGTGTGCTTCTCGGCGGCGATGAACGGCTGCGGATCGCACCCGGTGAGCTCGCCGAGCGTCTCGAGGAACCGCGTGGTGGAGTCGAGCCCGATCGGCGCCTGGAGATAGGGCTTGCCGAGGGTCTCGCACAGCTTGCGGCCGTACTCGCGGTACAGCACGATGTTGACGTCGGCCTCGTCGAGGCGCGCGATGTCGTCGAGGTGCGTCCCGAGCGGGAAGACCAGGTTCACCCGGCAGCCGATGCCCTCGACCAGGCGCCGGATCTCGGCCAGGTCGCTCGGCATGTTGAACGTCCCGTACATCGGGCCGATCAGGTTGACCGCCGGCCGCGGGTCGGCCGCCGGGGCGTCGCTCCCGAGCGCCTTGCGCCGCGCCGCCCGCTTCTTCGCCTGCTTCGCGCCGAACTCGGTCCAGAGCCAGTTGAGCGCCCGGTCGGCACTCTGCCACTGATCCTCGTCGATCGTCCGCGGCAGGAAGCGGAGCAGCCCGCTGCCCTCGGGCGTCACGCCGCCGCCGATCATCTCCGCGATGCTCCCGGTCACCACCACCGCCGGGCGGGTCGGGTCGAGCGTGCCGTGCGAACGGCGCATCGCCGCCTCGGTGCCGTCGCGCGCCAGCTCGTCCTCGGAAAGCCCGGTGACGACGATCGGGAGTTCGTGCGGCGGCAGCGCGTCGGTGTAGTGCAGCACCGAGGTGACCGGCAGGTTCTCGCACCCCACCGGCCCGTCGATCACCACCTGCAGCCCGCGGATCGCGGTGAAGGCATACACGCTGCCCCAGTAGCCACCGGCGCGGTCGTGGTCGAGGACGAGCATCTCAGCTCCCTCCCACGTCGGTCATGGTGCCGTCCTTCGAGGCCGCCTTGCGGGCGGGCTTCCAGCTCGTGACCGGCCGGTCCTCCGGGACACCGGCGTGGCCGTAGCCGGTGCCGGCCCCGACACCGACCCCCTCGAAGAAGGTCCGCATCCGCGTCAGGCGCTCGGCCCCGCCGATCGCGCCATTGACGGTCGCGGCCAGCGCCCCCGCCCCGGGGACGCCGAAGAGCGGCCGGGCGGAGATCAGGTTGGTGAAGTAGACCCCGGGCGTGCCCCGCTCCTTCGCCGCCTGGACCACCGGTGTCGTGCCGATGGCGAGGTCCGGCTCGTAGGCCTCGATCGCGGAGATGTCGGCCTCGAGCGAGGCGCGATAGCGCACCTCGGTCCCGCGGGCCTCGAGCCACTCGCGGTCGGGCGCACTCCACGGCGTCCGCGGACAGGCGGTCCCGACATACGGCACGTCGGCGCCGGCCTCCACCAGCAGCCGCGCCACCAGCAACTCCGAGCCCTCGTAGCCCGACACCGTGATGCGCCCCGTGATCGGGTGCTTCGCGATGCCGGCGGCGATCATCGGCAGGAGCCGGTCCTTCGCGGCCCCGACCGTGTCGGCGGCGATCCCGGCCGCCGCGCCGATCGCGTCGAGCCACGCTGCCGTCCCCTCCACGCCGACCGGCCCCGACGGCACGATCGTGCGGCCGGCGGCCTGGAACTCCCGCACCGAGGCGGTGTAGAACGGATGCAGTGCCGCGACGACCGGCGAGGCGAGCGCCGCATACTGCTCGCGCCACTCGCGACACGGCACGGTGGGACCGGCCGCGAGCCCGAGGGGCTCGAGCAGCATCGCGATCCCCATCGGGTCCGCCGGGAAGAGCTCCCCGAGCAGCGTCACCGTCGGCCGGTCGGTGATCGCGCTGCCGGGCCGCGCCACCGGGCCCTGTGCGGCCTCGCCGCGTGCGACCTTCAGCATCGCCCCGGCGAGGACGTCCTTCGCCTCCGCGTGGGTCGGCACGCCGAAGCCCGGCACGTCGATCCCGATGATGCGCACCCCGTCGATCTGGTCCGGCAGCAGGTCGAGCGGCACGCCGGACGCCGTCGGGACGCAGAGATTGGTGACGACCACCGCATCATAGAGCGCCGGATCGGCGGTCTGGAACACCGCGTCGCGGATGTCCTCGAAGAGCTGTCCGGTGACGAGCGTCTCGGAGGAGAACGGGACGTACCCGACGGTGCGCCTGGCGCCGTAGAAGTGGCTCGTGAACGTGAGCCCGTACACGCAGCACGCCGAGCCGGAGAGGATCGTGGCGGTGCGCTTCATCCGCAGGCCGACACGGAGCGAGCCGAAGGCCGGGCACATCGACTGCGGCTGGTCGTGGGGGCCGCGCGGATAGTCGCGTGCGAGCCCCTCGAGCAGCGCCGACTTGCCGTTGGCCTCCGCCGCCGCGAGCATCGTGTCGCGGCCGCCATGGCAGCCGCCACCCCCCGCGGGAGCGGCGGCTGGCGCGTCGGCGATCGGGAGGGCGCGGGCCGTCATCGGATCAGACCGTGTCGTAGACGACTTCGAGGGATTCGGCGACGGCAACGTGCCGCCCGCGCATGTCCGCCATCGTCGCCGGCTGGAGGACGATGTCGCGCCCGGTCGTCTCGCTGGAGAAGAGCCCCAGCAACTGGTCCTGCCCGAGGGTGGTCGGCTGCAGCGGCGGCGCGGTGGCCACCGCCTCGCCCAGGGCCTCGAACAGCGGGCCCCACTGGCTCTCCGGGCGACCGACGATCTCGTAGTTCGCGCTCTTGCGACGGATGTCCTCGTTGGCCGGGATCGCGGCGAGCACCGGGATGCCGACGGCGTCGGCGAACGCCTGGGCCTCGCCCGTCCCGTCGTCCTTGTTGATCACCAGTCCCGCCACGCCGACGTTGCCGCCCAGCTTGCGGAAGTACTCGACCGCGGAGCAGACGTTGTTGGCCACGTAGAGCGACTGCAGGTCGTTCGAGCCGACCACGATGACCTTCTGGCACATGTCGCGGGCGATCGGCAGCCCGAAGCCGCCGCAGACCACGTCGCCGAGGAAGTCGAGCAGCACGTAGTCGAAGTCCCACTCGTGGAAGCCGAGCTTCTCGAGCAGCTCGAAGCCGTGGATGATCCCGCGACCGCCACAGCCCCGCCCCACCTCGGGCCCGCCAAGCTCCATCGCGAACACCCCGTCGCGCTGGAAGCAGACATCGCCGATCGTCACCTCCTCGCCGGCGGCCTTCATCCGCGACGAGGTCTCGATGATCGTCGGACAGCTCTTGCCGCCGAACAGCAGCGAGGTGGTGTCGGACTTCGGGTCGCACCCGATCAGCAGCACCCGCTTGCCGAGGCGCGCCATCATGTAGCTCAGGTTGGCGAGGGTGAAGCTCTTGCCGATCCCGCCCTTGCCGTAGATCGCGATGATCTGCGTCTCGCGCGTCGGCTCGCCCGCGGCGGCCACGTCGTCGGGCTCCTGCGCGGCCTCCGCGCGGAGGCGGGCATCGTAGTCCGTCGTGCCGTCGGGCGTCGAGATCATCCGGCGTCCCTCCAATCCAGGGTCATCTTGATGCAGTCGGTGTCCTCGAAGGCGGTGCGGTAGGCCGCGGCGGCCGAGGCGGCCGGGACCTGGTGCGACACGAGGCCGCCGAGGTCGAGGGTCCCCGCGTTGACGAGCTGCGCCACCGCCGCGAGGTCCGCCGGCCGCCACTCCGCGGCGACCCGCAGCCGGGCCTCGCGCTGGAAGGCAGGGGGAAAGGCGAACGCCACCGGCTCGGCGTAGAACCCGGCGAGCACGATCTCGCCGCCCGGGGCCAGGCGGGCGACAAGGTCGTCAACGATCCCCGTCGCGCCGGACATGTCACAGATGGTGCGATAGTCCCGCCGCGGATCCTCGGCGGGATCGAGGACCTGATACCCTCGCGCGCCACCGCGGCGGCGCGGGTTGGTCTCCCAGACCACCGGAGGCGGGGCGTCCGGTGCGAGCGCGCACGCGAGGCGCGCCAGCAAGCGGCCGAGCGCCCCATGTCCGATGATCAGTTCCGGCGCAGCGCCGCCGCTGCCCCATGCCGCGTGATACGCGGTCGCCGTGAGCGCGAACAGCGTCGCGTCCGCCCCGAGGCCGGGACGAACCGCCGTCGCCCTCGAGCCGTCGACCACGATCCGCGAGGCCGCGCCGCCGAAGAGTGCCCGCGTCTCCCCGTAGCAGCGCGCGCCGGCAAGGAAGACATGCTCGCCGACCGTGTGCCCCGACGCCTCGCCCGCCGCGATGATCCGGCCGCAGGTCTCGTAGCCCGGCACGAGCGGGTAGCCCATCCCGGGAAACGCCGGCATCCGCCCAGTCCACAACAGCCGCTCCGTCCCGGCGCTTATCCCGGTCCAGTCGACGTCCACGACGACGTCGCCCGGCCCGGCCGCCGGCAGCACGAAGTGCCGCAGCGCGAGCTGTTCGGGTTGTTCGAGCACCACCGCCAGCGTGTTCACGCGGGGGCCTCACAGGAGTGGGGAGAAAGCAGGCATCGGCCGACGTCGCCGACCTCATCGTAAACTGAACCTGACAACTCAAACTGTCAAGGGAACACGACACCCCGGCGCACGACCCCACGCCCGCGCCCATCACGGGACCGCCTCAGCGCCGGGTGGCGCTCAGGACACCGGTGCGGATCGGGGAGCGGACGCGGTGTTGTCGGACATCGACGAAGCCCGCGTCGCGGAGCAGGTCGCCCAGCTCGGCGGGCGTGCGCATCCGTCCGCTCCGCATGGCGAGGAGATAGAGGGCGAAGTACACCTCGCCGACCTGGGCGAGGCCGGGGGTGGCCGCCATCGGCTCGATCACGAGCACGCGACCGCCACTCGGCAGCGCCGCATGCACCTTGTCGAGCAGCAGGCGCACCGGCACGTCATCGTGGTCGTGCAGCACGCGCACCAGCGAGATCAGGTCGGCGCCCGTTGGCAGCGGGTCGTCGAGGAAGCTGCCGCCGCTCACGGTGGCACGTGTCGCCAACCCTGCGGTCGCCAGCGCCACTCGGCCACGCTCCGCGACCGCCGGCAGGTCGAAGAGATGGAGCGCGAGGTCCGGGGCACGGCGCGCCGCCTCGCGGAGGAATACCCCCTCGCCGCCGCCGACATCGAGCAGCACGCGATGGCGCCGCACGTCGTAGACCTGCAGCGCTTCCGCGGCAACCTGCGGCTGGGTGGCGGCCATCACGCGGCTGTAGCTCGCCGCCGTGTCGGCCGAGACGCCCGCCGGATCGGGACGCACCGCGTACTCCCAGAACTGGCCGAGTGCGGTCGTCCGCTCGCGGCCCGCGCGCAGCAGCGCCACCGGATCGCGCAGGTCGTCGTACAGGAGCCGGTTGTGCTCGACCAGGACCCGGAAGTCCTCGCGGCCGACGAGCGGGATGCCGTCAGCCCCGAGGTCCCACCGGCCATCGTGGCGGCGCCGCAACAACCCGAGCGCGGCGGCGGCGTTCAGCAGGCGCGATGCGTTGTCCGCCGGCAGCCCGAGTCGTGCCGCGAGGGTCACCTCCGCGAGCGGCTCGTCGGCCAGTGCCTCGAGCACGCCGAGCTCGAGGACGGCCAGCAGCACCTGGGTGTGGACGAACCCGCCGCAGAGGTCGAAGAGGCGTCGGCTCGCGCGGCGCGCGAACGGGCGGGTCACCCAGAACGCACTCGCCCATGCCTGGAAGGCCGGCGAGGCGATCCGGTCGATCAGGCGACGGCGCCAGGCGCCCCGGGCCGGGAGCGGTACTCCCGCGCGACTCACTTGCCGACCGGCATCGCCTGCGCCAGCACCCGCCCACGGCGGAAGGCCTTGAGGCGGGCCGGCAGCAGGAGGAAGGCGAGCATCGCCGCCCCGCCGACCGCCGCCGCGCCGTGCAGCTCGTACCGGAGGGCCATCGCGAGGGGCAGCGCGCCGTTGACGACGTAGATCACCTCCGGCAGCCGGGTGGAGGCAATCGCGGGGAGGTGCGGCCGGGTCGCGCGGTGCAGCAACAGGCCGATGAGCGGCCCGATCACGGCCCATGCGATCCAGTTGGCCAGCGGCATCCCGTGCCAGATCCCCGACTCGCGCCAGACCCAGAACGGGAACGCGGCGCTCATCGCCGGCTCCATCAGGACATCCCACGCCAGCAGGCCGACGGTGGCGAGGAGCACGGTGTAGCGGATCCGGAGCCCGGCCCGGAGCGCGATCCCCAGCGTGGCGAACAGCATCATGAACCACGACAGCGGGATCGTGAACGGCACCAGGCCCGCCACGCGCCAGCCGAGGGCAGTGCCGTAGCTGTGGGCGCCGAAGGGGAGGCCGGTCGCGGCGCCGACGAGCTCGATCGACAGGGTGAAGCCGGTCACCAGCAGCGCGCCGAGGGTCGCGCGAATCGGCCCGGCCGCGGCCCAGAGGGCGAGCCAGGTCCCGAGGAATCCGAGCACCAGGACCAGCGCGCCCATGTACGCCATCCCCCATTGGTACGAGCGTGCCCATTCCCCAGCGTCCACGCCGCCCGGCACGGGCCGGCCGATCATCACGGCGAACGCGCCGATGGAGACCAGCGTCAGCACGGCGTGCACGCCGGTCGCGGCCCAGGCCCACGCCAGCGGGCCGTTGCGGAACGCGCGCCTCATCCGCGCATCCGCAGGAAGGCATCCCAGAGCGGCAGGTCGTGCGGGATGCCGAGCACGATGAGCTCGAGCACGGCGAGCGTGACGAGGGCCACGAGGAGCGTGAGCCGCCAGCGCGTGAAGCGATCGGGGGCCCGGCGGGCCCGCAGGAACCACCGCGTACCAAGGGCCACGAGGCCGGCGATCGAGACGACGAGCAGCGGCGTGAGGCGCGGCGGGCCGAAGAACGCCGTCAGGAACGCGAGTCGTTCGGGAAGGAATCGCACCCCGGCGTTCACGACCCCGAAGAACACGTTGACCTTCGCCACCTGCTGCACGCCCCAGAAGACGGCGAGGGTGTGCCACGCGGTCGGGTTCCGGCCCGGGAGGAGATAGAACGCGCCGAGCGTGGCGAGGGCGAGCAGGTCGCTCCACCCGGTCGCGACGACCGCCCGGATCGCGAGCGGGACACTCGGGGCCATGCCGAGGTCGGGCGGCACGTGGGCCGTGGCGCCGACGACGATGCCGCCGTAGAAGAGGGCGCTCACCCAGACCCAGGCGAGCGCCCCGGCGGTGAATCCGATCAGGGCGCCGCGCGGGGTGCACTCGTTGCGCACGCGCGCCGCGAGGATGCCGGCGATCACGAGCAGCCAGGTCGCGACGATGACACCGAGGAGGCGCGTGGTGTCGTTGCGCTCGACGGCAACGATCACCCCGGTGGCGAGCCACCAGAAGAGCACCACGAGGACCACCGCCGCCGGCAATCCCTGGCCGGCCTCGCCACCGGCGGGCCGGCTCACGTGTCCCGGCCAGGCCACCGCCTGCTCACCGGACACGCCGCGCCTCGGCGCGGGTGGCATCGGCGAGCGAGGCGATGCGGGTGGCATCGGCGGCGGGAAGCGGCGCATAGCGCGCCCCCATCACCGTGGCGAGATGTCGCGCCACCTCGGTCGGACGCGGCGCGATGTCGAGCCAGCTCGCCGCGACGCGAACCGCCGCCAGCCGGCGCGCCGCCTCCTCGGCCTCGGCGCGGGCGCGTCGTCGGTCCCCTTCCCCACCGCGCGTGATGTTCGCCTTGCCGTCGCTGAGCACGACGATGGCCGGCGCCGCACCGTCGCGGCGCACCCGCAGGGCGAGGGCGGTGGCGAGGTCGAGCGCGGCCGCGAGCGGGGTACCGCCGCCGCCGGGCAAGCCGGCGAGCGCGCGGCGCGCCCGGGCCAGCGCACGGGTCGGCGGGAGGACCAGCTCCGCCGTGGCGCCCCGGAACACCACCAGCGCGACTTCGTCGCGGCGCTGGTAGCTCGCCGCCAGCAACAGCTCGACCGCCCCCTTCGCCTCGTTGAGGCGATGGAGCGCCGTGCTGCCGGAGGCATCGACCAGCACGATGATCGTCGTGCCGAGGGGTCGGACCCGCCGCTGCACGCGAAAGTCGTCGCCGCGGATCGCGAGGCGGCGCACCGGCAGTGAGGCGCCGCGAAGCCGCTGCCACGGTGCGGCGGCCCGCACGGTCGCAAGGACATCGACCCGCCGCCCGTGACCCGGTCGACCGCGCCGCACCCCGACGCGCCGGCCGCGGGTGTCGGGGACGTCCGCCGCCCCGCGACGACCCGCCCGCGTGCCGCGCTCCCCCGCGAGCGCGCGCAGCAGGTCCTCCGGCAGGGCCGCGTGCGCGGCCGCGATCAGGCGATCCTCGAGCGTGCCCTCCTGCAGCGGTTCGCGCGCGGGATCATCAGGGGTCGGGGCATCCGACGGTGGTGGCGGCGGTGGCTCCTCCTCGCTGCTCACCTCGGGGATCAGGACCGCGCGCGGGGCAATCACCGTGGTCACCGCCACCGCCAGGTCCGCATCGGCCACCGCCTCGCGGCCCTCCAGCGCGGCATGCGCCCGCGCCGCGCGCCCGGCCAGCAGCCACGCCCGCAGCGACACGACCCCGCATGCGGTCGCCACCTCCGCAAGTGAGCGTCGCTGGGCGTCGGACATCGCAACCGTCGGGAGTCGCGCGGCCGCGGCCCGGATCGTGGCCGCCTCGGGCCAGTGCAGCGCGTCGGGATCGAGTCCGGGCTCCGGGACGATATCGAAGGCGAGCCGATCCGCGAGGGCGGCCGCGCTGCCGGGTTCGTCCGGCTCGGCCTCGTCGAGGAGCAGCAGCGGCATCCGCACGGGGACCACTCGGCTCACCCCATCGCGCTCGACGCGCACCGCGTGCGCATCGAGTGCCTGGGTGAGGATGCCGATCACCTCGGGGGCCAGCCGCTCGGCCATCGGCACCACGAGCGCCCCGCCATCGGCGGACGCGAGCAAACCGGTCTCGAGGGTCGGGCGTCCGGTCGCCAGGGTGGCGACGAGATCCATCCCGCCGACGAGGCGCTCGCCTTCAACCCCTGCTGGCACGCGACGCACGCGTTCCGGAGCGTGCAGCAGCCGGGAGAACCCCGTCACCAACCCCGCTCGCCCCGGCGTCACCCCGCCCCGGATGATCGCGCCGCCGAGCCCGAGCGGGTCGACGGCGAGCATCGCGAGGATGGTGGCGGGGGAGATCACGTCGCGGGGGCTTCGACCGGGAGATCCGCGAGCGCGCGTTCCACTCGGGCGCCGGCGGTGGCGTCGTCGAGCGGATCGCGGCGCATCCGGTGCCGGAGTGCCATCGCCGCCACGCGATCGAGCAGCGCCGGATCGTCGCCCGGCGCGTCCTCGAAGGCCGCGAGCGCCCGCATCACCCGGAACAGCGTGAGCTCACCGCGCAGCCCGTCGGTCCCGAGGGCGATGCACAACCGGCTCGCCCGCTCGAGCACCGGGCGCGACAGCTCCGTCCTCGCCAGCCGCGCGCGGGCCGCCACGAGGCGATCCCGAAGCGCCGCGTCCGCGGCGTCCCAGCTCGCGGCGAACCCGTCGGGGTCGCGGTCATACGCATCCCGTCGGGCGACGATCTCGAGCCGGGTCTCGATGTCCGCGGGCGTGGTGACATCGACGGCAAGCCCGAACCGGTCGAGGAGCTGCGGCCGCAGGTCGCCCTCCTCCGGGTTGCCCGACCCGACGAGCACGAAACGCGCCGGGTGCCGCAGGGACAGCCCCTCCCGCTCGACGACATTCTCCCCGCTCGCGGCGACGTCGAGGAGGAGGTCGACGAGATGATCCTCGAGCAGGTTCACCTCGTCGATGTAGAGGAATCCCCGGTGTGCCCGCGCCAGCAATCCGGGTTCGAACGCCTTCTCGCCCGTGGTCAGCGCCCGCTCCAGGTCGAGCGCACCGGTGATCCGGTCCTCGGTCGCCCCGAGCGGCAGGTCCACCACCGGCGTCGGCCGCGTCTCCACGTCGAGGACCGCCCCGCCTGCGGCGCGGCGGCGACAGTCCTCGCACCATGCCGATGCCCCCGCAGCGGGGTCGCACCCGTAGCGGCAGCCGACATGCGCCGCGAGCGGGGGCAGCAGCGCGGCGAGCGCCCGGACCGCGGTCGACTTGCCGGTGCCGCGGTCGCCGAACACCATGACGCCGCCAAGGGTGGGATCGACCGCGGTCAGGAGGAGCGCTTGGCGCATCTCCTCCTGACCGACGATCGCACTGAAGGGATAGGGTCGACGCATGGCTCGCTTGGGTGGTGGGGTCGGCGGAATGTCTTGCCGGACCCCGACCGGGGCAAGAGCGCCCCGCGGTCAGGGCACCGTCGGCTCCGCCATCGGCTTCTGGAAGTCGCCCGCCTTCACGTAGGCGAGGGCATCGGGATCGAGGTAGCGCGCCACCGCCGCCCGCAGCTCCTCGCCGGTGAGGGCGAGCACCGCCGCCTCCAGCTCGGAGTCGTGGGCGAAGGTGCGCCCGAGATACAGGTTCGACACGAGCCGCCCCGCGATCGGACCGTCATTCGAGCGCGCCAGCTTCCGGCTCTCGATCCAGCCTTCCTTCGCCTTGCTGATCTCCTCGGCCGTGAACCCGTCGCGCGCCGCCCGCTCCAGCTCCTCGCGGAACGCCGCCTCAAGCTTGTCGCGGTTCTCCGGCGCGTAGATCGCGAAGCTGATCCACTGCGCCGTGGTGTCGGTGGCCGAGGCGTTGAAGGTCGAGCCCACGCCGTAGGAGAGGCCATCCTGCTGGCGGATCCGGGTCGCGAGCCGGGAGTTCAGGAAGCCACCGCCGAGCATGTAGTCGGCCAGCAGCATCGCCGGGTAGTCGGGCGAGGTGTCGGTCAGCGGCATCGTGCGCGCCGCCAGGAACATCGCGTTCGCCTTGTCGGGCGTCTCGAGCGTGACATCGAGCGGTGCCGAGGCACCCGTCGGCGTCGCGATCCGCTCGTACGGAGCGGCGCTCTCCCAGCCACGGAGCCCCTCGGTGAGGATCGCCCGCACCGAGTCCGGGTCGAAGTCCCCGACGACCGCGATCTGGCCCCGCGACGCCCCGTAGAAGCCGGCGTAGAACGCCCGGACCTGCTCCAGGGTGGCCGCGTCGAGCATGGCGAGCTGCTCATCGAGGGTCCCGACGTAGTTCGGGTGCCCGGGAGGGAACGGCGAGAGGTGCCGCTGGATCGCCATCACCGCCTGCATCTGCGGCTCCGAGCGCTGCCCCTCCAGCGCGGTGCGACCCTCCTGCTTCAGCAGCTCGAGTTCGGCCGGGTCGAAGCGCGGCTCGCGCAGGATCTCGAGGGCAAGGCGGAGCGACTCGTTGAACGACGACCGCTTCGCCGTGACGCCCGCCCCCGCCGAGGCGGCACCGCCGCCGGCGTTGAGGGTCGCCTGCAGCCGGTTGATCTCGTCGCGCAGTTCCTGGCGCGAGAGCCGCGTGGTTCCGCGCATCAGCATCTGCCCGGTCAGCCCCGGGACCGCACCGCGCCCCGACAGCGTCGCCTCCGAGCCGAAGCGGAAGGTCATCGTGGCGGTCGCGAGTGCCCCGCGGTTGCGCTTCGGGAGGAAGGCGACCTCGATGCCGTTGGGCAGCGTGAACGTCTCGGTCCGCGCGTCGAGGTTCGCCGGAGTCGGGTCGAAGTCCTCGCCGGTCGCCATGGTCTGGGTGCCGCGATAGTCCTTCACCATCGCCAGGACGTCGGGCGCCTCCGGCAGCACCGCGCGGTCGGGGGCCGAATCCGGCACGAAGATCCCCACGGTGCGGTTCGACGGCTTCAGGTAGGCCCGGGCGACGCGCATCACGTCATCGGGGGTGACCGCGCGGGTGCGGTCGCGGTGGAGGAAGAAGAGGCGCCAGTCGCCCATCGACGCCCACTCCGAGAGCGCGAGCCCGACCGAGCCGGGATTGGTGTACTGGAGCTCGATCCCCTTGAGGAGCGCGGCCTTGGCCCGCTCGACCTCGGCCGGGGTCGCCGGGGCGACGTCGAGCAGCGAATCGATCGCCCCGAGGATCGCCGCGCGCGCCGCGGCGACATCGGCGTCGCGCGGGACGGTGGCCTGCACCAGGAAGACACCCGGCTCGCGCAGCTGGAACGAGAACGCGCTCACGCGGCTCGCGAGCTTCGGCTCGACCACCGCGCGGTACAACCGCCCGGTGGCGGTGGCACCCAGCACGTCGGCGAGCACGTCGACCGCCGCGAAGTCGGGATGCGACCCGTGGGGGACATGCCAGGCCATCACGATCGACTGCACGTCACCGACGCGGCGCAGCGTCACAGTCCGCTCGCCATCCTGCACCGGGTCGAGCGTGTAGGTCGGCCAGAGCGTCGTGCCGCCCGCGCGCTCCGGACGGGGCAGCGCCCCGAACGTCGCCGCGACCATCGCGCGCGCGGTGTCGGGATCGAACTTCCCCGCGATCACGAGCATCGCGTTGTCGGGCTGGTAGTACTTGCGGTAGAACCCCTGCAGCCGCTCGATCGGCACGTTCTCGATGTCGCTGCGCGCCCCGATCGTGCTCTTGCCGTAGTTGTGCCACAGGAACGCGGTCGAGAGGACCCGGTCGAGCAGCACGCTGCCGGGATCGTTCTCCCCCGACTCGAACTCGTTGCGCACGACGGTCATCTCGCTCTCGAGGTCCTTCGCGGCGATGAACGAGTTCACCATCCGGTCCGCCTCGAGGTCGAGCGCCCACCGGAGGTTCTGCGTCGAGGCCGGGAACGTCTCGAAGTAGTTGGTCCGGTCGAACCAGGTGGTCCCGTTCGGGGCGGCCCCGCGCTCCGAGAGCTCCTGCGGGATGTTCGGGTGGCGCGGCGTCCCCTTGAACACGAGGTGCTCGAGGAGGTGTGCCATCCCGGTCTCGCCGTAGGCCTCGTGTCGCGAGCCGACGAAGTAGGTGACGTTCACCGTGGTGGTCGGGCGCGAGTTGTCCGGGAAGAGCAGGACCTGCATCCCGTTCTCGAGCGTGTACGCCGTGATGCCCTCGACGGTCACCTCGGCGGGCGCGGCGGGCTGCTGCGCGGCCAGGGGGGCACCGAGGAGGAGGACGAGCAGGGGAAGCGACGAGCGCATGACGAACTCCGGTCGGGGGTAAGGGACACTCACGGCGTGGCGGCGGGGAGCCGCGCGGCGGCCGACAGCCCACCGCGCATCACCTCGCCGACCGCGAGGCCGTCCCGCCAGGACCCACAGAATACCACCCCGGGCACCGCCGCCTCCACGGCACCCGCCACGGCCAGCCGCTCCGCGTGGCCGGCCACCGCCTGCGGGAGCGCTGCCGGCCAGCGGGTGATCTCCGCGAGCACCGGCGCACCGCGCACCCCGAGCAACTCGGCCAGTTCGGCGGTCACGAGGGCCTGGAGCTCCGTGTCGGGGAGGTCCGCGAGCGCGGCGCGCCCCACCCCACCGACGAACGACGTCAGCAGCACGTGGCCTGCGGGGGCGCGTCCCGGGAAGATCGACGAGGGAAAGAGGGTGCCCAGGATCCGGCGTCCGGCCGCGGACGGGGCGAGCACGCCGAATCCGTCCAGCGGATGCGCGACGGCGTCGCGGGCGAACCCGAGGGAGACCACGCTGAGCGAGGCGTGGGGCATCCGCGCGATGGGGGAGAGATCCGGCGCACCGCGCAGGTCGAGGTCGAGATGGGCGAAGGCCGCTGCCGGCACCGCGATGATCACCCCACTCGCCTCCAGGGTGTCGCCCGCCGCGGTCCCCACCGTGAAGCCCCCGCCGGCACCCGCTCGAACCGACACCACCGGAGCCCCGAGCCGGACCCGGTCGCCCAGCGCCGCGGCGAGGAGTTCCGGCACCCGGCCGAGACCGTCGCGGCACGACCAGAGCGACCCGGGTCGCCGCCCCTCGCGCCGCGCCGTGCGGGCCGCCCGCATGCGCCCCTTCAGGATCGACCCCGCAGTGCGCTCGAACTCCACCAGCTGGGGAAAGGCGAAGCGTGCCAGCAACGCCGCGGGATCGCCACCACTGGTCCCGGAGACGACCGGGTCGATGAACCGCGCGGCCGCCTCCGGCCCCAGGCGGCGAGCGGCGAACTCGGCGACCGTCTCCAGCTCGTGGCCGCCGCGCGGCACGAACGGCTCCTTCAACAGTCGCAACCGACCGGCGACGCTGAGCAACGGCGTGCTCACCATCTCGGCCGGGCTCGACGGCACCGCCACCGGGCGGCCGTCGTGGACCAGGAAGCGTCGGGCCGCCGCGGCGTCCGGGACGATGCGCTCGGCGAGGATTCCCGCCGCGTCGAGGACCGCCTCGACGGGCGGAGGCACGGCCGCGACCGTGTTCGGTCCGCCTTCGAGCAACCAGCCATCGCGCGCGATGGTGCGGATGGCGCCCCCGACGCGTGGCGAGGCCTCGAGCACCACGACCTCGCGACCGGCGGTCCGCAACGCGTGCGCCGCCATGAGCCCCGCCGCACCTGCCCCCACCACCGCGACCGGCGCGTCGGGGCTCATGCCGTCAAGGCGTTCGGGAGGGCGGCGAGGATCCGCTCGAGCTCGGCGTCGCCGTGTGCCGCCGAGGTGAAGGACGCTTCGAAGGCCGAGGGCGGGAGGTACACGCCCGCATCGAGCATCGCATGGAAGAAGCGACCGTAGCGTGCCGCGTCCGCGGCGCGGGCGTCGGCGTAGTTGCGCACCGGGTCCTCGGTGAAGAACGGCGTGAGCATCGTGCCCACGCGCTGCACCGTGAGCGGGATGCCGACGCGCTCTGCGGCCTCGCGCAGGCCGGCCTCGAGGGCGGCGGCGAACCGGTCGGCCGCCGGCCAGGCCTCGCCCCGGGCGAGCACGTCGAGGGTCGCGAGACCCGCAGCCATCGCGACGGGATTGCCCGAGAGCGTGCCGGCCTGATACACCGGGCCGACGGGCGCCACCTGCAGCATCAGGTCCCGCCGTCCACCATACGCGGCCGCCGGGAAGCCACCCCCGATCACCTTGCCGAGGCAGACCAGGTCCGGTCGCACGTCGTAGCGCACCTGGGCACCGGCCGGATCGACCCGCCAGCCCGTCATGACCTCGTCGATCACGAGCAGCGCACCGTGGCGATCGGCGATCGCGCGCAGCCCGGCGAGGAAACCGGGCGCGGGCGGCACGACACCCATGTTCCCCGCGACCGCCTCCAGAAGGATCGCGGCGATCTGGTCCCCACGCGCCGCGAACACCCGCTCGACGGCCTCGAGATCGTTGAACGGCACCACGATCGTGTCGGCGGTCGTGGCGGCACTGACCCCGGCGGAGTCCGGCAGCCCGAGGGTCGCGACGCCACTCCCCGCCGCCGCGAGGAGCGGGTCGGCGTGGCCGTGATAGCAGCCGTCGAACTTCACCAGTCCCGTGCGGCCGGTCGCCCCGCGCGCGAGGCGCACCACGCTCATCCCCGCCTCGGTCCCCGAGGAGACGAAGCGCACCATGTCGATCGCGGGGAAGGTCGCGACCACCCGCTCGGCGAGCTCGAGCTCGATCTCCGTCGGCGCGCCGAACGTGCTCCCGTCCCGAAGCACCCGGCTGACCGCCTCGACGACCTCCGGGTGGGCATGCCCGAGGATGAGCGGCCCCCACGAGCAGACCAGGTCGACCAACCGGTTGCCGTCGGCATCGATGAGGTAGGGGCCCTCGCCGCGGCGCATGAAGCGCGGCGTCCCGCCCACCCCGCGGAAGGCGCGCACCGGGGAGGACACGCCGCCGGGCAGCAGCCCCTCCGCCCGCGCGAACAGCGCCCGCGAGGTCGCGTCGTGACTCACGCGTCCTCCCGGAGCCAGCGCGCCGCGTCGAGGGCGTGGTACGTGAGGATCGCGTCGGCGCCCGCGCGCCGCATCGCGAGCAGCGTCTCGAGGACCACCGCGCGCTCGTCGAGCCAGCCCTGTGCCGCGGCGGCCTTCACCATCGCGTACTCCCCGCTGACGTTGTAGCAGAGCACCGGAAGGTCACTGCGGTCCCGCACCTCCCGGATCACGTCGAGGTAGGCCAGCGCCGGCTTCACCATCAGCATGTCCGCCCCTTCGGCCTCGTCGAGGTCGGCCTCGCGGCGCGCCTCGCGGCGGTTCGCCGGGTCCATCTGGTAGCTGCGGCGGTCGCCGAACGCCGGTGCGCTCTCGACCGCCTCGCGGAACGGGCCATAGTAGGCGGACGCGTACTTGACGGCATAGCTGCAGATCGCCCGGTCGGCGAACCCCGCCGCGTCGAGCGCGTCGCGGATCGCCGCGACCATGCCGTCCATCATGCCGCTCGGCGCGAGCACGTCGGCACCGGCGGCGGCGTGCGCCACCGCCACCTGGCCCAGCACCTCGAGCGTCGCGTCGTTGTCCACGACGCCGTCCGCGGTCAGGATCCCGCAATGACCGTGATCGGTGTACTCGCAGCAGCAGACGTCGGTGAAGACCAGCAGCGCCGGGTGCCGCGCCTTGAGCCGACCGATCGCGCGCGCCACGATGCCGTCGGGCGACCAGTTCTCCGTGCCGATCGGATCCTTGGCCGCGGGAATCCCGAACAGGATCACCCCGCCGACCCCCGCCGCGACGAGGTCGTCCGCCGTCCGGTCGAGGGACTCGTCGACTGACAGGTGGTACTGCCCCGGCATCGAGGCGATGGCGCGGCGCACCCCCGACCCGTGCACGACGAACAGCGGCGCGATGAGCTGGGCGGGGACCAGGCGGGTCTCGCGGACCAGCGCGCGAAGGGCGGGACTCCGCCGGAGTCGGCGGGGACGATCGATCGGATCCACGGGCCATCCGGGAAAAGGGGAGGCGGCACTCGGGCGACCCAACGATAGGCCGATCCCGGGAGCGGGGTCAAACCGCCGCAGAGGTGGCCGAGGCGGCCGGGCAGGCGGGACCGTTTCACGACGTTTCAGCTTGTGTCGGCCCCCTCGAATCCGTACCTTGATCGGATGATTCCCCCCATCCCCAGGAGGGGGTTCACCCGAGCCGAGCGAGGGGCCGTGGGACTCAACACGACGCAGACACCGGTCGCGCTCTTCGAGAAGTGCCGCCAGTTCACCCGCGCCCGCGAAATCCAGGCGGCCGGGATGTACCCCTACTTCAAGGCCATCTCGGCGTCCGAGGACACCGTGGTGGTGATCGAGGGGAAGCGGCGGATCATGCTGGGGTCGAACAACTACCTCGGCCTCACGCACCACCCGAAGGTCCTCGAGGCGGCCGCCGCCGCGCTGCATCGCTACGGTGCGGGGTGCACCGGGTCGCGCTTCCTCAACGGGTCGCTCGACCTCCACGAGCAGCTCGAGCACGCGCTGGCGGAATTCCTCGGCAAGGAATCCTGCATCGTGTTCTCGACCGGCTACGGGGCGAACCTCGGGATGATCTCGGGGCTGGTCGGTCGCGGCGAGACGATCTACCTCGACAAGCTCGATCATGCCTGCATCGTCGACGGCGCCAAGCTCGCCTATGGCGAGACCCAGCGCTTCCAGCACGGCAACCTCGAGAGCCTGGTCCGGCTGCTCGACCGGAACACCTCCGGGCGGGGCACCCTGATCGTCGTCGATGGCGTGTACTCGATGGAAGGCGACATCGCCGACGTGCCCGAGCTCGTCCGGATCGCGCGGCACTACGGGGCCGCCCTCGCGGTCGACGACGCGCACGCGCTCGGCGTCCTCGGCCCCAACGGCGAGGGCACCGGGGCACACTTCGGGATGCAGTCCGAGGTCGACCTGGTCGCCGGGACGTTCTCGAAGTCGCTCGCCTCCGTCGGGGGATTCGTCGCGGGTCGCGAGGAGGTCATCCACTTCCTCAAGCACCACTCGCGGCCGTTCATCTTCACCGCCTCGCTGCCGCCGGCGAACACCGCCGGGGTCATCGCCGCCCTCCAGGTGCTGCAGGACGAGCCCGAGCGCCGCGACCAGCTCTGGGCCAACGCCCGGCGCCTCCAGCAGGGGTTCCAGTCACTCGGCTTCGACATCGGGCCGACCCAGACCCCGATCGTGCCGGTGCTGATCGGGCCGCTGGACACGACCTTCCTCTTCTGGCGCAAGCTCTACGACGCCGGCGTGTTCACGAACCCGGTCGTCCCGCCCGCGGTGCCGCCGTCGCAGTGCCGCCTGCGCACCAGCGTCATGGCGACGCACACCCCCGAGCAGATCGACCAGGCCCTCGAGGCCTTCGCGACGATCGGCAAGGAGCTGGGGGTCATCTGACGAGTCAGGCGCCGGTCATCCGGCGCGTCGAGTCGGCGGGCGACCTCGCCCGGTTCGTGGACCTTCCCTACCGGCTGCACCGCGACGACCGGACCTGGGTGCCGCCGTTCAAGGCCGAGGTCCGCAAGCTGCTCGACCGCGCCGCGAACCCGTTCTTCGCCCACGCCGAGGCCGACTACTTCCTGGCCGAGCGCGACGGCGAGGTGGTCGGCCGGATCGCGGCAATCCACAACCGGCTCCACAACGAGATCCACGAGGACCGGGTCGGGTTCTTCGGCTTCTTCGAGTGCATCAAAGACTTCACCGTGGCGCGCGCGCTCGTCGACGCGGCCGGCGCATGGGTGCGCGCGCGCGGGCTCGACACGCTGCGCGGCCCGATGTCCTTCTCGGTGAATGACGAGTGCGGCCTCCTGATCGACGGATTCGACACGCCGAATACCCTGATGATGCCGCACAACCCCCCGTACTACCTGCCCCTGCTGCAGACCGCCGGCTTCACCAAGGCGAAGGACCTCATCTGCCTGCAGGGCGGCTCGGCGGTGGCCCCGGTCGAGGCCCCTGAACGGACGGCCCGCGCGGTCCGGTTGATCCTCGAGCGCTACCAGTTGAAGATCCGGCCGCTCGACCGGCGGCGGTTCGCGGCCGAGGTGGAGACGGTCAAGGATCTCTACAACCGGTGCTGGGAGAAGAACTGGGGCTTCGTGCCGATGACCGATGCCGAGATCGACCACCTCGCCGCGGCGTTCAAGCCGGTCGTCATCCCCTCGCTCGTCCCGTTCGTCGAGACCGCGGACGGCACGCCGATCGCATTCGGCCTCGCCCTGCCGGACCTCAACGAGGCCCTCCGCGACAACCGCTCCGGCGCGATGTTCCCCGCGTCGCTGACGATGTTGCTCAAGCTGAAGCTCAAGCGGCTGACCCGGGCGCGGATCCTCCTCCTCGGGATCCTCCCCGAGTGGCGTGGGAAGGGCATCGACGCCGCACTGTACCACTGGATCTGGACCCGCTCGGCCGAGCGCGGCATCGGCTGGGGCGAGGCGGGCTGGCTGCTCGAGGACAACGCCGCGATTATCCAGGGGCTGGCCAAGGCGAACTTCACGCCCTACAAGACCTACCGGCTGCTCGACCGACCGGCATGAAGGCGCTGGTCACGGGGGCGACGGGGTTCGTCGGCTCCCACGTCGTCGATCGCCTCCTGGCCCGCGGCCACGAGATCACCGCCCTCGTGCGCTCGGCGGAGCGCGCACGCCCGCTCGCCGAGCGCGGCGTGCGGCTCGTCATCGGCGACCTCGGCGACGAGGCCGCACTCCGGGCCGCCACCGAGGGGCAGGACGTGGTGCACCACGTCGCCGCGCTCACCGGCGCCGTCGACGAGGCCGCCTTCCTCGCCGCCAACCGCGACGGCACGGCCCGCCTGCTCCGCGCCGCGGAAGCCGCCGGCTCGGTCAGCCGCTTCGTGCATGTCTCCTCCGGGGCCGCGGGCGGCCCCGCCGCGCTCGGCACCCCGAAGGTCGATGCCGGCGACGACCGCCCGGTGACGATGTACGGGCGCAGCAAGCTCGCCGCGGAGTCCGTCGTGCGAGACGCCGCCCTCCCCTGGACGATCCTGCGTCCGCCGGCGGTCTACGGCCCGCGCGACACCGCCAACTTCCTGACCGTGTTCCGGGCCGCGAAGCGGTTCGGGATCGCGCCGATCTTCGGGGACGGCTCGCAGGAGCTCTCGCTGATCCACGTCGTCGACCTGGCGAACGCCTGCGTGGCGGCGGGCGAGTCGGCCGGCGCGGTCGGTGGCCTGTACTACGTCAACCATCCGGAACCGGTGACCAGCCGCGAGCTCGTGACCGCGATCGGACGCGAGGTCGGCCGCGACCTCACCATCGTGCCGCTGCCCCACGCACTGACCCGGTTCGCGCTGCGCTGCACCGGGGCCTGGGCGGAGTTCCGCCGCCAGCCGACCATCCTGCGCGCCGACAAGGTCCACGAGTTCACCGCCCCGGCCTGGACCGGCGACCCGCGACCATTCATGGCGGACACCGACTGGACCGCCACCTACGACCTTGCCCGTGGCCTGGCCGACACCGCGGCGTGGTACCGCAACGCGGGGCTGCTCTGAGCCGCACCGGGTCCGGCTGGCGGCTGGTGGACCGGATGCTCGCCGGCTACGGCCTGGTGATCGCGGTCGTCGCCCTGGGTCGCCTCGACCAGCGCGGGATCGGGTGGATCGTCGCGGCCCACGCCGCGCTGCCGCTGCTCGCCTGGCTGGCGACCCGGGCGCCGCGCGAGGGGACCGGCGCAATCCTGCGGGGCGCCTACCCCGTCGTGATCCTGCTCGGGTTGTACGCCTCGCTCGATGTCCTCAACGGCTTCGGGAGCGTGCCGGTGCACGACGCCCCCCTCCTGCGGCTCGAACAGGCGCTGTTCGGGATGCAGCCGGCCCGCGACTGGTGGCGCGCCGCCCCGAGTCGCTTCTGGTCCACGCTCCTGCACGCGGTCTACTTCTCCTACTACGTGATCGTCCCGCTGCCGCTGCTCGTCCTCGCCGCCGGCCGGCGGTGGGACGAGATGGGGCGCTACCTCGACGGCGTGATCGCCGTCTTCCTCGCCTGCTACCTGTGCTACGTCGCCTGGCCGGTGGCGGGGCCGTACTACGAGTTCGCCCGCCCGACCGGGACGTTCGTCGCCAACCTCCCGGCCCGCCTCGTGTACGGGACCCTGTCGGGCGGCAGCTCGTACGGCGCCGCGTTCCCCTCCTCCCATGTCGCGGCGACGCTCGCCGCCGCGCTCGGGGGATGGCGCGTCTCGCGCCGGCTGGGGATGGTGCTCCTGGTCCCCGCGCTGCTGCTCGCGGTGGCCGTCGTGTACTGCCAGATGCACTACGTGGTCGACAGCGCGGCGGGACTGGTGGTGGGCACCGCCGTCCCGCTCGCGGTCGACCGCTGGCGCGTCAGGGCGCGACGGTGAGCTCGGCCACCATCCCCAGCGCCTGGTGCGGCAGGCAGTAGTACGGGTACCGGCCGGCCGGTGCCCCGGTGAACCGCACGACGACGCTGTCCCCCTCGGCGACCAGGTTCGATGCCAGCGGCGCCATGACGTTGGTCATCCCCGCCTGCAGCACCTCGGCCGCCCCGGCCGGCAGCGAATCCGCCCAGAACTGGACGTTGTGCATCCCGCCGGAGATCCCCCGGAACACCACCACGTCGCCCGGCTTGATCGTCAGGCGAGCCGGACGATACACATAGTTGGTGCCGTCGAGGATCATGTCGACCTCGTGGCGCGTCGCGCCATCCGCCATCGCCGGCGTGGCCTGCTCGACGGGCGCCGCGGCCGGGGGCGTCATCCCCTCGCCCGCCCCACCGTTGGAGTCCGCCGCCTCGCCGCCGCACGCGCCAAGCATCACCAGCATCGCCGTCGCAACAACCGCTCGCATCGCCTGCTCCTGTTCGACTCGGGTGAAGTGCGCCTCGCCGGGCGTTCCCGGGACGAGGCGGAAGGTGTCGCGCTCGCAAGGTCGCCACACACCCGTGTGTACGACATCCGGTGGTCCCCGGATGCCCGCGAACCGGGTTATCTTGCGGCGCCGCGCACGCGGCCTCCCGCCACCCATCGGACCTCATGCCCCCACCGCCCTGCCGCGCCATCGGTCGCCACTGCCACGCCCTCGACGTGACCCTGCGGGTCGCCTCCCTGGGCGAGGCCGCCGATCACGACGCGACATGGATGCTCGGTCACACCGAGCGGATCGAGTTCGGACGGCTCTTCCGGCACGACGAGGAACTGCACGTGCGTGCCAGGATCCACGTCCCCTGCCGGCACGCCGGCGTGGAGGGGGACACGGTCCGCTGCAAGGCCCATGGCTTCACCGGGACCGTCGCCGCGCCGGTTGCCGCGCCGCAACCTCGCCAGCTCGGCCGCGACCGGTTCCGGGTCGTCGACGCGGGGCGCCTGGCCAGCCGGCCGCTTCCCGTGGCCCCGACCCCCAGGCGCGCCCTCCCGATGCACCACGGTGTCAACCCGTGCGCCGAGGCGCCGTGCCGGACGGCGGACGGGCGCCGTGGCGCCGCGTGCTGCCGCGACCTCCAGGTCGAGATCCAGTGCCGCGAGGACCAGGACACCCTCGAGGCCCTCCTCCGCAACCGGAAGTCGCCGTACCTCTGCAAGGTTGACCGGGAGGATGACGACCCCGAGGCACTGACCGCCGAGATCCTGTCGGCGTGCGGCTACCTCCTCGAGGACGGGATCCACTGCTCGCTCCACGGCCGCTCCCGGGCCGACGGGCGCCCGGCGAAGCCCGAACTCTGTACACTTTGGCCTGAAAAACGTACAGGTCTGCATCCGGGGTGTGCCTTCCGCAACCGCCGGATACCACTCTAAGTCATTGCCATGCATTGCGTTACACGATTCTGTGCGCACTGGTCCGGGTCATGCGTCTCCTAGGTGGCGACTCGCAGCCTCTGGAGGGCACGGATGGCGTTTGACATCGAAGGCCTCTACCGCACCACCTATGACGCCGTCGTGCGTTTCCTGTACCGCAAGGTCTGGGACGCCGATCGCGCCGAGGACCTCGCGCAGGAGGTCTTCATGCGGGCGCTGAAGCACGAGCCGGAGAAGCCGCGCTCGTGGGTCTTCGCGGTCGCGGCGAACATCGCCCGCGACGAGGCCCGGTCCGCCATCCGCCGACGCAAGCACCTGACGCTCCTCACCCACGAGCCGATCGCCTCCCCCGCCCCCCTGGCGGACGTGCAGGAGGACCTCGAGCAGGAGGAGCGGGAGGCCGAAGTGAAGCGCGCCCTCGCGACGCTCACGCCGCGGGACCGCGAGGTCCTGCTGCTCTGGGATGCGGGGCTCGCCTACCCGGAAATCGCCGAGCAGACGGGACTGGCGGTGGGCGCGGTCGGGACGACCCTCGCGCGCGCGCGCAAGCGGCTCGTCGCGGCACACGATCGGATGGAGGCACAGCGCCATGAGGAGCAGCGTGCGGCCGCATCTTCCTGAGGAGGAGCTCCACGCCTGGCTCGACGGCGAGCTCTCGCCCGCGCAACGACGGGAGATCGCCGAGCACCTGCTCGCCTGCCTGATCTGCCGCGCCCTCGAGGCGGAGGTGCGCGCGCTCCGGGCGCGTTCAAGCGCCCTGCTGGCGCTCGCCTCCCCGGCCCGCATCCGTGGGCTGCCACTCCCGGCGAGGCGCCCGCGCCGTCGGCTGCGGCCGGGGGCTGCCGCCGCGGCGGCCGTGGCGCTTGCCGGGGGCACCTGGCTTGCCACCTCCCGGCCCGCTCCGGGCGATGAGTCCGCGCCGCGGCTCGCGACGGCCTTCGTCGCGCCGGCCATCCTCGCGGCGGTCTCCCCCGCCCTCGCCCCGGACGCCCAGGCCACCGTGGCATCCACCGAGCGCCGGACCGGTTCGCGGGCGCGGACCCTCACCCTCGCCTCCCGCGCGACCCTGACCCCGAACGTCATCGGCGGGCTCACCAGGACACCCCCGACCAGCATCAGCCGCCCCCTCCGCACCGTGGACCCGATGGCCGAGTTGAGATCGGAAGAGCGTCGTGTAGGGAAAGAGTGTGTTCGG
>ERZ795053.884-NODE-884-length-38294-cov-9.633777_pt1 | contig 38294 bp, 30 predicted proteins | sample MGYA00375137_ERZ795053 | MGnify/ENA primary metagenome ERZ795053 (study PRJEB30182, sample SAMN05720284) | activated sludge metagenome | isolation source: Anaerobic digester | place: Hong Kong | collected 2014-12-17 ... | reverse complement strand
GTGCCAAACGCATCCCAGTTGGTGAAGCTGACATAGAGCGACAGGAGCAGCGGCCCGGCGAAAAAGAACAGGAAACCCAGCAAGTTAGGCGACAAGAACAGGTAGCCGCTGAGCATTTCGTTATCGGCGTTGGTGGCGTTCATGGCTTCGGCGCTGGGCTGCCGCCACATGGCCCAGAGCATCACGGCAAACACGGCCGTTCCCCCCACCAGCAGCAAAATCAACGGGTCGGTCAGTTTGCCCAGCAGCGCCAACACGCCGTTGTGAATGCCCACCGCCAGCAAAAAGGCCACCCCGGACACAATCATCACCGCCTTGCTGGTTTGCCGCAGGGCGCGCTGCGTAGCCGGGTTTTGGTAGCGGTCGGTCAGCGTGCCGATAAAAAAGCCTACAAACACCAGCAGCAAGAAGGGAATGCCGCGCATGAAGGAATCGGCCAGGGAATCGATGCCCGTAAAGACGCCAATCAGGTGCATGCTGCCAAACAGGGCCACCAGGAACCCCAGGTAATTAACGGCCAGGGAGAGGGTCCTGCCGCGGTGTTGGCGGCGGTTGATGTATAGCGCGGCGCTGGCAGAGAGGATGGCGAGGAGCAGGAGAACGGCCGTTACCGACCCCTTCACCCAACCGGCCCACGTCACCCCGCCGGTCCACAGATACACCATGCCCCCCAGGCTGCCCAGGGACAAAAGCACATGCCAGATCATTACCACCCGCAGCCAGAGTTCAACTCTACTTTCCGGGGACTGTTTCTCACGCGAACCTACAGTTGCAGCGGTCATGGGAAACTCCAGTTACAAAAAGGGCGGGCCTAAGCCCGCCCTTTCTCAATCAGTCAGACGTTATTGGTTGAACGCTTTGTTGGCTTCGTTGCAGATGGTCGCGGCGTAATCGTCGATAGAGGTTTCGCCATTCAAGACGGCGGCCACGGCCGGCCCCATCACGGCGTCGAATTCCGGCCAGTTACCGGCCCACAGCGGACCTTCGGTGGCGGGGTTGTTGGCCAGGCCATTCAAGAAGGCTTGATTGTTGTCCGGAGGCGTGTAGGTCAGGAAAGCGTCCAGGGCTTCCTGGCTGACGCGGCTGGGCACGTTGGCGCCCAGGGAAGCGATCTTGCCCTGCACCTCGGCGGTGGTCAGCGCCTGCACCAGTTTCCACGCTTCTTCAGGATGCTCGGTGTTGGCGTTCACCACGTAAGCGCCCCAGAAGAGCCAGTTGCTCGGCCCGGCGGGACCATCCGGCAGTTCGACCACGTCCCAGTTGAAGTTGGCGCTGGAGCGGGTGCCGGGGGTGGCCCAACGGCCGTTCTGGAACATACCGACCTTACCGGCCAGGAAAGGCGGCTCGCTGTCTTCGCCGTAGGGCACGGCCACGTTAAATTCCTGGTAAATGCGCTGTTCGAATTCCAGACCGGCCAGCGCTTCTGTCGTGTCCAGCGCGCAGGCGGTGCGGTCTTCGTTAAAGAAGCTGCCGCCGGCGGCATTGATCCAGTAACCATACGGACCCCACCAGGCGTTCTGGCCGTAGCCATAAATGTCGTCGCCCAGGTTGTTGATGGCCGTCGCCACTTCGATGAAGTTGTCCCAGTTCCATTCGCCGTTGGCCGCCAGTTCACGCGGATCCGGCGCGCCAGACTCAGCCAGCAGGTCCAGGTTGATATACAGAGCAAACGTCGACACATCACGGGGCAGACCCCAGAGCGTTTCGCCCGTGTTGCCGGTTTCCGGGTTGAAGGTCAGGTGGTACATCGGGCCGGGGTAGAAGGCGTCGTCACTGTAACCTTCGGTGGCGCTGGCCATGTCCCGCAGGTTCATGATCAGACCGCGCGTGGCAAAGTCGGCCACGTCCGTGCCGGGAATCCAGAAGACGTCGGGAGCCGTGCCCGCGCCCAGTTCGGTCTTCAAGACGTCCTGGTAGCTGGAGGTTTCGCTGCCGCCCGCTTCGTATTCCAGATTAATGCCTTCCAACGTGCTGGACAATTCATCGCTTACCGACTGGTAGACGTCGATTTCGGCCTGATTGTCGGGCCGGGTGCGCCAGCGCAGGGTTACTTCTTCCATGGCCGGCTCTTCGGCGGCCGGTTCTTCAACAGCGGGCGCTTCGGTCGGGGCCGCTTCTTCGGCCGGGGCGGCCGGTTCTTCAACGGCCGTTTCAGCCGCACCGCCGCCGCAGGCCACCAGCAGCATACCCAGGGCTAATAACAAGACAAATAACAGGGAAACTCGTTTGTTCATGGTTTAAATTCTCCTCCTAACAGAGATTTAGGTTGACGTAGAAATTGCTTGTAAATATTGCTTGACGTTCTGGGAAATTAACTTGTGTTATCTTCACCTCCTCGTTTGTCGAATTGGCAGATTGGGTCCATCTCAAAGATTGGTCCAATCTCGTTCTTATTCTGTTGGGGCGCCGGTGGATTGGCGCACGATCAATTCAGCCGGTAAGCGCAGGTGCTGCCGCGGCGCGCCCGGTTCTTCCAGGCTGCGGATGAGTAATTTGGCGGCTTCGCGGCCGATTTGCAAAAAATCCTGGCGGATGGTGGTGAGCGGCGGCTCCAGGTAGGCGGCCATGGGAATGTCGTCGACGCCGATGACGGCGAGCTGCGTCGGGACGTGGAGGCCCAGGTCATGGGCGGCGCGTAGGACGCCGGCGGCCATCAGGTCATTTTGGGCGAATATGGCGCTGGGAATGGTTCCGTTCTGCGCAAAGGCCATCAGGGCGTCATACCCAGACCGGGCGGACCAATCCCCTTCAATGACCCAATCGGCTTGCGGCGTGATGCCGGCAGTGCGTAAGGCTGTCTCGTATCCCAGACAGCGGTCTTGAGAGCAATCTTCAGCCAGAGGGCCAGTGATCAAACCGATTTCTTGATGGCCGAGTTGTAGAAGATGATTGGTGGCGGCCACGCCCACGGCCTCGTCATCCAGGGCGACGGAGTTGGTGGCATCTTCGCGGGGTCGCGCCCCGCCAAAGACGACGGGAAAGTCGGGAGGGAGGTGGGTATAACGGCCGTCGGCAAACGGATTGATCACCATCAACGCTTCCGTGCGGCGGCTGGTGATTAGTTCGTCCATCAGCGCGGCAAAGGTGTCTTCGTCCGGCGCAGAGGCGGAAAGCAAAAAGTAGCCCAACTGGCGGGCTTCAATTTCGGCGCCGTTGATCAGGCTGGCAAAAGTGTAATCGGTGAGGTTGGGGGCGATGCAGGCCAGAATGCCGGAGCGCCCTTTGGCCATAGATTGGGCAATCGCATTGGGGCGGTAATCGAGTTCGTCAATGGCGGCTTCCACCCGGGCTTTGGTTTCGGGCAGCACGCGTTCGCTGCCGTTGATGACGCGGGATACGGTTTGGTGAGACACGCCGGCCAGCGCCGCAACATCGCGGATGGTTACGTGGGAACGGGAAGCCATTTTCTCTCCTCTCCGGGCGGTGGGATACGCCCTAAGCATGGAATCAATCCATGTTACCGGTCATGTGAACGGTAACATGATGATAAACGATGGCCTGCCGTTTGTCAAGAGTGAAAAACGCGCCTGCCGCAGCTCGGAAAGGATGTGCTAAAATCGGGGCTGAGGTAAAGCGTGTGATAACGAAAGTGGCTGGAACGTCTGACAAACGGCTGCACGTGGTAAGCGTTGTCTTGTATGCCGCCGGGTTTCTAATTGGCCTGGAATTGGCATTGGGCACGATCTGGGCCAATCTGGAGGCGTCGCTGTTTGACGCGGCCATTCGCCAGGAGGCGAGCCTGACCAGTTTGCGCTGCCCGCCGCTGCTCTCGCCAACGGAGACGGCGTTGGTGCGGGCGAATTTTCACAATGGCGCAGAGAAGCCGCTGAATTTTCTGGTGCGTACCAATATCAGCAACGGCCGTGTCACGCTGATGCGCCAGATCCCCAACACGCTGCGGCTTGCGCCGGGCGAGCAGGAAATGCTGGCCTGGCCGGTGACGGCGGCGGATGCGGCTTACGGCCGTTTTGTGTTGGTGCGGGTGACGGTGCTGCGCAGCCCACCATATCCGGCGCGCGACGCGGCGTGCGGCATCTGGCTGATCCACGTGCCGTTTTTGACCGGCGGGCAGTGGTTGGCGCTGGCGCTGGTGGTAAGCCTGGGCGGCATGGGCGGCGGGCTGGCGCTGCGGGTGTGGAACGAACGGCCGTTAACCGGCCGGCGGCGCGCCAATACCCTTATCGCCGCTTGGTTGGCCGTTTTGGTGGTGACCTTGATGGCAGTGGGCTTGCTGCGTTTGTGGGCGGTCGGAGTGGTCTTGCTGGCCTTTGCCGTTATCTTGCTGGGCGTTTTGTTAGAACGGCTGGTGCACCAATCGTAAGAATGCTGTTCTGGATTTTGTTTGCCAACAGTTTTCAGGTGGGGCAGCGAGGGACAATCCGAGTATGGAGACAATTCGAGCGTTTATCGCCATTGAAATGCCGTCGGCTGTGCGGGAAGAATTGGGCCTGGCGACGGCCGTGTTGCGCAGACAGATGCCACAGGACAGCGTGCGCTGGGTGAAGCCGGAGTTGATGCATCTGACGCTGGCTTTTTTGGGTGATACGGCCGTGGTCAAACTGCCGATCATCACTGCCGCCCTGGACGCGGTGGGCCGGACCACGGAACCGTTCACCTTGCGGCTGGGAGAATTGGGTTGTTTCCCTAATCGGCGGCGTCCTCGGGTTATTTGGGTGGGGCTGGAAGGTGATAAAAAGCCGCTTCTGGCGTTGAAGCAGGCGTTGGATGCGGCCCTGGTTCCGTTGGGCTGGCCGGCGGAGACACGGCCGTTTCAAGCGCATCTGACGCTGGGCCGGGTAAAAGATGCGCGCCAGCTACGCGATGTAATCTGGGGGACAGAGGTGAAGGGGCTGGCGGTTTCGGTAACGGCCGTGCACTTGATTGAAAGCCAGTTGCAGCGCAGCGGGCCGGTTTACACTGTGCGCCATACAACGTCTCTAGGGCGTTAGTGGCCCTGTCGTCTGGGCGTCAGGCGCTGTCCATCACCGGCTGCAGCGGCTCCGCCGTCTGGCAGCCGTTCAGTTGAGCCAGAAAGCGGCGAATGTCGGCGCGTGAATGTAAGTGGATAACTCGGGTTTCGCTGCCCAGTTGGGCGAGGCGTATTTTCACGTCTGGTCGGGCGCGGTAAGGATACTGCCAGATGCGGATTAAAAAGCCTGGGAAATCCGGCGAAAACAACGTTTCCTGGCAGCCAGGGGCGATGTCCGGCCGAAGGCTCTGGCGATATTGGATGCGCCGCCGGATGGCCTGCCAGGCGCATAACCAGCGCGGCAGGTCCAAAAAAATGACCGTGTCGGCGGCATCCAGGCGGGCATTCAGGGTCTGGCGATAATTGCCGTCGATGATCCACTGCGGCTGTTGGACGAAGGTTTCGATGGTTTGATGCCAGGTGGACACGGCCGTTTCCACCCAGCCCGGATGCCAAAAATATTGATCCAGATGGATAACCGGTAATCCTGTCATCGCGCCTAACTCCCTGGCCAGAGTCGACTTGCCAGCGCCGCTGGAACCAATAATCACTACCCGCTGCATCGGCGCGGGCTTTTTTGCGGATTGGGCGGCTGCGTGGTCTGGTGCGAAGCTGGTGGGTTGAAGAGGCGTAGGCAAGTTGGGGTCTGCTGATTTGTCACAGAAGTTATTCAATTGATGCGACTTGCTTAGTATCATTTGGAATAATCCGGTAAAAGGTTACTATAAGCGGGTGCAGTGTGGTGATGTTGACCAATACAGATTTTTTAAACGTCAAGTAAGCGATTTCCAAAATCGTACTGGATAGGAACCTGATCTTGAGTGAATTTGCCGTAAATACTCCCTGGACCTCTGACCAAAGTACTACTTTTCGTTGGGTTTATTCTCACTTGCGACGGCACGTTTTGCTGCTGCTGGCGATGTTTGTGGGTGCGTTTGGCAATGCGGCGTTAGCGGCCGTCGTACCCGTGCTGGTGGGTGTAGCCTTCAACGCCGTCTTGGCCGATCCCATCGACATCCGCATGATCGGTTTGGCGTCGCTGGGCATCATTCTAAGCCAGACGGTGCGCGCTGTGTTGCAATTGGGGCGCAACTTTTCCAGCGCCATCGTCGGCGAACGGTTGGAGCGGGACATGCGGCAGGAACTGTACATCAGCCTGCTGGGCAAGAGTATGACCTTTCACGATTTGCAGCCCGTGGGGGATACGATGGCCAGAGCCACCAACGATGTGCACGAACTGAACCTGATGATGTATCCGGGCATTAACCTGGTTGTCGGCTCGCTGAATTTCATGATCATGCCGCTGTTGTTTACGCCGCGTTATGCCTGGCAGCTGCTGCTGGCCCCCGGCTTTTTTGTGGTGACGTATATCCTGGCGTTGATTCGTTACATGGGCACGCTCGATCCGGTGACGGAGCGCGTGCGCCAGGCGTTTGGCGTGCTAAACAGCCGATTGGCGGAAGCCATTGACGGCATTGAAATGGTGAAAAGTGTGGCCCAGGAGCCGGCGGAGATCGAGCGGTTTCAGGTGAACGCCTATGAGTACCGGGAGGCGACAGTGGCGCAAGGGCGCATAGAGGCCCGGTTTTTGCCCCTGTTGCTGTTGGGCGTAACCCAGGCGATGGGTTTTGCCCACGCCTTGCTCTTGTTTCGCGCCGGGCAGGTGAATGTGGGGGACGTGGTGGCGTACATGGGGCTGTTGACCTTATTTGGTTTCCCGACGTTTATCTCGCTGACGGCTTATTCGCGGGTGTCGCTGGGGGTTGCCGGGGCGCGGCGCGTGCTGGAGATGATGCATCAGCAGACGCGTCTGGACGAAAATGTGGCCGGGTATCAGGGCGACATTGCCGGCCGGATTGAGTTTGAGGATGTGACGTTTGGCTACGCTGAGCAAACGGCCGTATTGCAGCATGTCTCATTTACGGTGCAGCCAGGCCAGACGGTGGCGATTGTGGGCCAGACGGGGGCAGGTAAGAGCAGTCTGGCCAAGCTGATTAACCGGACGTATGATGCGGGCAACGGCCGTGTTCTCATCGACGGCCGTGACGTGCGCGACTGGAACCTGGCCGCCCTGCGCCGCCAGATTTCCATCATCGAGCAGGACATCTTCCTTTTCTCGCGCACGGTGGCTGAAAACATCGCTTTTGGCTGTCCAGACGCCACTCAGGAGATGATTGAGACGGCAGCCAAAGCCGCTCAGGCCCACGACTTCATTTTGAACTTCAAAGACGGCTACGAGACCAAAATCGGCGAACGCGGCGTGACCTTATCTGGCGGGCAGCGACAGCGGCTGGCTCTGGCCCGCGCCTTCCTTACGCGGCCGCGCATCCTCATCCTGGACGATTCGACGAGCGCCGTAGACAGCGCCACCGAGGACCAGATTCAGAAGGCAATTGTGCAGGCGGCGCAAAACCAGACGACGATTCTCATTACCCATCGCCTGTCGCAGATTCGCTGGGCGGATCTGGTGCTGGTACTGCGCCAGGGGCGTTTGGAGGCGGCCGGCAACCACGACAGCCTGATGGAAACGTCCCCCGCCTACCGGCGGATTTTTGAGCAGTATGAGGGTGAGCAGGAGAAGGAGTGATGGGTTGAACAGGTGACTAACCAACCAACCGAGAAGATTATGAAACCATTGGTTTATTACTGTCGCTGGCAAGGGGCCAGTTTGCGTTTACGGGGGCGGGATGAAACGGCCGTGTGGGGCCACCTTGTGTTCACAGCCGACGATGGAACAGAACAACCACAAGAATTCCACTTCAACTTACAGACCCGGCAGCTCACCCTCCAAAAAGAGACAGGCGACGAGCTGCTACAACTGGATGAGATGGGAGTGGTTGTTCGTTGATAGTTGGCAGTTGTTAGTTGACAGTTATGGGTCGGTGGACAAAAATGTTAACTATCCCCTACCAACTATCCACTATCGACTAAATTTACGTCCAGCGCTGGCGATGGGCCTCAATGACGTTGGGTAGATTCTCAAAGCGTTGCAGCAGCCAGTTGAGCTGTTCCAGGCTCGTTACTTCCGCCAACAGGTAAACCGTCAAAATGCTGCCGTTGGTGGTCGTTTTGGTTTTGGGCGAGGTGATGTGCTGGCTGCGCAAAATGCTGGCCATTTCGTCCACTAGACCGGGGCGGCGGTAAGCTTTTACCACAATGGGGATGGGGAATCGTTCTTCTTCGCTGCCCCAATCCACTTCAATCAGGCGTTCGCGTTCGGTGATGGCCTCCACCTGCTTGCAATCTTTGCGGTGAATGGTTACGCCTTGCCCCCGGGTGATGTAGCCGATGATATCCTCTGGCGGGATGGGGTTGCAGCAGCCGGCCATTTTGGTGTAGAGGCCGCTCAATCCGCGCACGGTGAGGCCGCGGGGTTTGCGCGGTTCTTGCAGCAACGGCCGTAACTCATCATCCGGCTGTAAATTTTGTTTCAGAATGGCGATAGCCCCGCTAATTTGCGTGCTTTGAATGTCGCCAAAGCCCACTTTCGCCAAAAACGTATCCACGTCGTCATATTTCAGAGCTTCGGCGATGTCCGGCACGGTGTACACGTCGCTCAGGCCAAGCCTTTTCAGTTCCCGTTCCACCACCTCGCGGCCCTGCAAAATATTTTGCTCGCGTTCCTGCGCTCGGAACCATTGGCGGATTTTGCTGCGCGTCCGCGCGCTGCCGGTGTACCCCAGGCTGGCATTCATCCAGTCGCGGCTGGGACCACCCCGTTTCGCTGTAAGAATCTCAACGCGCTGGCCGGACTTCAGCTTGTAATCCAGGCTGACCATCTTGCCGTCGACGCGCGCCCCGCGGCAGCGGTGGCCAACTTCTGTATGAATCTGGTAAGCGAAGTCGATGGGCGTCGCCCCTGCCGGCAAATCGACCACGTCGCCCAGCGGCGTAAAAGCATAAATGCGCTCGGCCAGTAGTTCGGTTTCAAAAATTTCGGCATCGCTGGTCGGGTCGCCCACTTCGCGCAGCGCCGCCAGCAGTTCGCGCAAATTTTGGATGCGCCGCTGCACCGAAGCGGTGACCCGCGCACCGTCTTCCTTGTACGCCCAATGGGCGGCGATGCCTTTTTCCGCCTCTTCGTGCATGCGGGTGGTGCGAATTTGGACTTCGAGTGTTTGCCCCGAGTGTTTATCGATAACGGCCGTGTGCAGCGACTTATACCCATTGGCCTTTGGCGACGCAATATAATCGTCAAATTCCTTCGGAATCGGCTGCCACAGGCTGTGCACCGCCCCCAATACCTGGTAACACAGATTGCGATCCGTTTCCTCTTTCTCTTTGGCGCTCATCTGCGCATAAGCCGCCTTATCCGTCGGCTCCAGAATCACCCGCAAAGCGTGCACGTCAAAGATTTGCTCAAAGGTCACCTGCTTGCGCTTCATCTTCCGGGCAATTGAGTAAATATGTTTGGGGCGGCCTGTCACCGTCGCCTCTAGCCCCATCTCTCTCAGCCGGTCGTTCAGACGGGCTGTCGCCTGTTCAATACGCTCAGCCCGGCCGGCGCGTCGTTCCGCCAGCTTGCTGGCAATTTCCCGATACGTTTCCGGCTCAAGATAGCGGAACGCCAGATCCTCCAATTCCCACTTGAGCTGCCAGATACCCAGGCGGTTAGCCAGCGGCGCATAAATATTCATCGCCTCATTGGCAATCGCCAATTGCTGATCACTGCTCAACCTCGTCGCCTTGCGCAAATCTTGCAGGCAGTCGGCCATGCGAATCAGAATCACCCGAATGTCGCCTTCGATGATCGTCAAGATCGCCCGCCGGATCGCCTCCAATTGCGGGCTGTCGTCGCCATTGGTTGGCCGGCTCTTGTGCGACTGCTCCTCAGCGTAAGCGTATAACTTGTTGACCCCGACAACCAGAGACGTGATTTCATCGCCGAAAGCCTGCCGCAGATCGTTTTCCTTTTTGTTGGTATGCGCGTAGAGACTGTCATGCAGCAAACCGGCCGCGATGGTGGGTGGATCTACCCCCAGCTTGATGAGCACCTGGGCCACGCCCAGATCGTGCTCGATGTATAGCTCACCCGAGGCGCGTTTCTCGCCGGCGTGCGTTTCCCGGGCGAAATCGTAAGCCCGGGTGATGAGTTCCGTGAATTTATTTTGCGTACCTTCAGGCAAGATTGCCAAAAGATCGGGAAGGGAGGTGATACCTGATTGTGTCATAACCAGCATAAAAAAACAGGCGTCTTCCAAATGGAGGGCCGCCTGTTCAAAAAGATTGTGGAGGAAATTCTATCGGGAAATTGGGTAACCCGTGATGATTAACTTGCGTTGGCATCCTCATCGTCAGAACTGGCTGCCGCATCGTTCAGGGGAGCGCTGCTCTTTCCTGGTTCAAGGATAATTCGCGCCTGATCTTGTATGCGGTCGCTGGTCTGAGAAACACGTTGGCGCGCATCTGACAATACGCTGTCGGCTCGGTCGAGGTATTCCTGGGAATATGAATCGGCCAATTCACGATAATGCTGTGCCCGCTCAGTGCTGATCTGGCGGAGTTCCTGACCTTTGCTGGCAATTTGCCCGCGCATTTCTTGCCCGGACTGGGGCGCCAGGATTAAGGCTGTGGCGGCTCCCACCAGTCCACCGATGACAAATCCTGCCAGGAAAGCGCCAAAATCGCTGTTATTTTCACTCATCACATTTACTCCTAAGTTGGTCCTATTACTTTAGATTCTTTCTGGGATCACCGAATAAAGTTTTTACACCACGCCGAATACCGGCCGCATAACTGCTGGCGGTGGTCATGGGTTTGATGACATTATCGCTCATAAAGACGGTAGTGCCGCGAACCATGCCGATCGTTTCGTTGGTGCGTTCGAGGATTGGTTTGATCTCAAATTCCAGCATATTCACCAGGCGAATGACCATGACCAGCAAAATCAGGAGGGCGATGCCAAAAATGCAAGACTCTAAAGCCAGGGCAATGATGAAGATGTCGCGCAGGGATTCGATGGTGGCCGCATGGTAGCGGGCAGCCCAAATAACGAAGGCAATGAACGCTCCCATCAGAATAAGGGCGATGATAATGCCGATGACGACGTAGCGTGTGGCGATCAACTGCTCGCGTGGTTTTTCGAACGATGGCTGACCATATTGGTCATAAGTAGCCGGTGGGTTTGTTATTTCTGTTGGTGTCTCAGTATTCATTTATGTCCCCTCGTAGACCAAGTATAGCACCATGTAATTTTGTATTCAAAAGAAAGTGCTTAACTCTCCTGCCCGGCAAGCCACCAACTGGCAATCAGGGCAATCCAGGCGCCCAGGCTGGCGCTAAACAGGTGTAAAGCACCGAGTTTAAAGAGTTCGATATTCAGGAGGTCGCCGAGGAAGTGGCCCAGGGCGAAACCCATCCAGGCCGCGACCAAGTATAGGATGATGCGTCGGGCTGGACCGCCAATGAGGAAGTGAAAGCCGGCGCCGTAGGCAGTGCTTAACAGAAATCCGAGGACGAGGGCTGAGGCAGTTCCGTTCACGTTGGCTCCTTGCCGTTGTTGTGGTCAGGTCGAGTATCGTCGTCGATGAGGCCGCCGCCCAGGCATTCATCGCCGCTGAAGATGACGACGCCTTGCCCGGCGGTGGCGCCGATGACGGGTTGGGGGAAGGTGATGTGGACACGGCCGTTTTCCTCTCCCGCCATTACATACCCCTCCACCGGCAAAGCCTTGTAGCGAATCTTCACCTGCACCGGCTGGTCGGGCGGCGGCGGCGCGCCGGCGATCCAGTTCACCTGCCGCCCCGTCAGGCTGCGCTGGCCCAGCGCTTCGCGCGGGCCGACCACCAGGGCATTGTGCGCGCCATCCTTGCGCAGGACAAACAGCGGCTCCGGCGCGGCGAGGCCCAATCCTTTGCGTTGGCCGATGGTATAGAAGGGCAGGCCGTCGTGCTGACCGAGGATACGGCCGTTTTCATCCACAATCGGTCCCGGCTGCCCGGCGCGCTGGCTGTACTGGCGCAAAAAGCGGCGATAGTCGCCATCACCCAAAAAGCATAAATCCTGGCTCTCCGACTTGGAAGCCACCGGCAGGTTGAACTTGGCTGCGAGCTGGCGCACTTCCGGCTTGGTATATTCGCCCACCGGGAATTTGACGTGGGCCAGATGGTCTTGCGTCAGCATGTGCAGCACGTAGGCTTGGTCCTTGGCGGCGTCGACGCCCTGGCGCAGGCGGTAGCCGGCGGGCGTGTGGTCCACGCGGGCATAGTGGCCGGTTGCCAGATAGTTGGCGTCCAGAGCCAGGGCCTGATTCAGCAAAAACGTGAAGCGAATCTGGCGGTTGCATTCCAGGCAGGGATTGGGTGTACGGCCGTGTTCATGCTCATCAATAAAAAACTGCACAATCGTGCGCCGGAAATGCTCCTGCACGTCCACCACGTAAAAAGGAATGCCCAGCAGATCGGCCACGCGGCGGGCGTCGGCCATCTGGTCGGGGGTGCAGCAGCGGTTGGTGGGCGCGTTGGCGCCGATGGCCGGCTCGCTCCACAGGCGCATCATCATGCCCACCACTTCATAGCCCTGCTCTACCAGCAGCGCGGCGGCGACGGAGCTATCCACCCCGCCGCTCATGGCGACGACGACGCGATTTTTGACGGTTGAATCTGGCTTAAAAAGAGTCACAAGGTTTCGTGTAGGTATGATTGGTCCAATCTCAAAGATTGGACGAATCTTGTCAGGCAAGCATCGCGGCCAGTTTTTGCAGCCGTGGCACGATGGCCTGTAATTGTTCCAGGGTGTAATCCACATCTTCCGGCATGGTCTGCGTGCCCACAGTCAGGCGCAGCCCGCCTTTGGTCCAGCTCTCATCCAGGCCGATGGCTTGCAGCGTGGCGGCGGGTTTGGGATTGCCCGTCTTACACGCCGAGCCGCTGCTGGCGGCGATGCCGGCCATGTCCAGGTGCATTAACAAATCGTTGCCGCTGAGATGGCGGAAAGCGAAGCTGGCGTTGTGGGGCAGGCGGTCGGTGGGATGGCCGGTCAGGCGGCAGTCTTCGGGGAAAGCGGCCAGCAGGCCGTCGATCAGGCGATTGGACAGGGCGCGATAATGGGTCGTGCGTTCTTCCAGTTCCTCGTTGACCAGTTCTAGCGCCGCGGCCGCGCCGACGGCATAGGCGACGTTGGAGGTTCCGGCGCGACGGCCGTCTTCCTGTCCGCCGCCCGTCAATGGCGACACCAACTCAATCCCCTGGCGCACGAACAGAATTCCTACGCCCTTCGGTCCGTAGAATTTATGCGGGGCCATGCTCAGCAAGTCGATGGGTTCACGGCGCATGTCCCAACGGCGCACGGCCGTTGCCTGGATGGCGTCGGTGTGGAACAGCACGCCGCGGGCGCGGGCCAGCGCGCCAATCTCGGCGATGGGCTGGAAGCTGCCGATCTCGTTGTTAGCGGCCATGATGCTGATGAGCGCCGTGTCCGGACGGATGGCCGCGGCCAGGTCGTCCAGGCGGATCTGGCCGTTTTCGTCTACGGGTAGGATGGTGAGGTCGAAGCCGAAGTGATCGCGCAGCTGCACGGCCGTTTGCCCCACGGCGCTGTGTTCAATGGCGCTGACGATCAGGTGGTTGCCGGTTCCGTTGGCGCGGGCAGCGTGCATCACACCGCGCAAGGCGATGTTGTCGCTTTCGGAGCCGCAGCCGGTGAAGACAATTTCGTCTGGCTGGGCGTGAATGAGGCCGGCGATGGTGGCGCGGGCTTCTTCCAGGGCGGTGGCGGCGGCACGGCCGTAGCTGTGCGCCGATGACGGGTTGCCGTAAACCTCGCGCCAAAACGGCATCATGGCCGCCAGGACCCGCGGGTCTACCGGGGTCGAAGCGCCGTGATCCAGGTAAATTAGTTTTTTATTCATAAGCAATATCTGATGAAACAGCCTGCAAAATTCGGACAGGTTTTACGCGTTCGGCCTTGGCCGTGCCTGCCGACAATCATTATTCACAATTCCCCTTGGCTGGCAAGTGATGATAAATGACGTTAACGGTTAGCTTTGGGAGTAGATTTCGATGATGGGGAAGCGGACGGTGAACGTGGTGCCTTTGCCTTCGGTGCTGGTGACGCTGATGGTGCCCCGATAGTGTTCCACGCTTTCTTTGACCATGTACAGCCCTAAACCGGTGCCGGCGATGCCGCGTTCAACGGCCGTTTGCGCTCGGAAGAAACGCCCAAACAAATTGGGGATGCTTTCTTTGGGGATACCAATCCCCTGGTCTTTCACCACCACGTGCACGAAGCCTGCTTTGTGAAACGCGTCCACGCGAATGGTGCCCGACATGGTGAATTTTGTCGCGTTGTCGATGAGATTCTTAAAAATTAAATAGAACGTGTCCCGATTCCCCTGAATCGGCGGCAAATCCGCCTCGATGCGTTGGCTAAAAGCCAACCCTTTTTCTGTGGCCTGGTCGGCTAATGGCGGCAGCATTTCGTCGAATAAGGGGTTTAGCAGCACCGGCTCCGGGCTGCGCTGTAATTCGCGGGCTTCCAGCTTGGCCACTTGCAGCATTTGCCGCACCATTTTTTGCAGGCGGTCGCTCTCGCGCTCGATCACGCCCAGGAAGCGGTCGGCCTTTTCTTTATCTTGCGCCTTGCCCTCGCGCAGAAGGCGGGCATACATCAAAATAGTAGCCAGCGGCGTGCGCAGTTCGTGGATGATGCCGTGGAAGAAATCATCGCGCATACGTTCCACTTCCCGAATCTGGCGCAGATCGCTAAACACGTAAATGATTTCGCGCACCTGCCCGGCGTCGTCGGGCACGGTTGCCCCACTGATCAGGACGGGGACCGTTTCGCCATCGGGCTGGAAGAGGTCTGTCGCTAACTGCGGAAATTCGCTGCCGGCGGCCAGCACGTCCTGGCCAAAGGCTTCCAACGAGCTGCTGCGCAGGCGAATGGTGTTCGTGGCCGATTTACCGATCAGCGCCTGGTCTTCGGCGTTGAGTAGGGTCAGCAGGGCGTCGTTTGTCCGGGTGATCAGGCCTTCGCTGTTCACCGTCAGCAGCCCTTCGGACATGCTGTTGATGATGGTTTCAACGCGGCGTTTTTCGGCAATCACGTCGCTGTGCAGCCGGGCGTTTTCGATGGCCGCCGCCAACGGGCCGCCAATTGCTTGCAGCAGGCGCAAATCGTGCTCGTTGAAATCGCCACTTTTTTTGTTAATGGCCTGCAACACGCCAATCATGCGCTCTTCGACTTGCAGCGGGATGCACACCATGGAGTTGGTGCGGAATCCCGACTGCCGATCTACTCTGGCGAAGAAGCGTTGGTCGGAGTAAACGTCGTTGATGATGGCGGCCTGTTTATGCTCGGCTACCCAGCCGGCGATGCCTTGCCCTTTTTTGATGCGGATAGGTGGCAAATCTTCGAAGAGCGGCCCCAGCAAGGTTTGCACAAAGGTGATGTCGCCGCTGGTGGGGTCGATCAGGCCGACGGAGATGGTTTCCACGATCAGTGTGCGGCGTACCGGATCGATGAGCTGCTGGTAGATTTTTTGCAGGCTGAGGGTGGAGGTGAGGGCAAAACTGATGTCGGAGACGACGCCGAATTCGATGTTTTGCCGGTGGACCTGCTGGCGCAAGTAGGCGCGATCCAAAAAGACGGTGATGTTGGTGATGAGAGGCTCGATATTGTCCAGATTGAGAAGGCAGTCGTCGTCCGGGTCGATGAGGCAGAGCAAACCGGGCGGCGTCACCGGATCCGCGTGGCCTGGGAGTGGCATGGGCACGGCGAGGATGCGTTCGCGGGGTAGCTGCCAGAGGGCGCTGCTGACCAGTTGGCCGGGCGGCAATGTGTATTTGTCTTGATAGCTGGCTTTGCCGCGCTGGATGAGCGGCTCGAAGGCCGCCCGGTTTGGATCCCAGCGCGCCTGCTCGATGTTGCCCTGGGGATCGCAGACCCAGACGTCGAAGTAGTGACGGCCGTGATCGCTAATGCCGACGACCGTGGTGGTGTTGGTATGTCGGGCGACTTCCGCTGCGACGGCCGCGCAGACAAAATGGGCGTCAAAAATGCCGGTCAGTTCGGCCGTTAATTTTTCCCAAAGCGCATGAATACTGGTTTGCTGAAAAGTCGTTGGGTCTGATTCCATCATAGAGAAGTCTAATCGTGAGACGGCCAGTTGGCAAGCGGGCGCTGCTGCGCCGCCTGGGGCCGAAGTTTTGTTTAGGGCCTTTCGATCACCAGCGGATCGCCGTTGACGTCGGTCGTGGTGGTCAGGACGTAACCGCCGTAGGTGCAGTCGCCCTGGACCACTTCCCGCACCTGGCCGGTGACGGTCAGGTGGTGGACGGTTTGGGGCAAAAGGGGAATTTCGAGTTCGGTGGGGTAAACGGCCGTTCCCCCCACCTCCCCGGCCTCAGACGTAATCGTAATCAGTTCCCCATTACCCAGCGTCACAGTCACAATTTGCGAAGCCGCGTCCGTGGGCGACGTGACCGGCTCCACGGCCAGCAGTTCGGGCGTCGCCTGCGGGCAGGGATAAGCGGTCGCCGTGGGCGGGGCGTCGACGGTTTCGGGGGCTACGGCCGTTTCATAAAAGAAAAAACCCGCCAGCACTACCAGAACAATAATCACCACCAGGATAAGTCGCCGCATGGGATCACCTCACCAGATTCGGGTCTACAATGTACTGCCACCAGTTATACGCAATGCCGTTGTCTGCGCCGGTAATGTGCGGCAGCCGCCGGAACCACCATTGATGATGGGCGCGGATGTCGCCTTTGCCCCAATCATTACAATCCACGATACGCGGCGCACCAGAAAGATCGGGGAAGTTCAGCCAGTTGTCGCAGCGGGAAGCGACGCGTGTCGTGTTGCCCCAATCGTAATCGCGCACGCTGTTGGGCGCAAAGTGCATCAGGCCCACCTCCGCCTGACCTTTGTCGGTCTGGTCGTAGCGAATAAAGCGCTGCCACAGGTTGTCCGCGCCTTTTTTGTTGCGGAAGGTGTACTTCATGATCGATTCGGCGCGGTGACCAAAGGCTTCTAGCATTTCTCCCACGCCGCGCTGGTAATTGAAACCCATGATGACAAAGCGCCGTTTGGCGTGTGCGGTTTGCTGCAGCGGCGGAGCGTTGCACCAAAATGCGCCCGGTCCGCCCATGATAGATTCGTAGTATCCGGCATAAGGGAAGGCAAAAAGCCAGAATTCATCGACCGCGCCGCTGTTCACCTTGCTGATCATGTCGAACTCGGCCAGCAGCGCATCGTAGTCCACAGCGTCGGGCTGATGGAACCCTTCACGGGCTTTCCAGGCCGCGACAAAATCGTCGGCCTTGTACGTAAAGCCGTCTTGTTTGCGGGGAAATTTGTCCACTTCCTGCCGTTCCACGATCTCATAATTGCAGTAACCATAACTGATCTCGCGCAGGTCGTTGATATAAGCCGCAGCCAGGGCGTCCGGGTCGCCCCATTTGAGGACTTTGTTGAGCCGCTGCCGATCTGCGCCGGGCACGGTGGGATTGTGAATAATGAGGGAGACGCGCCTGGTCACCGGCTCAGGTTTCTGGCCGACAGGCTGCTGCGCTGCCGGTTCCAGCCCCAGATCGACGCCCAATTTACGCAAGTTGTCGCTGATCCAATCGGTGAAGGTGTCGAATGTCGAATCGTCTTTGCTCATAGAACTTCCTTATTTCGCGGCAATTTCAAGAGTTGAAGGGTATTCGGTCAGGTTGGCGCTGCTCGAACCCTTTGGGTCTTTGCTTGACAGGCGTTAATTGTATCCTAATTCTGCCAGAATTTGGGCGGCGGCGGCATAAGTTGGAGCAGCCAGGATTTCTTTGATGCCCAGGGCCAGAGCGCCTGGCGGGCGATCCGGCCGCAGCGTCAGGGCCAATTCACGGGCCACGGCCGTCCACGGTACGTCTTCCCCGGCATAGCATACGTAAAACACGGCCGTTTGCCTCACCAGTTTCGCCGCCGCCGCTTCCGGTGCGGTTGCCAGCGTTTTAGCCGTGCTCAGGGGTAACTGGACCTGAACTTCCAGCCGGGCGGCGCGGAAAATTTGCAGCTCGTCCAGCCAGTCGGCGCTGCCAGTCCGTTCACCCGCCATTTCTGCCAGCAGCAGCCGGATAATAAGCGGCCGGCGCTCCTCCATGCGGGCGGTGAGGGCTACGGCCGGTTCCGGTTCGCCGCCGGTGTGGACCTGCAGCACGGCCGTTTGCGACAGCCGCCGCAGCCCGATAACGGCCGTGATCTCGGCCACGTTTGGCGGCAGGTCCAGCAAGCAATCCTGCGCCGCCGGGTCGGGCAGGGCGCGGAAACGGGCCGCCAGCTCCGGCTGGTCGGCCAGGATCAGGCGGTCGGGCGAGGTCAGGCTGTGACGGCCGTTGGGGATCACCGGCCGCTCTTGCAGGGGGCGCAGCAGGTCGGCTGTGGCAGGGTCCGCGGGCGGCAGTTCGGCCAGATGCCGCCAGATGGTCTGCACGCGGCTCAGCGTGGCGGCGTCCAGCGGCGTCGGCCCGGCAAATTGGCGGCTGATGGTCAACAGCGCCGCGACGAGATCGGTGGGGGCCGGCTGCTGGCGCACGCCCAGCCAGCGATACAGCGCCTGGATCGCTTTGCTCTCGGCCGGCTCCGCGATGTGAATGGTTTCGCCTAACAGGGTCATGGCGTCACGCGTCAGGTAGACCGTCTGGGCTGGCCGGTAGGAACCGTCCAGGCAGGCGACGAGTGGCAAACGGCCGTATATTGCCTGCAAAGCGTCGTCGTCGCGGAACTCGCCCAGGCGCTGCGCCAACAGGATTACCAGCGCATGGCGCGCATTGGCGGGCACATCCGGGTTGGCGGTTAAGACGCGCGGCACAACGTCGTGGATGTAGGCGGCAAAGTCCAGCTCCGGCACGCCCAGGTCTTCTAAAAACTGCCGCCGCCCTCCCACGGCCGTCAGATCTACCAGTCCGGCCAGACGCAGCGGATCGGTAAAGCCGCCGGGGAGATAAAGCTCGGTTAACGGCCGTAATTCCCCATCGACCGGACACAAAGGCAGGCGGCGAATTTGCGCCGGTAGGGCGCGATCATCGGTGAAAATTTCGATGGGCCGCGCTTCCAGCCAGCGAAACAGGCGCGGCAGGTCCAGTTGACCCATTTGCCAATCGGCTTGTAATTGTTCGGGCGGCGTCTCGGCCAGCAGGTCGACCGCCTGGCGCACGCCAAAGTGGGGCACAAACCGGCCGGGAAAGGTTTCAGCGTTGACCAGCGGGTGCAGCCAGGCAACCGCCGGGAATAGCGCCTGGCTCTCGGCGGCGCCGCGATAGACGCGCCGCAGGCGCTGCACCTGCATGTCGATGGTGAGGACGAGGGCGCAGCGGCCCAGGTCGTCGAATGCGGCCTCACGGGCGTCTGGTTGGACCAGGTCTTGCAGCAGGTCGTTGAGCAGCGCCCACAAGGTTTGCCAATCGTCGAGTTGACGCAAGAAGGGCGGGGCGGCGTAAAGCGGCATGGGCTGATCCAGCCCCAGCCGGATGAGCGCCGCAGTCACGTCCTGAACGGCGAGCGGCGGCGCGCCGATTTCCGGGCGGCGCAGTAAGGGAAAGTAGGCGGCCAACTGCGGGTGGATGATGGGAATATCCAGCGCGGTCAGCAGTGCGCCGGCTTTCGCCTGATCCAGTTGTGGGGCGCGGTGCGGCGATACGGCCGTCCACAAGCGCACGTCGCCGGGCAGCGCCCACGCTTCCTGAGCCGTGTACAGGAAGGGCTGCTGCGCCAAAAGAGGCGCGATAGCGTGCCAAAAGGCGGCAAACACGACAGGTAAGTCGCCCTGTTCGGCTTGCTGGCGAGTAAAATCGATCTGCTCAACCAGCCGCCAGAAGGCGGTAGGGCCAAGCGCCAGCGCCAGGGAGGGCAGCTGGTCGGCCAGGGTTTGCGCGGCGCAGGTGATGGCCGCCTGATTCCAGGCCGCCTGGTAACCTTCATCGAAGTGAATGCGTCTGCGGTCGGTGGTCGGGAAGAAGTCGGCGTTGATGTAGAGGGCCAGCGGCAGGGTCGAGGCCGTGGGCAGACCGGCAAACAGCCCCCCAGGACCGGCTAAATCTTTGACCGGGACGGCCAGGAAAACGTCACTACGCCGGGTGATCTCAATTTGCACGGCATACTGCGTCCGCAGTTGGGCAGCGGCGGCGCTGAAGCTGCCACTGAAGAGCAGCCACACGGCCGTTTCGCCATTGGCTTCCTGCAAGAGGACCCGGTCGTTTTCATCCGGCGCATGCCGGGTGATGCGCCGCAGCACCCGGCCAGACCGGCGTACTTCCAGCGTGTGGATTTGCTGCAAAAACAGGCTGGCCGGGCCGATGGCCGCGCTGAGTTGAGCCGCGATGTCGTCGATATGGGCAGGCTGTATGGCCGACAGGCGCAGGGCGCGGCGCACGGCCGTATGCGAATCGAATGCCCAAGGCAGGCGGAAGCGCGTACCGCTGGTTTCGGCCTGGCGCTCTACAATGCGCTGCCCTGCGGGCGCGTCGGGAAAGATGGTCCAATGACGGCCGTTGGAAAAGATTTCTGGCCGGTCGGTCACCTGGTAGACGGCCAGAAAGCCCAGGCCAAAGGCGCCGATCACCCCGCTTTCCTCTCGCTTGCCGCCGCTGGCGATGGTTTGCAAGCGGGCAAAGTCTTCCGGGCGAAAAACGCCGTCGTTTTCCACGATCAGGGCGTCGTCGGTGACGTCGAAGCAGAGTTTGCCGGGATTGAAACGGCCGTCGGCCGTTTCCGGCGCATCGTCGGCGTTTTGAATCAGTTCATAGGCTAAGGTCTGGATGCCCTGCATATCGCGCAGCTGGGCTTCCAGAAAGCCGAGATAATGGACATCTTGGGTTTTGTAAGTAAATTCATCGGTCATAGAGCATAGTCCTGTGAACGGCCGTTCACGCTTCTTCGGTCATGGGGGCGTGCGTTTACCCTGTATTCAGTGTAATGTGCTTTGTTCGTTTGCTCAACCTATTTGTCTTTGGGCGTTAACTGGATCGCCATGACTGGAGGAATTCTTGTTGACTCCAGGCGTAAATACATCTGAGACGTATGAACCGGACGTGGCACAAGTCGCTTTTTGGCTTACAATTTGTTCTGATCGGAGCTAGCGTTGAGCGAGAATGCCCCTGTTAAACGGCGTTCTCGCTCTTGTTCTGGAGCAGGCTTTGGAGTAGTCACCCAGATGCAATCCCCTTTCCTCATCCACTCGCCTATCCGGCTGGAATCGGAGCGGCTGTGGTTACGGCCGTTTCAATCCGCCGACGCCCCGGCCTTTGCCGCGTATCGCTCCGATCCGGAAGTAGCCCGCTACCAAAGCTGGGATGCGCCTTACAGCCTGGCACAGGCAGAGCAGTTCGTGGCCGAAATGAGCGCTATGCCGCCCATTCCGGTGAATGCCTGGTATCAGTTAGCCATTGAACGCAAAGGTCAGCAGCCTATCATGGGCGACTGCGCTTTTTGCCTGCTGCCCCCCGATGGGCGGCAAGCCGAAATTGGCTTCTCGCTGGCGCGTGCCTACCAGGGGCAGGGTTACGCCACCGAAGCCGTGCGCCGGTTGCTGGATTATTTATTTGGCGACCTGGGCCTGCACCGCGTTCGCGCCATCTGCGACGCCGAAAATGAGGCGTCTTGCCGACTTTTGGCCCGAGTTGGCATGCGGCGCGAGGCCCATTTCGTGGAGAACATCTGGTTTAAGGGGCGCTGGGGCAGCGAGTATGCCTATGCCATTCTGGCCAGAGAATGCCATGCGGGGAGGAAGAAGACTATATGAGTGTAGGCTCAGCACCAAAGATGAATGGGACACGGACGAACACGGATTTTCACAGATTCCTAGCCGTGTTCATTCGTGTAAATCCGTGTCCTAAATTTGAGGGAGAGCCCATGAAGTCATGTCGAGCCTTGTTTTTTTTGAGTCTGTGGCTGATGCTGGCCGCCTGCGGCGGGCAGCCGTCGGCCACGCCCACTGTGGTCGTCCGCGAACCTGAGCCGACCGCCTCGTCCACGCCCAGGCCAACGGTAACGGCCGTGCCCTCCTCTATCCCCACGGCCGTGCCCTCCCCGACGCCTTCCCCCACCAGTTCACCCGAACCGACTCCCTCGCTGACAGTGACGCCAATGCAACCCACACCTACAGCCGACGTCTCTGCAGCCGAGCAGATTGTGGATAAATCGTGGCAGTGGGTTGAATTTACCAGCCCGCTATCTGGCCCGGAGGAGATTGTCGGCCCAGAACGTTATCAGATTCGCTTGCAGCGCGACGGCCGTGTGGCCATCCAGGCGGACTGCGCCAGCGGCAGCGGCGACTTGACCGTGGGGCAGGGCAGTATTGTCATCGCTCCCAGGGCAATTGCCACGGCCGCGTGCCCGGCGGATTCGCTGGCGGCGGCTTTTGTAGACTATCTGGGCAGCGCCGTCATCTGGTTCATGGACGGCGATGATTTATTGTTTGATCTGAAATATGACAGCGGGACCATGCGTTTTCGCGCTGTGCCGGAAGATGTGCTGCCTGAGGCGACCGGGGGTGGCAGGGGAAGTGAGATGCCGGCCATCGTCGAGGCGATTACTCTGGATGTGCAGGGTGTGGCCCAATCTTACGCCTGGCAGGCGCAAGATGGCCAGCCGTTGGCCGCGGATGTTGGCGGTGCGGCCCTACCAGCCCACATCCTGCTGACGTTTGATGGCGAGGATCCCCAGGAGGTGCTGGCGAATAACGGCCGTCGCCTGTACATTTTTCCCGTGCAGCGCTATCTGGCAGAAGGCGGCGCGGCGGCCGCTGCCGAAGTGACGCGCTTGCGCGCCTTGGTGGACGAGGCCGACGGCCGTGCGACTTCCCCTGAAAGCCCCATGCCCTTGCTGCCGCTCTCGCTCAGTTTAATGGACCGTTGGGTGCAGTTCGCCGATTTGAATTTTGCCCAGGGGGCCGGTGTGCGTTACGTCTCCGATTCGCCCAATCGCCAGGCCATTGGCCCCTGGACCAACGAGACGACGGCCTATTACTATCAGGGGCTCAGTCTGGACGGCCGTTTTTACATTTCCTTGATCTGGCCCGTGCGCACACCGTCTTTGCCCGATACGTTTGAGGAAACAGACGAGGACGTTATAGCGCGGGCGACCAATTCAGCTGCTTACCCGACTTATTTGCAACAAACTCAAGATCTGCTCAATGCGCTGCCGTCTTCCGCCTGGCAACCTGATCTGGCGAAACTTGACGTAATGATTGCGTCATTGGTCTTAAAGTAGTAAAGTTCCCCAAAAATTAGGAGGATTTATGGAACCACAAAACGAAAACAATAAAAGCAACTCGACCTTGCTGTATGTGCTCATTGGCCTTGTGGTCGTTTTGATTGTCGTGGGGGTAGTCGCCATTATTGCGGCGTTTATGATGCGCGGTGATCAATCCGGGACGGCGCCGGAGGCCACGGCAACGGCCGTGGGCGTGCCCACCCTGGATTTAACGGCGCAGCCTACCTTGCCCGCGCAGCCCGACTCCAGCCCAACCCCGGAAGCGCCGGTCGTCCTGCCTACCCCTGAGCCGCAAACGCCCACCGCCCAGGTGACGGCGACCAACGGCGTCAACATTCGCACCGGCCCCGGTCAGGTGTATCCGTCTATTGGCGTAGCCCCGTTTGGCACCACCGGGCGGGTAACCGGGCGCAGCGTGGACGGCTTGTGGTGGGTCATCTTTGTGCCTACGGCGCCTAACACACAGGGCTGGGTATCGGCTCAGTTCGTCAACGTGACCAATGCCGACGGCGTGCCGGTGATTGCAGCCCCGCCCACGCCGACGCCAGCCAACACTGCCACACCCAGCCCCACGTCGACGCCGCTGGCGTCGGCCACGCCGTCCCTGTTCTTCACCGCCGACCGGACGGTGATTAATCAAGGCGAGTGTACTACCTTGCGCTGGCGCGTGGAAAACATTCAGGCGATCTGGGTCTATCCACTGGGCCAACCGTACCAGAATTTCCCGGTTGTGGGCGAAGGCTCGCGCCAGGAATGTCCCACCACGACGACGGTTTATGAAATGCGCGTCTTGCAGCGCGACGACAGCGTGGTCTTGCAGCAGATTACGGTTCAGGTGAATGTGACCAATCCGCTGGCCAATAGCAACTGGCGGCTGGCTTCGCTGAACGCCGACACTGTGCCGGTAGCCGGATCGGTGCTTACCGCCTTCTTTGGCGCAGACGGCCGTATCAACGTGAATGGCGGCTGCAATAACTTCAATGGATCGTACACGGTCAACGGCAGCGCTCTCTCGATTGGCCCGTTGTCCGGTACCCAAATTGCCTGCAGCCCAGATCTGGCGCAGCAGGAAAACGCATACCTGATCGCCTTGCAGGCTGCTGCCAGCTTCCAAATCAGCGGCAGCCAGCTCGTTGTCCGCAACGCAGCGGGTCAGGAAGTGCTGCGCTTCGATCGCATTGGCTAACGCTTAACGTTTTCAAAAGACCCGAAGGGTTTGAAACCGAAGATACTCGACTCAATTGATGCAAAACCCTTCGGGTCTAATCCCAAAACCTTTGGCGGTTTACTTAACGCTTAACGTTTTATCAAAAGACCCTGCTGGTTTGGCTTAAACCCGCAGGGTCTTTTTTTTGTCTGTTCCAGGTAGAACCTGACTAACCCGTCACCCAATCTGATAACCGATTGAGGTCTCTGCCCAGGTGCAGGGTATACAGGGCTGCTTGCTGGCTTAGGGTTTGCAGCAAGGCCAGATGTGGGGAGAACACGGCCGTATCCCATTGATCGACGCTTTGTTCTAACAGACGGGCCAGACAGACTGCCCGGCTGAGCGGCGCGGTGGCGCTGGCTGATTGCGCGCCAATTTGTGGAAAATAAACGGCCGTTACCCGCGCCGGGGTGGCCCAACGGCCGTTGGTCAGGCTGTGGGCGTTCACGGTGATGGCCTGGTTTAGGGCGAATGGCAGCCGGCGGGTCAATTCTGGTAGAAGTTGGAACGTATACGGGCGGATGGAGATCATGTCAGGCATGGCCAGGGCATACACGCCGTCGGCGCGAACTTGCAGCAAAACCACGTCGTTGCTCAGCAGTTCCCAGCCATCCAGCAGCAGGCGCAGCCCCGACGTCGTTTTGCCGCTGCCGGAGGCGCCGACCAGCAGCACGGCCCGGCCATCCAGCGCAGCGGCAAAGGCGTGCAGCAGAAAGTAGCCGTGCCGCCGCAGCAGCGGCGCTAAACTGGTGAAGGTGACGTCTTCGAAACGGCCGTTTTCCCAGGAGTCCGGAATCACAACGCCGTGGGCTGCCAGCGGGCGGTCGGGAGCAGGCGATCTCAAGGGCACCGTTACCAGGCCTGCGTCGTGAAAATGCAGGTGGACGGTGTCGTCAGCGCCGTCATAAACCGTGAGGATGGCAGGCACGGCCGTGGCCGGCTGGTCGTCGGTGAAGAGGCAAGGGGTTGTGGGGAGCGGTGGGAGCGCGTTTTGCTGCCGCAATTCCAGGCGAATGGCCGCCGGGGCAACGGCCGTTTCGCGCAGCCAGCCGGCAAACATCGTGGCCCAATGCGCCCGCACGAGCGCATCCGGGCTGCTTAGCTCGATGGTCAGATCATGGAGCTGAAGGTACATGGCGTCTATTTGCCTGAGGCGTGCGGCGCGCAGTGGGCATCACAAACTTTTTCCCTGACTGTTCCGTTCCCAGAAGAAGCCATCGTTGTATCCCTGGATGCGCCTGTCTTGCGTCGCCAGAGCCAGCCGCTTTTCGGCCAGGCAGGCGTAAGTCTCGTCAATCTCCACGCCAATGAACTGCCGATCCAGCTTACGGGCAACGACAGACGTCGTGCCGGAGCCCAAAAACGGGTCGAAAACGACGTCGCCGGGGTTGGAACTGGCCAGGATGATTTTAGCCAGCAGTTTTTCTGGCTTTTGCGTGGGGTGGTCGGTGTTTTCGGGCATGGACCAGAAGGGCACCGTGAGGTCGGTCCAGAGGTTGGCGGGGTGGGTCAGGCGGAAACGGCCGTCTTCATTTTCTTGCCAGCCTTTGGGCTGCCCATCCGGGCGGGTGTACGGGGCGATGACCCGCCGTTTCAGCTTCACTGCGTCGACGTTGAAGGTGTACTGGTCGCTCATGGTGGCAAACCAGATGTCTTCGGCGCAGTTTTTCCAGTTGGTCCGCGCGCCGCGCCCTTTTTCCCGTTCCCAGGTGATGCGGTTGCGCACAACGAAATGGGCCTCCAGCACGCGCTGGATGGCCGCCGCCGAGCGCCAATCGCCGCAAATGTACAGGGAGGCAGTGGGCTTGAGGCAGCGGCGCAGCGGCACGAGCCAGGTTTCCAGCCACGCTTCGTAGTCGGCCAGAGAGCGGGCGGAAAACGGCCGTCCGTTAAACGTCTTGCTCAGGTTATAGGGCGGGTCGGCGAACAGCAGGTCTACCGATTCGGCCGGCAGCCAATCGAGAATGGCGAACAAATCCTGGTGGATGGTGCGGTTGGCCAGCTGCGCCGGCGAGGCTGGCCCAGCCAGGCGCAGGCAGTTGGCGGCCAACCGGGCGCGTTCCTCGTCAGACAAGGTGAGGGTTCGGTTGCGCGAGGCGCGTTGTTTCGCAGGCTCCGTCACATTTTACCCCCGGCGGTGGGTAGGACCGCAGCGCGCTGCGGCTACTGCTCCAGGTCGGCCAGCATGCCGGTCAGGGCTTGATTGAAGCTGTCGTAGGGCAGCGCGCCGGAGACCAGGTAGCCGTTGATGAAAAAGGCGGGTGTGCCGTTGACGCCAAATTCAAAACCCTGCGCCTGGTCGGCGAGAACGGCCGTTTCCATTTCTCCGCTGTCCAGACAGGCGCGGAAGGCGTCGCCGTCCAGGCCCAAATCGACTGCATACCGCTCAAATAAATCGGCGGCGTTAAACAGGCCGCTCCACGACGATTGGTTGGCGAACAGGGCGTCGTGCATGGGCAGGTAAGCGTCCTGTGCTCCGGCACAGCGCGCCGCCGCCGCCGCCAGCACTGCTTGCGGATGGATGGTCGTCAGCGGGAAATCCTTAAACACGTAACGCACTTTGCCTGTGTCGATGAAATCGGCCTTCAGGGATGGCAGGGTCTGGCTAAAATGGCGCTCGCAGTATGGGCATTGATAATCGGTAAACTCGATGATGGTAATGGGGGCGTCGGGATCGCCGATGCTGTAAGCGCCGTCGTCCGGCACGTCGACGGGCAGCCCCAGGGCCAGCGCCACGCTGTGCGGTTCGGCCCCGCTCAGAGGATACCCTTCGACAAAGAAGTAGGGCAGCGCGCCCACGCTCAGAGCCTGCCCTTCGCTTACACCGGCCTGGATGGCGGCGTCGAATTGGCCGCTGCTCTGGCAGGCGTCAAACGCGGCCACGTCCAGGCCCAAATCGGCTGCCAGACCTCTGAAGGTGGCAACGGCCGTTGCTCCACCTTGCCCGGCCCAATCTGCCTGGCTGGCAAACAACGCCTGATACATCGGCCAATAGGCATCTTGCGCTCCGGCGCAGCGCGCCGCTACGGCCGCAGCCTGCGCTTCTGGTTGATCCGTCTGCGGGAAATCCTTCAGGATGTAATGGACCTGCCCGGTATCGACCAGGAGTTCTTGCAAAGTGGGCAGCGTCTCCACGGCATAGCGGGCGCAGGCGGCGCAGCTAAAATCGGTGAACTCCACGATGGTGTAGGGCGCGTCGGCGCTGCCCAGCGTGGCGGCAATGCCTTCGGCGGAGATGGGCGCGGGTGTGGGCGTAGGCGGCGCTTCGTTGCTGGGCTGTTTCATCGTGATCTCGCCGCCATTTTGAACGGTGGCAATAGCCTGGTTAAACACGTCGATGGGCTGTGCGCCAATGAGCGGCTGCTCGTTGATGAAAAAGCTGGGCGTGCTGGAAACGCCCCGGCTCAGGCCCAGGTCTACGTCCGCCTGAATGGCCTCCAGATGTTTGCCGCTCTGCACGCAGTCGGCAAACTGGCCGCTGTCCAATCCCAGCGATTCGGCCATGGCGATGAACGTGTCGTTGGCCCGGCTGTGGCTCCAGGCCGCTGTATCGGCAAAGAGCAGGTCGTGCATGGCCCAGTAGGCGCTGGCTCCCTGGTCGGCGGCGCAGCGGGCGGCGTTGGCGGCTGCTTCTGCCTGCGGGTGGATGTTGCTCAGCGGATAATCGTAATAAACGAAAAGGACTTCGCCGCTGGCAACCTGGTTTTTATTGATTTGGGACAGGGTTTCGGTGGCAAAGCGGCTGCAGAAAGGACATTGGAAATCGGAGAATTCTTCGATGATGACGCCGGCATCGGGGTTGCCGCGGTAAGGGTGGCCGTCGTCGGTAAAGCCGACCGGCAGGCCGTTGGCGTCTACTTCGCCGGAAACGGCCGTATTCCCGGCAATGGTGCTCTCATTGTTGGCATCGGCCGTGGGAAACAGCGAGGCGGTGTCCAGCGGCGCAGCAAACGGGCTGGTTTGGCTTGCTTCTGCGTCTGTGGGAGCCGGCTCTACGGCCGTTTCCTCCACGCTGGGGCCGCAGGCGGCCAGAACGAATAAGGCGGTGATTGCCAGAAATGGAAGCGTCCGGCGAAAAGGGAGAGAGAATGTTTTGAGCATGAATATCCTTCTAAACTGCCGTGTCTGTTCGACTGTGTGCGGCGCGCTTTCGCGAATTTGATTCGTCACGCGAGTCCGTTTGTGCTAGACTCCTGTGTTTGTCTTTCGTAATCACGCAGCGTCCATACGCTTTTATGATTGATAGTCTGTATCTTAAACCAAAGAGAATCAAGTTGCCAGCCTTGCTGCGTTGCATTCTGTCTCTCTTAACGTTTGCCCTGCTGGCAAAAAATTCACTCTGGTCTACGGCCGTTCCCGCCGTTTGGGCGCAAGCTGCGAATGGAATACAGCAGCCCGCTTCGGGCGAAACTGTTTCCGGAGTGGTCGTGGTCGTGGGTACGGCCGTGCATCCCGATTATCTGCGGTATGAACTGGCCTTCCGCAACGTTTCCAATCCAACCGCCGACTGGGTTGTCTTTGCCGAAGGCAGCGAGCCGGTTAGCCAGGGCACGCTGGCCTTGTGGGATACAACCGTCGGGCGCGACGCCGGCCTGCCGGTGTTTCCTGATGGTCTATACCAGCTGCGGCTGCGTGTGGTGCGGCAAGATTACAACTACGACGAGTATTTCGTGACCGACCTGGTAGTGGCCAATGATAGCCCGACGCCTACGCCCTCGGCGGCCGCCGCCACGCCTGCTCTGGCCGCAACGCCGGCGGCGGGAGAAACGGCCGTTTTCCAACAACCCACCGCCCTGCCTTCCTTGACGCCTTTCCCCACGCCCACCCGGCCAGCCGCCCCAGTTGCTGCCGGGGAAACGGCCGTCATCGACGGCCAGCAGTTGGCAGAAAACGCCGGTGTGTTGGACCAGCTGGCGGCCGTTGATGTTGGTCGCTTCGGCTGGGCTTTTTGGCAAGGCGTGCGTCTCACCGGTCTGATTTTTGCCGGATTTGCCCTGTATTTGCTGCTGCGGGAACTGTTCCGATGGGTCTGGCGCCGGTATTGGCGGCAAAAAAAGCAATGAACAAATCACAGTCACTGGAGCTTAAACCTTTATGAATTGGATGAAAACGATTCTGGTTGCCGGGTTTATCATATTGGCGCTGGCTGCCTGCCGTCAGGATGAGGGCGCGGCGGTCATGCCCACACCTGCGCCGACGGCCGTTGCCGCCCAGGACGAAACGGCCGACCAGCCGACGGCCGTGGCTGCGGCGCCCACCGATCCCACCGCTACCGCCGCGCCAACCGTTCCCCCGACGACTGCGCCAACCGCCACGCCGCTGCCGCCCAAAGTGCTGACCGTATGCGTGGCTATGGAACCGGCCAGCCTCTTTTTGTACGGCGACGCGTCGCTGGCGGCCACGGCCGTACGCCACGGCCTCAATGAAAACCTGTTCACGGCGCTTGGCTACGACTATCAGGCGCAGGGCCTGGCGAGCCTGCCTGCGGTTGATGATGGCGACGTGCGCCTGGAAACCGTGACGGTCAAGGAAAACGACACCGTTTTGGATGCGCGCGGCGTGGTGCAGCGCTTCACCACGGGCGTCACGGTGCGCAGCGCCGCCGGCGACCTGATCACCTTTGCCGATGAGCCGGTGGAGATGACCCAAATGGTGGTCGATTTCACCATGCAGCCGCTGGTCTGGTCAGACGGCCAGCCGGTGACGGCCGATGATTCCGTTTTCAGCTTTGAGATTGCCGCCGACCCGATCACGCCGGGCAGCAAAACGAAGATTGAGCGCACGGCCGTTTACACAACCACCGGTGATCTCAGCGTGCAGTGGGTGGGCATTCCCGGCTTTATTGATTCGAATTACGTGACGAACGTCTGGCAGCCGCTGCCGCGCCACGTCTACGGCGATTATTCGGCGACGCAGCTCCTGGAATTGCCTGAAGCGGCGCAAAATCCCCTGAGCAGCGGGCCGTTTGTCGTGGCTGAGTGGCAGCCGGGCGAAACAATCCGCCTGGCGCGCAACCCGTTTTATTATCGGGCCGCCGATGGGCTGCCATACCTGGACGAAGTGATTTTTAAGCTCAACACGGTGATGTCTGACGATTTACTGGCGGCGGGCGACTGCCAGATCATAACCCAGGATGTGATTGCCCCGGCGGCGGTAACGGCCGTATTGGACGCCGACGCCGCCGGACAGGTGCAGGCCCACGTCGTGGACAGCCCGTTCTTTGAGCAGCTCGCTTTCGGCATTGAGCCCATCGACGAATATGCCGTGACCCGCCCGAACTGGTTTGGTAGCGCCGAGGTGCGACAGGCGATTGCCATGTGCATCGACCGGCAGCGCATGGTGGACGAACTGCTAGACGGCCGTGGCCAGGTTATGAATACCTACGTGCCCGCCGACCATCCCCTGTACCCGGCCGATGTGACTGTGTGGTCTTACGATCCGGCGGCGGGCAATGCCCAGTTGGATCAGCTGGGTTATCTGGACACGGACGGCGATGGGGTGCGCGAGGAACCGGAAACGGCCGTGCCCTTCCGCTTCCGCCTGAGCACCGACGCCGCCAGCCCGCTGCGCGCCCGGATGGTGGAAATGGTGCAAGAAGACCTGGCCCAATGTGGTCTGGCCGCCGAACTGGATTTTCGCCAGCCGGCTGAATGGTATGGCGATGGCCCGTTGGGATCGTTATTCGGCCGTCGCTTCGACGTGGGCGCGCTCGCCTGGCGCACCGCCGCCCAGCCGCCCTGCAATCTCTGGCTGTCCGATAACATCACCGGCCCGCGCGAGGAAGGGTTCGGTGGTTGGACCAATATCAATCCCACCGGCTGGCGCAACGACGCATACGACGCTGCCTGCCGCGCCGCCAGTCAATCGCTGCCCGGCACGGACGCCTATGTGGTCAATCACCAGGAAGCGCTGCGCATTTTCAGCCAGGAGCTGCCAGGCATTCCCCTGTTCGCCAACCTGAAGGTTGCCGCGACCCAGACCGGCGTGCTGAATTTTGCCCTGGACACCACGCAGACCTCAGAATTGTGGAATTTATACGAATTGGACCTGGAGCAGTAGAAGAGAAAGTTGGTTGGTTTGTTAGTTGGCTGGGTTTGTCAGCCCGTCAACCAACCAACTAACCAACTAACAAACCAACTAACAAACCAACCATGCACCACCTGTTAAACTTGTTGCAGCGAAAAAAATCGGATGACAAAGAATCTGTTGTGAATGAAGAGCGCTTTTTGATTGTGGGCCTGGGAAATCCGGGGCGCAAATATGAAAAAAACCGGCATAACGTGGGATTTATGGCTGTGGATCAACTGGCGGCGCAGCACGGTATTACCCTGGGCAAAGTGCAAAACAAGGCGCTGACCGGCAACGGCCGTATCGCCAATCAATCCGTCATCCTGGCCAAACCCCAGACCTTCATGAACGACAGCGGCAGCGCCGTTGGCCCGCTGGCCTTTTACTACAAAGTGCCCACGGCAAACGTCCTGGTCATCTACGATGAGCTGGATTTGCCCCTGGGAACCCTGCGCCTGCGCGAAAAAGGGGGCGCTGGCGGGCACAACGGCATGAAATCCATCATCAACCATCTGGGCAACGATTTTCCGCGTATGCGCCTGGGTATTGGGCGGCCGCCGGGGCAAATGCCGCCGGCAGCCTACGTTTTGCAAGATTTTAGCCAGAGCGATTGGCCCTTGGTTGCCGAAATTTTGGCCGAGGCCGTGGATGCTGTACACACCTTCCTCAGCGAAGGGATCCAACTGGCTATGAGCCGCCACAACGGCAGCCTGGAAAACACCTGATCGGTTATCAGTTATATTTCGCCACGCACATGGATTTATCTGGAATTCTTAACGTTTTTGACGAATTACCCGCCTTTGCCGCGGTGATGCAGGCGCTGGATGGGGAAACGGCCATTTCCCCCCTCCTGCTGCCCCCTGCCGCCCGTGCACCCGTGCTGGCCCGGCTGTTCCGCAGCCGCCAGACGCCCATTTTGCTGCTTACCGGTCGGGTTGACGCCGCTTCCCGCTGGATGCAAGCCCTGGAAGCCTGGCTGCCCGATGACCAAAACGTCTTCCGCTTCTACGAACCCACACCGCTGCCCTACGATCGGGGACCCTGGGGCGAGACGGCGCGCCTGGCCCGCCTGCGCGTGCTGGCTCGCCTCATGGCCGGGCAGCATCCGCAAATTCCGGCGGCGCAGCCGCCGCTAATTGTCGCTTCGGCGCGGGCTTTCCTGCAAAAGACCCTGGCCAAACGCCGCTTCCTGGCCGCGACGCGCGTGCTGCGTGTTGGGCGGCGGCTGGACCTGGAAAAAACATTAAAAAACTGGTCTGAAATCGGTTATGAAGCGGTCAGCGTGGTGGAAGCGCCGGGTCAGTTCAGCCGCCGTGGCGGTATCCTCGACATTTTCCCGCCGTCGTCGGCTTATCCGGTGCGCATCGAGTTGTTTGGCGACGAGATCGATACGATGCGCTATTTTGATTTATCCACGCAGCGTTCGCTTGATATGGACCAGGCAACACAGGAGATCGGCGTGGTCGTGCCGCCGGCGCGCGAGGCTCTGCCGGGCGTCGCCCAGGGCTATGGCCTGTCGCTGCCCGACACGGAACTCCCGGCGGCCGACAGCCTGCCCTCCTGGCGCGACGACATCGCCGATTTGCGCCAAGGCCGTATCTTCCCCCATCTGGAATTTTACCTGCCGCTCATCTATGCCCAGCCGGTGACGCTGCTGGATTACCTGCCGGAAAACGCCCTGGTGGTGGTGGATGATTGGCGCGAGCTGCTAACAGCCGTGCATGAACTGGACCAGCACGCCAACCAGATCGCCGCCGAGCAGCCCTTGCTGCCGCCCAATTACCCCTCGCCCATTTTTGATTGGTCCATCGTCGGGTCGGACCTGGATTGGTGGCAGCCGCTGGTGTTGGGTGAAGGGATGGAGGTGAGCGAACGGCCGTTTGGCGGTTTAGCCGATGCCTTCGAGCCAGGGCCACGTTATGGCGGCCAGATGCGGCCGTTCATGACTCAGCTCAAACAAACGCGCGTCGAAAATGATCGCGTCGTGGTCGTCAGCCTGCAAGCCGCCCGGCTGGCGGAACTCTGGCGCGACGAAAACAAGGCCAGCGCGCCGTCGCTGCTGCTGCCCAACGCTGCTGCCCAGGCACAACCGCTCGACAAACTCACCAGTTTGCCCGAACCTGGCACCCTCACCTTTGTCCACGGCGCGGTCAGCGAGGGCTTCAATCTCGTCCGCCGCGAAGACGACAAAATCGTGCTCGATTTGCTGACCGACGCCGAAATATTTGGCTGGAGCCGTCCCGCGCCGCGTCGTTGGCAGCGGACGCGGCCCACCGCCCCGGAAACCTACTTCGCCGACATCACCGCCGGCGATTACGTCGTTCATTTGGAATATGGCATTGGTAAATTTAAGGGGCTGGTCACCCGCTCGGTTGGCGGCATGGAGCGCGAATATTTGCTGGTACAGTACGCCAACAGCGACGTCCTGTATGTGCCGGTCCACCACGCCGACCGCCTGGGCAAATGGATTGGTTCCGACGAACGGCCTCCGGCTATCCACCGGCTGGGCGAAAAAACCTGGACCACTACCAAAGCCAAAGCCCAGGAAGCCGCCGACGAACTGGCCGGCGAACTGCTGGAACTGTATGCTGCCCGCGAATCCATCGACGGCCACGCCTTCTCCGCCGACGATGAATGGCAGGCGGAGCTAGAAGCCAGTTTCCCATACCGCGAAACGGAAGACCAACTGCGCGTTATTGCCGAGGTGAAGGCCGACATGGAAAAACCCAAACCCATGGATCGGCTGGTGTGCGGCGACGTGGGTTATGGCAAAACGGAAGTCGCCCTGCGAGCAGCTTTTAAGGCGGTGTTGGACAACAAGCAGGTGGCCATCCTGGTTCCCACCACCATTCTGGCCCAGCAGCATTTTAAGACGTTCAAGGAACGCCTGGCGCCTTTCCCCGTTAAGGTGGAAATGCTGTCGCGCTTCCGCACGGCCGCGCAGCAAGACCGCATCGTCAAAAATCTGCGTAAAGGTTCCGTCGACATTGTCATCGGGACCCACCGCCTCTTGTCCGACGACGTTTCCTTTAAGGATTTGGGCCTGGTCATCATCGACGAAGAGCAGCGCTTTGGCGTGGCCCACAAGGAAAAGCTCAAGCAGTGGCGCACCGAGGTCGACGTGCTCACCATGACCGCCACGCCGATCCCGCGCACCATGTACATGAGCCTGACCGGCGTGCGCGACATCAGTGTGATTGATACGGCTCCGGCCGAACGGCTGCCCGTGCAAACCTACGTGGGCGAGGTGGACGAGACGCGCCTCAAAAGGGCTATTTTGCGGGAATTGGACCGGGGCGGGCAGATATTTTTCGTCCATAATCGCGTGCAAACCATCGACATCATGCGCAAGCGGTTGGAGAGTTTGGTGCCCGAGGCTCGCGTGGCGGTGGGCCACGGCCAGATGAGCGAGCGGCAGTTGGAACACATCATGTTCGATTTTGCCGAGGGCAACATCGACATTTTGTTGTCGACCACCATCATCGAGAGCGGGCTGGACTTTCCCAACGCCAACACCCTGATTGTGGATCGTGCCGAGCAGTTTGGCCTGTCGCAGTTGTATCAGCTGCGCGGCCGGGTAGGGCGTGGCGTACGCCGGGCGTATGCCTACTTTTTCCACGCCCCCTGGCGCACGCTGAACGCCGACGCGCAGGCGCGCCTGGAAACCCTGGCCGAAAATACCGAGCTGGGCGCCGGCTATTCCATCGCCATGCGCGACATGGAAATTCGTGGCGCGGGCGATCTGTTGGGCGCGTCGCAGAGCGGGCATATTTCCGCCGTGGGCTTCGATTTGTATACCCGGCTGCTAACCAATGCGGTCAAGAAGCGCAAGGCCATTGAGGCGGGCGAGGCCGTGCCGGCGGAGATGCCGGAGGCGGTGTTGATTGATTTGCCGTTGGCGGCTTATGTGCCCACCGATTACGTGCCTGATGCCGCGCTGCGCCTGCGCCTTTACCGGCGCATGGCGCTGCTGAGCGCCCTGCCGGAGATTGACGAGATGGCGGCCGAATTGGCCGACCGTTTTGGCCCGATACCCGATCCGGTGCACAATTTATTGTACCAATTGCGCATTAAAGCTTTGGCGGAGCGGGCGCGGGTAACGGCCGTTACCACCGAAGCCGGCCAGATCAAAATCCGCATCGCCGAACAGGACAACCTGGACCGGTATCGCATGCAGCGTTACCTGGGCAATCAGGTGCGCGTCAGTAAGTCGGCCGTGTGGATGCCGCGCGAGTTGAGCACTCACGAGTGGCAGGTGGCCCTGGTGCAGGTCTTGGAGAAGCTAGAGACGTGGGAGGGGAAGGCAGTGGTGGGATAGTTTGTTAGTTGGTTAGTTTGTTGGCGGAGCCAGCCAACCGAACCAACCAAACAAACCGGACCAACTTTTTAGGAAAAAACCATGCAAATCCAATTTTTTGATGATCCAGAGAAAGCGCCCAAGTCGCGCGAGGACGTGCGGCTGAATGATTTGGGTTTATATGTGTATCCAGACGGCCGTCGCGTGGCCGTGGGCTTCAACCTGACGCCATTTCTAGAAAAACCATGCATCGAAGTGCGCGTGGTCAACGACCGGGGCGAGCCGGCCGGCTGGCTCAACGTCATCGAAACGATCGAGGCCAACTTCTCGCTGACCATGCACCTGCGCGACAAAGAGCCGACAGATTTGTATCAGGTGACGGCGACGGTTTACTACCAGACGCCGGAAACCGAGCGCCTGGACGTCCATCAGGTGGTAAAACAGATGGACATGACGAAACCTGGGGAGCAGTAGGTGAAAGAAAAGAGACTGGAGGTTCACGAGTCTCCAGTCTCCAGTCTCTATTTTCTTTAGTTTCGCTTATGGCTAATCTGCCCGCACGCCGGTTTGCTCTTCCTGAATCAGTTTTTCTAGCTTGCTTTTTGTATCGCGCCAGGTGATTTTAGAGAGGCCCAGCTTTTGCCGGATGTCGTCCGGCTCTTCATTGTTGCGCCAGTCGCGCAGCGCTGAGCACCAGCGTAGATTCTCAAAAGAGAGCAAGCCGCGCTCCAGCCCGGCTTCATCGCCCACGTCACGCAGGATGTATTCCAAGTTGCGCGGCGTGCAGGTGAAGATGGTGTCCGGCGGCTGATATTGGACCATATACTCATCGAGCACGTCCAGCCATTCCGGCTCCAGGTAGACTTTGCGCTCTTTGTAGCGCAGGCGTGGGTTCGCGTAGCGAATAAATAAAACCGGTTTGTCGGGGTTGCTGCGGTCGATGTGGTTAGGCACGATGGCCATGGCTTCCCCTTTTTTGATGCCGGTTTGCAGCAGCAGCGTGAGCAGCAGGTGTGGGCGGGCGTCAGGTTTGCGCTCGGCGCTGCCTTGCATGATCTGGCGAGTAACGGCCGTGGCCTTTTCCAGGTCATTTTCCGTGGGCAGGGTGGGCAGCGGGCTTTTAACGCTGCGCTGAATGACGGCCGCCGACGGGTCGTTGGGCAGCACGCCGGCCTCGTGGAGCCAGGAGAAAAAGACCTTGAGCGTGGTTACCCGGCGGGCGTAGGATTTGGCCGAGCAGGGCACGCCACGGCCGTTTTGCAGCCAGTCCAGAAAATCATTCAAGTTCTTCGTGCCAATCTCGCCAATCGGCTGGCCGATGCCCAGATATTTCCCCAGCAGCCGGACGTCGCTGGCAAAGGCTTTGCGCGTATTCAAGGCAAAACCTTCGTCGCGCATGTGATTCTCAAAAAGTCCCAGAGCGGCCTGAATCGAGGCGTCAGCCGTCAGTGCTGGTTTTGGCGTGGATTCATCGGCGGGCAGTTCGTTTTTTGCAAACAGCTGAGGTTGTGGATTGTCGGCCATCTCGGACTCCTTTTACTTTCGCATAGTGTTTATCAGGATAGAATAAACACCGCCTTTTGTCAAGTTTAGGAACGAGGCAATTCAGTAAACCATTATTCTGGCTGCCAACAAAAAAGGGGCGTTTGGACGCCCCTTTGGGATTTAATTTGCGTTCACGGCCGTTGGCGGCTCATAAGGGCCAATCGCGCAGCATCCGTTCGGTTTCTTCTGAATGCCCCATTTCGTCTCGTACCATGTCTTCCAGGGCTACCACCAGACCTTTGTCGCCATATTCTTCGGCTTCTTTGGCGCGCTGGGTGTAACCGCGCCCGGCGGCCAGTTCGGCGGCCAAAACGGCTTCCAGCATGGCCCGATTGGTGGCGGCTTCGGCCACAGGCTTGGGCATGGTTACCGGCTCGCCGCCCAGGGCCACAATTTTGTTGGCCAGGAATTGGGCGTGCAGCTGCTCGTCGGCGACCTCGGTGAGGAAGAATTGGGCCAACTGCGGCCGATAGGGACCGGTGGCTTTAGCCGCGTAGGTGATGTATTGGATGATGGCGCTAAATTCGCTGGCCAGGTCGTCATTCAGATGATCGATTAAAGTTTGCTTGTCCATCAGGTTCTCCTTTTTCGTATAGGACAAAATTGAATAAGGCCATTTCTCGTAAAACGGCCGTTTCCTGCTATACCTGTTCAAATTAAAAAGGTGAGTGGCGCTCCCACAAATTTACAATAGCCCATGTCTGGGTGGGCGTCAAGACCTCAACGGGCCTTCGTTGCGGGAAAATCATTCCGGTTTAGCCGTGCAGGCGGGCGACCAGCGCCGGGAGCTGGCTGATGCTGGCCAGTGTGTGGTAAACGGCCGTTTCCTCTACTTCCGGCGCGACTGTTTCATGCTCCCAGGTGATGTGGTAAGGGACGTGTACGCCCGCGCCGCCCAGTTCCACCACCGGCAGCACGTCCGATTTGAGCGAGTTACCCACCATCAAAAAGCGCTCCGGCTGAATCTGGTATTTGGCGAGAATGGTCTGGTAGGTAACGGCCGTTTTGTCGCTGAC
>ERZ795053.883-NODE-883-length-38315-cov-5.290617_pt1 | contig 38315 bp, 30 predicted proteins | sample MGYA00375137_ERZ795053 | MGnify/ENA primary metagenome ERZ795053 (study PRJEB30182, sample SAMN05720284) | activated sludge metagenome | isolation source: Anaerobic digester | place: Hong Kong | collected 2014-12-17 ... | reverse complement strand
TGGCCTGCGGACGCAATGGCACGTAGACCGGTGTGCCGCCGGCCATAATGACCGAGGGCGCATAGCTATCATAGAACGGCTCAATAAGCAGAACCTCGTCCCCCGGCTCCACAAGGGCCTGCACCGTGGCGAAGATCCCCTCAGTTGCACCGGTGGTGATGATGATCTCCGTCATCGGATCGAGATCACGACCGAAAAGGGGGCCGTAAATTTGCGCCAGTGCTCCTGTCAGACGAGTCTGTCCTGCACTGCGCGCATATTGATTGAGATTGTCGTCAATGGCGGCTTTCGCTGCTTCTTTCACAAAATCGGGGGCGGAAAAGTTAGGAAAGCCCTGGCCCAAATTGACAGCGTTGTGTTCAATGGCCAACGCCGTATATTCGGCAAAGACGGTCGTACCAAAGCCGCGCACACGTTGTGCCGGCTGAAAGGAAATTGTAGAAGCGAATTGGTTCACCGGTAGCTTTCTTTCATCTTCAGTAGTAGCGCCATCACCGCGCAGAGGCGACGCAGATCGCGAGAAACAGCGTCTGGCTGCGATGTGCTCCTACCGTAAGTTTCTTAGTGGTTTTAGTGGGCTAAGAAAACGGATAAATAGGAAATTTCGAGTATTATACCTGATCAGGGCAACGCAAGCCAGCATTTTTGCAAATGAATGGAGGCTCATATAGGTCTTTGGATGAAATCGGGCAAATTCTCACTGAGAATGGCAGCGATTTCGCCGCTTCGCCCCTATGAGCAATGAATGGATTTACGATGAACAGAGCGCAAGAGAAAACGCACTTCTGGCACGACACCACACTCAATAACCTGGAATTGCTGCATGCCACCTACGTCACCCACAGCTTTGCACCGCACACCCACGAAGGGTATGCCATTGGCGTCGTGACGACCGGTGCCGAGCGCTTTGCCTATCGACGCGCCAACTATGTGGCGTTGGCCGGCGATGTCGTGATCATTAATCCGGCGGAAGTTCACACCGGCCAGGCTCACACCAAACAGGGCTGGACCTATCGCATGCTCTACCCCGATGCCGAACAGTTGCGCCGGGTAGCCACCCAGATGATCGGAGACGAAGACGCGTATCCTTTCTTCCCTGCCGCTGTCATTCACGATCCGGATATTGCACAACAAATCATTGCACTGCATAAGCAATTGGAGATGGGGACGGATTCACTCAGTGCGGAAGTCCTCTGGCACACGATGCTCACGGCGCTGATCAGTCGACACGCCGATGAACAACGCCCGTTGACCTCGCCCATGCCACGTGCCGAAAATCGCCTTGTGCAGCAGGCATTGAGCTATCTCCATGACAACTACGCCGCCGCCATTCGTTTGCAGGATCTCGCCGACATCGTTGCGCTCAGCCCCTTTCACTTCCTACGTCTCTTCAAAGCGGAGCTTGGCCTACCACCCCATACCTACCTCACACAGCTCCGCATCCACCGTGCCAAGGCCCTGCTCAACGGCGGCCAACCCATCGCTGCGGTGGCCCAGCAGGTCGGTTTTACTGACCAGAGCCACCTGTCACGTCACTTCAAACGGATTGTTGGCGTGCCTCCCGGCGAATATCAGGCCGACATCCGCTAGATCGCAAGATTGTACAAGACGGCGGCGGTCGTTCCCGATAAACTCTCCTGTGGTATGCCAACAGCGTTGTGCGATACCACGGAACTGTGCTGCTACGGCACTGTTCAGTAGCAGGCCGCAATCGCTTAAGCAGGATCGCCAGATCCTGCCGGGGATTTGGCAATCTCCTTAGGCCATTGCATGAAAATAAATCCTCCGTAGGTGCCTAGAAGGCACCTACAGGATGGGGTGTTTTATTATTTGCAGAAGCCTTAGAGCAGGCGTTGCGGTCGACTGGTTCTGTTACACACCCGCGGCTTTGCTGCGCCAGCGCATGGAAAGGCTGGGGTCACTGGGTTCATCAGGGAAAAGGATGGCAATGCAGGCAAACTCTATGGATCAGTTCGTGCGAATCTGCGGGCGCCGGCGGCGGGAATTTTGGGCGGGGGTCATTGGCATTGCCCCATTGGTATTGGGCGCCATCCCCTTTGGCCTGATCTATGGGGTCTTGGCCGTCACGATTGGACTGCCGACCACAATGGCGCAGGCGATGTCAACGATTGTCTTTGCCGGTTCGGCCCAGTTTACAACGGCGCAACTTCTGCGTGATGGCGCGCCACTGTTGGTGATTATTCTTACGGTGGCGGTGCTCAATGTACGGCACGTGCTCTATAGCGCATCGCTGGCGCCCTATCTGCGCCATCTCAACCGTGGCTGGAAAGTATTTCTGGCCTATTTGCTCACCGACGAGGCCTATGCGATTGCGATCACCCGCTATTGGGAAGACAAAGCGAATCCTTGTGACCGCGACACCCTGCGCAGCACTGATCGGCGGCATTGGTTTGTGTTGGGCGCATCGTTAACGCTTTGGGTCAATTGGCAAATCAGCACGCTGATTGGCGTCTATCTCGGGGCGCAGATTCCCGCGGCGTGGTCGCTTGATTTTGCCATGCCATTGACCTTTATTGCCATTGTGGTGCCCGCGCTCCGCGATCGCGCCACCGTGGGCGCGGCCGTGGTTGCCGGTACGGTGGTGTTGCTGGCGCTGGCGCTGCCTCTCAAATTGGGGCTGGTCACCGCAATGATCGCAGGCATTTTGGCAGGAACGATGATCGAACAATGGCAGGGAAAGAAGCGAGGAGGAGAGTGAAGATCATTGAGATAAGCACATTGTGGGGTGCGTTGCTCTTGATTGGGTTGATTACCTTTTTTTATAGGGCGCTCTTTATCCTCTTTGCCGATGCGTTGCACCTGCCCGGTTGGGTACAGCAGCCGCTGCGTTTTGTCCCGGTGGCGGCGTTGACGGCGATCATCGTGCCGGAACTGTTGGTCCGTGAGGGCACGCTTGCCCTCACTGGGCAGAATGAGCGGCTCGTCGCCGGCATCATTGCGATTGGCATTGCCTGGTGGAGCAAAAACACGCTCCTTACCCTCACGTCGGGGATGGTCGCCCTCTATCTGTTGCAGTGGTGGAGCGGCTCATAACCCAATCCTGAAAGATGATGCCATCGACCGCAATTTCGGTTGTGCCAACAACCACAAAGTTTAACCCTTCATAAAAAGCTTTTGCCCCAGGGTTCTCTTGCCACACGCAGAGCCACATGATCAGATATCCCTGTTGTGCTGCCCAGGACAGCGCTTCTGTCATGAGGGCTCTGCCCAACCCATGGCCACGTTGGGCACGGGCGATGTAGAGTGTGCTCAATGCAACCGCATGCCCCTCCTGTTTTCCCGTGGGCTGCGGCGCCCCCACCAACTTTCCATACCCCCCGATTTGTTCCCCAACTGTTGCCACAAGCAAGGTGACGGTGGGATCGGTGGCCATCGTACGAAATGCTGCCGGCGAAAAGGTGCGAGCCAGATATGGTGTCAAAATCTCATCGGGAATGGCTGCGCCGTATGTCTCTCGGAAAACGGATGTCGCCAATGTGGCTAAGGTTGAGGCGTCCGCCACCGTTGCCGACTGGACCCTGATTTCTCCTTCAAAACTTAGGTTTTTTGGGGCACTCTCAAAAAAGTGTCCAGATGATAGGGAAATGTCTTCACACTGCGCCATAGCGTAGTCCCAACTGACGTAGCCAGGTGCGATAGCCTATCGCCATGCGATCTGAGCGCAGATGCAACTCGGCTTGCAGATCGAGGGGTAACAACTCCGGCCGTTGACTCTCGACGATGAGCCGATCTTCTTCAAAGATGGCGCCGATGCGCGGTGTATAGTCAGTGCGCAACTGTTCGCTATCGTCGACGGTGGTTGTGGCCACAACAAACCAGGCTGTGCAATTCAACTCCTCGTGGGGCGTTACCACCAGCAACAACCCATTGGTCGCATTGGGCGATTTTTTGGTGAAATGGGCCGTCAACGGGCGGAAGACACTGTAGCTATAGTGGACTGTGCCGCTGCTGTCGCCAAAGGGATTGGGTTGGTAAACCTCAACCGGATCACTGTAGACTCCGTCGGCACGGACATGTGCTTCATAGTCACCGATGGCGGCATGCGCCGGATCACCCAACACCCCGGCATGGACAAAGGCAAAGTGGCTGGCATCCAGGAAATTCTCAATGATGCGTGGGCCATGTGCGCGTACACCCGTAAAGGGACCACAGGGCGCGGCGGAAAACCCTGGTTGCCCCCACTCCGGGAAGGGTGGCAGACCTTTGGACGGCTCGCCAAGGCAGGTCCAAACGAGGCCATAGCGGATCTGAACCGGGTAGCGTTGTGCCCGCGCTTTGGCTGGTGGCGTTTGATCGGAGTGGGCCGGGATATGTACGCACTGTCCCGTGGCATCGTAGCGCCAGCCGTGATAGGGACAGACCAGGCAAATGGCTGCGTCGTCTGTGTGCAGTTGACCCGCAGAGAGCTTTGCCCCGCGGTGAATACAGAGATCGCGCCAAACCTGCACATGATCCTCAGCTTGCCAGATCACCAGATCTACCCCAAGCAGGCGCGACGCTAGGATCGGCTGGTCCCGCAGTTGGTAGATACTAGCAACGGGATGCCAATCATCCCAGAGCAGTGGATCGTGGAGCATAGGGCTTTCCCAGATGAAGGTAACGATTTAGCAGCGATTGAACGAGACCACCCTTCCAGGAAGGGGCGAGGACATGGTTTGTTGATGAGATTACCTGTGCCCCTTCCTGGAAGGCAACATCCCTGAATAGATCCACACGAGGTTACGTTTCACGTCTCACGTTTTACGTCTCACGTTTTACATTTTACGTCTCACGTTTCACGTCTCACGTTTTACGTCTCGCGTCTCACGTTTTGTGTTTGGCTCATATAGGCCTGCGGGTGAAATCGGGTAGATTCTCACTGAGAATAGTAGCGATTTCACCTCTTGGCCATATGAGCATTTGTGTTTTACATCGTCTCAACACTTACGTCGTTTGATCAAAGGTGACGTAGAAATCGGCGACCCGTCCAACGACAACTTCCAGCAGGGCATTGCCTTCTTCGGCGCTTGATTCCGCCGGGTTGTCGGTATAGCCGGCGCCCGCGGCCCAAGTGCCGTGGATCTGCACGGTTGCGCCAGTGAGGTCGCCAAAGAGCCCCTTGGTTACTTTGGATTGATCCTGCACTTGCGCCATCCCCTCGCTGTCAATCAGCTCGGGGCGGAGCGCCATCACCATCGAGGTTTCAAAGCGACCGGCATGGCCGGGGATACGATTGCTCGGCATCAGGCCTTTTTCCACTAGAGCCGGGCGCGCGATATCCCAATAGGCACCGGTGGCAATGGCCACGTCGTGCCCCAATCCATTGACAAAGTCCAGACCGACGACATTGTTGGAATCGGTGTTGCCACCGTGGCCGTTGAGCACAATCAGCTTGCGAAAACCACTCAGCACGAGCCCCTCGAGGATCTCGGTGACCGCGGTCATGTAGGTCTTGCTGGTCAACGAAAGAACGCCGGCAAAGGGACGATGGTGGTGCGAGTTGCCGTAACAGAGCACCGGTGCCACAACGACCTGTGCACGCGCTGCGGCCTGTTCCGCGGCGCGTTGGGCCACCGTGCCACAGAGCAACGTATCGGTGATCACGGGGGCGTGGGGACCATGCTGTTCAATCGAGGCAGTGGGCAACACGGCAATGGCATTGGGGGCCAGGCGCTTGATCTGTTCGCGGGTCATCTCAGCGAGAAGGACGGTCATGGGATGGGCTCCTTTGTTGAATGGGTGGGTGATGACTCACCGCTTGTGTTGTTGATTGTTGTTGCGATCATAGCAGAAAGTCAGCAAGGGGCAAAACAACCGAAATCACTGGGATGTCCCCTATTTGTTATGGCTCATCTATGAAAAGTGTGAGTTGCCAGAGATCGTGATGAAATGCTTTGGTGCTCAACTCACACTTTCGGCTGATGAGCGTTTGTTGTCGTTTCTGAATGTCGATAGATGGTGACGGTCCCGAAATCGTCGTGCTGCGGGAACTTTGCAAGTAAGCATACAATTTACTAACGTGTCGCAAGTATCCATCATATGAATACTCGGTATACTAAAAGACAAACGGCTCATCTGTGAAACGGGTAAAAATCGATAGTTCCAGAAGCAAAATTATCGATTTTCAGCTGTTCGGTGATGAGCGAAAGAAAGCGGAAACGATGGAAACGTTCAACGCGCGCAAGAGAGCACGTGCGTTTGATGGAAGTGGAGAAAGTGTCTATGCGACTCGATAAATATACACAAAAGGCGCAGGCCGCGCTGCTTGATGCGCAGAGCCGCGCCGAGCAATATGGCCACGCAACGGTCGATCCCGAACACCTGTTGCTGGCGCTCTTGCAACAAGAGGGGGGCGTCGTCCCCGCGGTGATCAACCGCATTGGTGCGGACAGTGCAACGTTGGAGCGCAGCGTGGAAAGCGCGCTCAATGCCAAAGCGCGTGCCTCCGGCGCATCGATGCAGGTCGGTTTTGGCAAAGAAACTGCCACCATCTTGCGCGATGCAGAACAGATCGCCGGCAACATGAAGGATGAATTCATCTCAACCGAGCACCTGCTTATGGCAATGGCCTCCAGCCACGCCAAGGTCAAGGAGATCCTGAACCGCCACGGTGTCGATTACAATGCGATCCTACAGGCGTTGGCCAGCGTGCGCGGCAATCAACGAGTGACCAGCGACAATCCGGAAGGGCAGTATGAAGCACTCGCTAAGTACGGCCGTGACCTGACCGCCGATGCGCGCAAGGGTAAGCTCGACCCCGTCATCGGTCGCGATGAAGAGATCCGCCGCGTCATCCAGATCCTGAGCCGGCGCACCAAGAATAATCCGGTGCTCATCGGTGAGCCCGGCGTTGGGAAGACGGCGATTGCCGAGGGGCTGGCGCAGCGCATTGTCAACGGCGATGTGCCGACGAGCCTGCGTGACAAGCAACTGGTGGCGCTCGACTTGGGCGCGCTTGTTGCCGGCGCCAAATATCGCGGGGAATTTGAAGAACGCCTCAAGGCGGTGCTCCAGGAGATCCAGAGCAGCGAAGGGCAGATCATCCTCTTTATTGATGAGATGCACACCTTGGTTGGGGCCGGTGCCGCCGAGGGCTCGATGGATGCGAGCAACATGCTCAAGCCGATGTTGGCCCGTGGAGAGTTACATGCCATCGGCGCGACGACTTTAGATGAATACCGCAAGTATATCGAAAAAGATGCCGCGCTGGAACGGCGTTTCCAGCCGGTCTTCGTTGGGCAGCCGACCGTTGAGGACACGATCAGCATTCTGCGTGGTCTGAAAGAGCGTTACGAGGTACACCACGGTGTGCGCATTACTGACGGCGCGGTGATTGCCGCGGCGACGTTGAGTCATCGCTACATTCCTGACCGTTTCTTGCCCGATAAGGCGATCGACCTGATCGACGAGGCGGCGAGTCGGTTGCGCATGCAGATCGATTCCAAGCCGCAAGCGCTCGATGAGATCGACCGCGATATCATGCAGTTGGAAATTGAGCGGGAGGCGTTGAAAAAAGAAACGGATGACGCCAGCCAAGAGCGGCTGGCCGCTCTCGAAGGTGAGTTGGCCGATCTCAAAGAAGAGAGTGCCGAGTTAACCAGCCGCTGGGAGACCGAACGCGAGGCCATTGCCGAAGTGCGGGCGTTGAAGGAAGAGGCAGAACATGTCCGCACGCAGATCGAGCAAGCCGAGCGCAACTACGATCTGCAAAAGGCGGCTGAACTGCGCTATGGCAAGATGCGCGAGATCGAAAGCAAGCTGACCCAAGCCCAAGCGCGGGTGCAGCAGCTACAGGAACGGGGTGCGCTGCTCAAGGAAGAGGTCGATGGCGAAGAAGTGGCCGCTGTGATCAGCAAGTGGACCGGCATTCCGGTTGCCAAGCTGCTCGAAGGTGAACGGGAAAAACTGGTGCGCATGGAGGATGTGTTGCACCACCGCGTTGTCGGCCAGGAAGAAGCGGTGCGCGTGGTCTCATCCGCCATTCGCCGCAGCCGTGCCGGTCTGCAAGATCCAAACCGGCCCATTGGCAGCTTCCTGTTCCTGGGGCCGACCGGTGTGGGGAAGACGGAGTTGGCGCGGACCGTGGCTGAGTTCCTCTTTGATGATGAGCAGAACATTGTGCGCATCGATATGAGTGAATATCAGGAGCGTCACACGGTTGCGCGGCTGATCGGTGCGCCTCCGGGCTACGTGGGCTACGATGAGGGGGGTCAACTGACAGAAGCAGTGCGGCGCCGACCCTATGCCGTGGTGCTTTTTGACGAGATCGAGAAGGCCCATCCCGAGGTCTTCAATGTGCTCTTGCAGGTGCTCGATGATGGCCGTTTGACCGATGGCCAGGGCCGCACGGTTGATTTCCGTAACACGGTGATCATCATGACGAGCAATCTGGGCAGCCAGTACATCTTGGATGCCGTAGAGCGGCAACGGCATGAGGATGACAATGTTGCGACGGTGGATGAGGAGGTTGAGAAGCGCGTGCGCCAGGTGTTGCGTGAGCACTTCCGCCCCGAGTTCCTAAATCGGCTGGATGAGATTGTGGTCTTCCATGCGCTGCACAAGGAGCAGTTGAAGGCGATCATTGAGATTCAGTTGGGGCATCTGCGTAAGCTACTCAAGGAGCGCAACATTACGCTCGAGTTGACCGAAAAGGCCAAGGAGTTGCTCGTGCAAGAGGGGTATGATCCGGCCTTCGGGGCCCGGCCTCTCAAACGAGTCCTTCAGCATCGTATTGCCGATCCGCTGGCCGTGCAGATCTTGGAGGGCAAGATCTTCAACGGCGAGCATCTGTTGGTCGACGCGATTGGCGATGAGTTGACCTTCACGGCGATCGAGGCGTTGGAGGGGTAAACTGAATAAAAACGAACCCGACTTGGACAGCCGGGTTCGTTTTTGTTCAAGCCTAACAGTGCAGACCCTTGTCGTTTGGCGTGGCAGAGTGGTCTGTCTGCTGAGTATCTGTCCCAAAAATCTCTGTTTCTGCTGGGCCACAACCGAAATTTGGGATAGATTCTAGGTCCAGATTACTCTTTGGGAACGATCTCCTGCGCCATTGCAAAAAGCGCTGCCAACTGTGGATTGAGCGGACGGTCGTCGTGTTCTGCTTCATCGAACCGTTCATACCCTTCTATGATTAGTTCCTTCGCTTTTGGGAGGTCGCCCAATTGCGCATAAGCGATACCCCCACCTAGAAGGGTATATTCAGAGCGAAAGTCTTTGCGGTAGGTCTCTTCGTAGTCTTCCTTGGCCTTTTCAGAGTTGCCCATCATGAGATAGACGAATGCCCGAGTATCTATTACACCGGGCGACAACTCACCCTCACTATGTGCTTCATATTCTTCAATATCGGCCAGTGCGGCATCGTACTCGTTGAGTGCCACGTGAATCAGTGCTCGTTGGTTGTAAGACTCAACACGTTCGGGATCAATGTCAATCCCTTCGTCAATCGTTGTGAGTGCCGCCGGATAGTCGTGTAAACGCCAGTAGAATATCCCCAAGGAAAGATAGCGATCGATCTCCATCGGATCCAACGCAATGGCTTTTTCCAGATCAGCAATCGCAGCGGTTGAATTGTCCAGATAATAGTGCGTCCAGGCACGTGATGCGTAGGCTTGGACCAATGTGGGATCCAACGCAATACTTTCATCATAGGATGTCAGCGCATCTTGATACTCGCGGAGCATGCTAAAACGAGCACCGCGATCAAGGTGATAGACGGCATCCTCCGCAAGTGCATCGGGATTCCACTTGCGGAACGTTTCAAAGGTATAGTCGATGAATGATTCCAGGAGAGGATACATGGCAGATTCGCTGACAATGGTCACATTGAAGGCAACTTGCTGATCTTCATCGACATAAATGAAACGTTTTCCTTTGGCACGCCCAAGTTGGACGGAAAAGGTGAACTCATCGGCGCTCAACTTTTGCAACGTGGTAACTGTTTCGCGTTCAGTGATCTCTACGCCGGGCTGAAGCGTAATTGCATCGGTTAGTACGGAGAGATACCCTTCCCGGTTTCGGTCACGCTTGGGCAACTGACTTAGAGGCTCTTCGGTGATGAGAAATACTGCCGGCCCGACATAACAAGCTGTTGCACCAGGCGCGCAGTTACCTCCCGGCACTTCGGACCATTCGGCCGGTCGCAACACGGCAAAGTTATATTCTTCGTCTTCATACCAGGTTAACTTCCCAGCACCACTACCAAACAACTCGCGAGTTGTCACCGGTTCCGTTAGCTCGGCATTGGCTGCTGCGGTTGCCACGGTGACAAAGTAGGTGCCAATACTGTTATCATAGTTGCGGATCGAAATTTGATAAGTGCCATCTTCCGGAGCCTTATAGGTCAGTTGTGCACTCTGGCCAAACATACCACCACCGCTATCATCATCGGAGACCGATTCTTCCAACGTATTGGATTGATAGGTGAGCCGAATAAAGGGATCAATCTCCAACGCATCGACGGTAATTTGGACGATCTCATCCTTTGCCAGTTCAATTTCATAGCGATCGATGTCGCGAACTGTTTCCATGCTCCCCATGATTGTCGAATCGAGGGTGAGCATGCGATTGTCATCGGGATCTTCATATAGGCCCAAGGGGTGTGAGCTATCCAGAGCAAAGGTATTTCTGTTGGTTGACCCTTGGGAAACTTCGATGAGATAAGGTGTCTCTTCTTCTACAGTAAATGCAAGCGAGGCATCTTCTTCCTCCGCTTCAAGTTGTACAGTGTCAACGTAGTACCCTTCGAGACTCATCACTGATACGCGCGGCCGTCCAAAACCACGGAGTGTCAACTCAATCTCTGTGTCAACCGGCTCGTCAAGGATAAAAAGTTTGGTATCCCAATCCCCCGCCAAGACTCCTGTATGTGATAAGGCGAATGAAGATCCCTGGATCGGTCGCATGTCGATGACGACATCACTCTCGTTGCCCAACATCGCGTTGAGCCGGTGAATCGTATCGGCCACCGAGCCGGCCAATCCAAAGCCGCCATAGTAAAAGGTGGAGACCCCAATGACTTCGCCCTTGTGTGTCACAAGGATACCCCCACTCTGACCACCGACAGTTGTTGCGTCGACCTGAAAGAACGAGTAGTCGATGGCCTCCCAAGTTCGGACCCGTGAGAGAATGCCATTGGTAATCGTTGGCTGCGGAAATTCGTCGACTTCAGCAGGATAGCCGATGAGGTAGATATCGGCACCGATTGCCAGTTCCCCACCGTCGGTCAAGGCGACTGGGCTCTGTGGAACATCGAGAGGTCCAATCAGTGCGAGATCCGCGGTGAGATCCCAGCTGTGGACTGGAGTGTCGAGATACTCACTGCCGTCAGGAAAGACAACGCGCACCTGTTGATAGGGCCATACCACATGGGCATTGCTTAGGATATAGCCGTGGTCGACGAGGACGCCGCTACCGGTGGCAGAAGGTGTTTCCAGAAAGGCAACCGATGGCGAAATTGTGGCGAAGATGTCCGAGGCGGGTAACGTCTCTGTCTGCGCAGCAGGTACCAATGCGAGTTGGACAGGTGCTATCGGAATCGTGCCTGTTGCATCAGGTGGCCGCACAATCGGCTGGCAAGCCGTAATAACGAGCACCAAAAAGGATAGGACAATCATAGGATTGAGACGTTGCACCATAAAAATGCTCCTTGTGCGTTGTGATCAAGTATTCTGCTTTTGCAATAGTACGACTTACGCATTTTACCCATTGAGAACGAACGACCAGTGAGAACCTGTTGTCAAAGCGGCACGTTCTTGGGTGCTGCGTAAGTCCGAAAAACATGGACTGCAAGGGTGCGTCCTATCTTTGGGAATTGCCGATGAGAAACAAAGAAAGCGTTTAGTTCAGTTCAAAAATGTGGTACGCACCCAGTGCGAGGATGGAACAATCATGGCCGGACTAATCATCTGGGGGCTGAGTGACTGATCGACCGCGTGCAAAGGGCGGGAACAGCGCTGAATGAAGAATACCGGTATCAACACAATTCGCCACAAAAGGAAGATCTTGATCAGCGCCAGCAATTAGCTGTATGACAAAAACACTATACAACAAGGCAAAACGCCTTACAATACGTCAAATGTTTACATCTTGCTTGCATTTTTTCAGGCAAAACCAATGGCTTCATCAGCAATGTATCGGTGTGGACGCCCACGCACACATTTACCAATGGTTTGTGTTCGCCGGCTGCGCGTATCGAGACCCTGCGCGATTCAGACAGAGTACTAACATTTCACAAATGGCCATCTAACGCACCGATGGGATAATAACAATTGGAACGGACAACAGAATCACACGTACTGACGTTGGACTGTTGTTCACCTGAATGATCATTATGGAGAGTTATGGGTGGTATGCCATAAGTGAAACGATACAGTAAAGCAATACCACCGCGTTGTATGGAGTATCAATGGAGGTAGTTTTATGACAAGCCTGACACGCTATGAACCATTCCGTGAGATGACGACATTGAGCCGTGCGATGGATCGCATGTTCGACCGCATGATGGGCGAATCGCTCTTTGACATGCCAACACTCTGGCAACAGGGCGACGAACGCAACAATGGCTTGGCGCTGGATGTTGCCGAGCAAGATGACAAGTTCATCGTCAAGGCCTCTGTCCCTGGCATCAACCCCGAAGATATCGAGGTGACACTGAATGAGGGCGTGCTCACGATCAAAGGTGAGACGAAGGAAGATCACGAAGTCAAGGAAGAGAACTATCACCTACGTGAGCGCCATTTCGGCAGCTTTATGCGCCGCATTGCATTGCCGTCCAATGTCGATGCCGAGCATGTGGAAGCCACCAATGAAAACGGTGTGTTGACGCTGACCCTCCCCAAGGCAGAAAATGTCAAACCGCGACGCATTGAAGTGAAGAAGACAGTCGAAAGCAAGTAATCCGGTGGCGTAGTAGAGTCCTAACATCGTAAATTTGAATGGCGCTGCTGTGGAATTGATTTTCCGCAGCAGCGCCATTTTTGCATTCCGCCCAATGTTTCTACAAATTTTTCTTGCCTTCTGCTACTTGGCAAAAACAGTGTTACGCAGTATCATTGCAGCAGTTACACAACACTATCCTCAGCTTTCCATAGATTTTAACCACAACCAATTCGATCTATCCGATCCCCCAGCAAGTACGATTAGCAGGTTAATGGCGTAAAGTTGACGTCGCAAAGTTAATACCGCAACAATTGAAGAGCGCACAGCAAAGGAGATTCTCATGACGGACCCAGCGAACCGTGATTTGATGCACCAAGCACAAGAAGAGTATCGCCGCGCCCACGATTTTGATCGGCGTGATCCCCTCTTTGGACTGAGCAAAAACGATTTGAGCGGTCCACGCCTGAGCCGTCGCACGGTGATGCGCTTGATGGCTGCGGCGGGCACCTTGACCCTGGCGCAGGTAGTGGCGGCTTGTGCCGCACCGGCCGCGGCTCCCAGCGGCAGCACGCAGAGTGGTGAAGCGGCGGCACCGACGACAGCAACCGGCGGTGAATTGGTGGCAGGTTGGGCTGGTGTTGCCGAAATTCAAACGCTCGACCCGGCACAGATCAACCAGGTGTTGCAATTCCAAATTGCCTCGAATGTACTGAGCGGTCTGACCCACATCGATCCCAGCCTGACAGGCCAAGGGGATCTGGCGGTCGATTGGAATGTCTCCGATGATGGGTTGGAATGGACCTTCAATTTGCGTGAGGGGGTGACCTGGCATGATGGCGCCCCCTTCTCTGCCGACGATGTGGTCTTCACCTACAACCGCTCCAAAGATCCGGCGCAGTCGATCCACTCGGCAGTGATCGCCAATATACTGGATTGTCAAAAGGTCGATGATCTCACGGTGAAACTTGTGCTGGAGGCGCCCCAAGCCTCACTGCTCACGAAAACTCTCGAACGCTCCAGTGGCCGTGCCATGACCATTGTCAGCCAAAAAGCGATTGAAGAGTTGGGGTTGGAACAATATGGCCTGACCCCGGTTGGCACTGGTCCCTTCCGGGTGACGGAGCATCAACTGGGGCAGGGGGTGGTCATCGAGCGTTTTGAAAACTACTATGACCCGGAACGCCCCAAATTGGACAAAGTCACCTTCATTCCCATTCCCGAACCGGAACCATTGGCGGCCGCCATTGAAGCTGGTGACATTCAACTCATCGGTGGCAACGCCCCTGCCGCCGAATTGATTGACCGCTTCCTGGCGAATCCTGAATTGGTGGTCTCCGAAGTGACAGGGCCAGGGTTCCAGGCGATCTTCATCAACCCATGGCGTGAGCCGATGATGGTCACGGATTTCAACAAGCCGCTCGACGAACTCAAGGCGGAGAACGGCTTTAAAGTCCGCCTGGCGTTGGCCAAAGCCTTTGATCGTGATACCTTTATTGAGCGGGCGCTCTTTGGCCGTGGCCGCCCCGGCTTTGGCACCGTCAACCCGGCGATGGGCTTTTTCTTTGATACCACAATCAACGAAAAGAGCGAACAGCGCTTTGAACTGGAAGTGGCGCAACAGCTGTTGGCCGATGCCGGTTTCCCCGGTGGTGAAGGGTTCCCCACCCTCAAATTGCTCACCACGCCCCCTGGGCGGCGAGCCGGCGAAGTCATTGCCAATATGTATCAGGAGAATTTGGGCATTACGGTTGAGTTGGACATTAAAGATTTCACCGTGCTCATCGAAGATGGCAACAGCATGAATTATGATCTGATGGCGCTAGGCAGCGGCGGCGACTATGATCCGGATGATGCGCTCGTTGACTGGATGCAGACCAGCTCCAAATTTAACGGCCCCAATCGCGATACCGACACGATGCCCTTTGGCTTTTTCTCCGATGCCGAAGTCGATGCGCTCACCGACGAACAGCGCACCCTTGCCGACCCGGAGGAGCGTCGGGCGCTGGTCCAACAGGCCAACCAGATCACATCGGACAAAGTAGCCGCCATCTTTACCCATCACCCGACCGATATTCTTGTCTACCGCACCGAGGTTACCTTCCCCGACGAAAGCCGCATCCCTGGTTTGGTGGATCTCGACCGCACGACAATCAGCAGTTAATTCGTTCTTGTTGCGAAACGCGGAAACGTTTCACGCAAAGCCGCAAAGAGCGCAAAGATCTCACTGGTGTTTCTTTGCGATGGCCTGACCGGTAAACATTATGACTCGTTATCTCATTCGACGTATACTCGCATCCATCCTGGTGATTATTGGCGTGGCGACGCTGGTCTTCTTTCTCCTGCGCGCTGTGCCCGGTGATCCTTTTGCTGCGATGTTGGCAGAAGTTGATCCCTCGGTGGCCGATGAATTGCGCCGTAAATTTGGGATGGATCAGCCCGTCTATGTGCAGTATGTACTCTGGATGGCACGGTTGGTACAGGGCGATCTCGGCAATTCACTCTATGGAAGCAACGTCTCGGTAAGTCGGATCATTGCCGAGGCGATCCCCCGGACCCTTTCCCTGACCTTTCTCTCAGCACTGGTGGCGTTGGCGATTGCGCTACCGGCGGGAATTCTCTCCGCACTGCGCAAGAATACGGTAGTCGATCATGGCTTTACCTTTTTCGCATTTTTGGGCTTGAGCATGCCCGATTTTTGGGTGGGCATTCTGCTGATTATTGTCTTTGCCGTCAATTTACAGTGGCTACCCGCGATTGGCTACAAACCAATGAGCGACGGGATCTGGCTGTGGTTGCGCCATCTCATTCTGCCGGCAATTGCCACGGGAACCGCCTTTTCTGCAATCATCGCCCGCATGACCCGTTCGACCATGTTGGAGGTGCTCAACGCCGATTACATCAAAGTTGCCCATGCCAAAGGGTTGGGACAGCGGCAGGTGGTCTTTCGCCATGCGCTGCGCAATGCCCTGATCCCCGTGGTCACCGTGATGGGCATTGCCTTTGCGTTGCTAATGTCTGGCACAGTCATCGTCGAGAATGTTTTTGCCATCAAAGGGCTGGGCCGCGTTCTGATCCAGGGGATTCTCAACCGGGACTACCCGGTGGTACAGGGTGCGATTTTGCTGGTTTCCACAATCTTTGTGCTGACCAATTTACTGGTCGATCTGCTTTACACCGTGATCGATCCGCGCATACGGTACGAATAGGCCGACAATACAGTGGATTGTTACGATCAATTTACGATATAACGGAGTTTGGTTTGAGCCAGTCGCTTTCTCTTCAATCGGAACGACAAATCCGCAACCAAGTTGGGGCGGCGCAACGCCCACGGTGGCCTTGGCTACGTACGCTCTGGCGCAGTAAGCCGGCGGTTGTTGGCGCAATGGTGATTCTGGCCATTGTCTTCAGCGCAATCTTCGCACCCGCGGTGGCGCCATACGACCCCAACAGCCAACAGTATGGATTTCTCGAAGCGCCGACCGCCGCGCATTGGTTGGGCACCGACGACTTGGGCCGCGATCTCTTCAGCCGGATTGTCCATGGCGCGCGCATTTCGCTCTTTGTGGGGCTCATTACGGTGGTACTGGCCATGGTAATCGGCGTACTGTTGGGGCTGTTGGCCGGCTACTACGGGGGCTGGATCGACAACATCATCATGCGCTATATCGATCTGCAATGGGCCTTCCCCAACTTTATCATTGCAGTCTACTTGGTGGCCGTCTTTGGCACGGGGCTCTCCAACGTCATTGTTGCTGTCACGTTGGCCTTCTTGGATGATTTCGCACGCATTGTGCGTGGCATGGTGCTCTCCCTACGCACCATGGACTACGTAACGGCGTCGCGCGCCATTGGTTCGTCGGACTGGCGGATCATGGTGCGCCATATCTTGCCCAATGCCACCGCGCCGGTCATCGTGCAGGCAACGGTGAGTATTTCCGCAGCAATTCTGGCCGAGGCGGGATTGAGCTTCTTGGGGCTTGGTGTCCAGCCGTCGACGCCAACATGGGGTTTGATTCTGAGCGATGCACGCACCTTTGTGTCACGCGCATGGTGGCTCGCCGTATTTCCCGGACTGGCCATTACCTTGACTGTGCTCAGCATCAATTTTCTGGGCGATGCCTTGCGTGATATGCTCGATGTACGAGAGTATTCTCCGTAATTTGACGTACGAGAGTATTCTCCGTAATTTGACGTAAGTTCTCCAAGATCTATAATCGAATAACGCAACTTACCCAAGTTTTCTGTGTTTTGGGTAAGAGACCATGGATAGTGGTTGACGCGGAAAAATTAATTCTGGGGCCAAGAATATCCGGCATATTGTAACGGCTATTATATTGCGGCGTAAATCGGGAACCCACTGGGTGCGGCAGTAAATTAAATATGGTCAAGCGACTCGTGCGAACGGGCAGAAATCACTCGGGCCTTATTTACGCCGAGATTTGCTATGGGTATTCATGGGCGTGACTGTTAATAGGTGGAAAGGGGAAGGGACTTTGTTATCGGGTATGTTACGCTACTGGGAAATGGCGCGGGGGGAGATTCGTCCCTGGCTTTGGTCACTGTTGCTCTTGCTGTACTTTGCGGCCATTCTGCCAAGCCAGGCTGTAACATTACTCATATTGGGCTTTATTAGCTTTCAGGCGCTCAAGGAATATTTTAGCATCATCCCCATGCGTCAGTCCGAACGTCCTCTTCTACTGCTCGGCTATCTGAGCATTCCTTTGCAATTTATCTGCGTGGGCTTTAGTGAGTATGGTCTGGCACTGGGCTTTACGCCCCTTTATATTTTGGTACTGAGTATTGTTGGCCTCCAACGATTTGGGCGCACACCCCAGACCCTCAACAGTATCTTGAAGATTGGCTGGGGTGTCTTCACATTGGTCTATGCATTCAGCTACATTGGTCTGTTGGCCCAATGGCCGGTGCGTGAAGATCTGGCGGGCAATGGGGTTCGCTTGTTGCTCTTTTTCCTCACCATGATCCATCTGCAGAGCGCTGTCCGTTTTCTCCTCGAACGTTGGGGGATTGACATCTGGCCGCGCAACGTCTTTAATAGCACGCTCGATGGCATGGGAGGAGCGGCTAGTATTTTGGCAACCGGGGTCTTTGCCTGGAGTGTTGGCCCCTGGTTCACGTGGTTGGAACCGCAGCCGGCGATGTTGGCCGGTCTTGTTGTCAGCACAGCAGCTTACATTGGCACAGCAACGGTGCGCGCGGTCCAACAAGCCCTCTACATTAGTGAAGAAGAACATCTGCTTCCTGGCATGGGTGGTATTTTGAATTTGGTCTATCCGTTTGTCTATGCCGCTCCACTCCTCTTCTTTTTGTTACTAGCACTGTATCGGTAATGTTGCGTTTTCTCTTTTTCGCGCTGATTGTCCACCCCATTGTGCGCGTGATATTGGGCTGGAATGTTCGTGGGCGTGAACATTTACCGCAAAGCGGACCGGCTATCATCGCCGCCAATCACAACAGTCACATGGATACAATGATGTTGATGGCACTTTTCCCCTTTGCCGTATTGCCCAAAGTACGGCCCGTTGCCGCAGCAGATTATTGGCTGAGTTCGCCAACCTTGACTTGGTTTTCGTACAACATTTTGCGCGCGATCCCGATTGAACGGGAGCGCCAGGATAAAAACAGTGATCCGCTTGCTTCCAGTGTGGCTGCGCTGGAGGCCGGCGACATCCTCATTTTCTTCCCCGAAGGTTCCCGTGGCGAACCGGAACAGCTCTCCACATTTAAAGCCGGCCTGGCTCTTCTGGTCGAACGTGTGCCGGATACACCGGTCATTCCCATCTTCTTACATGGCCTCGGCAAAACCTGGCCCAAAGGAACAGGGCTCTTTGTACCTTTCTTTTGTCATGTTATCATTGGAGAGCCACTGCGATGGGCTGGACAGCGGCGCGAGTTTATGAAGCGTTTCAAAGCGCAGATGCACCAACTTGCCGCGCAAGGCAATTTTCCCCCCTGGCAGTAATCCAACAGCAGATTCTGAGAGAACAGATTTTGGGATTCTTCTATCAATCTATGTGAGTCAATGTCCATCTGCGGCAAAGCTGTTCACAACGATTGGTATTGCATTGCGTGTGCACCTGAAGAGATCTGTTCTTCAGATCGAATGCTCAGATGAAAGCGAATCATCATGACTCAAATAGCGGGAGATCCATTGCGGATATTGATCATTGGGGCGCACCCCGATGATCCGGACTACTCGGTGGGTGGCACGGCAGCGCTTTATGCCCGTGCCGGCCATACTGTCAAAATGGTTAGCCTGACGAATGGCGATGCCGGGCATCACGAGGAAGGGGGTGCCCCGCTTGCCTGGCGACGGCGCAAAGAGGCGGCGGCAGCCGGTGCACAACTGGGCGTGGAATATATTACGCTCGATATCCACGATGGAGCCCTCTTGCCGACGCTCGAAAATCGCAATACCGTGATCGCACTGATTCGGGAATTTCAGCCCGATCTGATCACCGTCCACCGCCCCAACGACTATCATCCTGACCATCGCTACGCGTCACAACTGGTGCAGGATGCTTCCTACATGGTCACGGTACCCAATGTGGTTTCGCATGTACCTCATCTACGCACAATGCCCGTGATTGTGCACAGTTGGGATCATTTCCAGAAACCCTATCCGTTTCGGGCCGACGTCGTTGTGGCAATTGACGAGACGGTAGAGCAGAAGGTTGATGCGTTGCACTGTCACACCTCGCAGATGTATGAGTGGCTGCCCTACAATGGGCGTTATCTGGATGAGGTGCCGGCGGATCGCGCGCTGCGACGTGGATGGCTACGGCAACGGGTAGAGGAGCGGCTCTCCCGGCAAGCCAATCTCTATCGCGAGCGGCTGATTGAACTCTATGGTGCAGAACAGGGGCGAGCGGTGCGCTATGCTGAATCTTTTGAAGCTTGTGAGTATGGCACACAGTTGACCGCTGAAAATCTTGCACGTCTGTTTCCCTTTTTTGAGCGCCATTAACAGAAGGAGCCCTTCATGCATCCGTTAACAGAACTCACCGTGCCCGAAGGCTCTGTTGCCATTCATTGGTTTGAACAGAGCAGCTATGCGATCAAGGATAGCCAAGGCACGACCGTTTTTATCGATCCCTATTTCCCCCATGAACGGCCGACCGAGCGTTTTATCCATGACCAGCCCCCGGTCGATGAGGCGGAACTGCCGGTTGATTTTGTGCTGTTGACCCACGACCATCTTGACCACACTCATGCGGAAACGTTGCGCCGTGTGCTTCAGGCCTCACCCGCTGCAATCTTTGCCGGTCCGGTAGAAAGCATTGCACGTGTGATCGGGGAAGTCGGTGTGGCGGGCGAACAGACGATGACCCTGCAAGTAGGGGATGCGGTTATGTTGGGGACAATGGAGGTGCATGTTGTCTACGCCAAGCTGCCGGGTGGAGATCCATCCGCCGGCATCAAGCCACCCGATGTAACCCACTTGGGCTATGTCGTCCGGGCCGGTGAGCGCATTCTCTATTTTACCGGCGACCCGATGAACAACTTTGCTGAGCAAGAAGAGTTGGTGCATGCTGTTGCCATGCACCGTCCAGAGATCGGGTTCATGACGACCCATCCCACCGAAGGGGAGTTTCCCTTCTTCGCGGGCTGCGTTTCGATGGCGGAGCAGATTGGCCTGCGCCACGTGGTGCCCGCCCACCGCTCCTGCTTTGTGAAACGGGACTATGATCCGCAGGTCTGGGCCGGTCATTTTCGTCCTGGTGGCCCACAACCGATCATCATTCCGCACAACAGCCATATCCTCTACGACGGCTCCGGCGCGCGCTAGACGCGATTTCAATTGCAGCGCGAGCATATAAAAGAGCCACGAAGATCAGGTGATCTTCGTGGCTCTTTTATATGCTCGTCTCTTTAGTCTTCACTCAGATGGCCATTAGACTGAAACAGCCCGTACGGACATGCTATGTGGGATTAAGAAATAAACGGTAGGGGCATGGCCTTGCGCCTGCCCTCGTTGACCACAGGGTGGGGCGACCGCAAGAGTCGGTTGCCTTCTAGGCGCCTACGTAACCCGCATTCATTTCTTAATCCGCTATAGCATGTCCGTACTTCAGTGAGTTAGCCACATGAGCGTTAGTCTTAGAGCGTCGCTGTGCTTTTTACTGGGGAAAGAGACTGCTGATACTTTCGCGATAATGAATCCGGTGAATGGCATTAGCGAAAAGGGGCGCCACCGAACAGATCTCAACCTTCTCACAAAAAGAGACCGGCTGCGTCTCAATCGAGTCGGTCATGAGTAACTGCTGAATCGGGCTGGCCATGAGCCGTGCCATTGTTTCGGGTTTGCTAAAGGCGCCATGGGTGACGGCCGCGTAAATGGCCGTTGCCCCCTGCTCCACCAGCTTTTCGGCCGTTTCCACCAGCGTCGAGCCAGAGACGGTAAAGTCATCGACGATGACCGCGGTTCGGCCCCGCACGTTGCCGATGATATCCAGGATCTCGGCCTGTTCGTCGTGGCCGTGGCGCTCTTTGTTGCCGATGGCCAGGGGCGCATCGAGATAGTTGGCATACTTGCGCGCCTGTTTGGCAAAGCCAATATCCGGCGAGACGATCACCAGATTTTCCAACTGTTTGGCCCGAATTGCCTCACAAAAGATCGGCAACGCATAGAGATTATCGACCGGCACCTGGAAAAACCCTTGCAGTTGAGGGGGTAACATGTCGAGGGTGACGACGCGATCGGCGCCGGCGGTTTCAATGGCATCGGCGCAGACGCGGGCGCGAATCGAGACGCGCGGCTCATCCTTCTTATCGCCTTTGACATAGGCAAAGTAGGGCATGATGACGGTAACCGATGCCGCACTGGCCCGTTTCAGTGCATCGATCCAAAAGAGCAACTCCATGAAGTTGTCATTGGTGGGAAAGATTGTCGACTGCACTAGATAAACATGGCGCCCACGAACGTTCTCACCGACCCGCACAAAGAGCGCGCCATCAGAAAATTGGATCACATCGCGCTTGGCAGGTGTAATGCCAAGGTGATTGCAGATATTTTGGGTCAATTGGACGCTGGCGCTGCCGCCGAGCACGAGAATTTCTTGGTCACTCATACACGCTTCACAATCATAGCTGGGCTTTTTTAGATCATGTCCTCATTGTATGCGAAAACCTAGACGCTGACAAAGACAAATATCTACTGCTCATCAGACGAAATTGTGTAAACGCAGTAAGTTCTCTCCGGAAAAATCATCGGTCACAATTTTCTTATAGAGATGACACTTAAACTCAAGACCGTTCAAATAAGCGGATTACTCGTTCCACGCTCCGCGTGGAATGCCGGATGAGACGCTCTGCGTCTCGGGACGCAGAGCGTCCGGGGCCTGTTCCCACGCAGAGCGATGGGAACCAGTATTTTCTTATTTGAATGGTCTTGCACTTAAACTTGGCACAAATCTCCCTCTGCTTGCTCTCTGGAAGATTGTGCCAAGTTTAAATAATGTGTCTATTAGATGAGCCATATCTACCGGGCTCTTTCTTCCTTTTGCCTCATTTGGATCACTTGTCATGAATATAGGTATTTCTCTCCCCTTGAAAATTACCTGTACTCAAAGCAAGTGACCCACTAGTTGCCTGCGGTCAGAGCCGACCTTGGTGTCCGGCGACAATCGCTTCGCAAAGGTCCATCGTCTTGACGGCATCATCGATGGTGCTCCAGGGTTGGCTATCGTTGAGAATGCAGTCGACGAAGTGGCGGGTCTCATTGAAATTTGGACCGCCAACCGCATCGAGATCAAGCGGCGTGTCAACCAGGCTGCCATCTAGATAGAGCGTAACCTGGGGCTTACTGGTTAGATCCAGGTAGGCCGACATCGCTTCGGCGTGGACTTCGGCGCTTTGAATGCGGTAACCGACCCCAAAATGGCTCATCATGACGCCATGGGTGTGGTCGTCGAATTTGATCACCGCATTGTGGTGGGGCGCGGGCACACCGGCGCCCCGCCAGGTGTGGGCGTAGAGTTCGGTAGCGACACGCGCTTCGGCCTGGGTGCGCCCGGCCATCCAGCGGATCAGATCGACGTGGTGGATGGCATCGGAGGTTAGTTCTGGCGGCACAACACTCTGGCGATCAGGCGGAACCATGCCCGATGCCGGCTTGTGGTAGTTGGCGGCCACCTGCGTTGCGCCACCGCGCGCTTGGGCCAACTGCCGCACCGCCAGAATTTCGGGCATGTAGCGCCGGTTGAAGGAGACAATCGCTTTGGCCTTGCTGGCGTGGGCCGCGGCGACCATTTGCCTGGTTTCGGCGGCGGTGTAGCCCGGCGCTTTCTCGATCGAGGTGTGGATATTGCGCCCCAGGCACTCCTGGATAATCGGTAGAAGATGTCCCGCCAGCGTCACCACATAGACGACGTCAAGTTGGGTTTTGTCCAACAGATCGCGATAATCGGCGAAGGCAAATTGGGGCTGATGATCCGCCTTGGCTTTGTTGCGGCGCGTCTCGTCGATCTCGGCAATGGCGACCAACTTCATGCGCGGTTCGGCCTTGATCATGGCGAAGTGGCTCTGCGCATGGCCACCGCAGCCGATGACGCCCACGTTGAGTTCTGCTGTCATGGAATCCTCGCTTGCTATGGAATGGGTGGGAAACAGGCGGGCACGTGATGCGGCGGAGCGAATTGAACACTCCAGACAAATTATCATCGCCGCACCACATGCCCCTACGCCAATGGGTTAGTCTGTCAGGTGGGTTAATCTGTCGGGAAGGAGAGGGGGAAGGTTGGCTCTTGGGCTTGGCGGCGTGTGCGTGGCTCGATCTTGCGCTCGTAGTATTCGGCGACAAAGTTGGCCAGGTTTTTACTGGCTTCATCGAAGGCAAGTTTGCCCTTTTCTGCCGTGGCCTTCTCTGCTTCGCCCATAACGCCGCTGTCGCTGTACTGGCTGGTCCACTCGACCAGTCCCATCGGCCCACTGCCAAAGAGATCGGTGTAGATGTACTTAGATCCCATCAGGTTGGTCTTGGCAATCGAACTCTTGATCTTGTCGGTGCGGACAAGCTCTGGTGCCAAATGCATGAGCATGGAGGTTTCCAATTCACCGGCGTGGGCGCAGCCACCGGGATAGACACTCTCGCGCCAGTTCTTCAGAAAATCAGGGTTGAGCGTCAACATCTGCCACCAGCTACAGAACGCGCAACTGGCATCGGTCTCGACAATCAGCCGCCGTGCCACCATTTCACACAAAGGATGATTGGAGCCGTGACCGTTGACAATGATCATCTTTTTGAAGCCGTGATAGGCCAGGCTTTTGCAGATGTCGAGGACATATTGGATAAAGTGCTCAAAGTGGATATTGAGTGAGCCGGGAAAATCCATGACATGGTGCACATAGCCATAACTGACCGGCGGCAGCACGAGGCTCAATTCGGGGCGCAGACGGGCTGCCTCGGTGGCTACCGCATCGGCACAGAGGTGATCGACTTTGAGCGGCAGGTGATGGCCATGTTGCTCGACCGAGCCGGTGGGGATGATGGGAATCTTGCCCATCGCCACCGCTTCGTTGACTTCCGGCCAAGTGAGTTCGTCAAATTTGTAGATATCGCGGACTGACGGCATAGTGGACTCCTTTTGCTATACACGGATGACAAGGAACACGGACATCATACATGCAGTACTACTAACTCATCCTCGATTGTCACGGGGAAGGTCTCGACCGACGGATCTTCGTCGTCTGCACCTATCTGCTCCTTGACCAATTCACCACCGCGCTCGACCGTTACCTCGTAGGTTTTGACCCGCCATTTATGCGGATTAAAGACCGATTGTCCGTTGGTGATATCAAATTCCCAACCATGCCAGGGACAGCGCAGAATTTCGCCATCCCGTTCCCATTGATATTCACCCGGCTGGCTGGGCAGCGTTGTGCCGGTGACGTGCCCCTTGCAGAGCGGTGCGGCTTGGTGGGGACACATGTTGCGCAGCGCGTAATAGGTACCGTTGGCGTTGAAGACACCAATCGTGCGTCCATTAATTTCAATGATTTTGCGTGAACCGACCGGCAATTCACTGACCGGCCCAACGATATGTTTTGCCATTGTGCTTATCTTTCCACTCATTATTTCACACAAAGGCGCAAAGTCCGTAACCTATTTTTCGTCTTTCCTTTGCGGACTTTGCGCCTTTGCGTAGGCATTGCTTTAGGTCAACCCGTAAAACTCGCGCGCGTTCTCATAGAAAATCCGGTCATGCAGCTGCTTTGGCAGCTTGGGGAAGGCATGGGTTGGTGAGTCAAAATCCCAGTGTGGATAATCGCTGGCGAACATGAGAATGTGTTCGGCGTCCATCATCTCCAACATCGAGAGCAAGTGTTTATCATTGGCTGGTCGCTCCAACGGTTGGCTGGAAACGCGCACATGATCGCGCAGATATTCGCTCGGCGGTTTGCGCACCCACGGCACCTCCGATCGCAACGCCTTCCACTCCTGGTCCAGGCGCCACATGAGCGCCGGCAACCACGAGACACCCCCTTCAACCATCACCACTTTAAAGTTCGGGAAGCGTTCAAAGACCCCTTCGGTCAAAAAGCTGACCAGGTGGGCCTGAAAACTGAGCGAGAGACAGGTGTGCCACTCAATGTAGTGGGTCGGGTAACCGGGCGAGGGCTGCACATTGATGCCCATGCCGTCGGTGCCGGGGTGGATGGCCAAGGGCAGGTTGTACCGGTCACACATCTCATAGATCGGATAGTACTGACGTTGGCCAAAGGGGGCGCGCGCCCCGGAGTCGGTCATCACTTGGACAAAGTGGGGGTGAGCGGCCCAACGTTCGATCTCCTTGGCCGCGGCCAGCGGATCTTGGTGGGCAATGGTGATTGACCCTTTGAAGACGCCATCGTGGTTATACTTGCTCAGCCAGGTATCGGCCAGCCAGTCGTTGTAGCCGGCCGCAATCGCCGTGCCCAGATCCGGGTCCGGGTGCAAATTGCAGAAGGCACGGGGCAACAGAACGGCGTAGGCAACGCCATACATGTCAATCAGTTGCTCGCGCAGAAATTCGGGATCGGAGCCCGAGGGCCCACCATTGGGGGGGACGGCGTCGAGCCGTGAACCGTGCACCGGGTTGCCAAAGAAGCCACGCCCGCCTCCCTTCAACCGTTCGGCAAAAGGCATTGGCATAAAGGCCCGTACCTCATCCAGCGACCGCGGAAAGACATGCACATCGCAGTCCACGATCCCCGTTCGTCCCCCCGCCTGATGGCCATTCACCTGTGTCGTTGTGGTCGGCTCGGCGACCATTGTCATTTCAGTCATGTGGTTAGTCCTTTGTCCATTCGTCCTTCACAGTTGACAATTCACCATTGATTATGATCCTTCGCCTACATCCACCCCGTATGTGAGCGCTCCTTGTTATCTTCAACAATCGCCGTCAACACCTCTTCGGCATTGATCCCCATCATCTCACTCAAGCCGAGACAGTAGACCATGAGGTCCCCAATCGCATCGATGATCTCATCGCGCTGATCGATTTCCGCAGCGGGCAATTTATTGCTGTTCTTGTAGGCCCGCGCCAACTCGCCCAGCTCCTCAACCATGAGCACGATCTCCTTGCCCACGTCGGTGACATTCCAGTTGCGGCGCACTTTGTTGGCGTAGATCTCACGTTGTAGATCACGCAGGTCGATCATGGCGCGGTCCCAATCGCTTGTGGATAGGGGCGCTGCCACCCCTCCCGCCCATAGCCGATATCCTGCGACAGGTCGCTGCGATAGACGCGCTTCTCCTCATGGGCCAACGCCAACGAACGCATAATCTCCTGCGTCAATGCCATCTCGAGCTGTTGCCGGACCGTCTGATCTTCGGCGCTGTCGATCAAATTGTGCTGCTCATCTGGGTCGTTCTGCAGATCAAAGAGCACCGCCTCTCCTGTGCTGTACTTGGCCAACCGCCAGCGTTCATCCTGTACCATCCAGCCATTGGAAACCATACCAAAGATCTGTTCACGGGCTGTGGTCTCGAGTCCAATGGCCGGCAATGGCCGTGAATCGAGGTAATCCGGCAACGGACAACCGGCCAGTGCCAGGATCGTCGCCGTCACATCACCGAGGGTGACCAACCCCTCGTGCACCCCGGTTTGGCTGCCATCGGGGAAGCGGACCAGCAGCGGCACATGGATGCTCGCCTCGTAAAAGCTGCCCTTGCCAATCAGATCGTGGTCACCGAGGTAGTCGCCGTGGTCGCTGGCAAAGATGATGATTGTATTGTCGAGTTGGCCAATTGCTTCCAGCGTCGCCAGGATTTCGCCCACTTCCTGGTCGATCTGCTTGACCAGGGCGGCGTAGTGGGCGCGAATTTTGCGCTTGTGCTCGGCGGTGAACTCGGTGTAGTCCACGCCATTCCACGGGCGCTTGTTGCCCTCGACGTTCTGCTGGTTGAGTTTGGGGGTGTGGCCCGCATTGGGCGCGGCCGCGGGCATGGCTGTTGGGTCAATTTGATCCAAAAATTCCTGGCTGGGGTCATAGGGGCAGTGGGGCCCGGGAAAGCCGACCATCATCGCGAAGGGTGCATCGTCGGCGTTGTCGCCATAGGTCCGCAGGAAGCGCACTGCCTCCTGCCCCACAAAGTGATCCCATGAGAGTTCCCACGGCAGCCGGCTAATGATGGCGCCGCGATTTTCGAAATAGCCCGCATGTTCATTGCCGTGGTATTTGCGATGGCCCCGCTCATGCAGGAAGTGATAGTAGTCATCGCGTACATGGAGCCAGCGCTTGTCTTCGCAGATCGCACGATACTGAAAGCCGTGATTGATATCCCAGGGGTAGAAGTGCATTTTTCCAATCGCCGCCGTGTAGTAACCTTGGGCGTTGAGTTGCTCCGGCCAGGTGCGGATACCACAGGCGGCCAGGTCCGGGCGCAACCACTGGCCATTGTCGGTGACGCCGTTGCGGATTGCATTGAGGCCGGTCAACAAGGAAGCACGCGCCGGCACGCAGATCGGTGAGGTGGAGTAGGCACGCGCATAGCGCACTCCCTCGTTGGCAATGCGATCAATGTTGGGGGTATCAACAAACGTTGCGCCGTAGCAACTGAGAAAGTCCCAACGCAGTTGGTCGGGCATGAGGAAAAGGATGTTCGGTTGGCGAGCCATGGGTTCCTCCTGGATTCTGGTGAGCTATCTATCATTCGCTCTGAAGGGGAAGGTCGCCAATAACTTTACCTGATTTTGAAAAATGTGCAAGTGGATTTTTTGAGACTTGCTTAGATGGGGACAACTACACTCGCTGTTCGCTGTGAGGCGGGTGCCAACCAGCATTAACCCATCGGCGGCGTGCAAAGAGGATCAGTTCATTATTCACATCGAGTGCCACAACGGTAGCACGGCCAATTACGGTTAGCCCAAGTAAATGGACACCTGTGTGATCCCATGCAAAATGTTCAGACCATCTCTGTTGGCGGGGATGATAGAGCCGCACGATCTCTCCCGTCAGTGGATCAATTGCATGTGTTTGATCGCGTTTCGCTTCATTGCAACTACGGCAGGCACGGCAGAGATTTTCAAGGCCATTTCCGCCGCCTTTAGCCAGCGGGATAACATGATCAATAGTTAGTGCTTGTCCGGTGTTATCAGTTCTTGTTTGGCAGTAAACACACTGACCATTATCGAGTTCTTCTAACCGTTTGCGTAATTCGACAGAAAGATAACTGCTCATGGTAGGGGCGTGAGTTGATGAGCTGGCGGAATTGTGTGACCACGCCAGCGTAGCAAATCAACAGCGTAAGCCTTACGTATCAGAAAACGGTCAGCAGCTTTCCGTAGATTGGTTAATTCTGCTCTTTCTACATCCGAAAGGGCACCATCCGCATTTTTGTCTAACAGCTCTTGATAACGGGTCATATCCGCGTCAAGTTGATGGTTTCGCGCAATACGCCACAGCATATTATCGGGCAACCGGTCCATCGCTGCCAAATCAGCTTGAAACTCGGCTGGGGCGTCTTCCCAACTGGGAGGACTGCCAACCTGTGCTGCGTGCAACAGCACATCCTCTAATGGCTGCTGCATTGCCTCTGCAGCCTGACGAAAGCGCAGGTAAAGCGCCTCCGGTAGATGAATGGTGACATCTTGTACTGGCACGACTGACTCCTGCTCTAAAAATCTATCCCCAAATTCGGTTGTGGCCCAGCGGGAGCAGAGAATTTTCGGACAGAAATGAAATCAAAATCGCTGTGTTCTCTGTGCCCTTGGTGTGCTCTGTGATTTCTGCCTGACTAACTGCGACTGTTATCCCACCAACCCAACGACAAAATTCCAAATACCAAAGAACTGGATAATCGAGATCACAATCACGGCAATCAGCAAGCGGCGCACCCAGATATTGGCATCTTTATACTGTGTTGCAAAGCGTGCCGCCATCCACGCACCGATACTTTGCCCCACGGCCATGAGCAACCCCATGCTCCAGTTGACCAGACCCTGATTGACAAAGATCGAGAGTGCCACCAGCGTAATAATCAAGACGAGGACCAATTTCACCGCGTTGGCGTGGATCAGGCTGTAACCGGTGCCAAGGACCATCGCCGCCAAAATAAAGACGCCGACGCCGGCCTGAATAAAGGCGCCGTAGACCCCAACGCCAAAGAAGAAGAGCAAGGTAATCCATGAGGGTCGCCCTTCGCGCACCTCGGACTTTTCGCGCAGCCATTTTTGGGCGTCAAAGAGGATCACAAAGAGCATGATGACCATTACGGTGCCAATGACCAGATCCATCTCCTGTTTGCCCAAGGTCGAGGCCAACCAGGCGCCCAATAGCGCACCGGGTAGCGCCGGCAGGACCAGCCACCAAGTACCGGCCATATCAAACTTGCCGCTTTGATAAAAGGTGGCAATGCCGACAATGTTCTGAAACGTCACACCAACGCGATTGGTCGCATTGGCAATGTTTGACGGCAGCCCGAGTGCAATGAGCATCGGCAGCGTCACCAGCGAGCCACTACCGGCCAATGTATTGATAATCCCGGCGACAATGCCGGCGAGGATAGCAAGTGGATAGATATACCAGGCGATTGAGTCCATGAGAAGTCGTTTCGTTTGTGAAATGAAAGAGTATAACAGTAGGAAGTGTGACAGTAATCAGTTGGACAGTTGTCAGTGTACCTGTCCAACTGATTCACTGACAACTGACTTCTGTCCACTGCACTACAACTCCGGCACTAGCTTCGCCAGCCGGTCAACCATCTTTTCGAGATCGTTGATGTGAGTGGCGATGCTGAAGCGGATGTGGCCCTCGGCGGATTGACCAAAGGCAATACCAGGGGTGGCGGCGATATAAGCCTTGTCGATCAGGATGGCGGCGATTTCCAGACTTGATTTGTCCGTATTGGTAAATTTCGGGAAGACGTAAAAGGCGCCTTCAATCGGTGCGCACTCGATACCGGGAATCTCTTCGAAGGCGTCAAGCACAAAGCGCCGGCGCTCGGTGTACGCCGCGGTCATCGCGTGGACACAATCCTGCGGCCCGTTGAGCGCGGCAACACCGGCGGCCATTGTAAACGCGGCCGCGGATTGCGCACTGTGCGTTTGCATGATGCGTGCCAGCTTGACAATCGGTGCCGGGCCGGCCAGCCAACCCAACCGCCAACCGGTCATTGCGTAGGCTTTGCTGAAGCCATTGATGATCACCGTGCGCTCGGCCATTCCAGGCTCGGCGGCCAGGCTGTAATGCACTGCCCCCTCATAGAGAATATGTTCGTAGATCTCGTCGCTCAGCACGTAGAGATCAAATTCCTTGGCCACGGTGACAATCGCATCGATCTCGTTGCGGGTGAGGACACGCCCCGTCGGATTGTTGGGACTGTTGACCATGAGCAGTTTGGTCTTGGGGGTAATGCAGGCGCGCAAGATTTCTTCTGTGATCGTGAAGTTATCGGCGGAATTCAGGGGCACGCGCACGGGAGTGGCATGGTTGAGTTGCACAATCGGCGTGTAGCTCACCCACGACGGATCAAAGACGAGCACTTCGTCGCCGGGATTGGTCATCGCCGCGACCGAGGCAAAGAGCGCCCACTTGGCGCCCGGCGTCACCATGATCTGTTCGGGTTTGATGCCGTGGACATTGTTTTCGCGGGCCAGCTTGGCGCTGATCGCTTCAAGTAGCGGTGGCGTGCCAAAGGCCGGCGGATAGTGGGTGTCGCCCGCCTTGATCGCGGCAAAGCCCGCCTCGACGATATGTGCCGGTGTATCGAAATCCGGCTCACCACCGGCGAGATTGACCACATCAAAACCGGCGGCCTTTTTCTCGCGGCCCATCTGCATCATTGTTGTCGTGGGCGAAGGGGGAACCGATTGGATGAGGGTGGAGAGTTCTTTCATCTGTGCTGCCTTTTTTCTTAGCCCCGAATCGACAAAAATTGAGCGCTCAATTTTGTCGATTCGGGGCAATGCTGTTCTTACGCCAACGCCCGCACCTTATGCCCATTTACCGGCGCAGGGATTGGGTCAATTTTTGGAACGACGAGCGGGTTGCGCGCCTTTTCACTTAACGCCAGCCGATCCTCGGTCGCCTTGAGAATCAGCCCCAACATTTGTGGATACGAATAGCCGGCCAGCTTTGCCATCTTCGCCAGATGGCCATCCCAACACCAGCCCGGGTTGGGGTTGACTTCGAGCAGCCGCGGTGTCCCTTCGCTGTCAAGGCGCCAGTCGAGCCGCACATAGTCGCGACAGCCCAGCCGCTCGGCCAACTTGAGACAGCTTGCCACCAGGTAGCGTTCCGTCTCTTCCGAGAGATTGGCCGGGATTGAACGGAGGTTCCAATAGGGCGAAGTAGGATCCCATTTGGCTTCATAGCCACAGATCTTCGGCAAGTCAGCCGGAAGCACTGAGTAATCTTCTTCGATCACCGGCAGTACCTGGTAGGATTCAGGGGAGTTGCCAATAATGCCGACGCTGATATCTTTGCCGGTGAGGAATTGTTCAACCAAGACCGGCTTATCATACCCTACTTTCTCCCGTACCTGCAAAAGCGCGTTTTCCAACTCCATCACGTTGTGGCAGACGCTGTTGCGGGTAATGCCAAAGCTCGAATCGCCAAAGTTCGGCTTGACAATGACGGGAAACTCAATCGTTAGATCGATAAAGTGGATATCTTCGGGCTTGATAAAAAAGGCGAAGGGGACGGGAATGTCCATCTCCTGCGCCACGCCACGCACGAGCGACTTATCATAACAGTAGGCGAGACACTGCGGATTGCCGCCGGTGTAAGGGATATCGAGCATCTCCAATAAGGCCGGCACATGGAGCTCCTTCAGCGCCTCGTTGTTGTAGCCCTCATCACAGAGATTGAAGACAAAATCGACCTTGCCCTTGATCTTCTGCAAATCGCCGATCAGGGTCGTGTGATTGTTCAGATAGCTGATCTTGTATTGATGCAGTTCGCTCAAACCCCGCTTCAGCTCGTTGATCGTCTGAAAATCATCCTCATCAAAGCCGGCGTCGGGCTTCACAATATCGTTGCGCTGCGGGTCACCCATGATCACCACCACGCTGCGTGCGTCTTTGCGGGCCGTGCGCTGGGGTGCCCACGCTTTCCGGATCTCGGCGGTCACCAAAATGCGCTGGGCCATCATGCCCAGATCTTGGTTGCGCTGTGAATCGGTCTGGATCTGTGTGTGCAGGTCAATGTTGACAAAGCCGACCGCGGCCAGCAGCTCGCGGATGGCACTTTCGCTGTACAGGCGCTCGGCGTAAAATTGGTCGGCAATGACCCCCTTGGAGACGTGAGTGATCACTTCACGGGAAATGAGCCGCTGTTGATCCTTAGAGAGTGCCCGTTCACGGCAGACGAAATATTTCTTGTCGATCCACTCCCAGCTGCGCGCCTGAAAATGCTTGCGCACATAGTCACCGTCGGTAATATCGACGAGCAGCTTGCCGTTGGGCTTGAGAATGCGGCGCACTTCCTCCAGCACCTTGGTATCGTCGTGGGACGATTCAAAGTAGCCAAAGCTGTTGCCGGGGATCATGATATAGTCAAATTTGTCGGTGGCAAAGGGCAGCTTGCGGGCGTCCCCCTCTTTAAAGGTGACCTTGAGCCCCTCTTTTTTGCCGATCGACTTGGCACGGTTGATCAGATAGTGCGAACGGTCCAGCCCAAAGAGATTTTGGTAGCCGCGGCGCGCCAGTTCGAGCGTGTGACGGCCCTGGCCACAACAGAGGTCGAGGATGGTGCTCTCTTTATTTGGCGCGAGCGCATCGAGAAAAAGGTCAATTTCGTTGCGCGTGATATTCGGATCTTCGACGACATCACCGTCGGTGCGCAGGTAGTTGGCATTGAAGATCTGCCGCCACCAATCGGCCTTGACATAACTCTCTAAATCTTCGACCGGCCCCAAAAATTTGGTCCAGTCCGTCTGTTTTTGCTTACTGCTTTGATTACCACTGGTCTGGGAACCGCTTGGACGGCTACCTTGACTGCTGCTTTGACTACTACCATTGTTGGTATTACTGGGAGGCTGTGATTTCTCTGCCTTCATTTTGTTTCTTGGCTCCATTGATAGCTATCTGAAAATTCTCTGCTTTTCGAAAACAGAATCGAATTTTCGGACGGGTTCTCACCCTAAAAAACCCCATAAAAATAGTGGCAGCCTTCTCTCGCAGAGAATAGACTGCCACTCAGTTGACCGACAGATATGATCATAGCACGACTGCGCTAGATGTCAATATAGCAGTGGGCGAATGCAGCATATACACCCCCGTTTGCGCACGGTTTTAACGGCAAAATAGAGGGCAAACGCATGCTACTTTAGCGCCGCCAACGTTGCCTGGGCAATCGGCCCCGCCAGGGGTGAAAAATAGGGGTTGATCGCCAACGCGCGTTCCAAATGTTGTCGTGCGGTTGCAACCGCGCCGCGCTCCTTGGCTATCATGCCCGCGTGAAAGTGCAATGTGGCATCTTGTGTACCCAAGCGTAGTGCTTCTTCGCTGTACTGCCAGGCTTCTTCGTATTCGCCATTCTGGTACAACGCCCACGCCAACGCATCGGCCCCATAGATCGTGGGGCGCTCGGCGTAGGCGGCACGGGCCTCTTCGACCACTGCGGCATGATCGGTGCCGTGGTTGGCATTGAAGAGCGCCATCTCGAGATCAACATTCATCCCGGCGGCGGCGTTGAGCTGTTGCATCACGGTGACGAGATCGTACTGCTCCTGCGCGGCGGTTAGATCGCCGTCGGCTTCGTAGAGTTCGCCCAGCGCAATGACAAATTGCGGTAGAGGCAGCTGCTCGGCCAACGTTTGATATTCGGCGATTGCCGTGGCCCTCTCTCCCCGCGCCGCGGCCACACGGGCCATGCCTTCACGTGCATACGGGTAGTCATGGTGCACGGCCAGCACTTGATTATAGATCGACGCTGCCTGGGTTAGATCACCTCGGTTGAAATAGAGATGACCCAGATGGGTCATGGTCCAACGCCAATCTTCGGTACTGGGCGAGACACTGGTGGTGGCGTCTTTCATTGCGGCTATGGCACCGTCCACATCGCCGTGTAGCTCGCGCAGATAGGAGATGCGGCTGTACGATTGCAGATCGGGGCGCAGATCAACCATGGTTTGCAAGGTGGCCACGGCTTCGTCGTAGCGCCCCAGTTCTACATACCCGTCGACGAGAATACCGAGAATACCGGCGCGAAATGGGTTGATGGCCCGTGCCTGTTCCGCCCATTCGAGCGCACCCGAAAAATCGTGGAGCGCCAGCGCCAACACGCCCCGGCCCACCAGTGCATCAACTTGCAGGGGATCACGTTGAAGCGCTTCGTCAAAGGCTGCGCCGGCGCGTGTGTAGAGACTCATGTCACCACTTTCGCGTACCTGCTGGAGCAGCCCAAGGCCCAACTGGGCGTAAGCAGCCACGTCATCGGGATTGACACGCAGTCGCCGTTGGAGCCGTTCAATTTCTGTGTGCGAAGAACGTTCGATGGGAGCTGGTGCCCGCACTGCGGCAGCCGGGCGTAGCTCTTCGATCACCATCCGGCCGACAAGGGCACCAGCCAGGATTACCAGTGCCACCAACAGCAATAGTAGAACGCGACGTTGAAGGGATGAGGGTAAATTGATGGGTAATTTTGTGGCGGATGCCATACCATTCTCCGGTCGATAATACCATTCCGTGGAGTAACGAGCCAGGTCAGCAAGGGCTGAGCAGCTGCCCGCTGGGTGCGAAACCCGCCTGCGCCTTGCTGCTTTGCAGCCACTGCGTAAACTGTCTTGCACAGGCTATGGCTGTAACGATCCAGCCGTATTTCGAACAGGTAGGCTGGCCCACTGCACGACGCCCGGCTCTTGCGTCCCTGCTGTTATTTGCAGGAGAACCGTCAAAAGCCGAACATCGGTTGCGCAGTGGCGAATTGTCAAGGGCTCAGCACGTTGTCAACCTGGCTCGTTTACTTCTCAACATTACTTTCCAACGTTACTTTCCAACGTTACTTTCCAACGTTACTTTCCAACGTTACTTCCCAACATAGGGGAGGAAGAGTTGACTCTCTGCAGCCACCTCGTTGCCATTCTCCATGAGGGGGAGCAAGGAACGATCAAACTCTGCCTCGCCGACACCGATGAGCATACCGTCAGTGGTCACTGTAACTTCCGACATCTTCGTTGCGCTGACCGCCCCATCAACCTTGACCAGTGAGACGTTGTCAATCCAATACTCGTCACCCTCTTTGGCGAAGGGAGCCAACCAGAAACGCAGACGGGCGTTGTTGACGGTGCCGGTGAAGTTCCTCGTTGTGAACTCCACGGTGTACGTTTCCTGATTACTGTCGAGATCGACCTGATTGATCCTTAGCCCGTACTTGGTATAAGGGGCGTCGTCATCGTGCAGGACAACCGCGAGATCGCTCTCCGTGGCGGAGTAGGCACTGAAGCTGAGGCGGTAATGCGTGTTGGCCTCCAACTGGATGTTGCGTTGATAGAGTTGGATATTGTCGCCGCTGTCGTCGATGCGAATGTGCGCGCTACTGTCACACGCCTCATCGCCGTCGGCAACCATGAACGCACCGCTGCTACTAGTGTAGAAGTTCCAGCCCGTTTGGCCATCCTCAAAATTGCCGTTGCGCAACAGATTGCCCGGTTCAGTGGGGCAGGTCGTTGGCGGCATAGTGGGGACAAAGGTCGGCGTGGGGGAGACATCGGGCGTTGAGGTCGGCGTTGCAGTTGTCGCACCTGTCGGGTTTTGATGGATATGTTCCTGCCCACTTTGCGCGGTGGCCATGTAGGGGAAGTCATCCTGGAACGGCACATCATTGCCGTAGAGCCCATCATCCAATACATCGATGAGCGCAGCATCGAAGGTGAAGGTGCCGTCGCGGCCATCGAGCACATTGTAGGCGGCACCGGCCACAGCCAACAATTCAATGTCAATCACATCGTCCATCAGGCGGCGTCCATTGGGGAAGCCACAGGCATCACCACCAAGCACACCGAGGCGGCTGGGGGTCGGCGCACAGAGTTCGCCTTTGATAGCGGTGTTGATGCGAATCATCTCCGCCGGTTGCACACCTGCCGGTTGATTGACATTGAAGCCGGCCGGCAAAGTCATGGGTCCATTGGCTGTCTGAATCGTGAATTCGCTGGCCAGCACCATCCCAGTGAGGAAAATATCAAAGATATCGCCACGACCGGAGCGGGGGGTGCCTTCGGTAAATTCCGTGGAGCAGTCGCCGTTGGTATCACCAGGCAGCGGCACACCGTAAAGCGTGCAGAGCAAGCGCCCAACTTCCGGATCTTCGACGGCCTTTTGCAGAATGGGCCCAAAGGTGGGATCGGTGTAAATCGTCAGATCCTGTGCCGGTTTGAGAGTGTTAAAGGCATCTTTTAGCGCATAAGGCAATACGACTTCGTTGACCAGCGGCATGCCCAACCGAGAGACCTGGACATAGTCACCACTGTGCGTCTCCAGACCGTCGCCACTCACCACCCCATTGAGACCGTTGAGCACCCGCATGGATTTGCGGGCCGCGCCGGCCCAGACACCCAAAACCGGCTCGTCGCCTTGGGTCAGTTGAGCAATTGGAATTTCAAGCACGAGGCTATGGTTGTTGAAGCCCGACAGAGAATCGATCGGGGTATTGTTGCCCATGCTGTAGCCAATCGGTGGGGCCTGGCCGCGCAGCGTCAACAGATCAAAGATCTGGAGATCAACCCAGAAGGCATCGTCGGTTTGGCCGGCGAAGGCTTTGCCACCACCGGGCAGGTCGTAGATAAAGGTATCGTCCAGACTCATGTAACCGGGGGTTGATTTGCTGCCAATGTTGACCGGTGGCGCCAGGACATCGGTGAGCAAGTCGGTGCGGTTGCCGGCACTGTCAAGGGCAAAGAGCGTGTAGCGTTGCTGGCGATTCCAGTTGGTGCCGTCAGCACCAATGGGGCCGGTGTTGTAGAGGAAGGTAAAGGGATTCTGGATCTCTTCGGTTGCCTCCAAGACAAAGGTGTGATCCGGCGCGGCGTCACCGTTGTTATCAACATAGATGGCGTAGTGCGCATTTGGATCAAATTGCCAGTAGTTGGGGCCGCCTTCGGGTCCTTCAAAAGGAATCCAACTGGCGACGAGAACAATGTTATCGGGATTGGTCGGCGAAATAAAGGCATAGGTGTCGGTATTGTCGGCGAACTGATCCATGGAGATCAGCGGGGCTTCGCGGTGGCTCGACGCTTCGACATTCACCGGTTCAATCACCATTGAGGCCGTGGCCAACAACAGCGGTGACAGAACAAACGCAAGGACAAGTGCGCCGCGTACGATCCACTGGCGGATCGGCGGGGTGGGCTTGGCCCTCTGGGCGGTAGATTGGGTACTCATCTTGTCTCCTTTGTAATCAAGAGCTATTCCATCATTGGTTGCATACAGTGACCCAACATTTGGGGGAATAGCAAGACAAACATTGGGTCGCGCTTGGTACTGCTATAGGAAATCGTCACCGTGCCAGTCGCCCTGCCGCTTCTCATCGTTTGCGGTGAGAAGCGACAGGGGAAACATTGTGACGATAGACCTACCATGTCGTACAGTCCGGCAGAACTCATGGACAACCCATTGAGAAGCCGCACGAATCAGGGTGCTTTTACACGAGAGCAGCTGTGCGACTGTAAGGGCTTTATCTAGCGGCCCGGCCGGCTATCGCTGCTCGGGTTGATCGATTACGATGATCGACCGCTGTTCGTCTCGTTCGCTGCTGCCAGTGCGCAGGCGACGGCGTACGAAGTAGAAGAGCGGGAACCCGATAACCAACGCCGGTGCGGCTGCCCCGACGGGGTTTTGCTCGACAAACCATTGGGCGTTTTGCACCCAGGGCACGAGCACGTTGAAGTAGGGGTTGGTGTGCCAGTGAGATTGCCCCGCTTGCGGCATTGCCAGGTAGGGAAAGACCTGCGGCGCTTGCTCGCGCGTACCATTCATGTAGTACGGCACATCGTTGCG